>ORJL010712656.1_pt1 | contig 15984 bp, 18 predicted proteins | sample 1779941 | NCBI WGS metagenome assembly ORJL01 (sample SAMEA104232317, study PRJEB22302) | groundwater metagenome | biome: forest; feature: aquifer; material: groundwater | place: USA | collected 2011-08-07 | depth 5.8 m | reverse complement strand
GCTGGCAAATGCCGCCGCACTATCGGCCAGAATTTGGATCAAGCACGCCGGTACGTCACCGCGCCACACAACGACCCATATCAAACCCGCTTAGTCTGACGGGGATACCCCGCCCTTTAGGGCGGGGAGGAGGTCATTTTATTGATTGTGGCCAGGTTGAGTTAATACGGGTTGTGAAAAAGTTAGTTGCTAAACTTGTTTTTTCAAGAGTTTGGTGCTAGTTTTTTGCCAGCTTTGCCTCGAACGCCTTCCTGATTTCCTTCACGCTCGCGTCCGTCCTAAACCCGGTCGGGCTGAAGTGAGTATAGCTTGCAGTGAAGCCTTGTTTCCTTAGCTGCGCCAAGAGCGCGCCGCTTTTGGGGGAATGCGTTTTCCAGAGTTTCGAGAGCTCGTGCACTGAATAGAATAGCGGCTGCAGGTCGTTTTCCTCAAACATTAGCGAGAGCGCGGTGCGCAGCTGCTCTTTCTGCGCGTAGTTGCGCTTTTCGTTCACTTCGATTGCCTTCTTCACGACTTCCGCGTCGTTGAGCTTGCCTTTCCACAGTGGTCCCGCGTAGTTTGTTTTCCCGCCGCACTTGCACTGCTCCGGGAAGTCCGAGAGCCAGCGGGAACCGCACTTTGAGCACAAGTTGGCGTAAGCGAATTGCTTCATTGCAGTGTCGGCCTTTGCCGAGCTCTTTTCGCAAAGCACTATCGCCTTTATGGCGTGGCCCTGATAAAAACAGAAGAGGGGCGTGATGCCGTAGTCGCGCAAGGCAAGTGCCTCGGCCATTTTCTTGAGGAGGATACGGATTGCAATTTCATGAGAGAATTCGCATCGCATGGGCTTGCTGGAGTAGTTCCTGATGCAGGTCGCTGGCTCGTTGCCGCACAGTTTTGCCAAGTCCGTGCCAGTCGCGCTAATGATTCCGGCCTTGCCAAGAAGCATCGAGGCGCCCTCTAGGAAGAAAGCGGGAGTGCCGAACGGGTCGAGCTCGACGAAATCGTATCTGTCCTGTGCCGAACCGACAAACTCGTGGAATTTTTTAGCTGCTATCTTCGTCTTCTTGAGCTTGTTTGCCTTGATGTTTGCCTTCAGCAGCTTGACTGCATCCGGGTTGGCCTCGACGAAAGTTACTTCGATGCCCGCGTTGTCCGTAGCATAGCGGATGCCCCTTGCGCCTGTGCCGGCAAGGCCGTCAAGGACGGTGAAGGGCGCTTTGGCAATGGCTTTGGAACCGACTGCGGCGCCGCTTTCCATTATGGCCGCCATTCCAAGCGAGCTTAGGCTGCGGTTGAACGCCATTGCCGGGTTGTAGAATGCGCTTTTGTGGAACGGGTCGTCGCTGGCTCCTGCCGGCACCAACAGAATTGCCTTTTCTTCCCTGATTTTCTCGAGCTTCATGTCAATTAGTTATTTGCCGTTAAAGCATAAAGGGACGACGGCGGGCCGGCAAGCCACTACCGAAAGATTATTATACTTAAATATAATTATATTAGTTAGACGTGGAATCTTTTGTCGCGAAAGCTCGCAAGTGGGGTAATTCCAAGGGCGTGGTCATTCCGGCGGAGCTTGAGGTGCGAGAGGGCGAGGAGCTGGAGTTCAAGATCGTGCGGCGCAAGCGCTTTGCAACAGTGGGTGACCTGTTCGGAAAGCTGAAGCTTGGCGTTGATACTGCCAAGGCGCTTAAGGAAGTGGATAGGGATCTTGACATTGAGCGGTGAGTTGTTTTGTATTTTTTCGACTCCTATGCGATAATAGAGGTGCTTGGGGAAAACCCGGCCTATCGCCAGTATTCTTCGGAGAAGTTCAACACCACTTCGCTTAACTTGGCCGAGGTGTATTACGCTTACCTCCTCAGGGGCAAGGAGAAGCAGTTGCTCGAGCTGTTTGAAGAGATGGACTTCAATCTCATTCCATTTTCCACTGTAGAGGCGTTTTCTGCCATGCAGTTCAGATTCGATAACAAGAAGCGTAACTTGAGTTTCATCGACGCCTTGGGCTATACCCTGGCAAAATCGCTGGGTCTCCCTTTCCTCACGGGCGACAAGCAATTCCGCGAAATTGGCGGCGTAGAATGGGTAAAATAGCTTTCCGTTCCAAAATTGCTTCATGTATGCTTTCATCCGCGCTTTTGTCAATTCTCCGGACGTCCTCTCCACGCATTTGGAGCTAAAGGTGCTCCCCCGCCACGCGACTTTCGCGCTTACCGGCTACGTTGAGCTAAAGCAGTACGCCCAGGCCGAGGAGGGCGAGGATCCGCACGGTGGCGGCCACTCAAAACAAATCAAGGACTTCTTCAAGGCCCTGCCGGAAGGCGATTCAGTGATGATTTCAGTAAAGATTCATCCCTCGATGCGCATGGGAAAGGAGCTTTCCTACGAGTTTTCAATCGGCCGCAAGTTTTCCTCGCCGCAAGAAATGCAGGTTGAAGTGGAGAAGCTCCGCCATGACCTGCTAATCGACGAGTACACCGCGCCCGTCTTCAAGCACAAGGAGGAAATGTGGGTCTCGAGTGACAAGCCGGAAGCCGGAAAAGACAGCGTGGTGCTGCCGGTGAAGAAGGAGAATTCGGGCGTGGATTCGTGTTAAGTGGTTGAAGTGCCAGTCCTCTACACGCACACCGACTTTGACGGCGTAGTCTCCGCAGTTCTCGTCACGAGCGGCGACGACGTTTCCGAAGTGCGCTTTGCAGAGCCCGATGACATCCAGCAAAAGCGCATCGACATCCTCAAGGGCGCCATCATCGCAGACCTGCCCTTCCACCACAACGCGGGCAAGTGGTTCGACCACCACGCTTCCTCCGCGGGTGCCAAGGCGGTTGACGGCCGATTTGACGCAACCGCCAAGAGCGCCGGCCGCGTCATCCTCGACTACTATGAGAATCCTTACCTCGACAAGAAGTTCGGCGCGCTCGTCGATGCCTGCGACAAAATCGATTCGGCGTCATTTACTGAAGAGGACATCCGCTCGCCTTCGGGCTATTACCTGCTCTCTTTCGCGCTTGACGCGGATGATACGGCCAGCGACGCGATGAATTTCAGGAGATGGTTGATTGAAGCGATAAAAAAGAATTCGCTTGAGCAATTGCTGCAAATGCCGGAAGTCAAGTCGCGCGTTGACAAGGTGATGGCCCGGCGCGAGAGGATGGCTGCAGAGCTCGAGCGCTTCACAACCGTCCACGGCCGCGTGTGCGTGATTGACGGCCGTGAGCTGCCGGCTGAGTTTTCAGGAGGGGGGACGAAATTCCTCTCCTACTTGCTGCACCCGCAATGCATTGCGAGCGTCAAAATCCGCAAGGGCCGGCTCGAGGGCAACACGGACTTTAGCATGGGCGAGAACATCTTCTTTCCCGAACGCGGCAAGCTCGACTTGGGCGCTATTGCGCGCAAGCACGGGGGCGGCGGGCACCGGGCGGCAGCGGGCTTCCGCGTGCCGGAGGCGCTTGCGGACTCCATTCTAGCGGAAGTAGTGGCCGAGATTAACGCTTTTCCGCTCGCATAGTCTATAGGCTTTATTAGCTTGTTTTTCCAGAGTCGGGTCATGGCTGAATTTCGCCCGCAGCACCCGGAGGAGTTGCTCAAGATTCCGGCTGGGCATCGTTTCGTGGTGTTTGACGGCGAGTTGGCTCCAACTTCCGCGATGCTTTCGGACATTTCCAGCAATCCGCAGATAAGGGGAATCCTGTTTTCCAAGGCGCACGCTTCCAATTTGCCTACTGGCTTTCAGCAGAAGCTCCGGCGGTCGGACTTGTTCGTGCGCGAGTTGCCAGATGCCGCCGGAACAAAGCAGCTGCTGGAGTCTAAGTTCTCAGGCTATAGGGCGCTTGCCGCGTCGGTAGGCGGGGAAGGCTCGGGCAAGCTTGAGTCAGCCATAAAGAAATTTGGCGAGCGCGCGGGCCACGCGGAGGTTGAATTGCTTCACGTGGCGCTGGCTGCATTTGAAAAAATCCCCAGGGAAAGCGTCTTTGGCAGCGCGCTTGGTGATGAAGAGAGGCTGGCACGGGCAACTTACGCAATAGACTTTCTTTCCAAGGTGGACTTGAGAAAAGTCGTCGAGCGGGCGACCAAGCCCGACCACGAGGGCAAGGTGGCGCCCAGCGCGTTTTCCATTAGCCACCGTACTGGCGGCGGGGAAGCGGATTTTTTCCCCGGCTACGTGCGGCTGAGGCACGTGTATGCCGATAATGACTTTGGGTACATGACTTTCAACTTCAACGACCCGGAACGGCTGCACGTGCTTTGGCTTGACTTGGACAAGCGGCTCAAGACCGAAGCCCATGTGAAGGCGAAGGACAGGCTTACTAATTGGATTGGCTGGCGCAACCTCAACCTGAACACCGCGCTTGTCCTGGCCGAGGCTATAGGCGTGAAGAGACTCAGCATCGAGATGGCGGATTGGAGCGACGAAGCCACGGCAGACTTGGTAAGGGAACTGGAAGTGTTCCACGACCTTTCCGGCATCCATCCGTGGAGGCCTGTTTACGAAAAGGAGGGCGGGAAGTTGCTTCGCTACGAGCGAAGCGTTTCCGGAACCAGCATCTTAAGCAAGTTCGGTCGTGAGCAGGTTCTGCCAAAGCGCTTTCAGCGACGCCTTAAGCGTAGTGTCTAGCCGCCGATGCGCGTCTCGTCGCCTTCGTGGCCGCTGGCGGTCGGGAGGCTGCCGTCGATGCTTGCGCCCTCGCCTTGCGTGTGGATTGTCGTCTCCTCGCGGGTGGTTTTCTTGCCTTCCTCGCTTTCGACCTGCTCGCGGAGCTTGCGTAGCTTGGCAATGTATTGCTGCCTTGAGCGCTCCTGCGGGGTCGAGGAGGTCGTGACGTGGCGGTAGTAGAAGAACGCCGCTGCGGCAAAGAGTATGAGCATGAAGAGTGCGAACTGGCTTGAGAACGCGCCGATGAACAGGCCGCTGAGGCCGCTTGCCTTCCTGAACGCGGGGAGCTTGGTTGACGCCACTTCGACCCCGTTGCTCTTTGCAATTACGACTGCGTTAGCCGCTTCCTCGTCGCTGGCCGCGGTTATTGTGAGCTTGATTTCCTTCTCGCCCTTGGCCGGAACGTCAACCGCTTGTGACGACTGCTTCCAGCCGCCAGGCAGGCCGGTCGCCTCGAGAGCCACGGCCGGCAGGGAGTTGTCACCCAAGTTGGTGACTTTGGCGCTGAAGACAAGGCCGTCTGCAGTCTGCTGCGGCTCGCCGACAGTGATTGCCGCAGTGCCGCTGCATGTGCCAAGCCGGATGAGTATGGTGCCGCTGCCGACGATGCTCTCGCCGTAGGCGTTCACGTAAACCAGATTGTCGCCCTTCTTTAGCGCGCTAGTGGGTATTGCAATCGGGAATTCAGCCGAGAGGCCGGATTCGATTCGCAGCGAGCGGCTAAACACGGGCTGGCTGCCCAAGAGCGCGTCGACTGTAAAGTCGCCTGCGCCGGCGCCCTTGTTCTCAAGCTGGGCTTCGACATTGAGCACTTGCGGCAGCCGGCAGTCAAGCAAGTCAATGCCAGCGCCAGTCACTGCCGGAAGCGTGAGGACCGCCTCGTCCGCGCTTCCCTCGACCTGCACAATCCACTTGCTCTGCAAAAGCTGGATGTTTGCGCTAAACGCGCGGAGCGTGATTTCGTGAAGCCCGGCAGCCGCGTTTGGCGCTGCACGCACTACGAAAGTCGTTTTGGCCGACTCTGCGCGGCCAAGCCCGAAGTTGCCTTCCGGGGGCGATATTGAGAGCGCACCGTCGTCGCTCTCGGCAGTCAATTTGAAGTTGCCGGCAGCGCCAATGTTGCGGGTGCGGAACGTCGCCACTAGCGCGTCCCCGCCGCTTAGGGTGTCGTAATTGCACTGCGCTTGAGTGCAAAAGACCGGCGTCACGCGAGTCAATTCAAGCGACTTGCGCGTGGGCGAAAAGATGCTCTCGAAATTAATGCGCGAGTTGACCGTGTCGCATCCGGCCTCGCCGCAGTTGCCGATGGGCGCGTAAGCTTGGCTAAAGTCCTGCTTCACCTTGGTAGAGCCGCACGTCTCGCCCGGGCAGGGCGTTATGGCAACTGCAAGCAGCCTGCTTTTCGTCTGGCAGTTGCTTCCGCCGGGGCTGCAGACGCTGGCAAACACGCGCACTTGGACGACTCCCTGCATGCACGAGGGTGCAGAGAGCCGCAGGCTGGTGCCCTTGGCTCCGTTGCCGTCGATTGTCAGCTGCGGGGAGTCAAAAGAGCCGGTGAGGTCCCAGGGAGTGGCGCTGAAAAAGACCGTGTCGCCGGCATTCGCGCCAGAGGCCCAGACGGTTACGGTGCCGCCGCTGCACGGCGTGATTTCAAGAGTGTTGGCACCAACGCCCATTTCAAAGGCGCCGGCTGCAGAAAAGGCAATCAGGAAGGCAACTGCAAGCAAGGCAAAACGCAATCTTACCACCGTAAGGAATTAGGCACACAGCCGCTATTTAAGCATTCCTATTTGTTACTTCTTACCAGTAAATACATTTAAATAAGCCGGCGGGCTTAATTACTTTACAACATTCGAGTTGTTACCCTTGGATAATAGGAACGATGAAGATAGGCTTAATAATGCGGGTGCAGTGAGAACTAGGATTGCCATGCCGGCCAATCCCGACGTGCTAAACTCGCTGCGCAGGCTGGGCCTCAACCAGTACGAGGCCAAGGCGTACTATGCGCTCTCGACTACCGGCAAGAACACGGCCGGAGAGCTTTCCGAGCGGGCTGAACTGCCGCGCCCCCGCGTTTACGACGTGCTTGCCAGCCTGCAGAACAAGGGCTTTGTCGCAGTGCAGATGGGCCGGCCGGTCAGCTACACTTCCCTTCCTGTTTCAGAAGCCATCAAGACTCTCCGCAAGCAGCGCCAGGAAGAGCTTTCGGGCGAGCTTGCCAAGATTGACGAAGTCGGCGGCGAGCTTGTAGGCAAGCTCTCGGCAATTGGCGGGCCCCAATCGCCTTCTGCCGAGGCCGTCTGGACTCTCAAGGGCCGTGAGGCGATTTACTCGAAGCTCGCTTCGATGATTGAGGACTCCAAGAAGCACGTCCTGCTTTCGACGAGCGCCGCCGGACTCCACCGAAAGCTCGGCGAGCACGGGAAAATGCTCGAGAAGGCCAAGGGGCGCGGAGTCAAGATAAGCATTTTTGCGCCAACAGACCGCATCAAGGCCGGTGACTTCGCAAAAATAGCCAAGGTGAATCCCACCGAGCTGCCGACGCGCTTTGCAATTGCCGACGACCAGTCGCTCCTGTTCCTTACTCCCGAGGGCACGCACGCCGACGAGGAGCTCGCACTCTGGCTCCACAACCCGCACGTCTCCGCAACACTCCGCCAAATCGTGCGCGAGTGAGTGTCCAATCAAAGCTTTTTTTAACCGCCAGTGGCAACTTCCTTGCATAGGTGCCGCTGGGGATGGTTCACGAGTTTGTTGATTTCCTTGCAAGGATTGCTACTCTTGCCCTTACTCCTATTGTCATCTTCTACGCGCTTGCGGCAATGCACAGCGAGGCGGCGAAGAAGAGCCGCGCTTACAAGGGTAGCTTCTGGGTCTTGATTGTGGCGGCGCTCTTGCTTAGCTCGGGCGAGCTTGTCGCAATTTACTCCCAAACTTATGGCATGCCCCACGTGGGGGCGGTTTCCGCGGTTGCGCAGCTGGCCGTGTTCGTGCTGCTCTTGTGGAAGATGCACGGCAGGACGAAGGAAAGCGTGGTTGAACACTTGAAAAAGAGGCGGTAAAATGGAGAAAATCAGGCTGGCGGCAATGAGCTTTTTCCTTTACATGACTGTCGAGTTCCTCTTCAACTCGGCCTTTGAGGCAGTGACTGGCGGCACGCTGTTTTCCTACTTCCTCCTGCCTCTTGCGGGAGGCAAGACGAGCCTGCTCTCGCCCCTCATTTTCGCAGTCCTTGTGCTTCTGCTCTTCGACGCGTTCCGCTCGGCCTACGATTCGGTCAAGGGCTACCACAACCGCGTGCTCTTCGTCGGCGTTGTCATGGCCCTCCTCGGCCCGTTCTACGAGTGGATGTCGGGCATCGCAATCCGCATGGCAACCGGCAGCGCCTACTCGCTCTACCAGTTCATGCCAGTTCTCGAGGGCTACACGAGCCTATTCTCGCCGGTCTTCTTCTTCGTAGTCGGCGTGGCCTTCGTCTACTCCTGCCGGGCGCTGGGGCTGCTGAAGTAAGGCGGTTTAGCGGCCGTGCGCGGTTCAGCCGGCTGCCTTGAGTTCAGAACAAGAGCACTATGGCCAGCACTATTACCGCGACAGTCCAGGCGAAGTAGTCGTCAGGGTGAAAGCCGCCGAACATAATCCCACGAAATGATTGTGGTGCCGGCGGTATTTAGGTTTTTGGCTTGATGCCGGGCTCGTGCTAGGCGTTTGAATAAAACCGGCTTTGGCCTCAGGCGGTCGCGGCAGCAGGCTGTTCTTCGGCCTTTGCCTCTAAGGGCGGTTTGGCGTACTGGCCTTCGGACTCGTGCTCTGGCTTGGGCAGGTCGCGAACCTCTTCGGTGTCGAACTCTTCCTTGAGCGCGGTCTTCCACACTTCGACGCGTCGGATTGGGGTAATCTTGCCGAGTGCAGCGTGCAGTTCCTGCACGCCGCGGCCTAGGACGATGTCCTTGATGAAGTCGCCGAAGTCCTGTGTCTGGGACTTCTTGCCAAGCACTTCGACAATTGTCTTGCGCAATGACTTGCGCTGGCGCTCTGAGCAGCTGTTCTCGGTGACTACCATGGCCTTGACGCGGAATTCGATGCCGTCCTTGCTGACGGTCATGAAGACCACGTCAACCACGTCGCGCCTGCGGCGCACTAGCGAGCGGAGGTATTCGCGGGCAATCGAGTGGCCGATGAACTTGGTGTAGGCCTTCTTGCCCTTGATTTCGCTTATGCGCAGCTTGATTGAGGTGTACATGTGGTTGAGGTCGCGCGTGATTTCCTTGAGCGGAATCTCGATGATGCGGTTCATGAGCGAGTCGTCCTCAAGCGAGGGCACCTGGGCCGCCTCGATGTTGTTTAGGAAGTTGGGTGCGATGACGGTGTACCATTTCTTTGACTTCCACGAGTCAACTAGTTTCTTGCTTGCGGGCGCTGCCATGTTGTTTCATCCCCTCACTTGACTAACAGCGCGGCCTGCTCGGGGTCGTATTTCCAGTTTGCAGGCAGTTTCTTTCCGCGGTAATACTTGACCAGGCGCTTTACCTTGCTTTCGGTGCGCCTCAGGATTGATTTGTTGTGGATGTCGGTGCCGTTGGTCTTCAGGTGCTTGTGGAGGCCGACGGCGCGCTTGATGAGGTCCATCAAGTCGCGGGGGTACTCGCGGGCGGCCTTTGCCTCTGCCAGGACCTGCGAGATCGTCTGTCCGGTGGTGTTGCGGACGCTTGGAATGCCGCTCCCGTCGCGCAGCAGCCGGCCGATTGCGGCCTCGTCGTGGCCCTCGCGGGCGAGCTTGACGACCAGTTCCTTGATTTCTTCCTTGCCGAGCGCCACCCACGAGGGGGGCGTCTTGGCTGAAGGCTTGCGGCTGCCCGCGCGGCCGTGCTTGCGTGAGTGCATTCGTGCCATTTTTTCATACCCTCAGTTCAATTGCTGTTGCTTCGCCGCCGCGGGCATTCAGCTCTTCAATTGCCGCGACGGCCTTTAGTTCCTCTTCAATCTTGTGGAAGTCTTTGAGCAAAGTGTCAGGCAGCGCCACCGACGCAAAGGCGATTTTCGCGTTTAACGCCATTGCATGCCCGGCCTTGAACTTCCGCGCTTCTCCCAAGAGAGAGTGAAGCACTTCAACTATATTGTCCTCTGGCGGGTTTATATACTCTTCTTCGGCGGCAGGCCATGTGCATTCGTGCAGGCTCTTGCGCCCCTCTTCTTTTGCGAACATTTCGCGGTAAATCTCGTCAGTTACGAAGGGCGCAAAGGGCGCCAGGAGCTTGAGGCAAGTGTTTAGCGTGTGGCGAAGGCAGTAGGCCGCGGCCGCTTTGCTCTCCACGCTAGTGCCGTAAATGCGGTACTTGACTTCCTCCAGGTAGTAGTCGCAGAATTCCTTCCAGAAGAACCCCTGGATTGCGGTGATGGCGGAATAGTAGTCATAACCGTTGAGCGACTGCGTGCTTTCCTTCACGAGCTTGTTCAGCCGGCCCAGGAGCCACTTGTCCGTTGCCCTGAACTTGATGTTGGGCGCGGTCCTTTCCGCCGTCTTTCCTTCAAGCGCCTTCTCGACGAGCTTGCTGGCGTTCCACAGCTTGTTGAGGAAGGACTGCGAGTAGTCGGCGTCCTTGTAGTTAAACGGCCTGTCGCGGGCAAATGCCCCCGAGAGGGCGGCCCACTGGCGCAAGGCGTCGGCGCTGTACTTCTTGAGAAGCGCGTCCGGGTCTTCGTAGTTGCCCAGGCTCTTGCTCATCTTCTTCCCATCCTTGCCAAGCACGCTTCCGTTGATGAGCACAGACTTGAACGGCGCTTTTCCGGTAAGGGCGAGGCAGCGGGCGATGGTGTAGAATGCCCACGTGCGGATGATTTCAAGTCCCTGCGGCCTAAGCGTGGCGGGATAGAGGCGGCTGAAGCGCTTCTCGTCATCCGGCCAGCCGGCAATCACGAGGGGCGTGATGCTGGAGTCTACCCAGCAGTCGCACGTGGACGTCTCGCCAATGACGCTCCCGCCGCAGTCGCACTTGCCCAGCCAGGGTTGCGCAGGCGGGTCGACGGGCAGCTTCTTGTAGTCTGGCGCAAAAGTCTTGCCGCACTTTTCGCAATAGTAGAACGGAATGGGCGTGCCGTAAATCCTCTGGCGGGAGATGACCCAGTCGTAATCTATGAAGTCGGCCCAGTCGACTAGGTATTGCCGCGAGAATTCGGGAATCCACTGCATTTCCTTTGAGGCTGCCTTGATGGCGTCCTCGGTTCCCTTTAGCTTGACGAACCACTGCTGGCTTCGCAGGTATTCGGTGGGCTTGCCGCACCTGTCGTGCACCTTGGTTCCCTGCTTCAGTTTTTCCTGCTTGAGGAGCAGCCCGCCGGTCTTGAGGTCCTCGAGGATGCGCTCGCGGGCCGCAGCCGCTGGGAGCCCGTCGTAAGCCGGGCTTGAGTTTTGCAGCTTGCCGCCCTCAGTCAGGGCGTCCAAGACCGGCAGGTTGTGGCGGTAGACCCACTGCACGTCGGTCTTGTCGCCGAAAGTGCACACCATGACCGCGCCGCTGCCGAATTCCCTATCAACGTCCTTGTCGGCCTTGACTTCGACGCTCTTTCCGAACAGGGGCACCCTGACGCGCTTGCCTATCCACTTCCTCGTTTTCGCATCGTCGGGGTGCACGAGCACCGCTTGGCACGCGTGCAGGTATTCCGGCCGCGTCGTTGCAATGGCCAAAAACCCGCCGCCGTCCTCTGCCTCGAACTTCACGAAGTTGAGTTGAGTCTCGCGCTCGATGTCGTCGGTCTCGGCCTTTGCAATGGCGCTCCGGCAGCTTGTGCAGAAGAGAACGGGGTGGCCGCCGCGGTAGACGTCGCCTTTTTCGAACATTTTTAGGAGCGAGTGCTGGACTTTCCGGTGGTAGTCGTCGTCCATCGTGCGGTACTCGAACCGCCAGTCGGGCGAGAAGCCCATTTGCTCCATCTGGCGCTTCATGGCGCCAATGTTTTCGATGGTGAATTCCCTTGCCTTTGCGAGGAATTCCTTTCGGGGCATGTCGCGGCCGAACTTCTTTTCCACCCTTATTTCGGTGGGAAACCCCTGGCAGTCCCACCCCTGCGGGTAGAGGACGTTGTATCCTGCCATCCGCTTGTAGCGGGCGGCGAAGTCGAAGTAGCTGTACGAGAGCATGTGGCCCATGTGCAGGGCGCCGCTGGTGAACGGCGGGGGCGAGTCGATTACGAAAACTTCGCTTTCCAAGTCGTTGTCGCGGAACTTGTGGAGCCCCTCGCGTTCCCACTGGGGATGGAGTTTTGCCTCGATTGCCTTGAAATCAAGTTTGCCGAGCATGTCAGTGCCCCCCGGCCTACTTCCTCTTTGCAGTCCACTTGAGCTTGCGGGCCTTGCGCTTCATCGCCGTGTGGCGCAGGCACTTCTTTGAGCAGAAGTGCTGTGCAGTGCCGTCGCGGGCGAATATGGTGAAGCCGCCCATGGCCTCGTCGTAGGGTTTTGCGCAGAAAGTGCATTCGTGCATTTGGTTCATCCCTTGCCCTTGATGGGCTTGGCCTCGCGCTCTGTCTCCAGGAGGATGAGAAAGTCGCCCTTCTTGATGGGCCCCTTGACGTTGCGGCGGATTACCCTGCCGCGGTCGCGGCCCTCAAGCACTTTTGCAAGCACTTGCTTGACCTCGCCGATGACGCCGGTGCGGCCGCTTACTTCAAGGACTTCGGCCTTGAAGCCCGTCATCTGCATGGGGCCGCTTGACTTCTCGTCCTTGCCGCCACCAGTGCCCTGAGTGCCTTCGGGTTCCTTTTTATTGATTACTTTCTTGCCCATGACCCTAGTTCACCGGTTTTACCCTGAAGCCTTCTCGGCGTCGCCTTCCTTCTTTTCGGCTTTCTTCTTGGCTGCAGTGGCAGCAGCCTTTTCCTTCTTGGCCGTCGCGGCTGCCTTTGCCTTCTCTTCCTTCCTGTCGGCCGCTGCCGTTCCGGGCGTTGAAGTGCCGCCGGTCAGCTCGCGCACCTTGGTGATTACTTCGCGAAGCTGCTCCTCGCTGGCGCCCGCCTTGGTGATTGCGACTGCTGAAGTGCCAACGCCAAGGCCGGCTGCCTTTCCAAGCAATGCCTTTTCCGAGACGAAAGTGTAGGGAATGCTCTTCTCGCCGCAAAGGATGGGGAGGTGCATGACGATTTCCTCGGGGTCGACGTCCGCGGCAATGACTACGAGCTTGGCCTCGCCGCGCTCGACTGCCTTGGTCGCCTCGTTGGTGCCCTTGCGGATTTGCCCGCTGCCCTTGGCAAGCTCGAGCGCTTCAAGGGTCTTCTCCTGCAGTGCAGGAGGAACTTCGAACTTCACGTACGACTTGGCCATATCTAAAACCACCTCAAATGGTTTCTTCACGTCGGCAATTGACAGCAGACGCCTTCACAAATCCAGCGTTTTCCATTAACGGAAAAACAGCGAAATCAATTAGGGGCCAGAGGGTTTAAATCACTTGCAGTCTAGCACCCAAGCACGAAAGTCATCGTCTTCCCGTCGTCGAATCTGGCAAACCCGGTCCGCTCTAGCTGCACGATGGCGCCTTCCTTGAGCCTGCCGCAGTCGTTTTCGCAGTAGCCCTCGACGGTCTTGAGGCTGTCCTCGTTGAAGGAACCGTCCTCCTTAAGCAAGTCGCCTGGGACGAGGAGCCTGCACTTGAGTTGCTCGCCCTTCTCGGCCGGCACCCACTGGAGTTTCTTGGTATTCGGCAAAAGCTCGACTCCCGCAAACTCGCCAATGAGCTTTGCGCCCGCCTTCTGCCGGACTTTCACGTTGTAGAGCTCCTTGAGGCGGAAAACGTCGCCTTCCTTTAGTTCGCTAGCGTCGCTTCCGGCAATGAAGAACGACGTGCCTGCACGCAAATTGCGCTTGCCTTTGTCCTCTTTCGGGTGCTTCGGGAGCTCGACGACTTTCTGGAAGTTGGTTGGCACGTTCTCCACCAATAGTTCAACTGGAGCGGCGACGAAGAAGTATCTTTCCGCCACCGCGTCGAGCATTCTTCGGTTGTCAACCAAGAGCGTCTCCCAAGTCGGCTCGCTCTCAACTTTCCCTAGGCCCTGGCTCAAGGCGAACTTCTTGATTGCTTGCGGCAGCATGCCCCGCCTGCGGAGGCCGCCGATGGTAGGCAGGCGCGGGTCGTCCCAGCCCATCACTTTCCCCTCGTCGATGAGCGGCTTGAGAAATCGCTTGCTTAGCACTGTTCCCTTGATGTTGAGGCGCGCGAAGTCGTAGACGAACGGCTTTGGCAGTCCCGCAAGCTCGATGATGCGGGAGTAGAGCTCGTCGCGCAGTTCGTACTCCTTTGAGCGCAGCGCGTGAGTCACGCCATTGAGAGAGTCCGAAATGCTCACCTCAAAATCGTAAGTCGGCCAGGCCTTGTACTTGTTGCCCTGGCGATAGTGGGGCGCCTGCAAAATGCGGTATAGCGTCGGGTCGCGCATCACCGTGTTGAGCGCCGCCATGTCGCCCTTGAGCCGCAAAATCGCCCCGCCTTCCTTGAGGCCACCCGTCTTCATCTTCTGCCAGTCGTCAAGGTTTGCACTCGCGTCCTTTCCTCGGCAAGCGCACTCTTTTTTCGCCTCGCGGTTTGCCCTGACCGTTTCGACTGCGCAAGTGCAGACAAAAGCATGGCCTTCTGCCACCAGTTTCTCGGCGTACTTGTAGAGCTGCGGCATCAAGTCGCTCGTGTAACTTTCAGCCGCATCAAACTTTAGCCCCAGCCACTCGACGTCGGCCTTGATTGCGTCTACGAACGCCTGCTCTTCCTTCTCCGGGTTCGTGTCGTCAAACCGCAGGAGGCACCTTCCGTCCCAGTCATCGGCAGCCTGCCGCGACAGCCAAGCCGCCTTTGCGTGGCCGACGTGCAGCAGGCCGTTTGGCTCGGGCAAAAAGCGCGTGACTACCTTTCCGACAACTGCCTTCTCTAGGCGGAGCTTGTGCGGCTCTTGCGCCGGCTTTTCCCCTTCTGGATAAACGGCAGCCTCTTTCGCAATTTGCTCTGGCGAAAGTGCGTTGACTGCGGCAACTGCTTTTGCGATTTGTTCCCCAAGCGCTTTCATGTCCTTCTTGGCATCAGGAAATTCGGCAACAACCTTGCCCATCACTGCCCCGGCGCTTGCGCTGCCGTGCAAAAGTGCGTTGCGCAGCGCGTGCTTGCGCGCGGTCTCAAAGAGGTCCATTGCAGAGAATAGTGGAGCGTAGGAAATTAATAAATCGGCCTTCAACAACTAATCATGGCAAAAATAGTTCTTGTCGTCGGCGAGCACAAGAACGAGATTCTTTCCCAGGTGCGTGCAAAGCAGGTGAAGCCCCTGCTCGAGGGTATGGGCCACGACGTGAAAATCGTACCTGCCGGAATGGGGCTTTCGATGGTTCAACACGCCCGCGTTCTCGGGTCCTGCCCTCAGGGCAAGGTCAAAGAAATCATCGAGGACCTGCTGTCCAATCCTCGCCTTGACGGATCCCGCAAAATCACCATGCATCATGCGAGACAAAATCCGCTGGCGCACGTCTTCAACATGCACAGCTTCCATGCCGAATCCGTACCGAATCACGAGAGCGAGGCCGTCCTTTGGGACGGGACCGGCCTTGGAACCGGTCTTGACTTCGAACAAGAGGGCGCCAAAAGAAAGGATTTCAGCGCCCGAATTGGCTTGGGCAATCACGCCGCAACGATTTTGTACTGGCGCCACCAAGAGAGGGGCAAAAAAACACGAATTGTGGCCGAGGTAGAGTCTTCGGCCGTTAGTAGGGAATTTGGGAGGCAGGAAGTTCACAAGAAGGCCGTTGAGCGCGCCCTTGCGTGGGGCAGGTCTCCCACAGGAGCCGCTTTCATGAGACGCAAGTTTACCGCCGATTCCGGCGTTCCCGAAGAAGCTCTTAATCAAGTGGCTGTGCAACATGCCGAAGCCGCGAGCCAGCACCTGGCCTACCGATTATGGAATTACGGCAGTGTTTTCTCGGAACCCAAGGAACCCCGAGAAACTTCGGCCAAGCGCGCCCAGTCCCTTGCGCAAAAAATCCACGAGCTGGTTTCAAGTGCGGAAAAAGAGACCTTCCTGACTAGGCTCGGAAGTAAGTTTGGAAGGAAGCGCTGATTCAGATGTCTCGATAAAGCCTTGCCTTTCGCAGGGCTGGGAGGTCTTTTGAGCCGGTGCCAAAGCAGGCCATTCGCAGCTCGCGCTTCCAGCGTTGGATTGCTTCGCGCACTGCCTTCTCGCCGCCTGCCTTTTGCGCCTTGATGAATGGTGACGCGCCGCCAACAAGCGTTGCGCCAAGGCGTATTGCTTTAGCTGCCTCTAGGCCATTGCGTACTCCTCCCGAAGCAATAACTGGCACGCGCACTGCCTGCACAACATCGCGGAGTGCCACG
>ORJL011626923.1_pt1 | contig 15985 bp, 28 predicted proteins | sample 1779941 | NCBI WGS metagenome assembly ORJL01 (sample SAMEA104232317, study PRJEB22302) | groundwater metagenome | biome: forest; feature: aquifer; material: groundwater | place: USA | collected 2011-08-07 | depth 5.8 m | reverse complement strand
CTGCTGAGGGCTCGCGGCAGGATCCTCGCGCTGCCGCTGCCCGTCGGGTAAGGCGGCGGACGGATCGAGGACCGAGATCGGACACGGGAGAAGTGTCCGCGACGTTCGGGCGGAAGAGCGCAGTGACCGGGCTGCGGCTCCCGCCGCTAGGCCGGCCGCCCCAGATGCGCCGTCCGACGACAAAACACGCACTTGTGAAAAAGAGGTGGTGGATTGTGGATTTCCCCCCTCATTGACACCATGCACCACCTCGTCTATACTCAGCTCGATAGAGGAAAACCGCGATGACAGTTCCTACACGCATCCCCGATGAGGCATACTTCTACTTCGTCCACTCCTACTATGTGCAACCAGAGGATGAAAGCGTGATCGCCGCCACGACCGAGTACGGTTCCCGATTCACCTCAGCGTTGTGGCGCGATAACCTCTTTGCCTGCCAGTTTCACCCCGAGAAGAGTCAAGTGCTTGGCCTGCAACTGTTGAAGAACTTTGCTTCCCTCACGTAGATGCTGATCATTCCGGCGATTGACCTGAAAGGGGGCCAAGTCGTTCGGTTGTCGCAAGGCGATCCCCTGCGTCAAATCGCCTATTCCGCCGATCCGATCGCCATGGCCAGGAGGTGGGAGGATGAGGGGGCTTCGATCCTGCACCTGGTCGATCTTGACGGCGCCTTTTCCGGAAAGCCGCAGCAGCTTTCGGTTGTCGCCAAAGTGGCTCAGTCGATCAAGATCCCTGTACAGCTTGGCGGCGGGTTGCGAAGTCTGGCTGCCTTGGAGCAGGCGTTCGCCTCCGGCATCGAGCGGGCTATTCTTGGGACCGCTGCCATCGAGGATGAGGGGTTCCTGGCTGCGGCGAGCTCTCGCTATCCCGGTCGCATCATCCTGGGAATCGACGCCAAAAACGGCAAGGTCGCGGTGCGGGGTTGGGCGGCGGACACCGACCTTCTCGCCTCCGACCTGGCGATACGATCGGCCGATCTGCCGCTGGCGGCGATTATCTATACCGACATCGAGCGGGACGGAATGCTCACGGGACCGAACGTGGACGCCTTGCGCCGAATGGCTCAGGCTGCCCGCCACCTGATCATCGCTTCCGGTGGGGTTGCCACACTTGACGACCTGACGAGGCTCGCCAGGCTGGAGCCGACATGCATCGTCGGCGCCCTGGTCGGAAAGGCGCTCTACGAGGGCAGATTCTCACTGAAGGACGCGATTGCGGCTGTGAGATAAATCATGCTGGCCAAGCGAATCATTCCATGCCTTGACGTCAAAGACGGGCGCGTCGTCAAGGGGACGCAGTTTGTGGACCTTCGGGACGCTGGCGATCCGGTAGAAGTGGCGGCCCTGTATGACCAGCAGGGAGCTGACGAGCTGGTCTTTCTCGATATCACCGCCTCCTACGAGCGCCGGGACATCTTAGTTGACGTGGTCCGTCGGACGGCCGACATGGCCTTTACCCCCCTCACCGTCGGCGGCGGGGTCCGGACGGTGGAGGACATCCGCACGTTGCTCCTCGCGGGCGCCGACAAGGTCTCGCTCAACACTGCGGCCATAGAGCGTCCGGAGCTGCTCACCGAGGCCGCCATGCGGTTCGGGAGTCAGTGCATCGTGCTTGCCATCGACGCAAAGCAGGTCAAAAATAGTGCGGAGCATGCCTCTCCTGCACCGCGCACCTCGCACTGGCAAGTCTACACCCGCGGGGGGCGGACACCGACCGGGCTCGATGTGATCGAGTGGGCGAAGCGAGGGGAGGTGCTCGGGGCCGGGGAGATCCTTCTGACCAGTATGGATAGGGATGGCACGAAAGACGGTTACGACCTGGCGCTCACGCGGGCAGTGGCAGATGCCGTGACGATCCCGGTCATCGCCTCGGGTGGAGCCGGTACAGTGAATCATCTGTATGAAGCGTTGACGGAAGGACGGGCCGACGCCGCGCTGGCCGCCTCCATCTTCCACTTCCGTGAATGCTCCATCGAGGATGCGAAGGCGTACCTGCGTAGCCGTGGCGTCCCGGTGCGTGATTAAAGGCCATGGAACGATTCGACGATCTCACTCAACTTCGGTTCGATGAATCTGGGCTGATCCCGGCCATTGTGCAGGATGCGGAGAGTGGCCAGATCCTGACTCTTGCCTATATGAATAAAGAGTCGCTGCGGCTGACAATCGAGACCGGTCTCACTCATTTCTACAGTCGATCGAGGCAGCGCATCTGGCAAAAGGGGGAAGAGTCGGGCCATGTCCAGCGCGTGCAGGAGATCTATGTCGACTGCGACGAGGATGCCCTGCTGATCAAAGCCGAGCAGGTGGTGGCGGCTTGCCATACCGGACGGCGGTCCTGTTTTTTCCGTCGCCTGCATCCGGACGCAGAGGTGCCTGAGGAGTTGATTCGGCAGCAGTTCGATCCTGAGGCGGTCTACGGTGGGAGCCTGGCGATCCTCCAGCAGATTTTCGACGTGATCAGAGATCGAAGGGCCAATCCGAAGGCCGACTCGTACGTCTCAGGCCTGTTCACCAAGGGACAGGATCAGATCCTCAAGAAGGTGGGAGAAGAGGCGACCGAGCTTGTGGTGGCGTCCAAGAACGGGAAATCGGACGAGATTATCTACGAAGCGGCGGATCTCTGGTTTCACACGATTGTCCTGCTGGGGTACCACGGGATCACGCCGTCAGAGGTAGCTCGGGAACTGCGCAAGCGCTACGGCAAGAAAAACAAGGCCGAGTACTGATAAGGCGAGGATGTGGATAACTGCCTCTTTTGTCAGATAGCAAACCGGGAACGTCCAGGCAAGATGGTGTATGAGGACGAGCAGTCTGTCGCCTTCGAAGACATTAACCCGAAGGCGCCTGTCCATATCTTGATTGTTCCCCGGCAACACCTCGCGACCATCCTCGATGCGACTCAGGCTGATGATCGGTTGCTGGGGCACCTTCTATTAGTGGCAAATCTCATCGCGAAGCAGATCGGGATCGCGGAGCGGGGCTTCCGCCTGGTGATCAATTGCAACAGCGAGGGCGGGCAGGCGGTGTACCACCTGCATCTGCACCTTTTGGGCGGGCGGCCGCTCAGTTGGCATCCGGCGTAAGGAACGCTCCCACCTAAGAATTGGAGGCGGAATGGGCCCGGTGGCCCTCCTGGTCTTCAAAACCAGCGCACCCGCTAATACCGGGTTGGTGGGTTCGACCCCCACACGCCTCCGCCACCCTCTCACTAACCGTATGAAAATGCGGACTAATCCTCTATTCACACACACTTAGACGACTGGCATGAAACATGCTAGAATACGCTCAAATACGACGATTCTAGACGTGGAATGTACACCGGAAGGTGCACTGAATTTGAGGCGCAAAAGCGAGGGGTGTACGGCCTTCTGATTGCTTCCCTACCCCCCCCTCATATATTCGCTACGCTGACATACAATTTTTTCCCCGGTCTAAGGAGGGCCATATGCACAAATGGCCTTTGCTGAGTGTCGCGCTGCTCGCCTCCGCCTGTGCCTCTCCCCTCGGTCAGACAGGCTACAGTAGGCCGGCGACTCAGACCTTCGAGCTGTGATGCCGGCGGGTGGCACATCGGCTACGGGAAGGTCCAAGGTGGCACGCTGGAACTGTACAAACCCGATGGCTCACGGCTCGGCTATGGCACAACAGGGCGATAACAACTAAAAAGGAAAGGACGATGGAGCTTATACGATGGAGACGCTCGCGATTGTGTTTCTGCTCGGCATACTGTTCATGCTTGTGGGGAAGATCGGGCAGGGGAAGAAACAGCGGAGGCGGGCAAAAAGGAAGGGGGGACGCACATGAAGCCACGGAAAATCAGAATCACACTTGACCTGATGACCTCAACACCAAAGGAGGAATGCCATGAGCCATAAGGGGATTGCTATTGCCTTGTTCTTTCCATTGCTCGCATCTTGTACCACGCCTCTCGCCTCACGCCCTATCGTGATGCAGGGGCCGGGTACGGCACGATAAAACGATAAGGTCTGCACGCTGAATCGAATTCCCTCTTGACACAACCGTAGTGATCATATATACTAATAATCGAACGTAATGTCTCACCTAATTAGAGGCTGCATTAAGGCCCGAAACAGCGCCGCCGAGCGCCGAGTCGGGCCTTCTTCATTGATGGCCCGACAGAGAAGGGGCCACAATGGAAAAGGCTTTACTCTCCATCCGTCAAGCATCTGCCTACCTTGCTATCTCTCCCAAGTCTTTGCAAGACAAGCGGTATCGTTCCCGGATCGGCCTTTGTGCGATCAAAATCGGCAAGCGGACGCTTATCCGCCAGGCGGACTTAGATAAGTTAATCGCGCATTCACGCGAGCACTTGCCCGGCGAGGGGCGGCGATGACCGCGGCGACAGCAACCATGCTGGACGCGGCGGTGGACTACGCGCGGCGCGGCTGCCCGGTCTTCCCGTGCCACACCCCGACGCACGACGGTTGCTCATGCGGAGAGGCCGGTTGTCACTCACCCGGAAAACATCCGAGAATCGCGGGTGGATTCTTACATGCATTGACCATTGAACTGTACGTCCGTATTTGGTGGACGCGGTGGCCAGACGCCAACATCGGGATTGCCACCGGCCAAGCCAGCGGGTTCTTTGTCCTGGATGTAGACCCCCGGCATGGTGGAGACGATACCCTCCGAGAGCTAGAGGCCCAACACGGCCCGCTACCTGCGACCGTTGAAAGTCTGACCGGAGGCGGTGGGCGCCATATTCTCTTCCGTTACCCAGGCTACCCGGTCAAATCGGCCGCGGGTGTGTTAGGCCCAGGTCTGGACATTCGAGGCGATGGCGGCTATATCGTGGCCCCTCCGAGCCTTCACGCCAGCGGACGGCGGTATGAGTGGGAGGCGGCGAGTCACCCGGATGATGTAGCGATTGCGGAGGCCCCGGAATGGCTGTTGACGATGATGCTCAAGGCTGAGTCGAACGGCAAAAACCAGCGGTTTCAGGTGGGCGAGGCAATCCATGCAGGTGAGCGAAACGATACTATCTTTCGACTGGCGCGTAGTCTCAAAGCCAAAGGGCTGTCCCCTGAGGCAATCTTGGCGGCGGTGCGAGCGGAGAATCAGGCGAAGTGTGAGCCCCCGCTATCTGACGCGGAGGTCGAGAAGATTGCCACACACGCGACAGAGCAACCAGACCGACCCGACTTCGCGGCGAACGGCAACGGCGAACCCCTTGCCCCCTTGCGAGCGCTGGCCGACTCCCCGACAGCGGCAGACATCGAGGCAGCGCTGAGGATTGTTGTCAATTCGCTGGCCGGAGTCGATGGTTTGAGGCGTGCGACTCTTAGAGGAGAGGCGCTGTCGATCTTAAAGGCCAAGGAGGTCATAGGCCCGGCGAAGCTCGTTGACGCGGCCTGGGCGCTTGCAGGCGGTTCGACCGATGAGGGCGGAGCGCAACCGCTCACCCTGGCCGACCCTGAACCTTGGCCGGAGCCCGTAGACGGTGCGGCGCTCCTGAAGGAGATCGAGGCAACCCTCACCCGGTTTGTCATTCTTCCCCGCGGCGCGACCCTGGCGATTGCACTCTGGGTACTCCATGCGTACGCCGTAGCTGCCTTCGCCGTATCGCCGATCCTGACGGTAGTAAGCGCGACAATGAGGTGCGGCAAAACGACCCTGCTGAGTCTGCTCTCCGGCTTACTCCCGAGGGCGCTCTCTACGGCCAACATCACCCCGGCGGCGCTGTTTCGCTGCATTGAGCAATTCGACCCGACCCTCCTGATCGATGAGGGCGATGCGTTTCTCGCCATGTCTGACGAATTGCGCGGCGTGCTGAATGCTGGTCATACGCGGATGGCTGGCATCGTTCGCACGGTGGGCGAGGAGTTTGAGCCTCGACTATTCCGCGTGTTCGGCCCGAAAGTGTTGGCCATGATCGGCAAGCCCCCAGGCACCATCGAGGACCGTTCCATCGTGATTCCCATGAAGCGCAAGACCCCCGGCGAACAGGCGCACAGGTTCCGGCTGAGTGTGCTTCCCACACTGGAGCCGATGTGTCGCATGGCGGCACGGTGGGCACACGATCATGTTGAGGAGCTGAAAGACGCGGACCCAGACGTACCCGAAAGCCTCAACGACCGTGCGGCTGATAACTGGCGGCCCCTGCTCGCCATTGCGGACCGAGCAGGCGGCGACTGGCCCGACCGAGCGAGAACGGCGGCACTGATCTTGTCAGGCGGAGAACGGGACCCCGAAGCCGATGGCGTAGGCGTGGCGCTGATCGGAGATTGCGTCTCGATCTTCAAAGACCGAGGCGTTGACCGGCTCTCTACTACCGACTTGATCGTCGAGCTGGTGAAGGTCGAGGGGCGGCCCTGGCCCGAATGGAACAAAGGGAAGCCTATCACCCCCCGAGCGCTGGGGAGGTTACTCAAGCCGTTCGGGATTGTCAGTAAGGTTCTTCGGATCGGTGAAAGCACCCCACATGGGTATGAATGCCAGACCTTCGATGATCCCTATCTCCGCTATTTCCAGGGTTCAAATCCGCAACATCCGCAACAAGTTAATGAATTCAAACACTTAGACCCTACTTTCAATCCGCAACAAACCCCCGATGTTGCGGATACGAAAAGTGACCTAACTGTTGAGAAACAAAGGGATGTTGCGGATGTTGCGGATAGAAACCCCGAAAATGGCTTGGGCGACCTAAGTGAGGAGGTGTGTGTCCTATGATGGCGGCGGAATTGATTCAAGAGGCGCGAACGGCTGGAGTCACCCTGAGCCCCCTTCCCGGCGGCAGGCTTCAAGCGACTGGTAGGCCCCAGGTTCCGTCAGAACTGAAGGCGAGATTGAGTACACACAAGGCGGAGATTGTAGCGCTGCTTCAGGCGTGCGATGCGCTGGCCGACCTGTACCGGAAATACTGGAGCACACCCGAGACCGACCCCCTAGAGACCTTCACGGGGCTTCATCGAGAGATCGACACGTTGGAGCGACAGGTTGGCGTAGAGGGCGCATGGCGAACCCTGGAGGCATCAGCGAGGGCGTGGTACGAAGAGCATCGGACGTGTCCATTCTGCGGGAAAGACGAACTTCATCTGAGCGGGAGGGGATGAGAAGATGCAAGACACCCTGAGTGAACGATTGCGACAACGGCAAGCGGCCCTGAGCGATGAGCTGACACGGCAATCGGGACCTGTGCCCATCGTGCAGGCGCGGTTGCGAGGCTTGGCCCGACCCTGGCCGGCCGATTACGACCCTAAGGACTTCCGCGAAGCGGTCTTCCCCTGGCTTGCGGACCTGCTTCACGGGTTTGACGAAGCCCGGAGTTTGCGAGATGCATGGACAAGCACGATAGCCACACTCGAACGCGAACGCGAGGCGTTGCAAGCCAAGCTGACAGCGGGCGAGCTTGAGAGCCTGGACTATGACCGAGACCGTACACGGTACCATATCCGCAAGATCGAGATCGAGACCTACCAGGACGCCCTGGCGCGCCTTGAGGACGGGCTGAGGACGGCTGAGAGGGAATGGGAGCGGGTACGGCCCATCGTGGAAGCCGAGATCGAGCGCTATGCGGATTTGCTATTCAAACAGGAGCAGCGAACCCTTCAGAAGGAAGTCGAAGAGATGCTGACCCGGTACACGACGGTCATAAGCCATGCTGGAGCGCTGAATCGATGGCATAGGGAGGTAAAAGAGCAGTACGGGCTGACGATCCGGCCCCGGCGAGTACGCTTCGACCCGGAGCTACCAGAGGCGCACCATTTCGCCGTCGGCATCGAAACGGAGGGCGAGCGACATGGATGACGAACCGATACGGGCGCACCTGGCACGGCTGGAGGCGAAGATTGAGGCGGCGCTCGCCTTCAAGGGGCGGTATGTACTCACCGGCGCGAAAATGATCTGTGCGGCGCTGGGTGTGTCGCCCAGGACGCTCTACAGATGGCGCATGGACTTTGAAAACCCGCTCCGGTGTGCACACCTCGGGCACGGTCTCGCCACTACCCCCACCCTGATTGATGAATGGGTACGGCACAAGTGGGAGCTTGAGGAAAAGCGAAGACAGAGCCGACCAAAGACCAGGCAGTATGACCGATTCAAACAGAAGATCGTGGCAAGAGTTGGAGTACCGGAGGATAAGGGAGAAGGAAGCGACGTGTCACCCCCCGATTTTCCTATTGACAGCGTCCCTGATACGCTATAGCATATAAGCATGAAGACATCGAAGCAGAAAACCCACACAGAGGAGCCCGCGATGGTGAGAACGAGTCTGACCCTCCCTGAAGACCTCTGGAAAGCGACCCAGCACCGAGCGATTGAGACCCGGACAAGCCTTCGACAGATTATCATCGAGGCGTTGACGGCCTACCTGAAGACCCCAGGCAAGCGGTAGCGACGGAGGGGCTATGGCGCGACAAGGCGGAGTAGATCGGGGCTTGTTCCGGCGCGACGGGTGTTGGTGGATTTACTGGGTGTGCGCTTACGGGCATCGGCACAAGGAAAAGGTCGGAACGGCGAAGGGACAAGCCCGCGACTACTACCAGAAGCGCAAACTTCAGGTCAAGCTCGAAGGGTTCTGCTTGACCGAGGCCAAGGCCCAGCGAGAGGCAGCGAAGCCGGTCCTGTTCCAAGATGTGGCGAAGCAGTACATGGAATGGGCGCGGGAGCATCGGCCCAGGTCCATCATGTTCAGGGACAAGGCGCTGAAGCATCTACTGGCGGCCTTCGGTCCCCGACCCCTGACGGAGCTCACCCGCTCCGAGATCGAGGCGTACCTAGCCCGGCGACGGGATAGCGGCGCGGCCCCAGGGACCGTCAATCGGGAGCGGGCGGTGCTGTCGCATAGCTTCAATCGGGCGATCCTGTGGGGAATGGTGGAGAAGAACCCCGTGACCGGGACCGAGCAGTATGTCGAATTGAGCGAAGACCCCCGGCCCCTGACCCCCGATGAAGAGGCGCGACTCCTTCCCATGCTTCCGGCTCACTACCTCCCCTTCGTTACCCTGGCGATGCATACCGGCCTTCGGTTGGGCGAGCTGAGGGCGCAAACCTGGAAGGGTACCGACTTGGAGCAAGGGACCCTGACTGTCACCCGGCCTAAGAGCGGTAAGCGTGAAGTGCTACCCCTGAACCAGACGGCCCGACGGCTGTTGACCTCTCTGGAGCGAACCGGCCCCTTGGTATTCCCCAGGATACCGAGCAAGCTCAGTGACCTGTTCATCCGGTATGTGAAGAAGGCGGGACTTGAGGGCGTCACTTTTCACTGCCTGCGAGATACCTTCATATCGAGACTGGCCCCCCACGTGTCGGCCCCCTCATTGATGGCCCTGGCGAGACATCGGGACTACCGGACGACCCGGCGCTATTTGCGGATCGATGAGGCGCACCTGAAGGCGGCGGTCGAACGGCTCACGGATCCCGAAACTGGCGATGGAATGTACACCCAGAGGGACACTGAGAAAATGGCCGTCGCGCAACTGCTTGAATCCATTGGGATTGACGGCTAGGTGGAGGCGACCCCCACACGCCTCCGCCACCCTCTCGCCAACTCCGTGAAAATAGAGGCTGTCCCTGTATTTCCCTAGTGGGGGCGCCGCATCCGGAACGTGAGTGAACATTCTAGTGATATATTCATATCGAATGTGATATAATGCCGTTGGGCTATGAGGTCAGAGTCGAGGAGCCTGCGAAATCGGCCTTGCACTCGCTTATAAGTAAGGACCCATACTCGGCAGCGGGGATCGTTCGAGCACTCAAAGTACTCAAGACCGATCCCGACGTCCACATTACGGGAGTCAAGTTCACCGAGTCAAAGGCCGTTGAGATTTTACGTCAACAGGGTTTTAGAGTACGCACTCTGAAAGGGTTCGATTTCTCAAGGTATAGAGTATTCTACTTCGTAGATAGAGCGAGGAGCACGGTGGTAGTGAAAGAAGTGATTCGAAGAGCCGCTGATACTTATGATCCACAGGCGCCGCACATCCAACGCCTACGGAACAACTTTGCAAAACATACCTTCTTCCGAGGGATGGTGCAACGATGAACCTACAAGTGGTGAGCAAGGAGTGGCCTCCTGGATCACCGATGATGTATGGCTCTGTGCCGACAATGAGTCGCGGCTACCTTCGGATTTGCCCCATCACTGTACACAAACGACACCCGGAGGTGAGCCCACTGCGTGTGCCTCCTATCGTGGCGGGCGATCCCTATGCGGGGCTGACGTCGCTAGATGACGTAATTGCGCATTTGACATCCACCGAGGCGGGCCGACGCGCGTATGAACAGGCTGACCGGGAATGGGAGCAGAAAGCTCAGGAATTGATCGCCAACAGGCGGTTGAGCCGCCTCCGCTATCGTCGCATCAAGGCAGGCTTGACGCAAGAAGCCTTGGCGGATCGGGCAGGAATTAAACAACCCAACCTCCAGCGACTTGAACGCCCGAGCTACCGAGGCCGTCTCGCAACGTACCAGCGGATCGCGGCCGTGTTGGGCTGCGATTACCGGGAGCTTTTGCCATGACCCGCAGTAAAGAAGCGAAGCTTGATTACTGGCTGTTGTGCGATACTGTCCGCCGGGAGGATAGCGGCAAGCTCATCATTGTTGGTGTGTACATGCCAGACATTGTCGTTCAGGCTGTACCGGTGATGCTTCCGATGCTCTCATTTCTTTTCAAATGGGACCTAAAGCCTGGCCCACTGCGTCCAGGCTCTATCGTCTTGAAGGATCCGGCTGGAGGTCAGATCTTCGAATTTCCCATAGAGGAAAAGACATCCGGAGAAGCCCTCGAATCAGCCTTCTTTGCCTTCGGGATCTCACCTTTCAGTATAGAGACGCCGGGCACTTTTACGCTCATCTACCATAGGGGCAACAGATCGAGCGCATTGGGTTCATTCAGAGTCATTATTCAATAAGCTGAGAAGCCCTATGATTTCGCTACTCTAAATCGGCCCATTTCGATCATCTGATTTGGCCCACCCCCTACAAGCACGCCGGCTTATGATAGGCCGGGCTGAATGGCCCGGAAGGGAGTCCGGGTGATTAGGAGGAAAAAGACGGTGGAGCTGTTCGAGCAGATGAGGCGGGAATACGAGCATGGAGAGGGCACAATCATGGGGGTGGCGCGCAAGTTCGGGGTGCACCGGCGGAATGGTACGGCAGTCCTTAGCCAGCGCGGTGCCACCCGCGCGGAAGCGATCGGCGCGACAGCGGCCGAAGCTCGGGCCGGTCCCGGCCTTCATCGATGAGATCTCATGAAAATGGAGGCTGTCCCTGTATTTTAGGGTATCGGTTTTCGGGGACAAGCCGGAGTTGTGCATCATGGAGATGCGTGGAATGAACTTGTAACCGATAAGGTGTTGGGGCTATTATGGTGACCATCTTTCTCAGGGCAAATATTAACCTCACATCGAGACGCAACAGGGATAGTAAGGAGGCGAGCTATGGGGGGAATCTTAGCCTTCATCGTGTTGGTGCTCTGGTTTGGTGCGAGAGCCCTTCGTGCGGCGTTAGGCTATAAAGTCGAGCCATTCCGTGGGACCTCGCGGTCGCGCGTGATTCGCACGGCGGCTCGCTATGCGGCGTCTGCCGGGAGGCGCAGGCGATGACCGCCTACAATCCTGACTGCCCTCACCATCCCGACCGACTCAGGACGATTCGGCACACCTGCCTCTGTTGCGACCGGGTCGATGAAGAGCGGGTGACGAGCTTTAGCCTGCGAAGTTGCGCGGCGTGTCGATGCGTCATGGGTATCGAGGTCGTCGAAGACGGGAAGTTGCTGGATTGGGGGAAGATGCGCTACCGGGTGTTGGCGAAGCGAGGCATCAAGGTGATGCAGATGCCGGAACGGGAGGTTGATGGGCGATCCTGACGCCATCGCGGCGCTCGGTGATCGTGAGGGGCAGGGATGTGTAGCGAAACGCTGGCGAAAATCCGCACGGCCCTTAAGGAGCGGGGATTGCCGAGCCCACAGTGCGAGGGATCGAAGCCGAAGCCGACTCAATGATCGCTGTACGATGTGTGGCATTGTACGTAACCGGGCATCATACTAGCCATGCCCTTAGCGTCGGCGGGCGGACTGTGCGAGAGCCGAGCACGAAACCGTCAATCCACGCTTCGCGCCCGCGCGTCGGACAGCCGCATAGATCGCAGTACCAGACACGGGAAAGAGCCGATCCCCAGGAGCGAGTCCCCGTGAACGCGCGTAGACACGCAGCCGGTCACGGAGGGTCGGCGGCAATGAGGGCATGTCATGGCGGCCCCAGGCGGGTGTCCCGGGTAGCACCTCGCCAGTCACGTCAAGCCTGAACCCCCGAATCTCAACCGGGAGAAAGCCCTTGCGGAGTAGGGCGACCATCAACCTGGTCCGTTCGGTCCTGGGAAGCCGATCCAGGCGCGCAGACCGCCGTCGTGGAAGGGCAGGGGGTGGGGATGTCGGCGCCTGTGGCGTAGAGGGGACGACCGCGCCGAACCAATGCGGCACGCCCTTGAGCATGGTCTTCAACATCCTGGCCCACAACGTCCGGGTACTCTCGCGGAAGTTCGCCGTCGCCGTCGTGAACCACTCTCGCCACTCAGCCTCCGTAATCGCGGCGACAGGCCGGTGCGCGAGTGGCGTCAGCGCCCTGGCGAGGTTATCGAAGGTCCGCAGCGTCGAGACGCCTGTTGCCGTGGCCTCAAGCGCGTGTCGGCGCGTGGCGATTACCTCGCTGAGCGGGGGTCCGGGGTCAATCGCGCGGCGCTCACGCGATCCCCTGGCGCGGCAGGCCGCTGTGCAGTGCTTCGCATCCCCTCTCCGAGTTAGCGGAATATCTCCGCCACACACCACGCAGATACGAGAAGCTGTGTGAGCCAAAGGCGTGTCGCCAAAAGGCGCACGTGCGCTTTCTAGGGGCATTCTGGCGTCCATCTCTCAGTCCCCGCTTTCGTAATACCCGCACGTGCGACACCGTGGACTGAGGTCCGGAGTCACCCACACGCGGCCACACCTCGGACACGTCCAGGGGATCGGCGCTTCGCGTTGCCAATCGCCACTCGACTTCGGTTTCGGTATTGCTCGTGTCTTCGTCAACGGATCTCCTCCTCACATAAGGAACCGGATGCCCCGCTGAGCGGCGCATCCGGTTCCGATCCCGCCCGATCACCATGACCGGTGTCGCGGGGCGTGGTGACAGCGCCCCACGGCTGCGAGACCATCGTTAGCGGTATCGACCGACGAGCGACTCCACGAGCTTCGCCACGCGTTGACGCCGATACGCCTTGCCACCACTGACACCGGGAGATTGCTGCTGTTTGGCCAGCCACTCCTGCTTTGTCTGCTCCCAGGATGTCGGGAGACTGCCGCCGGACGTCGCCGTAAAGTGGGCAATCCGCTCTCGGGCAGCATGACGCTCCCGCCGCAATTGTGCGAGATCCGCCCAGTGAACGCGGATCAATTCGTCAAGCCGATCAAGCGCCTCAAATTCGCGTGTGAGCCCCTGCTTTTCAAGGAGTTCTCGGAATTCCGGCAGGGCAGAGACCTCCTCGTCAGCGAGCTCCTGCTGGTGCCTCTCAGCCGCTTCCCGGGCCTCGCGCTCGGCCTTCTGGCGGGGCGATTCCTTACCGAGCGCCGCGTACAATTCGTCATTCTCGGCTTCTAACGCGGCGATCTGTGACTGCTGGTCCTGGTCCATGATGGTTCTCCTTTCTGTGATAGGTTCAAATGTCCTGCCTAATTTGTAGGCAGTAGTTCGTGGTAAAGACGCTCTGATGAGTGACAAAACGTGTCACTCACTGTTTCATCGCGTGGGGCCTCTATGCCCACGTCGAAAAAATCTCGCAAAATACCGCGAGTTACAGAGCATTGCACAGACTCATAGGCCCCCCTCGAACATCCAAATGGGTACCATGCGCTTGTGAAAATCTGCGCAAATGCATTCGTTTACGGCTCCCACGAACCGTGAGTTTGACGGTACCCTTCGCCAGCCCGCCAGTAGCGCGCGTCTTCTGGGATGGCCTGAGTACGGGTGCGCTTGGGGCGCGATACAAGGGGTATCCAGCCACGCGAGAAGGCTTCCGAACGGCTCACCATGTCGGCCCCTGTCCCGTTGACGTGTCCGATACGTGGCATTCGTCCCTCGATTGGTTTCGGGTTCTGGCCATACGCAGCGGTATAGGCGCGGTTCTCTGAGGTACGCGCCTGGAGGCTGACTTCCGCCTCGTTCACCATCCCCCCGCTTTGAAGGCTTCCGCTGAGTCCTCCCCTGAGCGCATCAAACGTGATCCAGTTCACCAGAGGCCGCTTCTCTGAACTCCCCGCAATTCCGACTCCGCATTGAGCGAATCTTCCCGTCCGCCGGTCCTTCATTGGCGTCCTGCGTGAAGCGGAGCCCCATTGCTGAGGCTCCGCTCCTGTGAGTAGTACCTGACAGTGAATCTCCCGCCTGCGCGGGATTCGTCGCGTCACGCTCGCGCCGATTTTGCCAACAGTCGTGTGTGACGATGCACGTAACTCCATGTTTTTGCCTTCGTCGCGCCCCATCACCCTCTATGCGTTCCCTGTTCGTGTTCGTGTCCCTGTCCCAGGTCGAACTCCTGGTAGCTGTCCTTGTCCTAACCCTAACCCTTACTCTTTCTTTTTCTTTCCCCCTTTCTTTTTCTTTACGCCTCTCTGATGAGCAATTCATCGACAACAGAGTAGTGCAACGCGCTGTCATGCTCCCTGCCGTCGCTCCTCGTTGGTCTCACGGTCCTGACCGAGACCTGGAAGAGCTTCCCGAGGAAGACTTTCATTGAGAGGCGATCACGTCGCGTGGGCGCCGAACCGTTCGCGATCACGAATGCCCTATAGAGTCTGGAGCCTCGCCCAAGTGGTGTATTGACCCAACGCTTCGCCTCTTTATCCCATTTGCGCGGGGCCGTACACACCAAGTACAGAGAAGCCATACTCTCGATGGGTTGAGCCCCAAGCGGAAAGATTGAGAACCAGAGAAAAAGCCGTGGGGCGTTCCCAAACTTCGCGATCGGGACAAACTCGACTTTTTTGCAGAGTCCGAGATAGATACCCTCCGCGATTAACGGCCGCGGATCATCCTCAACTTCAAAAGTCAGATCATTGTCCGCATTGACATGATCGTCAGTCGGCCCGTCTCCGTTGGTGTTCTCAACGGTGATCTTCCTCAGCTTGTCATCTGCGCTGCCCGGCGGGACGCCTCGAGAGGCCTTGCTGTGGGCTCTGGTAGTGCCGGCCTTGGCCCGCCCCTCCTGCAGCAACTTGTCTAGGGTATCCGCCATAGTGGGCTTACGATCCACGCTTGCTCCTCGTGAGGCTCAAGACCGCCTCGGCTGCAATTCGTTCCACGTCGGGGACGGTTCGCTTTGCTTCCAACCAAGCAAGAAATTGGGCGCGCGAGATCAAGATGGTGGAACGGCTCAGCCGGTAGGTCGGCAGTGGGCGAACTGGAGCCCGTACCCACCGCAACACGGAGTATTTGCTCACGCCCGCGAGTTCCGCGATCTCGCTCGGGCTGTGCAAATCGCGCTCGCGCTCGTTGCCGTCTTGAGCAGGCATCCTACATCTTGACATTCAATTCTTATCGTCCCTTCTCTTGCGTGCCGTAACCGTGGAGCGAAAATCCCTGTCGTGCAAGGCGCATCAGCACGTCAGGGTCAACCCGCGCCATGAGCGCTTCCGCGATTTCTCGGCTGGAGGTGCCTAGCGCCTGAGTGAGCCGGTGAACGTCGTATGGTTCGGCCTCTGCCAAGCCACGGCGTTCAATGAGAGAGATCCTGGCCGGTGAGAGCCGACACCGCTTGGCGAAATCGTAGAGGCTCATCCCCAATGCCAGTCGCAGTACGCGAAGCCAGGTCAACGCATGGCTGTTCGTAGCTGATTCGCTCGTCATTGTTCCCCCGACGGATCTTCCCCCTGACATTGGGCAGAATAATCCTTATAACCGCTTATAGACAATGTGTTTGTGGAATCGCTTGGGGCTTTGACGTCCTGCCTACTTCTCCGGCAGCGCCACACCGAGCGCGGTGAGGATTTCCTT
>ORJL011513682.1_pt1 | contig 15987 bp, 18 predicted proteins | sample 1779941 | NCBI WGS metagenome assembly ORJL01 (sample SAMEA104232317, study PRJEB22302) | groundwater metagenome | biome: forest; feature: aquifer; material: groundwater | place: USA | collected 2011-08-07 | depth 5.8 m | reverse complement strand
TAAAAATCTCTTCATTATTTATTCATCTGAACTTGTCGGGGCTGGTGCCCGAAGTTCTATCTGGACAGTTGTGCTGGATGTGGTACATTCATCACCCTTACATTCAACCCCAGGTCCGGAAAATTTAATTACGTCACTTGATGCCCGGGAACGAAGCTCCTGGCGTTGCTGAAGCATAGATACTGCAAAGGGTATAGATAAAAGAAGTACTCCAATGCCTAAGGCCATAATAATATTTTTCTTAGTCAAAATTCCGCCCGGGGAATCGGATCGGGAAGGGGAGATGGGTATATTGGGAAGCTGGAAAGGTTGGTTCTGGGAATTCTGCGGCTCCATTTTTAATATATAGTATTACTTCCACATTAGGATAAACCGCCACAATTTGTCAACTAAGGCAGAACTTAAAAATTAGGTCTTAAACGGAGGAATGGGGAGCACTTCTTCTTCGCCTTCGCCTGTCAACACCTGTTTCAGGTTTAAAACTTATGATTTTACCCTCTTTATATGTTTCCGGAACAGAAACTGAGAAGATACTGCAAATTGTTGCAACAATTGTAGGAAGATTAGCGCCGCTTCGCTGTGCCTGGGCACACTTTGCCATAATATGCCATTCCTTAATAGAAACCGGCATCTGGCGGTTTACTTCCCAGACTAAATCATCAATCATCCCCTCAAATTGATATTCATTCAAATCCTTATATTCTTTAAATTGGGCTTCTGCCATCGGCCAAAGCTTTTCTAAAGTCGAAGAAACACCGCCTACAAAGAACTCTTCTTCTGTTTGCCTTCCCAATAAAAAATTAAAATCTTTTTCGTCAGATAAACAATCTTTTAAAAATTCATCCAATTTCTTTTTCCTTTCATAAGATTTGCCGGTGAAAAGAGATAGCGCCCTAAGTACCATCTCATTCCGGGTACGAAGCCGCAAGGCGTTTCTTTTCGTGTTTAACCTGGTAATTTCCTGAAGTAGGTTAGGATAATCCTTCTTATCTACAAAAATCCGGAGCTCAGAATCAACACAAAGCATTGCGGGTCTTTCAGAAATAAGTTTTATAGCCAGCTCTAATATATCTTCTTCTTCAATCTGAAGTTTCGGATCTAGCCCGGAAAGAACTTCTGTTGTATTTAAACTTAAATAATCGATTTCCTTTGACATATTTTAAGAGTAGGGAATAAGCCTTGTGACATGATAGACTATAGACCCTTTAAAAGCTGTGAAATTGCCCACTTAGTTAAATCTTATAGCTTAAATCAACAAAAAATAAAAGCCATCAATTTTTATATTGTGCGACATCGAGAATAGTTCAGATAATCAGACTAAATAAGAAGATCGTTGTATCGATATACCAAAAAATCGGTTCTGATAAGATACCTACAAAAAGTCATCATAGAGATAACAAGTCATCATAGAGATAATCAATTGTAATTGAGATCATCAAGATTGTGATTCTGAACGAAGCAAAGTTATATTTTTTGGTAAACCTGCTTACTGGTTCGTTTTTATATCCATAAAGCGATATTTAGATTCGCTAAATATGACATTATTGACACTCTGAGGCTATTTAGCCACGAGGCCCTACAAGGCCCCTATTTCGCCCGGAACGAGGGGAGGACGTATGGTAAGTCATTTAAACTTTAGGTTGCCCTAAGGCTCTAAACCTAAAGTTGATATAGTTAATAAATTGCCATAAAAATATAGATAAATTCCGGTAGGAAATATAAGGAAATTAGGTACAAATTAAAGCTGTACAAAAATCATTGAAAATTGTTAGTTTAAAGCTTAAAACTGAAACAGGCCCTCCCCTCCGGCCATAGCCTCCATGACGTCGCATAAGATACATTGTACGACAAGACAATTGAGTAGGGACACTGTACCGGAGAATAATAAGGCTAATACACACACAAACGAGGACAGGTAAGCAGTCTTTCGTGCTTATATATAGGGATATACATCTTCTAACTGACTAACCCTCCTCTCTCCCCATAGGGATCTCCTTTTTTTCACGCGTGTAAACAATTATTAGCACTCTTACCTTTCTATTACTAAAATATATGTTTTAAATGACCGCTTGGGGGGGGTAAGAGTACCCCCTCTTGCTTTGTTCTTATGAGTAAATACTTTGCCCCTAAAGAGTTTATTTATTGGAAGATGCAGGCAATATAGGCTTATAGTTATCCACATTCATTCCCGGCAACTATATCATTCTGTATCATATATATCAAACTATATCATCAATATACCCTATAGTTTTATTTTAAAAATAAGTAAAGTAAGTTTAGATTAATATACCGCTCTCTTCTCCCCTTCCCACTTCAATTTGTAAGTTGAAAATTATCTTTATCCTGTCCACGAAGTTGTCATAACAGCGATGAAAAATACAGCCACCCCCCAAACGGCATATTCCCAAGCTACTCCCCTCCCCAGCCTATCCCTTAAAGCATGGGTCGAAATCCCCAGGATTACGAATAATACTGTGGCTATCATCAACGAAGCCATATTATTAGAGGTATTAAAAAGCGGCCAGAATGATAAAGCTAGGGCCGCTTCCCCAAGAACCAGTGACAGCAATAAGGAATAAGTAATTACCAGACTTGAGACCTTGTCCATCTCAATAGACCATAAGACATGGAGAATAAGCGGTAAACTTATTAAAAATGCCCAAACCCCGTTCCAAACAAAGAACATCTTAAAAGAAAACATCACATTAAATAAAAGGAACGCAGTTAAAAGAGTCAGCACAAATACAGTGGTAGAGGCGGCTCGGTACAACGGGATAGTCCGCATAGACGCGACATTAAAAACGTTTTGGGATAAAAGCAGCGTATAAAAAGTGACACCGAATAAAAAAGCCACCGGAAACCCGGTAAGAAAACGTATCGGTAATAAAAAATAAAAACTTACCACTGCTAATGTAAAAAAGGTAGGTAAAATCATAGAAATGGCAGCTTTAACCTTATCCATTCCCTCCCATAAAGACCAAAGAGTTAGGATATATGAAAGTACAGTTAACCCTAAAATAAAATGGTTGGTCAGATAAATGGGCACAAACCGGGTAGAAAGAAGCCCCAAAGATAAAATTCCGGAACTTATTATAATCTTGCGCCGCTTATCAAGCCCGAAGTTTAGATCAAATTTAATCATTTTGCCGCTAACTTGAGCACATGGCAAATAGCTATCGCTAAAGCGTCTGTGGCATCATCCAAGTGTCCACCTTTCCAGTTAACTTTAAGTTTACTCCTCTTTCTGCCGGCAGTTCCCAAAAACTTTCTTACCCCTTCGTGTACCTGGTTTTTATCCGCCCTTCCGGAACCGGCCACCATTAATTTGACCTGGGGACCTGTGTATTCATGAATAGGTACACAGTGTCTTGCGGCAGAAAGCATTACCACTCCCCTCGCCTGCCCCACAGCAATGGCAGTCCGGGTATTGGCTCCGAAAAAAAGCATCTCTATAACTATCAGGTCCGGCTTATATTTTTCAACAATACCCTCCAGTTCATGATGAATCTGCAAAAGCCTATCCTGTGCCAGATGGTCTTTTGAGGTGTGGATATTGCCGTAGGTAATAAGCTCTAAACCATATTCAAACTCCCTACCTAAAATATCATCCGGCACTTTAATCAAACCATATCCGGTTGTTGCTGTTCCGGGGTCAATACCGAGAATTATCATAAAGAAAATTTAAAACTAGCCTCCCTTAAAAAGCTCCTCCGGCACATCGAAATTGGCATATACCTTCTGTACATCATCATGCATATCTAACTTCCCTGCAAATTCTATCACCTTTTCTGCAACGGTTTTGTCTGAAATTTCAACCGTTGTGTTTGGCTTCATAACTACTTCTGCTGACTCCATCTCAAATCCTGCCTGGGTAATTTTTGTACCCATAGTATTTAGTTCTGGGCTTTCTACATATACTAGATACATTTGCATACCATCTTCAATATAGTCCTCCACATCCTCTGCCCCCAAATCTATAAGTTCCAACATCTCGTCCTCAGGGCTATTCCCCTTTCCCTTAACTTTCAGCTCCCCCTTCTTTTCAAACATATAGGAAACACTCCCCTGCCCCCCCATATTACCTCCTACCCTTTCAAATAAATTTTTAATTTCTGAAGTTGTTCTTAATTTGTTGTCAGTTACTCCCTCTACCACAAAAGCCACTCTCCCGGGCCCAAACCCCTCATAAATTACCTCCTCTAATGTTTGTCCGGGCAGCTTCCCCAACCCACGGTCAATTGACCTTTGAACATTTTCTTTAGGCATATTAACTTTCCTGGCAGATTCTAAAGCCATACGTAATCTGGGGTTAGAATTAGGATCTCCGGAATTACCTAAACGCGCAGCAATAGAAATAGCGTTGGCAAGCTTAGTAAAGGTCTGGCTGCGTTTTATATCTGTCGCCCCTTTTGCCCGCTTGATGGTTGACCATTTTGAATGCCCTGACATATCTTTGAAATGTTAACGTCCAGGAGGTTTTTTTGCAAGTAAAAGTCTTGATATCTTGCAAAATTCTGGAAACCCCTCTATACTCTCTTCCAGAATGGATGATTCGTCTGCAAACTTGCACCACCAGGCCATTGAGGCCGCCCTCACCTTAAATTGGGAAGAAGCCGTAAGAATAAATAAAGAGATAATCGAAGTGGAACCTAAAAGCGTGGAAGCTTTAAACAGGCTTGGCCGCGCCTATTTTGAGCTGGGGGACTTAGAACCGTCAAAAAAAAATTTTGAAAACGCCCTGGAGAATGACCCTTATAACCAGATTGCTTCGAAGTTTTTAAAAAGGATTGAGACTTTCAGTAAGAAAGGCAGCAAGAATAAAATTTTATCGATAATATCCCCCTCCACCATCGATGGCGACATGTTTATCGAAGAACCCGGTAAAACCAAACTCGTTACACTTCTAAAAGTCGCTGAACCCCAGAAGCTTTCCCTCCTCTCTGCCGGAACACTCGTAAGCCTGACAGTTAAAAACAGGGGCATAAGTGCCTTGGACCAAAGAGGAGAATATCTGGGAGTACTCCCCGATGATATCTCCCATCATCTGATCCGGCTTATAAAAGGAGGAAATAAATACCAGGCTATAATAAAAACCATTAAGACAAACGGGCTGTCAATCCTGGTCAGGGAAATTTACCGTTCATCCAGGTTTAAAAACCAACCTTCATTTTTGGATGCCAGCGCAGTTGCCTTTGCATATTCTTCCGACCATATAGTAGTTTCAAACGATGACGAAGAGGCGATGATTGAATCCTACGAAGAGGAAGATTCCGCCTGAAGCCCCAGAAGAGAATGGATCTCGTCAAAAGACAGGTTTAGGGATGTGCTGTCTGACGAAAAACCCAAAGGTAAACTTCTTTCCTGATAGAATCTGACAACCTGTGTACTTGAATAAGCTTCTGGTATCTGTGCCAGACCTTCTCCTTTTCCGATCCTCGATAGCTCTTCAGATAAAGCCAGCAGCCGCTCTTTCTGGTTAGCCCTAAATACCGCTCTTATCGTGGACTTAAAAGAGCTTTTATCCGGTTTGGTTACGATCTGCCACCAGAACTCTTCGTTTTCATGAAGCGTCGGAATATACTCCAGAATACTTAAGTTTATGTTGTTTTGTGAACTCTTTTTCCCAACTTCCCAAGCTCTCATATAATCGGATACCCGACTGCTGTAATCTTCTATCTCAGTAAGCTCCAGGGACTCCTTAAACGGCGCCAAAAGGCCAACCGGACCAAAGATAACCAAAGCGCGTTTAGACCCTTTAAAAAGCCGCTCGAAAGATAGGGCAAGTTTACCATTTAATGCTTCACTGTGAAGTTTTTGTATTAACTCTGAGTTAAAAGCCTGAGGCCTCCCCACTAAAAAGAGGGAGTAGGCAACCGAAGGAGCCGGAGCTTCGCGGTAGTCTTTCATCGACCGGAAGGCCAAAAAGAAAGAGACCCCGACAACCAGAAAAAAAAGTATTATCCAAATCAGCATACCCCATAATTATATCACCGGACGCTCTTTAATTCTTCTTGGAGTACCTGAGAAAATAATCCTCACCGAGTATAACTGTCACATCGGCTCTTGATGAGCCAAGCGAGTCAACCTTAGAGCATCCTCCTGATTTAAATAATCCAAAAGGTAAAACTGACCCTCCAATGCATGCAGGAGCAAAAACCTGTGATAATCTCGTCTGGGTATAGCCTGTTTTGCCTAAAACTAAACTCTTTTCAAACCTGTCCAGTGAGTTGCCGGTAAATATTACCCTTCCCCCAATATTGCCTATTGCCCTGGCTGCCCTGTCAGCAAGCCCGGGATGGTCGGTTGCATTTAAGATGCCGACACTTAGCCCCTCTTCTTTTAATTTAAAGTCCTCAAATCTTGATTGGATATACTGGTCAAGTTTCGGCCGGTCAGGCTCTAAACCACGGCTTCCGTCCGGCAAAAGAACCCACTCGGTTAAATTAGAACCGCCTAAGTCAGCTGATTTAAACCTGTCAAAACGAACCCCCCTAACCCCCCACCAAAACCTTATCAGCTCTAAAATATTTAAGTCAGATTTACTGTCCCTTATTGCGCCAATAATGCTCAACGGATTTTTCCTGGCATTTTCCGCTACGGCCTCAAAATCACCGGAGGCAGTTATAAAGCCGTCCACCGGCACTCCGAATAATGTGCCTGTCGTGTCCTTTAAAAGTCTTGCCCCAATTGGCGGGTTCTCCGCCTGCCCCAAATCATAAACACTTCTTACCGGCCAGCGGCCAAAACCCAAAGGGACCTCGGCATAGGTTTCATCAGGGACTTTCAAAAGAGTAAAGGATGAGTCCTCGGGGTTAAATGAGGCAACATAAATATTATCTGATTTAATAACCAGGTTTAAAGTAGAACGACCGTCCCAGGTGTAATTTTTTGAAGAAGAATCCGAAACTCCTAATATATTACCGATCTTGCTAAAAATAATAATGGCAAAAAGAAATGTGAGGGCCGCAAGCCCCCATTTGGTACGTGAAGGCATTAATCGGCGTGTTGGTTTTCGACGGATAACCTTTTTCTTAAAAACAGTTTTGGGCATATTATTTAGCTCAACCGCTGAACCCGTCAATCCAGCGGTAAAAAATTTAAATCAGGGCTTTTTGCCCTTCTCTATAACTTTAGGGGGGACAAAAACCGGCGCATATGATCCTCCCCCCAAGTCTTGGCCTTTTTTCTTTTTCTTTTTTTCTCCTTTGTAAAACCCTCCAAAACTACCCATAATGTTCACCTCCTAAGGAAGCAGATACAAGGCAACTGCCATAACTAAAAGCACTATCCCTGTATATAAATTTAAAGTTTGCGACATAGAAACCAAATTTAAGCCTGATAAAACAAGCAGAAACCCGGTAACACCGGCTAAGCTTGCCAAAACAACTCTTTTGGCTTTTCCCATATATCCAGTTTAAAGGAAGCAAAAACCCAAATCAAGAGTACAGTCAGTGATTACTCCACCGCCAAGTGGTTTCTAGACATCTTATTTAGCTCTACTTCCCTTCTTCCTTTAAAGTATTCCAAACTCGGCCAGTGGTTTTTTAAAGTATCTGTCATAAATTCCCCGGAAACTATCTCTGGTAAGATTACGTAATCAGCTCCAGCCTTATATAAAACCTCCGCTTCCAGGACAGTAGTAGCCCTCACCACAATCACTGCCCCAACCTTCCTCCTTTTAATTTCTGAAAGTAAAATTAAATTGTCATCCAAATTTTGGGCGGAAGAAATAACCAGCCGGCTTTTTTCCAGGTTTAAAAATTCTAAAATTTCCGGATCCCCTATATCCCCATAAAGTGCATGGATTTTATTTTCCACCATCTTTTGGATTATATCGGGGTTAAAATCAACCACCAGGAAAGGGATCTTTTCCCTCATCAAAAACCTTACTATTTCACTGCCCATCCTGTGGGCACCTATCAAAACCACATGGTCTTCAACGGTTAAATTCTTTTCCTTGACCTCCGTCTGATGGGTTAGTTTTCCGTGCTCAAAAAATCCAAGAACAGGGAGAATTTTTCTATAGATCTGCCTCGAATAGGTAATCATAATAGAAGAGACAATTATGGAAATTACCCCGGTTAAAGCCATGGCCGTTAAAGCGGCGTGGGAAACCATCCCTGCCTTAATCCCCACCATTAAAACAATCAGGGAAAACTCGGATATCTGGGATAAATTAAGAGAGGTCTGGAAAATCGTGTGTCTGCGGAATCCGAATATCCCCAGGATTAGAAGGAATAAAAAAGGCTTAAGGATTAAAGCATAAAGAGTAAAAATTGCTATTAAGGGCAGCACTTCTCCTATCTGGGTAAAAACAACCTGGGAACCGAGGTAAACAAAAAACAAAGTTACAAAAAAGTCCCGAAGAGGCTTAACCTTACCCTGGATTTCAAAGTGGAATGCAGAGTTTGCAAGCGCCACACCGGCTAAGAAAGCGCCGATTACAACGGAAAACCCAAGCAACAGGGAAACTGCAACAAACACAAAACACCAGGCCAAAGCAGAGAGGAAAAGAAGCTCAGCGGAATTGGCTACAGCCCCCAGTATTTTCTTTAAAGCAAAACGTGATAAAAAAGCCAAGGTTAAAAGAAGTGCCCCTTTTCCAAAAAGGATCGCCAAAGGCATGCTTTCAAAAAGCCCAAGATTTATAAATGAACTTCCGACAGTAAGGAACATCAAAAGAAGTATGGCAACCAAATCTTCAAGAAGCAGAATCCCGATACTTAACTTGCCATACAGAGAGCTTAAGTCCTTCTTTTCAAGCAACATCTTCACTACAACAATGGTCGAGGAAAATGATAAACCTACGCCTAATAGGAAACTTTCCATAGGCGGAAAACCCAAAAATGAAGTAATCAAAAACCCGGCAGTAATTGAAAGAATAATTTGGGCAAGACTGGTTATGACAATCGGTTTACCAAGGTATTTTATCTCTTTTAGATCAAGCTCCATCCCGACAAAAAAGAGAACAAACGCGATCCCTATTTCAGGCAAAAATGTTAAAGCAAGAGATGAAGTTGTATCAAAAATCTGCAAAAAAGAAAGTAGTACGCCTGCAACAAGATAGGCCACTACAAGCGGGAGGCGAAAACGCTTCATGGCATAGCCTATTAAGGCCGAAAGACCCAAAACTATAGCTAGCTGTATAAATAATGAATTTGATTCAACCATGCAAAATTTCTAAAGATTTCTCTAAGTCTTCCGGCAGCTTACTTTCAAAGCTCACCCTCTCCCCTGTTTTAGGATGGGTAAATTCCAACCTGGCAGCATGTAAAAACTGCCTGGGTACCCACCTATGGTCTAGCCTGACAGTCTTTCTGCCCCCATATTTTGAGTCCCCCACAATTGGAAACCCCAGGTATTTTAAATGTACCCTAATTTGGTGGGTCCGTCCAGTCAAAGGATGACACTTAAGCAGCGTAAATTTCCCGTACCCTGACTTCTCCAGCTTCCTCATCTGAATTTTTGAAAAACCTTCAAATATTTTCTGTAATTTGTCATCTGTAATCTGTAATCTCTCCATCGGCTCATATTCAGTCGTTGCCTCACGGGCTCCCCCTCCTTCCATTACTACAAACTTCTCCCGATCCCCCGGGTTTCTGGCAATAGAGGCTTCAATTTTTCCGGATTTTTCTATAAATCCATGCACTAAAGCCAGATACTCTTTTTTAACCTCCCGGGATTTAAATTGGGCCTGCAGTTTGGCCAATGTTTCATCATCTTTTGCCACTACTAAAAGTCCTGAGGTATCTTTATCTAATCGGTGGACAATCCCCGACCTTTCGGCAGGTATTTTATACTCTTCTGCCAAAATATCCTGGAGGGAAGGTTCGGACTGTGTTTCAGATGAAGTGACCACAAGCCCCGGAGGCTTATCTAAAACTAAAAGGGAGGAATCTTCAAAAATTACCCTAACCATTGGGCTTTTGTAAGAAGTTTTTTATTTCAGTTAAGACCTGGTCGGGGTTTAAGGCAGATTTTATTAAGTACCCGCTGGCCCCCAGGGTAAATGCCTGGTTTATGACCGTGTCATGTCCCAGATTAGTTAAGACCACAATCTGCCCGTTTGGCTTGGAAGGCCCCTGGACTTTTAAATCCTGTAAGATATGGAGACCGTCTTTTTTAGGAAGCATGATATCTAAAAGAACTAGGTCAAATCCTCCCTGGCGAATCTTTGCTAAAGCAATCTCCCCGTCAGCTGCAGAATCAATTACATACCCTTCCGAAGTTAAAAGCTCCTGGTAAAAGTCACGCAAAAACTGGTCATCTTCAACTATAAGAATTTTCTTACCTGCATTATCAGCCATATACTTACCCTTTATACTTTATACTATATACTCTATACTTTTTAAATAGCTACAGGTTCCAGCACCTTCGCTTCCCCTACCGGCCTCTTGGTATATTGTTCAGATGCCGCCACAATCTCAGGAGTAGCAATAGGCAGAGAAAATGTAAATGTTGACCCCTTCCCTACCCCTTCAGATGAAGCCTTAATAGTGCCATGCATTAGCTCCACCAAGCTTTTGGAAATAAATAGACCTAAACCTGTCCCCCCGGATGTGGCCGCTGCCACATAGGAGTTATCTAATCTCCCGAATTTTTGGAACAGCCTGGATAGGTCCTCTTTAGAGATCCCTACCCCGTTATCCGAAACCTTTATCTCCACTACCTTACCGTCACTGAAAAAATTAACTTTGATCAAGCCATCAGTGGGGGTAAATTTTAGGGAATTGCCGATTAAATTTAATAAAACCTGATGGACCTTATCCGGGTCGGCAAAAACTTTCGGTAGCTTAACTTTCTCAACCTCAAGCTGGACCATCTTCTCATTGGCCTTAGGAGTAACCTCAGCCATAATATCATCCACCAAAATTCCGATATCAAAAATTTGTGGCCGGATCTCAATCCTACCTGCTTCTATACGGGATACATTTAACATGTCATTCACTAAATTAATCAGACGCTCCGTCGAAATTAATGTCCTGGAAAGATACTTCTTCATTTTATCAGATAAAGTTATATCCGGCCTGTTTAGAGCCATCCAGGAATAAGAACGGATAGCAGTCATCGGAGTCCTAAGCTCGTGACTTGCCACCGACACAAAATCATCCTTAAGCCTATCTAATTCTTTTAATTTTTCATTAGCTTTCTGAAGCTGTTCAGTTGTTGATTTAAGAGAGGAATAAAGTTTTGAGTTTTGCAGCATCAAGCCCATGATATTTGCAAAATTATCGATAATTTGCAGTTCATAGGAAGAGAGTTTATTTTGCTCTTTTTTTGTACTGGCAATAAATACCCCTAAAGGCTTACTCCTCAGAAAAATCGGGTAAACCACAGTCGTCTTTGTGGACATAATCGACTGGATCTTTCCTGCCTCCTCCTTGGATAGAACCGGCCCCAAAACGTCATAAACATCTGTTGTTGTAAAAGATTTATGCTCCCGTAGAGCCCGAGCCATCAAGTTGTTCGGATCAGTAACCGAAATCTCTATCTTTTCAAAAGGAACACTTAAAGCCTTAATCGCCTCCTGAGCTTCCCTGGTATGAGAAGCAGCAATTCTTTTAATAACTCCTCTTTCCTCATCCAGGATAGCCAAGACACCGGTACCAAATTGTAGCTCGTTCGGAATAATATCGGCAATCTTTTGGACAAGGGTATGAAAATCTAAATCTTCAAGGATAATCTGATAAATTCGCCTTGAAGATTCCAGGACACTATTATTCTCTGCTAAATTTAACTTCAGCTTTCGTCTCTGGAGTAATAAAACCGCTACTAAAAAAGCAACGACAACAACGACAAACAGGGCATTCAACCCTAATAACGCAGAGAAATCCATTCTTAATCCAGTATATTACTTAATGAGCCGGGAGTAAATTAATGTGAGGATACTCCCTGTTCCAGACCACGAACCTGAATAACATCCCGTAACACTAACAGTTCAGGAAAGCTGCATCTTTCTAATACCTCTTTTAATTCTTCCTCGTCTACATTACCTAACCGGTGTAATATTGGATACTGGTCCGTAAGATCTATCACAGTTGTTGATTTATTCCTATACGAAGGGAGATGGTCAAAATTTGCTTCAACAACTGCTTCAACATCGTGACTAAAATCCTGCCAGAGAGAATCAAAACGGTACTGAGTTGCAAGACCGCTTTTGTTTGCCGAAGTCCCTACAAACGCTCTGCATCCCAGCCGCCTCAAATAATTCATTGTCGTAATCAGGGGTTCATATTGTGTCCAAATCGGCAAAACAGTATTTTCTTCCCTGTTTACCAGATGGTATGGGGCCATCGTTGAGGCAGGAAGGATTATTCCTAAAGCATGTATTGTTCTCCATAAATTAACAATTCTTTCTTTAGAAAACTGCACTTGCCTGAGATCAGCTACTTCCTCAATATGGTCAGGATCAGCAACTATAATAAGTTTTTTATCTTTTGGCCTGTTTTTAGCATCAATAATCTTTTCCGCAGCTTCCCGGTTATCAATATCGCCAAACAAACCAAAGATACCGTTAAAAGGAAATGCCACGACTCCGCCGGCCTTCATAATTTCGGCCGCTCTCTTTAAATCTTTCGTATTTTGCACACTAAGCCTTTCGGCTTCTGAATTCATGGCTATTATCTTATCATACTATAGGTTGATTGTCAAAATTGAGCTTAAACCCTTACTTGCTTTCAGAATACCATAAAGTAAGCCCTGCGCAATACATATTTGACAATCTTTTGGGTTTATGTCCATGAGTATATTAGAAAGTTAAAGGGGGTGATTAACTTGGAATTACTTTGGTACTTTTTAGCAGGCTTTTTTGCCTGGAATTCTGTTCCCCATTTGGTAAAAGGCATTACCGGACAGTCACACATGACACCTTTTGGTAAAGTTTCATCACCGGTTGTAAATGTTGTCTGGTCATTTATTAACGTATTTATCGCCCTTTATATAATGGGTATGGCATCAGGAACCGGCGTCATGACATGGCCGTGGGAAGCAAACCTGGTAGGGATGAATCTTTGGGCCTTTATTATTGGCGGATTTGTAACAGCTGTGTATTTGGCAAAGTTTTGGAGCAATCCAAAAGCCAAACTGCCCTGGCAGTAATGATACAGCAGTGGTTTGGAGGATCTAATTAGATCAAAACTTCCCTCTTTATGGGGGAAGTTTTTTTGGGTGAATTACCTTTTCTTTGAAGTTTTTTTGGAACAGGAGATACAAAGGGTAGCAGTCGGCATAGCTTCCAGCCTTTCCTGCTCAATAGCTTTTTTGCAGCGCTCGCATTTTCCGTAAGTTCCCTTTTTTATATTGGTTAAAGCATGGGTAATTTTCTTAGAAAGACCGGTTAGGTCATTTTTAATAGCTACTAATCTGCTGTGCACATCAGCTTTCCAGGAATCAGTCCCGGACTCAGATGCTTCATCCAGGCCGGGAGCCAGAACAGGATCGTCTTTTTCTATGGACTTTAGCTGTTCAGCAACCTGTTTCTGTCTTCTCAGAAGTGTCTTTTTTATATTATCTAATGTCTGTCGGGGTAGGTTTAACATTCAATTTCCTTCTTAATCTTTTAGGCAGGGATTTAATACTTAATAAAGATTTATTAAAGTTTAATCTCCAAGCCGTCTTGTGATTATACCAACTTTTCTTCCATGAAGAAAGTACCAGTTGCCTCTTTTTCGATTCGGAAAAAAGATCTAATAGATTCTCTGCATCTGTAAAAATATTCCTTTTGGATCTTGAATAAAAGACGGCAACCCCTATCCCAAATGTAATTAAAGCCGTGACATGGCCAAAGCTTATCCAGGCATTAGGAAAGATTAGAGAAGTGTTCCCGCGATAAAACTCGCTTATAAATTTTAAAATTCCTAAAATAATAAGGAATTTGGCCACAATCTTCCCGGCAAAGTGGAATTTTATAACCTGCTTATAAAGACGTAAGGTAACAAAAAGCAGGATAATTCCTTCTATTAACGAAATAGGCAGCCTTTTCCCGATTAACCCCACCACCGGGAGTGCAATCGGTAAATCCGACACAGCCCCAAAACCACAGCCCCCAAAAAAACAGCCAAAATTTCCTATTACCAAACCGGTTAAGACACCAACTGCAGCAAAATCTGCTACCTGCCACAGCGGAAGTTTGGCAAATTTAGAAAACAGCCATAAAGACAAAGCAGCTCCGAAAAATCCTCCCCAAAAAGACAAACCGGGATATTTGTGGAGATAGATAATTTTTTCAAGACTTGCGTATGAGTTAAAGTTCAATGCAACTGCAACCATCCTGGCAACTACAAGTCCCCCTCCGAATGTCGAGAGCGCCATATCCAGAATTTTCTCCTCTTTAATGTCGTAAACTTTGGCAAGCCGCCACGAAACAAATACGGCAGACAGAAAACCTAACGCTATAAAAACACCGACTGTCGATATAACAAAAGGGCCAATTGTAAAAAGAATCGGAAACATAACGCCACTATACCAGATTTTGACTCACCAACGCCAATGTTGTTATACTGGATAACAGCGTATAGCTAGAGAATATGACAGCCACAGCACATGCATTAGTAGGAGGGGCAATCGCGGCATCTATCCCCGATCCGGCCATAGGCCTGCCTCTGGCTGCCCTCTCCCACCCATTAATGGATCTTATACCCCACTGGGACGTTGGCTTTAACTGGCGGAAAACACCTAAGCTTAGACTTTTCAGAGATTGTGTAATTGATTTCACCTTGGGGTTGGTTCTTGCCTATCTTCTTTTTGGCCAGCAAGCGCCGCTCATATATTTTGCTGCCGCAATATTTGTTTCGGAAATGTGGGATCTTTTTGAAGCCCCATACTGGTTTTTGAAATGGGACTTTCCCCCTTTTTCCTGGATCTATGAATTTGGCCACAGGATCCAAAACAAGGCAAAACCGCCACTTGGGATTATCACACAAATAATTGTAGTCGCAGGAATTATTCTTACTTTAAGGCTTATTGCGTAGCAAGAGACGACCTGCTATCCGATGAGACTCATTTAACTCTCTCAATATACTGTCCGGAGCGGGTATCCACTTTTATTTTCTCCCCGATTTTTGCAAACATCGGGACTTTAACAACCAAACCGTTATCTAATGTGGCATCCTTAAAGACGTTGGAGACGGTATTACCTTTTTCCCCCGGACCGGTATCGGTAATCTCATAAACCAAGCTGTTGGGAAGGTCTAAACCTACTGCTTCACCATCCGATACTATTAAAATAACCTCTAGACCCTCTTTGAGATATTTAGCCTGGTCTCCTGCCACCGAATCAGAAAGCGGAAACTGTTCAAAGCTAGTTGGATCCATAAAGTTAAAACTTTCCCCATCCTGGTAAAGAAACTGGGCTTTTTTCTTTTCCACATCTGCTTCCTCAACCCGAGCTCCGGTTATAAAAGATTTTTCAGTAGTTGACCCTGTTTTTAAGTTTTTAACCTTAACTTTTATAGTACCGCTGCCGCGCCCCATCTTAATATGTTCGTAATTGACGACCTGGAAGACCTGGTTGTCCTCCTTAAATACGGCGCCGTTTTTTAGATCTGTTGCGTTAAGCATTTTAAAAATTTGACGAGATTAATTCTACCAAAGTTTTAATTCCAACTCCAGAAGCACCGGGAGCCCTAAACGGCTTTGGCTTTAAATCTGAGGCAGTCCCGGCAATATCCATATGAACCCAGGGACAACCATTTTCAATAACAGACTCTAAAAGTTTAGCAGCGGTAATAGCCCCGGCTGCCCCGGGCATAGACCCCCCGTGTCCGATATTAGTGTAATCGGCAATATCCGACTTTATCATCTCATTATAATTTTCATCCATCGGCAGCTCCCAAAACTTTTCCCCGACACTTTTTCCTGCTGCAACTATCTCTGAAGCAAACTTTGGGTTGTTATCTAAAATCCCGGTAACAAAATCACCCAAAGCAATCACCATCGCCCCGGTCAGGGTTGCTAAATCAATAAGTTTGGTAGCCTGCAAGTCTTTCT
>ORJL010991737.1_pt1 | contig 15988 bp, 17 predicted proteins | sample 1779941 | NCBI WGS metagenome assembly ORJL01 (sample SAMEA104232317, study PRJEB22302) | groundwater metagenome | biome: forest; feature: aquifer; material: groundwater | place: USA | collected 2011-08-07 | depth 5.8 m | reverse complement strand
GATGAAAAGGGCCTGCAAAGGGCTGTAGAGTTACTCCGGGCCGGGGGTATCGGGGCTTTTCCAACCGATACTGTCTATGGCCTGGGAGCAAGAATTGACTCAGAAACAGCAATAAAAAAAATATTTAAAGCTAAAGGCCGGAGCCAGGGCCAACCCCTTCCTATCCTTATCGCCGACGCCGAGCAGCTTCGCCAAATAGCTGCACAGATCCCACCTTTAGTCTGGAAACTGGCAGAACGCTTTTGGCCCGGCGGTTTAACCATAGTCTTGCCCAAAGCGCCCCAAATCTCGGAGCTTATCTCAGCAGGAGGCAATACAGTAGCAGTAAGATTACCGAAGCACCCGTTACCTGTGGCCTTAATCAGGGGGTTGGGTATGCCTATTATCGGCACCAGCGCTAATCTTAGCGGCCAGCCCTCGCCGGTTACAGCAGAAGATGTTATAACCCAACTGGGCGAAAAGCTGGACTTTATTGTAGATGGCGGATGCTGTCCCGGCGGTAAGGAGTCCACCATTATTGACCTCACCCAGCAGCCACCCCGCATATTAAGGGAGGGAGCAATTTCCAGGAAAGAGATTGAAAAGCTGCTAACACCTTGAAAAGACCACAGGTAAATTATTGATATTATTCATTTTTACTGATATTCTGTGGCATAATCTTTAAATCCTAAATCCGAAGCTCTAAATCCTAAATAATATCAAAGACCAAATAACTAAAATTAAGTACCTGTATATTTCACACCACTATGCTTTGATGTGTTGTCTTGATATAACGGGATAAAGAACTTGACTATTTTTTGTTTTGAAATTTTATTTTAGATTATTTGAAATTGTTTAGAGCTTAGAGTTTAGTATTTAGAATTTCCAAATATGGAGGTGAGCTATGCCAAAAACATTTGGTATCAAAGACCTACCCGCCTTGTGGCGGGACTATCGCTTCTTCCGGAAGCTCAAGCCAGTTGTGCCCAGGTGGGAGATAGAGCCAAGCAAGACCGCGTTATTGGTACTCGATATGAATTATGTATGTTCACACGCAGAGCATGGCTTTGGCCCTACTCTAATTAAAGCTGGCCTGGAGCCACAGTTTTTCTATAAGCGTCTGGATAGTACCGTTATACCCAGTATCCAGAAGTTACTGGCTACTTTCCGCCAGAATAAATTGAAAATAATCTATACAACCATGGGCGCCGAAAAAGAAGACCTCTCTGATATGACATTTGCCTGGAGGAAAATCTACCCCAAGATTGGCTATCATAAGAGCTATCCCGGACAGAAAGGTTTTGAAATAAGGGATGAGGTTAAACCTCAATCCGGCGAAACCGTTTTACTCAAGAAGTCATCGGGGGCATTTGCGTCCACAAACCTGCTGGAGATACTGAACAAGGAAGGCATTGACACCCTGGTGCTTACGGGGGTGGAAACTGACTGCTGCCTTTACAACACTATGATAGAGGCTACCGACCGCGGTATCAAAGTGATAGTCCCCGACGATGCCTGCACAGCGTTGACCCAAAGCGGCCATAACATCTTTCTTTGGCTTTATGCCCGCCTTTTTTTCTGCCAGGTGAAAAGCACTGCAGAACTCGTCGAAGAGATTTCTAAGCCATTAACTACACGTTTGCCCTCATCAGCGCAGGTTTCCTTATCTCCCCCTTCCAGGTCGGGCTAAATCCGACAATCCGGGGCCAACATTAATTGCTTATACCAGCCCGGCTACCAGCAATTCTGAAATAGCCTTAAATACTCTCCGGAGTGATATTCGCTTGACATAAATATAACGGCATTAAGAAAGGGACTATTGTTGCAACCGCTATAGTAACAAAAAGCCCTTGACAAACAAGGCAAAATACACTAATCTTCTTCCGAAACGTGATTGAATACCCTCTATATTAAGCTGATTGGTCATACCTGTGAACCGGTGATAATGTGAAATAAGCAACTAAAAAACATCCACAGTACCTGTATGTCCATTAAAAGCCAGTTACTATAATCAATATATTTGAAACACTCAAGGTAGAATACCTCGATATTAAACACAAATAAATATAGTCGGGTGAAAGGAGTAACAATTTGAACAAAAGTAAGGGGTTTCTGGTTTTTTGCCTGATTGGTATTTTGGCATTGCTGGTAGCCGGTTGTAATGTCGGCAAACCAGCTGCACCTGCGCCTGATGTCAAGCGCCCGGTGCGTTCTGTCTTGTCTCTGGGTACACGAGAGGTAGGCACAACTTCATACGCCGTTGACGTAGCTGTAGCCGATGCTGTAACCAAGTTTTCCGGGATGCGGTTAGTTGTCGAGCCGGTGGGAGGAGTACGTTCATGGGGGCCTCTGATAGAGAAGAGAGAAATGGAGATAGGTTCAGGAGATAACTACGATATCTTGACCTATTTTATGGGCTCCAAAGAATATTCCGGTACTGGTACTCATCCCTGGATGCGCCAGATGTATGGTGCCCGTAATTCAGTTCCCGGTCACCTTATGGTTCGAAAGGACAGCGGCATAGAGAGTTGGAATGATTTAGTCGGTAAGAAGGTATTTGCCTCGAATCCCAATATGTTGGCGCTGGGATGGACTACCGGAATCGTCCTTAAACGCATGGGCATTGCCGATAAAGTAACGGTTCTGCCATTTGCCAGCACCCCCGATGCGTGGAAAGAGGTTATTGCGGGTAAAGCAGTAGGTCTGGTGGAAACGATGAACCCTGCAGCCCAGGAGGCTGATAAGGCAATAGGGATAAAGCTCATCCCCTACCCTGATTTGCAAGGGACTATTAAAGCCCTGAACGATGACCTGGGAGTCCCGGGTTCTTTCTTTGAATATTCTTACCCGGCCAATTACCTGGGAATGAGTTTCAAGACCGACATCCCGGTAATAGCCAATGTTACCGGTGTATGGGTAGTGCCGGATGACCTCCCTGATGAGGCTGTTTATAAAATGGTGGAAGCTGCCAACACCCATTACAATGACTATAAAACCGCGTTCCCGCGGGCTGCCGAAATCAGTTTGGAAAGAACAATCAAATTTCAGATTCTGCCTTTCCACTCCGGAGTAGTAAAATACCTGAAAGATAAGAATCTATGGACTCCAGAAGTAGAGGCGAAACAGAACACATTGATGAAAATAGTTACAGATATGAAAAAGAAGTAGGTTTTGAATATGAAGCTATGGGAGGTGGTTTGCGGTGAACCCGTCCGAACCACCTCCCACAGCTATTAGCATAGTTGGGTGGCAGGGAGTTGGGGAGTGTTATTCTGTATCCGCAATAACCGTTGGTGTTAAACGACAATTATATCCCGCACTTCGTCGTTATAATCATTCCTAAAAAACCACAGCTACAGTATGCTACCCTTGAACGAAAAACGGCCTCGATTGAGGAAATGAACTAAATGAATCAACCAAACATTATTGAAAAAGAAGCTACCCGTTTCAGAACTTTAAAGGGCCCTCTCCATGTTGTCTTCATTGCTCTAAGTATATTCCTGGTTGGGTTCCTGCTAATGTACAACCTGGGCTATCTGACCACCAGAGAATTATTCCTGTACCTTCCCCAGGTCAGGGCGCTGGGATTGCTGATTATCCTGGTATTGACCTTCATGTTGATGCCATCGAGGTTTAGAGAGCGGCGGGATAAAGTACCGTGGTTTGATGTCTTGTTCATAGTTATGGTATCCGTCCCTATACTCTACTATTTCTTTACTTATCAAGCCAAGACAAAAGGCGTTGAAGGTTGGAACACCTTCGAACTTTTTTTAGGCGCTATGCTGATTATTGCTATAATTGAAGCAGTCCGCCGCACTATGGGCCTGGTGGTATCTATTTTATTGGTCGTGTTCTTCATCTATCCTATTATATCTGCCTCCCTTCCCGGCTTCCTTCAGGGTAGAGGCTATTCTCCCGCCAGGATGCTCTCAACTCTGTATCTATCCAATATAGGTATCTTTGGCGACATGGTACATATCGTTATAACGGTCATATTCGCCTTTCTGCTGTTCGCCGCTTTTCTACAGATAAGCGGCGCTGCCCAGTGGTTCACCGACTTGGCTCTAGCCGCCGCCGGCCGTTTCCGGGGTGGGCCGGCTAAAGTCGTTATCGTCGCCGACACATTTCTTGGCACAGTAACCGGTAGCGCCGTGGCTAACGTAGTTGCTTCCGGAGTTGTGACCATCCCTCTTATGAAGCGTACCGGCTATCCCGCCCACTTTGCCGGAGCCGTAGAAGCAGTGAGCAGCACCGGCGGGCAACTGGTACCTCCTGTGATGGGTTCTGTGGCTTTCCTGATGTCGCAGCTTCTCGAAATTCCCTATTGGACAATATGCGTAATGGCGATAATCCCGTCAGTACTTTATTATGTCGCACTGTACTGGCAACTAGACTTCCACGCTGTCAAGCATAAGTTGAAGGGCCTTCCACCGGACGAGCTTCCACAATTGAAGAAAGTAATCATCCGTGGGGCGCATTATCTGGTACCCATCATTGTTCTGGTACTGTTTTTAGGGGTATGGCATTTCTCCGCAGAAAGGTCAGCGTTCTTTGCTCTGTTAACCTTACTTGTGGTCGGCCTGATCAGGAAAGAATCCAGAATCAATCTGCAGAAGTTTTTGAATGGCCTGACTAATGCAGCACAGTCTATGATAGATATCGGAGCTGTAGTTGCAGGTCTAGCTATCATTGTTACCGCCATCACCCTCACTGGATTAGGACCAAACATAGCCGGAGGTTTAGTTGAGGTCTCAGGCGGCAACAAGTTCATTTTGTTGCTATTGACATTCGTCACCGTTTATATATTCGGGATGGGATTGCCCAGCGTACCTGCCTATCTGATCCTGGCTGCCCTGGTAGCGCCGGCTCTGGTGCAGGTGGGAATAGAGGAACGCGTCGCGCACTTTTTCATTTTCTTTTATGCCATGTTAGGTCATATAACTCCGCCTGTATGCCCTGCTGCCTTTGCTGCGGCCTCGCTGGCGGGCGCTCCAATGATGAAAACTGGTTTTCAGTCCATGCGTCTCGGCATCGTGTTAATGATAGTGCCCTTCATGTTTGTCTATAATCCGGTCCTTCTCATGATCGGAGAACCTGTGGATATAATTCAGGCTACCATAACTGCCCTGATTGGAGTAACTTTGTTGGCCGGCTCCCTTGAAGGATATCTTTTGAAATCTGCCAATGTTGTTCAGCGGGTGATACTGGGAGCAGGCGGCCTGTTATTGGTCATCCCCGGGTGGAGGACGGACCTGGTCGGTTTGGCTCTCGGAGTCAGCGCGCTTCTATGGCAAATAGCCGAGAAAAGACTGGCTGCCCAGCAAGCTAAAACAACCCCTACATTGCCATAGATAATCGGGCAGGTAAGTTTAAACACGAAAGTTTTTAAAGAAGGGAAACCACCGTAATGGAGAGAATGTCCGAGAGGCGGAAAGAACCCGAACCCGAACAATCTATATATGATAAAATATTCAACCTTCGCGCCGAATTCCGCCAGCAGCGCGAGCAAGGTAAGGTAGTTATAAAAGGCAAAGACCTGGAGTGGCGGCAGGATCGACAGGCCCTTTCCAGATATTACTCCTATGCCCACATCTGGCCGGAGCTGGCCGTGCCTTTCTGGATACTATTCCAGATACGCGTTATAAAACACTCCGGTAAGCATACCCATCAAGGGGGATTAGCCTTGTTTATTCTCGAGGGAAAAGGCTACACAATAGTGGACGGAGCAAGGTATGACTGGGAGAAGGGTGATCTGGTGATATTGCCTGTTAAACCCGGGGGGTGCGAGCACCAGCATTTCAATGCCGACCCAAAAACCCCCGCCGAATGGCAGGCTTTTATCTTCGATATACACTCCGCTATTATGGGCCACCCCCTGGAGCAAAAGGAAGAAGTCAAGGACTGGCAAAAAGGCCCCGATGTCGGCCACCGGGCATAGGGCAGGCGAGGTTAAGGCCACACATCACCAGTTTCATTGATAGACCTTTCGACGTTCAATGAGTTGGAATAATAAGGTAAGGTGAGGTCGCGTACCTAACATGGGCAGACACGAGGTCTGCCCCTACAACTACGTTTCGTTCATGCTGCCGGTGCGGTAGCCCTGCAAGTCCAGGGTAACGTAGGTATAACCCAGCGAGCGCAGCTTCTCAACGACCTCTTGCCGGCGGGTTACATCCAGGAACAGCGGGATGTCGGTGGGGTCAACCTCGATACGGGCAATAGTCCCATGGTGGCGCACCCGAAGCTGCTTCAACCCCAGGCCCAGGAGATATTCCTCAGCCTTGGCAACCTGTGCTACGTTTTCCTGGGTTACCGGGGTTCCATAGGGCAACCGTGAGGCCAGACAGGCCAGAGGTGGCTTATCCCAGGTAGACAGGCCCATCTGCTTTGAGAGGAAGCGTATATCCGCCTTATTCAGCCCCGCCTCCACCAGCGGGCTTCGGACGCCCAGCTCTTTGGCCGCCTGGCGGCCGGGCCGGAAGTCCTTGATGTCGTCAACGTTGGAGCCGTCGGCCACCCATTGGATGCCCTCGTGTTCAGCGATAGCTTTGAGGACGTGGAATAGCTCGCCCTTGCAGTAGTAGCAGCGGTAGTTATCGTTGGCGACAAAGTGGGGGTCGTCCATCTCGTGGCTGTCCACCACCATGTGCCGTAGTCCTAGCTTCTTTGCCAACTCGGTAGCTGCCTCCACCTCGCGTTGCGGGTAAGTTGGCGAGGCCGCCGTCACCGCCAGCGCCTTATCCCCCAATACCTGATTGGCTACCGCCGCCAGGAAGGTGCTGTCCACCCCTCCGGAGTAGGCCACCAAGATGGAGGACATGGAGCGGAGGAGGGAGGTAAGTTCAGTTTGCCTGTTGGACAACTGTTGAGTATACATGTTTTTTGTTATCACGTCTTCCATTTACAGATTTTTTTCGAAGGGAATTGCGTCGAAGCGACAACTAGCTCGCCAGACTCTTTGTTAATGACCAACCCCATAGCGAGTTTACCACTGGGTGAGTTTGATAGAAAAACGCATTCCCGCCTACTTATTACGTTGACTTCTGATATGTTGTCTTAATGCTGCTTTAACATAATCGGGCACGGTCTTTTGATGTTGCATAGCACGTTGTTTCAGTAGTTCATAATCTTCGGTTTCTTTTTCAGTCCACATCACATCAAGCCTGCGTATTTCTCTCAAGGCAACATGCTTATAGGAATCTGGTTTTGCCCAATAACAAGCGTCGCAGATTTTGGGCTTCTTGACTTCCATCCAATTGACGCAATGTTCGCAAGACCACGATTTAGCGCGATTACAGGACCCGCATAGGAGCATATAGTGCTCCACTTCTCTGTTTGTAGACGATTCATCGCCTGAAACCTCGTAGGGGACGCGATGATCCACCTGCAGATACCTATCTTCGTAGCTTTCAAGGCAAATAGAGCATCTGCATCCGAGTAATTCAATAAGTTCCTGTTTGAATTCCTTCGAAAATATTTTTCTCCCTCCCAGAGTGTCAAAACGGGCCTTGGAAGGATCGGCGAAACGGTATGCGCCAATTGACCTACCTTCGCTGTTCTTGACGCGAAACGTCTCTAAGGGGATGCCTTCCTCTCGAACATCACGGGCTGCGCGGGGAGGGTGGTCATAACCGTACTTTTCCTTTAACTCCTCCGTTGTTATAAATCCATTCTTCAGTATGTGGTCAATTACAGTCTTGGGCCGCTTACCCTTGACTGCTTTGAGCCTATCAAGAAATTCTTTTGGAAGCTGTTTTTTGCTCACGATACTCGTTCAAACAAGCAAAGTTGCTTTGTACTGGCGGAAACAGGTGATGAATCGTGCAACGCTAACCGCGAAATCAGAGCCGGTGAAATATAGAGAGACTCATAAGTTTCGTCATCCCTTCCTAGTAACGTAGCTTGCGAAGAACGCCCTGCGTGTAACTCTGCATGCTTCAGCTCCAAGAAATCCGGAAGCTTCTTCCCAAATGCTTTTGGGCCGGTTCTACCGTCGTAGCTCACAATGTACGAAATACTCTTTTCGTTCAAATACTTCAATGCACTAACAAATCTATCGAACGAGAAGCAATTAAAATATCTGGGATCCCTCGCACCACACACGCCTTGATATGGTGGATCCATGTAGATAATGTCTAAGGGACTTGCTTGCGTAAGAACGTCAAAGTAATCGTTAGAGGATAGAGTCACTTTTCCATCTAGAACCTGTGACGTACGCAAAATATGCCACTTCATGGTGTCCGGATGCATCCCTCTCCTTCGGTTATCCGGGCTTTGGTTGAATTCTCCGCATGTATTGTATCGAATAGAGGCTTTGACGCAGCGTGCCAGCAAGTAAAGGAAATCAGCAGGCTCCTTAGTCCGATTAAACCGCTCTCTCACAAAATCATAAAATTGGCGTTCCTTGCCACGCTGCTCACTCCATATGTTTCCGTATTGACCAGCAATAGTTTCTGGGTAATGAATAATCATATCCCACAGCCTCATTAGTGGCCTGTTTATATCATTAAGATGCAGCCGAGTCACTTTCCGCGAAAACATAGCCGCAATGGACACAGATGCTGAGCCGGCGAAAGGCTCCATTAGTAAAGGAACACCTTCAGGGAAAGAAGCCAGAATAGTAGATGCAAGTTTACGTTTGCTTCCCTGATATGGTATTGGGTGTGGCATGTTTTCCATATTCATAGTAAGATAACTTCCTACTGTTCTTCGATATCCACCTTGCGGAGCCGACGGATGAAATCCAGCCGCTTACACGGTCTCAACCGGCTCCCGCTGTGGCGTCCGGTTCAGGTCGATTCTGTTGATTACGGGTAAGGTATGGCCCAGTTTCAGACCAAGCAGGGCCCAGTCCTCAAGGGTGGAGCGCAACTCTTGCTGGCATTCGCGTAACGTAGCGCCAAAAGCCACAACACCTTTGCACGGTGGAATATGACCAGCAAAGGTGCCGTCGGAGAGCTTATCATACGTGGCTAACGATAAGGCTTTTTCAATATAGTCAGTAAGGATTCCCATGATATTCCTTTGCTTTCGCTGTCTCCGATTATATCACGAAAGGGGTTTCTTGCCACATTTCCCAAACCCTGCCCCCAATGCGCCACCAGCCCAAAGCGTTTGAACTGTCCTAATTCCCATAATGCCTTCGCGCTAACTCCTACCGAGGCCCTTTTCTCTTCCTCACCGAGTATCGCGTACCCTTTGATTTCCCTCCGTCCGCTATCACCATCTCTCCCTTGCGGGTATGTTCATCGGTTATTTTATAACCCAGCAAAGGCTCCACATCCATCCGCAGTGAGAATCCCAACGCTGCTAACATGCGTCCCACGGCGCCAAGCGTCGGGTTGGCATCGCCGGCGCTGAGCTTGGCGATGTAGGCCTGGCTTACGCCCAGTCTATCCGCCAGTTCCTTCTGCGTAATACCTGCCCTGTCCCGGGCCCTGCCAAACACAATAGCAAACTCGGACTTTGCGTGCGAAGCGCCGTAAAGCTTGGCAAACTCAGGATCCTGAAGGTCTTTTTCTAAGTCCTGTCTCGGTGTCCGAATCATTGTACTATCCTTCCTGCGTGAACAAATACTCATGCAGTAGACTACGTGCCTTCTCGATGTCTTGTACTTGTTTTTGTTTTTTCTTCAACCACCCGTGTAACAAAACAAACCGATTATGGTCTCTATCATAAAAAGTACCGATTCTGCACTGGCTGCCTCGTAATTCGTAGAAATCTTTATCCTTGCCAGATAAATTTTTCAACATTTCAGTGTTTATAAGCCGCAAACCGTAATTGGCAAGCATTTCTATCTTGTCTCGAATAACATTTCGGAAATTTTTATCAAGGCTCTCAATCCATTCAGCCACCGGCTGCTGCCCACTTCTTTTAGTGTAATATTCGATTTCATACATTATTATAACTCTGTAGGTTATTATAGTCAATGTGTTAGACGACTGCCACTGGATATTCAATCCTGGTGAGCTTTACCCTGCAAACCATGTCCCATCACCACCTTCATTGCCTCTCTGAGGCTTTCCGCTCTCATTACCTCTATTCCTGTATCTATCGCACGTGTTTTCGCTCTCCCCGGCACAATAGCCTTCTTAAAACCCAGCCGTAAGGCTTCTTCCAGCCGGCGCTCCGTTTGTGGGACAGCCCTGAGCTCTCCGGAAAGCCCCACTTCCCCCATCACTACCAGGCCGGACTCCAATGGAGCTTCTTTGAAGCTGGAGGCAATAGCCAGGGCGATGCCCAGGTCGGCAGCCGGCTCATCTACTTTGAATCCCCCGACTACATTGACGATTATGTCCTGGTTACCCAGGGGTAAGCCCACACGCTTGCTCAGCACCGCTGCCAAAAGCACCAGCCGGTTGAAGTCCACGCCGTTGGCGGTACGCCGCGGCGTGCCGAAGATGGTGGGAGTGGTCAGGGCTTGCACTTCTACCAGCAATGGGCGGGTGCCTTCCATCACCGGAATAATGGCCGAGCCTATGGACTGCTCACCCCGCCCGGCAAGGAAAACCTGCGAAGGATTGGATACCTCAACCAACCCCTGCCCCTGCATCTCGAACACGCCGACCTCGTTGGTGGAGCCAAAGCGGTTCTTCACCCCGCGTAAGATACGGTAAGCAGAGCCGGGCTCGCCCTCCATATAGAGCACCACATCCACCATGTGCTCCAGCACCCTCGGCCCGGCGATGGCGCCGTCTTTGGTAACATGCCCGGCGATGAGTACCGGCACGCCGCTCTCCTTGGCCCAGCGCATCAGCCGCAGGGTGCATTCCCTAACCTGGAGCAGGCTTCCCGGCGCTGCCGGCGAACCTTCTTGGTACATTGTCTGGATGGAGTCTATGACCACCAGCCGCGGCGACATCTCGGCCAGACGGCTTAGAATCCCCTCCAGGTTAGTCTCCGATAGCAGAAACAAGCCTTTGCCCGAGACTCCCAGACGTTCAGCGCGGAGCTTTATCTGTCCCAGGGACTCTTCTCCGGAAACATAGACTACCACCTCGCGCCCTGAGCCTGTCGAAGGGTGAGTTCTTTGAGTTGATGGATTTTGTTGAGTTGCCAGCGATGCCACCTGGAGCATAAGCGTTGACTTGCCGATGCCCGGGTCTCCGCCGATGAGCACCAGTGAGCCAGGCACTATCCCGCCGCCGAGCACTCGATTGAATTCGCCCAATGGGAGAGCAATACGGCTCACAGACGCCAACGAGACCTGAGCAAGCTCCTGCGGGGCACTGCCGGTACGGGTTGGAGATGATGCCTGGGGCGCCACTGAGGTCTCGACAAGCGTGTTCCACTCGCCGCAGTCGGCACAGCGGCCCAGCCACTTGGGGCTTTCGCGACCGCAGTTCTGGCAAACAAAAACGGTTCTGTGCTTATTCACGTAAATCCTAAATCCTAAGCCCTAAATCCTAAATAAGCACCAATTACCAAAATCCAAAACCAGCTGCACCACGCGCCCCGTTTCGGAATTGTGGCCTTTGGATTTTGATATTGTTTAGGATTTCGTGCTTCGTGCTTGGAGTTTAATGGTTTTACCGTTGTATCAGGCTATGTTTCCGCCACGGGCGGGCCGGCGGCACTTTGTGCTCCAGCATCTTCAGCGTTCTTATCAATACCAGTCTGGTGTCCCTGGGGTCTATGATGTCCTCGGCCATGAGCTGTTCCACAGTATGGAAAGGGAACTGCATATGGGTCTTCAGTAACTGCTGGAGCCGCTCCTTGCGGACTTCATCAGGATTGGGCGCAGCCTTAATTTCCTCTCCATAGATTGATTCCACTGCTTCATCCGGGGCGATGCGGGCGACCCGCGCCGAAGGCCAGGCATAGACGTTGTCCATTCCCAGCCGCAAACTGCCCATAGCCAGCCGGGCTGTCCCGAAGCACTGCCCGATATACATAACAACTCGTGGAACAGTGGCCTCAGCCAGGGCAAATACGGGCTTGGTGGCGTTACGGATAAGTCCATCAGGGGAGCGCTCTGCATTGGCGCTGGGCAGAAATCCGACCGTATCCACCAAGATGACCAGCGGGATACTGAACGCATCGCACCAGCGGACAAACCGGGCCATCTTGTCGCAGGTGTTTTTGTCCAATACGCCGCCGTTCTCAGCCGGGTTGTTGGCCACCACCCCAACGGTATGTCCGTCGAACCGCCCGAAGCCTATTATCATACTCTTAGCGAATAAAGACTGAAGCTCCAGGAAGCGTCCCTTGTCCAGGACGGCGGTTATGACCTGGTGCATATCGTAGGGTTGTGACGGGTCTATCGCCAGCAGAGACTCATCCCTTCGTTTCGGGTCATCGCCCATGTCCACAACAGGGGCCTTCTCCCGGTAGTTCAAAGGCAGGTAAGTCAACAGTTCGCGGCAGGTCTCGATGGCCTGGTCGTCAGTCTCCATTAGAAAATCGGCAATGCCGGTTACGGTGGCATGGAGGTTAGCGCCGCCAATCTGCTCCTGGGTGACATCGGCGAAGGTTACCGCCTTAAGGAGGGGCGGCGAGGCTACTGACATATAGCTGGTCCCTTTGCGCATGATGACGAAATCAGCCATAGTTGGCGAATAGGCCGACCCGGCATAGCAGGGGCCAAGCATCAATGATACTTGAGGGACAGCGCCGGAGGCCAGAGGCGGGCCGGGAAAAATGCCGCTGGTGAAGGCCATCCCTGAGCCGCCGACGATGGGGCGGAAGCCAGTGCGGCCAAACATGTCATGCACCTTGATGCCGCCGGAGTCCACCATCCCGACGTACGGGACGCCCGCCTCCACAGCTCTCTCCATGAGCTTGCTTACCTTGTGGTTCTGACCGACCGATTGCACCCCACCCATGACAGTGAAGTCGTGGATATAGGCGTAGACGGACCGCCCATGCACCTCGCCGAATCCGGTAATGGCGCCATCGGCGGGCAGTTCGCGCTCGTCTACATCGAAGCCAGTGCGCAGGGGACGGATGAACAGGTCAAGCTCCTGGAAGGTGCCGGGATCGAAGAGTTTGGCCAGGCGCTCGCGGGCGGTGAGCTTGCCCATCTTGTGCTGGCGCTCCACCTCCCCTGCTCCACCCCCCTGGAGGAGTTTCTGGCGGCGGGCTTCTACTTCGTTTAGTTTGTCTTGAAGAGTCATGGTAATTCCTCCCAGCACAAAAATTATTGTTATTTAACCTCAGCCAAGTCATAGACAGCCACTTCAGCCAGGCGCTTTGGCTCTGCGTCTGACCAGATTAGTTGCTGAATCTTTTCTAGGACTTCAGGCCGGAGCAGCACTTCACCACACTGAGAGCATACTTCAGCGGGGATATTCTCAAGGATATAAACCTTCCCGCGATAGACCTGAGGGTGAGTTACGGTCTTCTTTCTCAATTCCCCTTTGCAGAAAGGACATTTAGTCATCGCTTTCCTACGTGTTCCAAAACACTCGCTTTGCTTCTAAAATAAGTTTAAATACCCGCCCGTCGTCGTTACTTGATGTTCTTCCAAGTAAGCCTTTCAACCATCTTTCCGGAATACAACCCAGCCCATGCAAAGCCCCGACGGCCGCCCCCACAATAGCCGCGATGCTGTCATTATCTTTGGTATCATTAACTGCTCGGATTATTGCTTCCTCGGCATTTGAGCCATGCTTCTCTAGAATATATAATACCGATGGCACTGTCTCCAATAAATAGGCTCCCGAATGCCAGAGATTACAGGCTTCAAGAGCGGTTAGATTTTTGTCTAAGGCGTCACTAACAACTTCATTGGTAAATTTCCAGAGCGGCCCCTCGTATGTCGCCCCGGAATAACGAGGTCGGTAATGCGTATCCCCTTCCAGTTGTTGAGCAATAGAACAAAAGGTTTCAAGCCACCAACCTGGCTTCGGTGTAGATTCCATTCCCAACAGTGACCACAACATACTAACGAAAGCTACGCAACTAGCTGTGGATGCTCTGTCATTATGTGTTACCATGCCGGCTAGCGCTGTATCCGCCCATAACGATGGTGTGGGGTCTTTAAGATATGGAATGAGAACGGGGCATATCCGCATTAAAGCACCATTACCGGCTGAGGTGGGACCAGCCTTCTGCCAGGAAACCTTCCTATCCTTATAGTTTTGAATAAACTCCCTTACCGTATTGCCAATACCAAAAATGTGTTGTTGGCAGAACCGTTTTGCCAGGTTATCGGGGACAAGGCCTTTGTCTTCTATGAGTTGTTTTAATGTCCAGAATGTCATTTGTGTATCGTCGGATGGTGCTCCGACAGCACGAAAATCGGCGTGGCGTTCGCGAAGATAATCTAATATTTCACCAAAATGCTTCAATCGTTCAGAAGGCAATTGCCCTTCAGTTGTGTACCCTAAAGAGTCACCAACTGCCAAACCAAGCAACATTCCCTCTATCTTCTCAAACCCAAACGACGCGGGCAAAGCGAGAGGTGATTCATGAAGCAACTCACTATCTTGTACAGCGATACCGTTAGCTGCCATGAGTTGTTTCAATAGCTTTGTATTATCTATCATGCCGCTTTCTTTTGGTTATATGTAACAATTCTTATCCCAACCCCCCAAAAACATGACAACAATATCTTTAAATTATCGCCTACATTTTCATCTCTGGTTTCCGTCATCATCTCCTCCATTTAGCTGCCTCTTTGAGGAGTATCTCCAACCGGCGCACGGCTTCCTTGACTGAAAGCCTCTTTAGCTCATTCTGCTCTTGTCGGGTTATTTCCTTGTAGCCATCCAGCGGGGCACGCCCAATCTTTTTTGCCATTCAATTGTCTACCTAATCTTGTGAATTATCTCACTTACGCCGTTTGCAAATTCTCTTCACGGCTCTACCCGAGCGATTCCATCTAGGCGGTCAAAGTCCCTGTCATAGCTTAAAATCTCTCTGATGCCGAGTCTCTCCATATAAGCAGCGGCCACAGCATCTTCAAAATCCAAAAAGGGGAACGATGTATAAAGCTCTAATGCACGCATATAGGTGCCTTTCTGAGGAAGCTTTAATCCCCGGATGGCCAACATTGGTAAAAGCCGCGCCCTGACCTCCTCATGGCTCAGGCGGTACGGGGACCGTGAAGACGATAGCACATATACCACCTCGGTAATAATGGCTTCGCACGTAAATACGTCCTCTTCTCCAGCGTTCACCCGCTGGAAAAGCGCGTAGCAGGCCTCGGCTTTGGCCTCATCGTCTTTAGTGAGGTACCGAATTATGACGTTGGCATCCAGAAATCTCATGTCTTTCGCATCTTTCTAAGAGTATCTTCGGCTTTAGCCTCTTTGACGGCACGGGAGATTTTTTTAAAGTCCTCCGGACGGTGCGACGGTTTAACCGAACCATAAGCTGACTCCAGTGTGAACGAGGCCCGTGCCAGGTGCACATGATTATCTTCAACAGTAAATGACACCTTGTCCCTGGGCTTCACACCTAAAATACGCCGGACCTCAGCGGGTATGGTAACCTGGCCCCGTTGCGTGACTGTCGTGGTCATTTCTTTCATAAATATCTCCTCAATGATATTTAATATATCATTGATATTATATCATATCATTGTATAAATCCATAAACATTGGGTCACTGCCCATTCTAACCGTATAGCTCCCCCGGTGAATGGGGGACAGCCCAATTAATTGGGCGAATACATTAAATCTCCCCTATCCCCCTTTGCGTAAAGGGGGCATGTATTCTACACTCTGAAATTTTCATGCTTACGCAACGGCAACTGCCCCTGGTTATCACCCACCCATCTCTGTTGCCGGTCGCCCAGCCAGCGCAGCGCCTTTATCAGGTAGGCGCGGGTGTCCCGCGGGTCTATGAAATCCTGCACCGCCTCTCTTATTAGCATGTCCAGTCCACGCTCCATCTCGGCGATGCGCTTCTTCTCCTGTTCCTTGCGTTTGGTTTCGTCGGCTATCGCCTTCAGCTCCCGGCCATATATAATGGCCACCGCCCCCGCCGCCCCCATCAGACCCGGCTCGAAGGTCGGCCAGGCCACATGCAGGTCTCCCATCATCATCTGGCCGGGCATGGCCAG
>ORJL010074890.1_pt1 | contig 16011 bp, 20 predicted proteins | sample 1779941 | NCBI WGS metagenome assembly ORJL01 (sample SAMEA104232317, study PRJEB22302) | groundwater metagenome | biome: forest; feature: aquifer; material: groundwater | place: USA | collected 2011-08-07 | depth 5.8 m | reverse complement strand
CGAGGGATCGGGCCGCAGCTCTGGGACCCATTCAGCCTCTCCATCTGGCGCCGGTTCACACCATTCGTCCCGACACATCGGGACTGCCCCGGCTCTCTGGGCCACGCGAAAGGCTTACTCTTTCCCTTCGTAGCTTTTGCGAACTCTGTTTTGACGAGTATAGGCGGGCATCGTAACTGGTGTCAAGGACGGCCGCAGGGCGGAGTGGCGTTACCTAACCCTCATGACCCTTCCCGAAGGGCAAGGAGAGAAGAAAGGTAAGGGCAAACGCCTTTTGTCCCTTCCCTCCTTTCTCTCTCTTGACTATCATTACAGTATCTACAGATGCAGGTGGGAACAGCACCATGAATACCGCATTGGATACAACAGTGAAGCGCCGGAGATGGATGCCAAGATACGGCGTGTTCTTTGGGCCCGCATTCTTGGTGGGTTTGCTTCTATTTGCTGCTTGCGGCTCCTCCGAGCCTGCGGCGGCGATAACCCCTACGACTACGATCACGCCCACGCCCACGGCTTCCGCCGCGCCAGCGCCTACAGCAACGCCAACGCCTACGGTTAAGCCGGCGCCTACGGCTACGCAAACGCCCTCGGCGACGCCCCGTCTTCGCTACGACGCGCCCTTTGCTATGACCATTGATCCCGCGAAGACCTACGTCGCTACGCTAAAGACGGCGAAAGGGCAGGTCGTCATCCAGTTGAACGCGGCGAAAGCACCAAGCACAGTGAATAATTTTGTGAATCTGGCACGAGCAGGGTTCTACGACAACACTACGTTCCATCGGGTGCTGCCCAACTTCATGGCGCAAGGCGGCGATCCCACGGGCACCGGCGCGGGCGGCCCCGGCTACACCATCCCGGACGAATTCACTGACCTGCGGCACGACGCTGGTGTGATTTCCATGGCCAACACGGGCAGGCCAAACTCCGGGAGCAGCCAGTTCTTCATCACAACGGTGGCGACGAACTACCTGGACCCCCTGAATGCGGACGGCACGCGCAAAGCCTGCGGGACGCCTGGCGTCTCGTGCCACGTGGTGTTCGGCAAGGTCATCAGCGGTATGGAGGTGGTGAAGTCGCTGACGCCCCGTGACCCGTCACAGAACCCCGGCTACGGAGGCGACAAGCTGCTCACCGTGACCATTGAAGAGAAATAGCCTAGCCCCCTTGTCACCCCTTCCCGATGCGGGAAGGGGGAGAGCGCCGGGTAGAGGCACGATATATCGTGCCCCTACGCCCGAATGGCCGGCAACGTAGGGCCTGCTATCGGGACACGTTCTGCGTGACAGGGTGAGGAATGGGAAAAACAACCTTTAGAGGCTTGGAAGGAGCCGCCAATGATTAAGCAAGACCGCCTGGTGCAGACGTTCATGGACCTGGTGAAGATTGACAGCCCATCGGGAGAGGAGGAGGCGGTAGCCCAAGAGGTGAGCCGCAGATTGCAGGCGCTGGGGTTCATCGTGCGGCGCGACGCCCATGGGAACGTCATCGCCTCGGAGCCGGGGGACGACCCACTCTTGCTGTCGGCGCACATGGATACGGTGGAGCCGGGGCGCGGCGTTAAACCGCGCATTGCCGGCGACCGTATCGTGTCCGACGGCACGACGGTGCTGGGCGGCGACTGCAAGGCGGGCGTGGCGTCCATTCTGGAGGCGCTGGAGGCTATCAAAGAGGACAGGGCAAAGCGGACGCCGGTACAGGTGGTGTTCACCAGGGGCGAGGAGATCGGCCTGGTGGGGGCCAAGAACCTGGACTTCACCATGGTCAATGCCAAGCGCGGCGTGGTCTTTGACGGCGATGGGCCGCCGAGCAAGATTACAATTGCCAGTCCCACCTACACCGGCTTTGACGTGGAGATCAAGGGCCGCGCCGCCCATGCAGGTGCAGAGCCGGAGAAGGGCATCTCGGCCATACGCATCGCCGCGGAGATCATCGCACAGTTTCCCCAGGGACGGCTGGACGCCGAGACGACGTTCAACGTCGGGCTGATTAAAGGCGGGTCGGTGCGAAATGCCGTGCCGGAGAACGTCTCGTTTTCCGGCGAGTTCCGCAGCCGGAACAAGGCGACGCTGGAGCGTCTACAACAACAGGTGACTGCAATCTTTCAGGAGGCGCGCCGTCGCAACCCTGAAGCCGCAATCAAGGAAACATTTTACACCGATTTCTCCGGCTACTCGCTGCCCACCAGCGACCCTATGGTACAGCAGCTCTCTAAGGTGCTGGCATCCATTGGCATGAAGGCAGAGCCAGGGCCTTCCGGCGGCGGTACCGACGGCAACATCATGAACTTGCATGGCGTGCAGTGCGTTGTGGTGGGCATGGGCACGCGGGAGATGCACACCACGCGGGAGTACGTGCCCATCGCCGACCTGGTGAGCGTGGCCCGCTTCTGCCAGGCACTGCTGACTGCTACCTAACCCCCTGGCCCCCTTCCCTCAAGGGAAGGGGGAGAACCCAAAGGGACATCCGTTGCCCCCCGACAAGGAATCCTTCGCTGTGCTCAAGGACAGGCTCTGGTTCCTTGTATTTGCCTGACTTTAGGAACGTGGCTCATCATGGAAAGCGAGGAAACATGCTGCTTGCCGACGCCCATACCCATCTAGACCAGTTTCCTGATAGCGAGTTGCCAGGGGTGCTGGAACGGGCAAGGCAGGCCGGTGTTGGCGTCATCATTGTTGCGGGCGTACACGAAGAATCGTCGCGGCGGGCAGTTGCGCTGGCGGAGGCAAGCGAAGGGGTGTACGCAGGCGTAGGCATTCATCCGGAAGAGGTGAAGTCGCCCATGAACGACGACGGCTATCGGCGCATGAAGGCGCTGGCGCAGTCCAGTCCGAAGGTGGTGTGCATCAGCGAGGTGGGCCTGGACTTTGCGCAGGGGATGCCGCCCATTGCAGCGCAGGAGCAGGTGCTAAGGAGAGAAGTGCGCCTGGCAAGGGAGCTGGGGTTGCCGGTTATTTTTCACTCGCGGGAGTCTCCAGGGCGGCTGGAGGACCACAGGGCCATTCTCAGACTACTGAGGGAGGAGCGGGTAGGGGAGGTCGGTGGAGCGTGGCACTACTTTCAATGGAGCGCGGACTTGGCCCAGGAGTGTTTTGACATGGGCCTGTGCGTCTCCATCGCCAAGCCGTTTTTGCGTTTGCCGGAGCTTCAGGGGGTGGTACGAGACTTGCCGCTGGAGCGCATGGTGTTGGAGACGGACACGTACCCGCAAACCTTCAAACGCAACCGCGCCCGCTGGAACGAGCCGAAGGACGTGCGGGAGATTGCTGAGGCCATTGCACAGGTGAAGGGGGTGTCCCTGGAAGCAGTGACGGCGACTACGGGCAATCTGCTTAGGATGCTGAACGGGAGAGTGACGCTGCATACCTTACCATAGCCCCGTGAGCCAGAAGCGATCAGGAAGGTAGCCTTGCCTGGCTACGTGGGGCGGGACTCGCTGTCGCTCAAGTGGCCGGGGAGCATTCTGGCTGCCCCAGGGTTACCCTGTCCATCGGGGAACACCAGCTTGCGTACCGGGTAGTTGATCTCAATGCCTTCTTCCCTAAAGCGGTTGTACAGCCCTTTGACGAGTTCGTGCTGCACCGAAAAGGAGGCTGCGCGGTCTGCGGCTCGCATCACGCAGAAGAAGGTGATGTTGGAGTCGCCGAACTCACGAAAGAGCACTAGAGGCTGGTGAGTTTTGTCCACCTGGGGCAACCGCTCTTTGAGGTCACGCATGACTTCAAGAGCAACGCGCTCCACATTGTCCAGATCGCTTTCGTAGCTGACGCCGCAGGTTATGAACAGGGTGAGGGCCGGGTCTGGCTGGGTGAAGTTGGTGACGATGCTGTCCGAGAGCTTGGAGTTTGGCACGATGACCACGTTGTTTTGGGGAGTACGGAGTTTGGTGGCGCGCCAGCCTACGCCCTCCACCGTGCCCGCCGGCCCGCCCTGCATCTCTATGTAATCGCCGGAGCGGATGGAGCCATCGGACAGGACGTAAGTGCCCGACAGAAAGTTGCTGAGCGTAGGCTGCACGGCCAAGGCCACGGCCAAGCCGCCGATGCCCAAGCCGGCAAGGAGGGGGCTGATGTCTATGGTAAGCTCTTGCAGGACAACAAGGAAACCCATGGAAAGGATCAAGAAGGCTGCGACCCGGTTGAGGATTGGCAGGGCGCGGTCGTCAAAGTCGCTGGAAGTGCGAGCGGCGATCTCTTCTGCATACCAAGCGATGAGCGCCGATACGGCTTTGCGCAGCGTCCAAAAGAGAAGGATAGTGACGCCTACCAGCCATCCTTTGTTAATTGTGTCTTGCCATGCGTTGAGGAGCGTCATGGCAGTGAGGGCGATGAACACGCCCTGCAAAACCACAAAAGCCACAACGGTAGGGCGAAGTATACGGAAGAGATGATCGTCCAGCGTAGACTTGGTCCTGGCAGTCAAACGGGCAATGATGCCCTTGAATATCCAGAGGACAAGAAAGGCTACTGCCACAGAAAGGGCGACGATGCCCAGGGCGTAGGCCGATTCCCACAAAACGTGACCGCGGATGCTTTCAATAATCATGGCGATTAGGAAAGGGGGTTAATTGGTTTGGCGATGTAACGCTTGACGCACGGCCCTGTAAGGTTGTCATGCTGAGGCCCGCAGGCCGAAGCATCTCTCCTGCCGTGTGCTTGCATATCATGGCCCTTTTGCTAGAGGCCATTGCGCATAGCGCAGGCCAGAAGAGATTCTTCACGATGCTGCGCTCGTTCAAAATGACAGTATAGGAAGCCCTTGTGTCATGCGTTACATCACCATTGGTTTTGATGGGTTTGGAGTGGGCCGGCAGGGATTCGAACCCTGGACACGCGGATTAAAAGTTGTCCGTCGGATGCGCCGTTACCCTCCGTCAGATTCAACGACGCTTCGCAACGCGAGCGGTCTAGGGTAGCGTTCCTATCTGACGGGGCGAGACGGAGCGACATGAACCGAAACAAATGGTAGCAAATTGGGTAGCAAAAATCAAAGCTTTTTAGCTTGGGCCACTGCATACCCCTGGGGGAGCCTTTCGCCTGAATGGTCGCCGGTGAAGAGGCGTAAGGGGTGGTACATGCAACTGGGCCTCGTTGCAGAATTACCAAGAGCGCAGCGCCAGGCGTTACCATAGAGGCGAGGTTATGAATATTGACCGAGTACAGAAAACCGACAGGAAACCGCCAATGGAACATGACCTGGTGCCTACTAGCCCCCAAGAATGGCCTGAGATTCCGGCAGAAGCCCTTGCCGATCAAACGAAGTTACTGGAAACATTGCAGCTACGCCTATCTCGGTTCTCGGCAACACAGGTAGCGTACCTGTGCCACCTTCCGCTTGTGGGCAAGCCTGAAGCTCGGAAGAAAGCTGGCGTCTCGGAGTCAACTATCTCCTTCTGGCGGCACAACGTGGAAGGCTTTCGGGAAGCGGAACGCGGTGTTGAGCTTGCGGTACGGGGGGCACGACAGGCATTGGCCCGGGCGATTGCAGACTCGGCTGCGCCGGAGATCGTGCGGCAGCTCGTGGAGGACGCCACAGGGCCAGCGGAGACAGACCGCCAGCTAACCGCACGGCACAGAGCAAGGGAGCGGGTGTTGGACATAGCAGGGGTCACAGCCAGCGCGGGTGCTGCTGACGGGGCGGTTGAGCGGGTTGACCTGATTGCGGCGAGAATATTCTACGCCAAGAAAGCGCGTGAGACTGAGTAAGTCCGATCTGACCAACCTAGGTGCCGGGGATGCGCGTCCCAAGGTCAGATGTCTTGTAACTAACCAAACTTCGGGACTCGCGAGGGTTCTGCTTCTGCGCTAACCTCGTCACTTCCTCCGCCGCTACATACCGTTCCCGCCCCTCTAGGTGGACCGCTTGCGGGCACTCTACGGCGAGCTTGCTAATCATGCGCTTGGCTGTTGCCCTAGACACGTGCCAAGCATTCATCGCCGCCTTTGTGTTCATGTAGCCACTAGTTGTCCACCTCTCCCCATTCTTGAGCTGAGCACTCAATAGCTCCACAGCGTCACTGCGGAAAAACCGTGTCCCGTCTATCACCTCAGCAGGCACATGCTGGCTGCCTGCAATGTTCGTAAACTGCCTGTACGACACGTTAGTTCCTAATTCCTGGAGTCGGGCCACAGCTTGGCTCGTGGTCAATAAATGAGCCGTATTATTCCGCACAATGTTTCCTCCAACACGTACCTTATTGTAGCAGACGTGACTTGCAGCTACGAAGCGACGGGAGGCAAGATTGTGAGCAATCAAGTAATAGACCAAGGTTTGGAGGCGCTGCCGCCCATTCTTACGACCCAGCAGGTAAAGGACTTTTTGGGCAGCGCCGTCGGGTGGCACGGTCTACGGGAGGCAATCCGCACGGGCGAACTACGGTCGTTGCGTCTCGGCCGCAAAATAGTCATTCCACGGAGCGCCGTTGCTGAGTGGCTAGACGGTCTGGCCCAGGGCAGGCGCTAGGCAACAAAAGAGCCGCCCGCCCCACGTGGCAAATGCAGGGCAGAGCGGCTAAAGGACCTACCGCAATGGTAACACAAAATGAGAACCTGGACCGCTGGTCGCAATTCTTATTTGACCAAGCGCCGGGTGTCCATGAGCTACGGGCGCTTGGCACGGGCAGAGGCACGGTATCAGGTTATTTTGACAACCCCACTGTCTTTGCCCGCGCCGCTTCTCAGGTGGACGGGCTGGCAACTGGCGTGTATGTGACACTGAACGCCTGCAAGCCGGAACTGCTGGCCCGCGCCACAAACGTTGCCAAACCCTTTGCCAAGCTGACCACAGCGGACGCTGACATTACTTGCCGACGTTGGCTACCTATTGACTTTGACCCGGTGCGGCCCGCCGGTATCTCCTCTACAGCCGCCGAACGCCTTGCAGCATTGGGAAGGGCCAAAGAGTGCCGGGCGTGGCTCGCGGCCCAGGGGTGGCCGGAGCCGATACTCACTGACAGCGGGAACGGCGCACATCTGCTATATGCTGTGGACTTGCCCAACGACAAGGCCGCCACTGAGACCGTTCGCAACTGTTTGGTGGCCTTAGCTTTGCAGTGGTCCGACAACTTAGTGAGTGTTGACCGCACGAACTTCAACGCGGCCCGTATTTGGAAAGTCTATGGAACGCTGGCCCGTAAAGGCGACAGCACACCGGAACGCCCACACCGGCGGGCTGAACTAATAGAAGTCCCGACGACCTTGCAGTTCGTCGCCGCCGACCTTCTGGCAGCTTTGGCCGCCCGTGTGCCTGCCCAACCAAAGGCAAGCCCGCCCGCGTCCACGGGCCAGCCGTTTGACCTAGACACCTGGATTGCCCAGAGCGGCGTGACCGTGGTGCGGACGGGCGACTGGAACGGCGGACGCAAGTGGATTTTGAACCCGTGTCCGTGGAACAGCGATCATACCGACAATTCCGCCTACATTCTGCAACTGGCGGGCGGCGCAATCAGCGCCGGGTGTCATCATAACGGGTGCGCGGGCAAAACCTGGGCGGACTTGCGGCCCAAGCCGAAGTGGACAAAAGCAAACGATGAAGATGCCGTAGTCATAGAGGGCTCGCGACTTTCTCTCACAAGGCTATCAGATTTATTAGCTGAACCGCCTGAGACGGTGGCCTATGTATGGGGAAACACTCTACCCAAAGGGGGCCTGTCCATTCTGGCTGCAAAGCCCAAAATAGGGAAATCTACGCTTGCCCGTGCCCTAGCTCTGGCCGTTGCCAGGGGGGAACCATTCTTGGGCCGCGCAACTAACGCCGGCCCCGTGGTCTACCTCGCCCTCGAAGAAAAACGAAGTGAGGTAGCGGGCCACTTCGAACGTATGGGAGCTATCGACGAGGCAATATACATCCACGTGGGGACCGCCCCACAAGAGGCTCTGGAGGCAGCAATACACAAGACCGGAGCGGTTCTTGCTGTGGTGGATACCCTCTTTCGGCTTGTTCGGATTACTGACGGCAATGACTATTCCCAGGTGACGCGGGCGCTGGAGCCGGTCCTAAGTCTAGCCCGAACTACTGGTTGCCATATTCTGCTGGTGCATCACGCTGGAAAGGGCGAACGCGAAGGTGGGGATGCCATCCTTGGCAGCACTGCGCTCTATGGGTCGGTTGACACTGCTCTAATGATGCGCCGCCGTCAAGATGCCCGCACGATAGAATCAACGCAGCGTTATGGAGTAGACCTGCCTAAGACCGTGGTATGTATGGACGCCGCAACAGGTCGCATCACCGATGGCGGCACTGTAGAGGCACTGGAGGTGGAGCGAGCGCAGGGCGCTGTTCTGGAAACCCTGGGCGACGGAGCAATGACGGAGCCAGAGATCAAGGAGGCCGTTGGTGGGGATACTCGCTGGACACAAACGGCGATCAGGGAACTTGTGAAGTCGGGAAGGCTGACCCGTATGGGTGCTGGTAAGAAGGGCGACGCCTATCGCTATTCTCTAAATGCTCATTTGCTCATTTTGCCCTATAACAGAAATGAGCAAAATGAGAATGAGGTAACCGGCGTGCCGCGTGATGATTCGGTGCTAGTTTGAGTACCCCAGGGAGACTCTTAGACCTCTTGCAAGCCCTGGGGGTGACGGTTGCAATAGAGGGTGACAAGCTCCGCATTACCCCTGCCAGCAAACTTACCCCCGACATGCTGGAGGAGTTGAAAGTCAACAAACCCATCATCATGCAGGTGCTTGTTGCTTCGTGCCACTGCGACCCTCTTCCACGCTGGAATGAGCCTGGGGGGGCCGCCGGCTGCAACCCCCTGAAGCACACCCGCTGCCCTGTGTGCGGGTACGTGTGGCAGTGTAAGGTCTGCGGCGGGTGCAGGCGCTGCCGGACGCCAGGGTAGGCGCTACCCCGACCACGAACCGCTCAATCCGCTGAACAAACAGTAATGAGTCGTCCGAGCTACGGAGCGTCTACTAATCGGCCCGACAGGAATAGGTCTATTCTGGCGCTTCCCCATGCTGCTGGGCAAAGCGTTTTCCCCGACTGAATGACAAGCGGACTAACTAAGCTATATGAAACGGTTTGCCCGTCACCGGAGCCCCAGCGGCCCACAAGCGCCTTGTCCGATGTTATTAAGGCGGTCATTCCTGGGCCACCTTTCGTATACGTTATGTCTGTTATGAGGAGTATCTTTCCAGCGGGTACTGTATATTTGAATCCTTGGGTGCAGATTAGTGACGAACTAGCCGGATTTGCAAAGTCGGCGTCCACTTCAATGGCTGCTAAGTAAACCAAGGATTGGACATCCAAGCTGGGGAAATTGCCGACGCTCACCGTGCCTTGCACCTGTTGAACCGCTGGGAGGTTGCTCACCGTCACAGGGGTGGTGACTTTCACATCCTGGACAGCAGGCAAGTTACCCACGTTGACCGTACCGTTCACTAGCTGTACCGCAGGGAGATTCGTGACTGCCATGCTCCCCGTGACCTGCTGCGTTGTTGGCAGGTTGCCAACGTTGACGGTGCCATTCACCTTGAGAGAATCGTTGGCGACGGTAAACAATTGGTTCTGGGGGAAAGCAGCCACGTTGACCGTTCCGCTCACCGGCTGAACTGCTGGCAGGTTTGTCACGCTTACCTTGCCGCTGACGGGCAGGGAGTCGTTAGTCACCGTGACTTTTTGATTTGCGGGAAGATTGCCAACCTGCACGGTTCCTTGTTGAGCCACCTTCAAAGCAGGACCGCTTCCAAACACGTCAGAGAAAGACATCCTAGTGTCTGCGGTGTTGAGCCTTCCCTGGGCGTCAACGGTTACAGCCCGCTCTGGGTTTGCGCCGTCCACAATGACGGTGTAGGCGACCGTTACTCGTTCACGGGCTGCGAGGACCGTTGCCGGTGAGACCATGACAAGGAAGAGCGAAAGTACGCCCAATACGCCGACGCCATAAGCAAGAAAGGCTTTCTTGTCCACGGTGAAACCTCCTATTGGAATGGTTGCACTCTAGTCGTTCTGGAGCCATTGGGCAAGATGCACCCACACCAAACAACAAAAGGGCGGCTCATTCGGGCCGCCCTTTTAGGTTTTCTGTCGCCGACTATCCTTCTTTGCACCACTTGCCGTCGGGGGTTTTGTGGGAGTACCAGACCTTGCCTTCCTTCTCAAACCGCTTGAAGGGGGCGCAGTGCGGCTGACAGTGGTGTAGGCGCTGGTACGGGCTGTGCCGGGGCTTCCTGGGCCTTGGGGATGCCATTAGTCCACAGCACCTTGATCTGCTGGCCCAGGGCGGCGTAGAGGGCGGCCTGAGCCTCTTCCCAGGCTTCTTGCTTGCCGACGGCAGCCTCTGCGCCTAGCTCTACGGTCTTGTGACTCCCATCCACCAGGGCCTTACTAAACCTGACGTTGGCTGTGACGGTGACGACGTTCATTGTGCCTTCCTCCTATGCGATGCTTGTGCTGTCAATGAGATAGCGGAACCGGACGACTTCTTGGTGCTTGCACACACCCCGGTTGACGGCCCCAGGGCAGGTACAGGCCGGTTGGCCGTCGGCTTGCACCGTGACCGTGTACGCCTCACCTGGGTTGCTCTTGGCGGGCACGACGTACACGCCATCGGCGATGCGGTAGACCTGTAGGCCATCGGACAGCGCCCTTACCCTTGCCTTCTGGACCATTTCCGCCTGTGACATTGCCATAGCTGTGACTCCTTTCCTGGCTGTGCTGTTTTGGGCTTTGCCAAACCCTATGTCAACATTATAGCGTAATAATTGGTGTACGTCAACAGTATTACGCTATAGAGTTGACAATATGCGGCAAGTAGATTACCATATCACCATGAACACGAAACCTAGACCGACAAGGAAGGCAAGCGAACTAGGGCGGGCGCTGGCAGCGAATCGTCGGTTGGTGGAAGGGACATGCGCTGTCTGCGGCAAGCCCTTCTCCGGGACTGCAAAGCGGATGTACTGCTCCACTCTTTGTGCAGCTAAGGCGTATCGCCGAAGTCATCAAGAAGAACTGAATGAGAAGCGACGTAAGAAATATGCGAGGCAAAAGAAAACCGCCGAAGAGGAGACCCCTTCGGCGGCGGCAAAGCCCTCTCCTCACAGCCAGTAAGGGGAAGGCAAAGGCATTGTAGCACGATAGAGGGTAGAAGGAGACAACGATGCGCGGACACCTGGTAAAGCGATCAAAGGGTAGCTGGAGCATCGTGCTAGATGCCCAGCCGGGGGCTGACGGCAAACGACAGCGCCAATGGATTACGGTGAAGGGTACAAAGCGGGACGCTGAAGCAAAGCTGGCAGAGCTTGTGCATCAGTTGGACTCCGGCTTGCCCATAGACCGTGGCAAGATTACTGTTGCCGAGTATCTTTCAACATGGCTTAGGGACGTGGTAGCGGTGAGAAATCGCCCACGCACACTTGCCAGCTACAGGACGATTGTGACCCACCATGTTGTGCCTGTGCTGGGCAAGATTCCTTTGGTGAAGCTCCAGCCGTCCGATGTTGAGCGAGCGGAGGCCCTAGTGAGGGCCAATCGTTCTGCCAGCACTGCACATCATGTCCATGTTATCCTTTCCAAAGCCCTCAAGGATGCCCTACGCAAGCGCCTTATCTCTCGCAACGTGTGTCTCTTGGTGGAACCGCCAAAGGCAGAGACCTACGAAGTCCATCCGCCGGAGATGGATGCGATCAAGGCGATCTTGGAGCAGACGGACCGGACTCCCTACGGGGTCTGTTACCGCTTCGTGGCCTACACCGGCATACGACGGGGTGAGGCGGTTGCACTCCGGTGGAGAAACATAGACCTAGAGCATGGGGTATGTTCCATCGTGGAAGAGGCGCAGCGTCTCACTGGTAGAGGCATTGTCTTCTTGCCGCCCAAGAGCAAAGCGGGCAGGCGAGGCATAGCACTGGATGCTGCTACGGTAGACCTGCTACGCCAGCATCGGGGCGCGCAGCTCCTTCACTCGGTGGAACTAGAAGGCGGGTATGAGGACAACGATCTTGTTTTCCCAGGTCTACTAGGCAAGCCCGTTGACCCTTCTGTCCTAACCCGCAACTTTGAGAAGGCAACGAAGAAGGCAGGCTGCCCAGGCGTTCGTCTCCATGATCTCCGCCACTTCCATGCCAGCGGCCTTATCCGTGCCAATGTCCATCCTCGTGTGGTACAAGAGCGGTTAGGCCACGCCTCCGCTGCCTTCACGATGCAGGTCTATGGGCACGTGGCTGCGGGCCTACAGGCTGAGGCTGCCGAAGCTTTCTCCAAGCTGATGCAAGGGCAATCCGAAAGGGTTGGGTAGCAAAATGGTAGCAAAATGGCTCATTGGGGTTGCTGATGCCAGTTTCGCTGCCATTCTCAGATACGAAAGTGGTGGGCCGGCAGGGATTCGAACCCTGGACACGCGGATTAAAAGTCCGCTGCTCTACCAGGCTGAGCTACCGGCCCCAGATAGGGGCTATGCTGGTCTGACGTTCTCTTGCCGTTCCTCGCCTTCAATAAAGCCCGTAGGAGCCATTGTCTCATAGAGGGCACGAGGTGGCTAGGGGCGGGAAGGGGCGGCAAACACAACCGTACGATAGTTTGCTGGCCTCCGGTTGTTGCTAGAGAGACGATGGCCTGCTAAAACGAACGCCACTCCGAGAAGGGCCAGTAGGCCACCCAGGCCCGTCCAATGATGTATTCCATGCCGATTGGCCCAAAGGAACGCGAGTCGTTGCTGTGCGGGCGGTTGTCTCCCATGACAAAGTAGTCATTCGCTCCCATGACTGTCCGCGGCATGGAGGATGGGGCAATGCTGTCTACGTAGGGTTCTTGGACAAGCGTGTTGTTAACGTAGGTCTTGCCGTTGCGAATCTCCACGGTGTCACCCGGGACGGCGATGATGCGCTTCACGAAGTCGCGCGTTGGATCGTTTGGATAGCGGAACACGATGACCTCGCCCCTGTGTGGTGGGTGGAAGAGATATTTGACCTGCCCGGGCTGCGCATGAATAAAGGGCACCACCTTGGCTAAGCTTTCCATGTTGATGCGATAGTACACGAACTTGTTTACGAGCAGGTACTGACCAGATTGCAGGGTCTGCTCCATACTAGAGCCTTCCACCCGAAAGTTCTGGATGGTGAGTTGCAGGGCGGCAAAGACGAGTAGAGAGAGCAGAGCGGTCTGGAGGAATTCTCGTAATGACTTGCGCATGATGCCTTACAATGGATTGGAGTGGTTAGCCTCTATTGTCCTATAGATGCGTCTCAGGAACAAGTTCTTTCCTGTACTAGAACGAAAGTTCGTCTTCTTTTGCAAGCAAAGCACATGGATAACGAATCGGAGCTCATCCGGCGAAGCCAGCATGGCGATCTGGACGCCTTCAATCAATTGGTGCTGTCCTACCAGGGCCACGTGTACAACCTGGCCCTGCGGCTGCTTTCTCACGAAGCTACCGCGGCGGACGCGGCGCAAGAGGCATTCATCTCCGCCTACCAGTCCATCGGCGGGTTCCGTGGCGGCAATTTCCGTTCCTGGCTGCTGCGCATCACCGCCAACGCCTGTAAGGACCTGCTGCGTTCTGCCAGGGTGCGTCCGGCGGTATCGCTGGAATCACTGGAGCTTGATCCTTCCGTTACACCGCGCTCCAAGGCCGATCCTCCGGAAGAGGCCGCACTGCGCGAGGAGCTGGCGGCGGAGATACAACGGGGATTAGACAGCCTCTCCCAGGAGCAGCGGCTGGCGGCGGTGCTGGTGGACGTGCAAGGCTTCAGCTATGAAGAGGCTGCGCAGGTCATGGGTACGTCTGTGGGGACGGTGAAGTCGCGGTTGAGCCGTGCCCGGGGGGGCCTGCGGGACTATTTGCGGGCACACTCGGAACTTTTGCCCGCCCAATTCCGTCTAGATTCGTGAGGGGTGAAGACCCGGAGAAGGGCGAGTCCCGACCCGTCGGGATCGCCCCTACACGATGCATTTAATTCCATCGTGATCCGTGAGGGGTAAAGACTGGTATGTGGCTTTTGCGCAGTGACAGGCATCGCCGGCAGCGGGAGCAGCTCTCCGCGTATGTGGACGGGCAGCTTTCGTCAAGAGAGGAGCGCGCCCTGGAAGGGCACGTAGCCTCGTGCGAATCGTGCCGTCAAGCGTTGGCGGAGCTGCGAAGCGTCGTGGCATTGCTGCGGGCCACACCCCAAGCAGTTGTCCCACGCTCCTTTGCTCTGCATCAGGCCCCTGCACAGCAGCCGCAATGGTTGCGTTATCAGACCCCGCTGCGGTTTGCTGCTGCGGCAACCGCGATGCTGCTTGTAGCGGTCGTTGCGGGAGACCTGGCGACGCAGTCAACTCCCGCCGTTCTGTCTAGGACATCCAGTGCAGCGCAAGGGTTGCAGGCGGAGGATGCCGGGGCAACCTCTTCTGCCGTGGCGCAAGACGCCGGCGAACTTGACGAAGGAGCGAAAGGTCCTGCGCTCATGGGCACACCCGCCCCTGCGCCTGCTCCCACGACAGAGGTCTCCCCCGTGGTTGCGGATGTTTCCTCCACGCCGGCACAGGCGGCCTTCCAGGAGAAAAGTGTGACAACGAGCTTGACACTGAATGATACGGCGGCGAACCTTGACGAACCGCTGGCTCCATCTCAGGCGCAGGGGGCTGAAGTACGTCTCACCAGTGGCTCTCCAGAGGCTGGCGGCGACAGGATTCTCTGGCGATGGGCCGAGGGATTGTTTGGCGGTCTGCTCGTCCTGCTGGCGGCGTCGGCAGTGGCCCAAAGCCTGCTACGCACCAGGTCTCGTATACGGAGCAGAGGCTAGGGACGCGTGGGTGAGGTAGGGGATATCTATTGCAAGGGGATGGAACTTTCCAACGGCTCGGAGCGTCTAGATACATGAGTGTGATGCGATGGGACTGCCATCGCTCTAGGAAGAAGCACAAGGAGGTAGGTCTATGGCCCTCAAACGGATTCTTATCCCAACTGCGTTCGTAGTGGGAGCGCTTGCCCTTAGCGTGGCGTGTGCCCAGGTGAAACCTACGGCTACCGCTACGTCTGTACCCGGCGGCAGTACGCCTACCGTGGCGACCGATGGGTCCGCCAACGGAGGCACGTCTACCACGTTCCCTGGGGCGGGGAAATTGGAAGCGGCGGGTTTTACCACCTACGCCGCGCCACAGGTAAGCGGCGGGTATCAGCAAGCAGGTATCTGGGTGGGAGGCTCCGGGAAGGTGGTGGTGACGCCGGACCTGGCAACACTGAGCGTTGGGGTTGAAGCCACGGAGAAGACGGTGGAACAGGCCCGTTCCGAAGCGGCGCAAGCGATGAACGCCATCATGGACGCCTTGAAGAAGAACGGCATTGCGGACAAGGACATTCGCACGCAGTATTACAACATCCAGCCGCAATACGTGTGGAACGACTCGTTCAGGCGTCAGGAGCTGACCGGCTATCACGTGACCAATTCACTCACAGCTAAGAGCCGGGACATTGACGGCGTGGGGGCCTTGCTGGACGCGGTGACCAAGGCCGGGGGCAACTACACGCGCGTCAGCGGCGTGAACTTCAGCGCCGAACACCCGGAAGTCTACGCGAACCAGGCGCGCGAGGCGGCGGTAAAAGACGCCATGTCCAAGGCGCAGCAGTTTGCGACGCTGACCGGCGTGAAATTGGGCAAACTCCAGTACATCGCTGAAACGGGCGGCAACGTGCCGGTTTACCAGGAGTATGCCAAGCTGAGCATGGCCGCGGCGGACATGGGCGCTGCGCCGACACCCATCAGCGCGGGCGAAATGGACGTTACGGTAACGGTGCAAGCGGTGTTTGGCATTGAGTAGGCCACTTGACCTAACCCCCTAGCCCCCTTCCCTTAAGGGAAGGGAGAATACTATATCTTCCCGACGTATCTGGACTGTATTCTGGCAAAAGAAAGAGACCGCCCCTTGGGGCGGTCTCTTTCTTTTGCCTATAGTCATGAGGTGGCTAGTGTCCGCCGCCGACCCAGGAGACACGGGAGAAGTCTCGCTCTTGCCTGGTCATCATCTCCAGCAGAACGGAGCGTCCCTGCTTGTTGGCCTCCATCGCGCGCTTGATGGCGGGGGCGACCT
>ORJL011918644.1_pt1 | contig 16012 bp, 9 predicted proteins | sample 1779941 | NCBI WGS metagenome assembly ORJL01 (sample SAMEA104232317, study PRJEB22302) | groundwater metagenome | biome: forest; feature: aquifer; material: groundwater | place: USA | collected 2011-08-07 | depth 5.8 m | reverse complement strand
GGGGGGGGGTCAGCCCCCCCCACCCCCCCCGCGGAGGCGCCCGCGCCCCCCAGCCTGCCGCAGGCCCCCCCAATCCATCGACATTCATTTCTGCTCCATTCCAGCTCCCGTTTTGAGCTCCGCCAACGAGGTTGTCCCGACTTGAAACCTGCGGCGGATAGCGTAATTTCGAGGCATGAGTTCCGTCAAACAAATCGAGTCTGCGGTGGCGCGACTTTCACGCGAAGACCTTACAGCGTTTCGAAGTTGGTTCGCGGATTTTGACGCAGAGGCTTGGGACCGGCAGTTTGAAAAGGACGTCGCCGCCGGTCGTCTTGACTCCCTGGGTGACGAGGCTTTGCGCGACCTGAGCGATGGGCGTTGCACCGACCTATGAGACACCGCGCCAGCCCAAAATTCTGGCGCTTTTACGAACAGCTTCCCGCAGAGGTTCAGAGGCTCGCAGAAGCGCATTTCGCGCTGCTCAAGCGGGATCCGTATCACCCGTCGCTTCACTTCAAAAAGGCTGGCAGGTTTTGGTCCGTACGCGTGGGCATCCACTTCCGCGCTGTCGCGGTGGAAAGAGGGACGGACTTGGTCTGGTTTTGGATTGGACGCCACGATGAGTATGAATCAATCCTGGAAGGGCGTCAGGCGTCAGAATAATCCAAATCTTTTCCTTGACGCGTCTTTGATTCTGGAATAAATGATTACTTAGTAATCTTAAACAAGTAAATATCCGCAGAAATGCGTTCACACATACGCTCTATGAAAAATGACCCTGCCCGGATCCTCCAGGCGGCGGTGCTGTCGGCCTTGGCGCTGGCTTGCTCCGCCCAGGCCGACCTCGTTCACCGCTACAGTTTCAGCGAGCAGCTTGACGCTGCCACCACCAAAGATTCTGTTGGCACCGCTGATGGTGTCATCAAGGGCAATGGAGCCTATTTTGACGGTGCTGGCCACCTGACATTGCCGGGAGGCACCTCGTCCAGCGCCGACGCAAGCACCATTGCCGGCTATGTCGATCTTCCCAACCACATTATCAACGTCCTGACCAACGTCAGCTTCGAGACGTGGGTGACCTGGGATCAGGCCGGAGGCAGCGCTTGGCAGCGCATTTTCGATTTTGGCACCTCGTCAGGCGGAGAGGATATTTCCAACGGTGACGGAAATTACCTCTTCTTCTCCCCCCAAGGCGACGCCAACCTGCGATTCGCGGTGCGTGACCCGATCACAGGGCAAGAACTCTCGCAGGCCACAGGCCCCGCTCCGCTGCAATCGGGCACCGAGGTCTGCCTGACGATCACCTACGACTACGACGCCAACATCGCCCGGCTCTATAGCAACGCGGTGCTGCAGGCCACTTCGAAGGCGCCGATCGCCCTGAAAGCCATCAACGATGTCAACAACTGGCTTGGGCGTTCGCAGTGGGGCGACCCGATGTTCATGGGAACCTATAACGAGTTCCGCATTTATAATACGGCGCTGACGCCACTGGAAGTCGCCGCCAGCCGCCTCTCAGGCCCCGATACGCCCAGCACCAACCCGGCCTTGCTCGGGACCTTGGATGCTGTGCACCTGACCATAGCCAAGACCGAGATGACGGAGCAGGACACCCAGAACGTGGTGGCGAGCGTTGACTATCAGAACGCCCAGGGATTGCCTTTGGGCGGAGTCGCGGGCGTCACCTATCAATCCGACAAACCGGCCGTTCTGACGGTCAGCGCCAAGGGGGAGCTGTTGGCATCCTCTCCAGGTACGGCGAAGGTCACGCTGAGCTTTGGTGGCAAGACCGATTCGGTCACGGTGACCGTGAAGGCGCGACAGACCGGCTTGACCGTTGCGGGAACGCTGTATGTTGATCTGCGGGCTTCCGACCTCAAGGCCGGTGATACGACGACTTGGCCCAACCGGGCGGGGACAGGTGATTTCACCAGTGCCGGCGAGGCGACCTACGTGGCCGACGTGGCAGGAACAGGTGTAGCCGGGATTGAGTTTGCGTCGGCCGGCTCGCCCTTTGAAGGGCCCGTCACCACCGCCGACCTTGAAGGGAACAGTGATTCTTCGATCGAGGTCTGGGCATACAATCCGGCGTTGGCCGACGAAGAGACCCTGGTGGCCTGGGGTCGCCGCGGCGGACCTGACGGCAGCAATATGAGCTTCAACTACGGCGCCAACGCCACTTGGGGCGCGGTGGGGCACTGGGGCGCCCCCGATATGGGTTGGAACGGGGCGCCAGCGGCGGGCCAATGGCACTACTTGGTCTATACTTACGATGGGGTCAACACGGCCAGAGTCTATGCGGATGGCGCACTGAAGTACGAAGAGACCTTCAGCGCCCCCTTGGCCATACACGCCGGCTTCCCGATCCGCCTCGCCGCGCAAACCGTCTCCGCCGGGGATGGCTATGACGCGGGCCAGGAGTTTACGGGATACCTCGGGATGGTGCGCGTTCATGGCGGCCAGCTCAGCGCTGTCGATATCGCCAACAACTTCCTGTTCGGTCCCACTCTGGCTGATCCAGGCGCGCTCGAGGGAATCAGTCTGCAGTTCAGCTATGACACCCTCTACGGGGTTAGGGACTTCGCCACCGCGACTGTGAAGGCGGACTACGCAAACCGGAAAGGCCTGCCCGTCACTACCTTCAGCACCCTCACATCGAGCGACACCAACACGGTGACCGTTGATTCGACGGGCAAGTTAGTGGCCCTGAAGGAAGGTTCCGCGGTCATTACGGCCGGGTACAAAGGAAAGACCGCCACCAAGAGCATACAGGTGGTCGCCCCGCCGGCCCTCGCACTCAAGCACCGGTATAGCTTCGGCGAGGCCGTTGGATCGACCACGACGAAGGACTCTGTGGGAACTGCGGACGGCGTGGTCAAAGGGATCGGGGCGGCCTTCGATGGGCAGGGTGTTCTTAGCCTCCCGGGCGGAGGATCCTCCAGCGCGGCCGCGGACGCCATCTCGGGGTACGTCGATCTGCCCAACGGCATCCTGAGCCAACTCAAGAACGTCTCCTTCGAGACTTGGGTCACCTGGGAGGGAAGCGGTGCGTGGCAGCGCATCTTCGACTTCGGCACATCAGACCAAGGCGAAGACATCTCCAGCGGCAATGGCAACTACTTCTTCCTGACTCCCCAGAACGGCGGTGGATTCCTCCATTTCTCCGTGCGTGATCCTGTGACTCAGGCCGAACCCGCCCCCGTCGTCAGCAAGACAGCCCTGGGGATCAACGAAGAGATCTATCTCGCGATCACTTACAACTTCAACGCCAATGTGGCGATGATGTACAGCAACGCGGTGGTGGTGGCCACAAACTTGGCGCCCATCTCTCCCAAGGTCATCAACGACGTCAACAACTGGCTCGGACGCTCCCAGTGGGGCGATAACATGTTCCAAGGCAAGTTCGACGAGTTCCGTATTTGGGAAGGCGCGCTGTCAGGCGAAGATGTGGCCGCCTCTTATGCCGCCGGTCCCAACACGTTGCCCGTGCCGACGGTAAAGCCGACGCTCACAGTCGCGGTCTCCACCGGCAAGGTGGTCATCGGCTGGCCCGTCGCTGCCACTGGCTTCGCGCTCCAATCGACGCCTGCCCTGGGTACCGGGGCGGTATGGACGGCGGTTGACATCTCCTCGGCGGTCGAGGCAAGCGGACAGAAGAAACTGACGGTGACGCCGGACGGTCTGGGCCGGTTCTATCGTCTCACGAAGTAAGCAACTCGGCCGAGGGCTACCACTCGGCCGCCAGACAGGCATCACACTCGAGGGCCGGGGTTGCCACCCCGGCCCTCTTTATGTCATGATGGCCTCAACGCTTTGAACCTCTACCACACGCCGCGCCCCCTCAAAGCAGGCCCGAAAGCCCGCCGCTGGAGTTGCTTGCTCGCAACGACAGCCTTGGCGGTTTCGGCCAGCGCCGCAGGGCCTGCCAGCGATGCCGCCCGTCTCGATGAGGGAGGCGTGGGGGAGCCGACCGCGTTTAGCCGCGGCGTGCCGGGCCAACCAGGAGTTCAATCCAGCACGACAGCCGTGGATTCAGCACTCGAAGATCGCGCGTTGCGCGAGGAGCAGTTGCGCGCCGCCCGGCAGCTCTATCAGGAGTATCCCCGCAGCGACGCCGCTTTTCTGATGGGCCTGGTCTCCAACGTGCAGGGGGATACCGACGCCGCGATCCGGTATTGGGAGGAGGATACGCGCCTGGAATCGGACTTGGTCCGGCTCCACGACCGGGCCCAGACGTACTCCAACCTGGGAGACGTATTCAAGGGAACGGGGGACTTTCAGAAGGCCGAGGCGATGCTCGTGGAGTCGCTCCGTCTGAAGCCGCGTCTGGAGACCCGTGTCGCCTTGGCGACTGTCTATTACGCCCAGGGCAGGATGGAGGACTGCCTTGGAGCCTTGGGTGAAGGGAGCCTGGAATCGTACCAGGGGTGCCTGGTCCGCGGGCAGGCGTGCCAGCGTCTTGGGAAACTGGAGCAGGCCAAGCGGAACTACGAGGCTGCTATCCGGCTGAACGCCAAGTCCGCTGAGGCCTATTACGGTCTGGCCATGACCTGCGCCCGCCTGGGCGAGCAGGCGAAAGCGGATGAGTATCGCAAAGCGTTCGGCGCCGTGAAGTCGGAGCGCCAGACCATGGGCCGGCAAATGCGGGCCGAGTACGATCCGCTGCTGACCACCCGGCAGAGCCTGGCTCTGACGCACACGGAGGCGGGCAAGGTCTATCTCGCCCACGGCAAGCCGGACATGGCCGAGAAGCTGTGGCTCCGGGCGGCGGAGGTCGAGCCTCGGGATACCGCGTGCCGGTTCCAGTTGGTGATGCTCTACCAGAAGGCCAGGCGGAACCAGGAAGCCCTCCGGTTCTCCTTGGAGATGATTCAGGCCGAACCCACGAACGCCTTTCATTACCTGGGGCTGGGTAATCTTCGCGTGCGTCTCCGTCAGCCTGTCGAGGCGGAGGCGGCTTTTAAGAAAGCGACTGAACTGGCCCCCCGCCGCGCGGAAGGCTATTTTGCCCTGGCGCAGTTCTACGTCCGGGCGAGTACTAACCTTGCGGAGGCCGTGCGACTGTCACAGCAAGCTGTGGATCTAGCGCCGATCGCGCCTCACTACGGCATCCTGGCCGAAGCCCAGGCGAAGAACGGCGACAAGCCGGCGGCGCGTCGGGCCGTTGAGAAGGCATGCGAACTCGACGCCGACAACCCGATGTACCGGAAGCTCCGTGCATCCCTCCAGCCAGAGTAGCATGATCCAACGCCGCTTACTGGCTGGCCGATGGGGTGGACGACACCTTGTTCGGAAGTCATCAGTCATCCGTCATCAGTCGTCAGTTATCAGTTATCAGTTATCAGTTATCACTCATCGCTCATCGGTCATCGTCAGTGGAGCAATAACCAGCGCGTCGCTTTGGGTATCCGACCGCGTGAGGGGCCTGATGAGGACGGCGAGCTTTTACGCGATGATGGCTTTCCTCGTGCAAGCGGCTGAGAACAAGACGCCTTGCCCGATCCGCCTGACGGACGTCACGCGCCAGTCCGGAATCGGTTTTACGCATACGGATGGCAGCTCGGGCCAGCGGTACATCATCGAGACGGTCAGCGCTGGGGTGGCCACGTTTGACTACGACGGGGACGGCAAGATCGATATTCTTTTTCTGAACGGGGCGCCGTTGCCCGGAGCGAAGACGAACGTGCAGCCTACCTGCGCTCTCTACCACAACGAAGGGAACTGGAGATTCACCGATGTGACCAGGCAGGCGGGCCTGGCGGTAACCTGCTACGCGTTGGGGGTCGCGATCGGCGACTATGACAACGACGGTCATCCCGATATCTATTTCAACAATTTTGGAACCAACATTCTGTTCCACAACAACGGCGACGGCACGTTCACAGATGTGACGGCGAAAGCGGGGGTGGCCGACATCCCTCATGTGGGCGCGGGCGCCTGTTTCCTGGACATGGACGGCGATGGACGCCTGGACCTCTATGTGGGGCATTACGTCGATTTCACGTTCGAGAAGCATCACACCGTCCGCTTCAACGGCTATCCAGCCTATGTTGGACCGCTGGATTATCCGACTACCACCAGCCGACTGTATCGGAACAACGGTGACGGGACCTTCACCGATGTCAGTGTGGACTCGGGAATTGCCGCGCACAAAGGCGCTGCAATGGGAGTTGTGTGTGCGGATTTTGACCGGGACGGCGACACGGACATCCTGGTGGGAAACGACGAAACCGGCAACTTTCTCTTCGTCAACGACGGTCGCGGGAAGTTCAAGGAAGCCGGTCTGATCAGCGGCCTGGCCTACGACTTCAACGGTGCAGCCCATGGCACGATGGGCGTCGAGTGCGGGGACTACGACAACGACGGCTGGCTGGACGTCTTCGTGACCTCCTACCAGCGGGAGTCGCCCATCCTGTTCCGAAGCCTGGGCGGGAATCACTTTGAAGATGTGACCGCCCCGTCCGGCGCCGCCGCGGGCACGGTGTCTCTGGTTACCTGGGGGTGCGGCATGGTGGACCTGGACAACGATGGTCACCGGGATCTCTTCATGGCCGCGGGCCACCTGCAAGACAATGTGGAGTTGTTCGACAAAACCACCACTTATCGCCAACAGAATCAGGTGATGTGGAACCTCGGTAACGGGAAATTCGTAAACGTCACTGATCGATGCGGCGACGGGCTGGCGCCCAAGCTCAGCAGCCGGGGCGCCGCTTTCGACGACCTGGACAATGATGGCAGGATCGACGTCGTCATTGTGAACGCGCGCGGCAAGCCAACGATCCTGCGGAACGACACCCCACCCGGCAACCATTGGCTGCAAGTGGGGTTGTGCGGTGTGAAGACCAACCGGGACGGTGTCGGTGCCCGAGTGGTTGTCACCTCGGGGGATCTGAGGTTGGTGGACGAAGTCCACAGCGGGCGGAGTTACCAGAGCCACTTTGGATCGCGACTGCACTTTGGGCTCGGGAAGCGGGACCGCGTGGACCGCATCGAAGTTCGCTGGATCGGCGGAGGCACGAATGTCATTTCGAATCCCGGTGTGGACCGGTTCCTAACGATCACCGAAGGGAGCAACCAGGCTGCGGACGGCCTTCCCAAACACGCCAAATGAGGTCCCTCCGCCGGATCCAGAGACTTTTGCCCCTCCTATACATAGCGAGAGTAGTACCGCCGCGTGAGGGCACGCGGCCTACAACGCGTTGTAGGCCGGGTCCCCTGACCCGGCGGTGCGGACTTATGGCGTCATGCATGATCATCCTCCTCGGCGGCCGGAGCCAGGCCGAGCAGGCCCGCACGATAACGACGGCGGGCCTCCGCTCGCAGCCTTTGGTGGAGGCGCCAAAGCCGGCCTCGACGCCCAGGTTCCAAAGCCTCGCGGCGGAAACCACGGGCATCGATTTCGTCTATCAGTGGAACCCGGCTCCCCAATACGAGCGACTGCTCAACTCCTCGTCCGTCGGTGGAGGCGTTTGTGCGGGCGACTATGACGGCGACGGCTTGCCTGATCTGTGCCTCACCCGGCCATTCGGCGGGTATCGGCTTTACCGCAACCTGGGGAACTTCCGTTTCACGAACGTCACCGACCAGGCGGGCCCGCGCGATGACGCGGTCTGGAGCACGGGGGCGAGCTTCGTCGATATCAATAACGATGGACTCCTAGACCTTTATGTCTGCTGTTATGACGGGCCGAATCGGCTCTACATTAACCAGGGCAACGGCACCTTTGTCGAACAGGCCAAGGCGTATGGCTTGGACTTCAAAGGGGCGAGCATGATGATGGCGTTCGGTGATTTCGATCGCGACGGCCATCTCGACGCCTATCTCCTGACAGCGGGCTTGATTCCCAACGCTTCCCAACGTTTTCGAGCGAAATTCGTCGATGGCCGTCCCACCGTGCCGGAGGAACTGCAGGAGTTCTGGCAGATCCTCTATCTCCCGGGCGATCGCGCGTCGCTGGCGGAGGCGGGGCAGTTCGACCACCTCTATCACAACAACGGCAACGGCACGTTCACCGACGTGAGCAAGCCCGCGGGCATTAGGGGATGCGAGTTCGGGAATGCGGTGATTTGGTGGGACTATGATGGGGACGGATGGCCGGATCTCTACGTCGCCAATGATTATTTCGGGCCCGACCACCTCTACCACAACCACCACAACGGCACGTTCACCGATGTGGCGAGGGAAACCCTCCCGCACACCCCATGGACGTCGATGGGAGCGGACATCGCGGACATCAACAACGACGGCCTGATGGACCTGATCGCCTCCGACATGTCTGGCACCACCCACTTCAAGCGCATGGTGGACACGGGTGACATGGATAAGAGCGGCTGGTTCCTGGAACTGCCCGAGCCGAGGCAGTACATGCGCAACGCGGTGTATCTGAACACCGGCATGAATCGTTTCATGGAGGTGGCTTATCTGACCGGCATGGCCAACACAGACTGGACATGGTCGATTCTCTTTGGGGATATGGATAACGACGGCTGGGTGGACGTGTTCGTTCCCAACGGGATGACCCGCGATTGGATGGACAACGACCTTGCGACAAAGGCCCAAAGGCTGCCCGCCTCTGAGTTCGCCGCGTTTTGGCGCTCACAACCGGTGAGGGCGGACCGGAACATGGCGTTCAAGAACTTGGGCGATCTGCAGTTCAAAAGCGTGGCTGACGAGTGGGGGTTGGACCACCCGGGGCCCAGTTTCGGCGCGGCACTGGTCGATTTGGACGGGGACGGACGACTCGATCTGGTCGTCAATGACTTTAATGCTCCGGCACGCGTCTATCGCAATTGCGGCGCGGGCGGGCATTGTGTGAAGGTCCGCCTTGAGGAAACCACTGGCAACCGCTGGGGAATCGGAGCGACCGTTAGGATCAAAACCGTCAAGGGCTCCCAGATGCGGTACAACACGCTTTCGCATGGTTTCATGTCTGCCGGCGAGCCCGTCGTTCATTTCGGCCTGGGCGACTGCGACAAGATTGACGCTCTTACCGTTCAGTGGCCGGACGGACACGCTCAATCCTTTACGAACCTGGCGGTGGACCGGCTCTACAGCATCAGCGAACCGCCCTCCGCAACCGTAACGGCGGCAGTTTCCCAACAGCCGCCAACGATGTTCGCGCCATCCAACGCCTTGAAAGGCGCCAGGCATGAACAGGAGCCTTTTGATGATTTCCGACGCCAGCCGCTCCTGCCCTATAAGCTCTCCCAATTCGGCCCCGGCATGGCCTGGGGCGATGTGAACGGCGACGGCCACGAGGACCTCTATCTCGGCGGGACAACCAAAAAACCTGGTGAACTTTACCTCGGCAATGGACAGGGCGGCTTCCAGAAGGATCCCCAGGCGGGACTGGGGGCGGCCGTGGAGGAGATGGCGCCCCTTCTGTTCGACGCCAATGGAGATGGCTTCATGGACTTGTACGTCGCCGCGGGAGGCAACTCCACAGAGGCGGGTGATGTCCATCTTCGCCACCGCTTCTATCTCAACGATGGCAAAGGACACTTTGTGGCCGCCGCCGAAGGGACAATCCCTGACATCCGGGACAGCAGCAGCACCGTGGTAGCCGCCGATTTCGACCGGGACGGCGACCTGGACCTTTTCATCGGTGGACGTTTGATCCCGGGCGAGTATCCGCCGCCCCCCCGCAGTCATCTGCTGCGCAACGACACAGGGAAGTTCAAGGACGTGACCGATGAGCTCGCGCCTGGGCTGAGCGAGGCTGGGCTTGTCACCAGCGCCGTCTGGTCGGACGTGGACAACGACGGCTGGCCGGACTTGCTGGTGACGTGTGAATGGGGACCCGTGAGGCTTTTTCACAACGAGCACGGGCGGTTCGTCGAGCGCACTCGCGAGGCGGGGTTGGCGGAGCGGCTAGGCTGGTGGACCGGAATCGCCGCGGCGGACTTGAACAACGACGGCAATATCGACTTCGTGGTTTCGAACTTCGGACTGAACACGCGGTATCAGCCGACCGTGAAAGAGCCGTGCCGTCTCTACTACGGGGAGCTCGACGGCGAACAGCAGCTCATCGAGGCGGTGGTGACCTCTGGCGGCCTTCTGCCCGTCAGGAGCAAGAGCGCGCTCGAAAAGGTCAAGCTCAGCATCGGGGCCAGGTCGCATCACGAGTTCGCATCGGCCTATCTTCCGGAGCTCCTGGGCGTGAAGTCTTTTGACGGCGCCCTCAAGCTCGAGGTAAACACCGCGGAGTCCGGAGTTCTCCTCAACGACGGACACGGCCACTTCACTTTCCATCCGTTGCCCCGTCTTGCCCAGGCCGCGCCGGGCTTCGGCGTTGTGCTGACCGATGTGGATGGCGACGGAACCATTGATCTCTACCTGGTGCAAAACTTCTTTGGTCCGCAGCGTGAAACCGGCCGCATGGACGGAGGGGTAAGCCTCCTCTTGCTGGGTCGGGGCGACTGCACATTCGAGCCGGTGCCACCCAACCGCAGCGGGCTGATCGTGCCGGGCGACGCCCGGAGCCTCACCACAGCGGACCTCAACGGGGATGGATGGCCTGACTTCATGGTCGGTGTCAACAACGGCGAGTGGATGGCCTTCGAGAATCGCGGCTCGCAAACCAACCGTATCCTCGCGGTGAGGCTCGCGGGCCGGCCAGGCAATCCGACCGGGGTTGGGTCCAGGATTACGGTGCGTCTCGCGGACGGAACGAGCCAGACCGCCGAGACCTATGCGGGGGGAGGTTACCTTTCGCAATCCAGCAGCACCTTGCACTTCGGTCTCGGCGCCGCGGGAGAAGTCCGCGAGGTGGAGGTTCGCTGGCCGGATGGCAGCGTTGCCGTGAGGAAGGGCGGGATACCTTCCCGATCTATCGTCATCAAACAGGACAAATCTTAGGTGGTCGAGGAGGACGGCTTGGTAGTCCGGTGTGCTCGTTGCGATGGCTTGGGTTTGTGCGTCTTAGCCTTCGCCGCCACCATCGGCTGATACCCCCGACCTTCCTCATAGTGCCAATGGGCCGCCGCCTTGTGACTCTCAATGCTCGTCGCGCCCTGGGCCACCGTCGCGGTCCGCTGGGCTTGTCCCTTCTTCTCATACAATTTGGAGATCCGCCTTCAGTACTCGAACTGCGCGGCGCGGCGCAGCCCCAGCTTGAGGGGCACCCAGCCCGCAAGGGTCGAGAGGGCCGCGAAGCCGGCCCAGCACAAGATCATCACGAGCCAGCTCTGTTCACCCGAGCGGGTCCAGGGCGATCCCAAAGCCAGGAGAATCACCGAGGCGACGATGTAAAGAAAGCTCAGGACCAGGCAGAACGTACCGCCAAAACCGCTCACGATTTTGCCCGGGTTATCCTCCTTGAAGTTCGGGTAAAGGGCTCCCAGCCCGCTGGCCAGGCCATTGAGTGTGAAGGTCATCACCGTGACCGCCACGCCCATGTAGAGCGAGCGTTCCCATGGAAGCTTGAGGAGATGGCACGAGAGCAGGTTCAGGCCCAGCGTCACGACGAGCGACGCGCCCGTGGCCAGGGCGAACTTGGTCAGCAGCACACGGGGCAACCCGAGCGGCGCCAGCCCCACGATCCAAAGCCGCTTGCCCTCGAGCGAGAACTGCGGATAAACGAATCGCGTGGTCAGCGTGGCCAGGTTCAGCGAGCAGGCCGCCAGGTTGAGGTAGGAGACCAGAAAGATCCAGAACGGGCTGGTGAGTTGTTGCGAGAAATGGCGGAGGTTCAGGATATAGACCCCCAGCAGGCCGAACAGGACAAGCGTCTGGCCCCATTGGGTGGTATCGCGCCAGAACACCAGCACATCCTTCACGAGCAACGCCTGGACATCCGTCGGCACTCGGCGAAGGACCCCGAGCAGCCGCTCGGCCAGGCCGGCTTCGAAGCCGAAGGCCCGCTGGCGCCCCTTCCATGCCCTGAACCAACCCCAGCGGGCAAACACACTGCCACGGCTCTGGACGGTCGATACTGCCGCGTAAAACGGCCCGCCCATTCGGGTGAAGAGGAGTCCGCCGAAGAACAGCACGTGGCTCAGCAGCAGGAGCGCGAAGAATAGGGCCGCCTTCAACGCGCCTTCCGCCCAATGCTCCACGCTCGCGGAGAGCCAGTAGCTGGGAAGCGCCGCGAATTGGGCAAAACGAGTCTTCATCAGGAGGCGGTCCAGGACCACAAGCACGCGCGTCTCGAGTTCCACATCGGTGATCCGCTCCGGCCCGAGCCACACCGCCGCCGCGGCTAACTCCGCGGACGCCACTACCAGGGCGGTCACCTGAAAGGTCCGACGGTCCAGGCGCCGGGCCAGGTTGACGGCCAGCCACGCCCCCGCCACCGCCGGGAGCACGATGTAGAGGGCCACCAGCACCACCGTGACGGGGTAGAAATGCCAGGGCACATCCTGCGTGAGGCCGTACGCCCCGAGCAGAGGCGCCACGAGGAACAGGAAAGCCCAGGAGGCCAGAAGCGTCGATTCGATGAACTTCCATTGGAAAACGGTCTGGGCCGGCACCGGCAACGGCAGCAGGAATTCGGTCTCGCGGTTGCGGAAGAGGTTGGTGTAGCTGATGACCAGGTTGCTGAGGAGAAGCAGCACGAAGAGAAACGCGAACAGGAGGAACAAGAGCCGTTCGATGAGGACCGGACCCAGGCCGGGAAAGGAGCCGGCGAACTTCAACCCCTTGTAGAACAAGAGGGAGGAGAGCGCCAGGTATCCCACCAGAAAGAGCCCTATGACCGCCGTGAGGAGCTTGGATTGGTCGCGCACGGCCAGAAGTTTGCGCCAGGTCTGGAGGGCGTTCACCTGGACCAGCAACCGCAGAGCGCCGGGCATGGGGGTGGATGAGTCCGGGCGCATGGTTCCGCTGTTCAGTTGACGATCCGCGCGGACTCTTCGCGCAGGTTTGCCTCCTGCGCTGTGAGCGAGAGGAAGGTCTGTTCGAGGGCGCCGGTGGCGCCGCTCTGGCGATGCAATTCCTCCCGGGTCCCGACGGCGATGAGCCGGCCCTCGTGCATGATGCCGATGCGGTCGGCCATTTCCTCGGCCACGCTGAGCTGATGAGTGGAGATGAAGATGGTCATGCCGGCCAGGGACCGCTCCTTGAGGATGTCCTTGAGCACACGCGCATGGTGAGGGTCCAGGCCCACCATCGGTTCATCGAGCACGAACACCTCGGGGGCGTGCAGGAGCGCCGAGACGATCGCCACCCGCTGGCGGGTGCCGTGAGAGAGGCTCTCGATCGGTTTGGATAAAAACGGTTCGAGATTGAATCGAGCCACCAGCGCGCGGGCCACGGTCTGAATCCGGGCTTCCTCCATCAGGAACAACCGGCCCGTGAAGCGCAGGAACTCCCAAGGGGTCAGCTTGTCGTAGAGAAAGGGAAAGTCCGGCACATAAGCCAGGCGCCGCCGCGCCTCCAGCGGCTCGGTCTGGATGTCGTAGCCCGCCACCTTGACTGTCCCGGAAGTCGGCTTGAGGAGTCCGGCAACCACTTTGATGGTGGTGGTTTTGCCGGCGGCATTGGGCCCCAGCAACGCAAAGAACTCGCCCGGATGGATTACGACGCTCACGTCGTCCACGGCGGCAAGAGGGCCGAATTTCTTAACGAGATGGAGCAGTTCGATCATGTTACAGGCCCGCAATGGCGTCGTTCACAAGGAGGAGTCCGTCGGGCAATTCGACGCGCAGGATTTCACCCACCCGGCTGACGATGACCACCGCCTCATATTTGTCCAGCAATCGCGCGCGCAAGCGGTAAACCCGGACCCGCGCATGGCCGACTTCGAGCCAATCGCTACGCGCTTCCCAGATCAAACCCAGCGCCAGAGGGGCGACGCGGGCCGCCGGACCCGTCGGCAGAAGCCCCCCGAGCCAGCCTGCGGGCAACGGCATGCCGAGCGCGGCAAGCAGGGTCTCCGGACGGCTCAGCTCGGCAAAAGTGAGGGTGCGCTCCCAAGAGGACGCGCCTGTGGAGCGCAGGAGCACGGTCTGCTCTTTGGCGGACGCGCGGAGTTCCCACGCGTCGGGCCGCATTACCAGGCGGACGTTGAAATCGCTCCAGGTGTGGTTTGCGCCGAACCCGACGTGGCAATTGAAGCGAAGGCGGTGGGGGGAGTCTCCCAGGAGGGTGTTGCCCTCGAAGTCGATGGTGTAGCCGGAGGACCGCTCCACGCGCCCTTCGACGGCGGTGTCCGCAGTCGAGGCCTTGCCGGTGGCGAGCTCCTCACCCACATTGGCGGCCCAGCGGCAGGACCCCAGCCTCTGTCCATCGCGATAGAGCTGCAAGGGAGAGTCGTCCGGGGCCGTGAGGATTCGGTCCCACACCACAGCAACAGGAACCGGGCTGCCAGGGGACGTCCGAGCGGCAAACTCGGAGCGCCAGAGCAGCACGTTCATGGTGGTCCAGAACAGGATCACCAACGGGAAGTAGAGGCGCTTCAACAAAGGACTCAAGGCAGCTTGAGCGTCTGTCCCGCCTTGAGGCGCTTGGGTTCAACCGTCGGATTGGCAGCCTGAAGGTCCTTCAAACTGACCCCGTAGCGCCCGGCGATGGAAACGAGCGTGTCACCCGGCCGGACAAGGTGGGTCTTGGCCTTCGCAGGAGCGGGCGTTTGCGCCCTGATGACTTGGGGAATAGGAGCCTGTGTGCGCGGCGCCGCGGCACTCGCCGGCGGAGGCTGGCGCGAAGGCAACACGGAGGTGCCGCCGGTGTTCGCCACACCGGGAGAGGGAGACGGACGCTGGACGAAGTTGGAACCTCCGGCGAAGGTCGAGGGCGAAGGAACGGATGGGCGGGGTTGTGCCGCAGCGCGCTGGGCGGCAGCTAGCGCGGCCGCCTGGGCGTTGGCCTGAGCAGTGGCTTGCGCCGCCGTTTGGGTGGCGGCTTGGGCAGCGGCTTGGAGGGTGCGGATCTGCTGCCAAAGCTGGGTGCGTTCGACTGTGAGTTGTTGGACGAGGGTCTGCTGGGATTGGAGCTGCTCCTTCAGCCGGGCGATTTCCTTGTTGAGGTTCAGGACCTTGCTGGAGAGGTCATCAATAATGGCCTGGACGCGGGGCGACTGCGGGCCCGGGGGGGCCTTCTTGGCCAACTCAGTGGTGGAGACATCGATGAAGCTCCTGGCACTGGCGGCGTGTTGCCATTTCGGGTTGATCGCAAGAACTTTCTCGAAATGATAGATCGCAGCAGGGTAGTTGGTGACGTACTGATAGTAGATGAGGCCCAGTTCCCAATGAGCCTTGACCTGTTGCGGATTGGCCTCGATCGCCTTTTCGAGAAGAGCGATAGCGGCGTCGTAGTTGTAGGCCGCCACCTGTGAGCGCGCGCGAGTGATGTTGACGTCCTCCTCGCCGTCGGCGGCGCCGTCCAGAAACCCCGAGCATCCCGCCAGACCGAGGCAGAAGGCCAGCATCAGGAGCACGCGCGCGCAGTCGGACCGATTCATCATCTAGCGAGCGTAAACGAAGCGGGGGCCAAGCGCAATGGCAGGCTGGTCTGGGCGGCGCCGGATGTGAAACGTGAGACGTGAAATGCAGGGGGCATGCGTCCTATTTGTCACATCCCTCCCATCTGTCCCTTTCGGCCGCGGGGCGGCACCTACTCGAGCGCCTTCGGCGGCGCCATGATCACGGAGGCGAGGATCGCCTGTCGGGCCGAGAGGGGATTGCGCAGTTGGGCCAGCGTGCGGGCGCTCTCGATGGCAAGGCCGCGCCGCCGCGGAGCCACCTGGCTGGCCAACGGGTTTTGCGTGCGATCGACCACGTACCGCAAGCGGTACGCCGTTCGTTCGTCCAGGTTGCTCGCCCGCCCGTAGGCGTCCGAATCCAGGTGTTGGGCGCGCTCATGCGCTTTTGCGGTTTGCACAAACTTCGCCAGGTTGAATGCCGGCGCTGGGGCGAGGTCAAGAGCTCTCTCCGTCTCCGGAAAGCGGACGGGGGACGAGGTGGGCACGGGAAGGGGCTTGACCTCTTCTTCAGGCGGGAGGGAGGGCGGCGGGGTCTGGGCTTGTCGCGTGGGGGGAGCCTGCGTCGGCGCCTGGCGGGCCGTGACCAGCGGGGGAGGAGGCGTGGGCCGT
>ORJL011235733.1_pt1 | contig 16013 bp, 13 predicted proteins | sample 1779941 | NCBI WGS metagenome assembly ORJL01 (sample SAMEA104232317, study PRJEB22302) | groundwater metagenome | biome: forest; feature: aquifer; material: groundwater | place: USA | collected 2011-08-07 | depth 5.8 m | reverse complement strand
TGCTCGCCGGGAAGCCGCCGTCGAGGTGCACGTCCGACGTGCGCAGTTGGGATGCGGCCAGCCACGCCAGGCCGCGCTCGATGTTGCGCGCGAAACCCCCGCGGAGCGCACGTACCCAGGTCCAAATGCGGACCGCCTGTGCCGTGGCACCGACATCCAGGTGCGGCGCCAGCATGCGCACATACGGCAGCCGCGCGTTGCATTCTTTCAAATAACGCAGAGCGCCCCGGCCGACGTAGCGCGGCACGCCGCCGTTGGCGCACTGAACGCCGGCGAGAAACGCCGCGCCACGCGCTGCGTTCTCAAGATATTGCTGCTGGCCGAGAATCACGGCGCCCGCCAGCATTCCTTCCACCGCGTAGCAATGGGTGTGGGCGAAGACATAATCACTCCCGTACGCAGTCACGATGCCGCCATCTGCACGCTGCAAGCTTGCAAGCCAGCGTAACAGCGCAAGCGCTCCGGCACGATACGCTGCAGCCCCTTCGGCCTGCCACATGCGGCCCAGAAACAGCGCGAGCTTGCCGTGCAGGCAGTTGTCGTCGGAAGCCCAGGACACCGGCCACACGCCGTCGACGCCGGCGCCAAAGCCGCCGTTGGCGTGCTGCTGGCGCAGCACCCAGCGCGCAGCGTGTTCCGCGGCGGTGCGGTATCGCTCATCCCCCGTGGCTGCAGCAAGATCGAGCAGGGCATGTCCGACGATCGCGGAATCGAAGGTGAAGAAACCGCCGTGCGCGCCGCTCCGATCCACGGCGTAGGGGAAAGCCCCCGCCGCCGGTGACGCGTCGTTCGCCTGGATCGAGAGCAACCATTCGCCGCTCTCGCGCGCGGCAAACATGTCCAATTCCGCGGCGTCGCCGCTCCAGCGCAGGTGAAACTGCACCGCATAGCCGGTGATCTCCGGGTAAGGCGGCAGCAAAGCGCCATGCGTCGCATCGTAAGCGCGGTGCACCGCCCCGCGCCCGCCCGCTGCGCCATTCCGCAACCGGATGCCGGAACGGAGCAGCCAGCGGTGCGCGGCCATGGCCATTTCAGCTTGCGGCTGCAGAACGTTCACGAGCATCGAAGTCATATTGCAAAGCCACGCAGATCCCGGCAATCAGGCCGAGGACCGCCGCCACCAGGACGTTCAGCAACGGCAGCGGGAACTTCGCTTCGGTGGCCGGCATCGCGGTCGCCACCACCACGACGGGGCTGATCTCCACCGCGGCATTGGTACGCGCCTCGCGCAGCCGCTGGCGCAGCGCGCCACGCGATTTTTCCAGGCGATCGATCTCGGTTTGGATCTCCTGCTCACGCAGCAGGCCTTGCGGCAGCTTGCTGATACGCTTTTCCAGGTCCGACAGGGACTGGGCGCTGCTGATGATTTCCGCCTTAGCGGCGCTGCGGTCCTTGTACAGCCCGAGAATCTCGCGCCGCAACTGCTCGTGAAACCATTCAGCCGACTTTACCTCAGCTTCCTTTAGCGCGGCGGTCTGCTGCTCGAGCTCAGTCTGCTTCCGCTGAAGGCGTACCGTGAGGGATTTGATTTTCGGATGGTGCTCGGAGTACTTGCCATCGAACTCTGCGCGGGCCGCGGCGAGATCCGCCTCGGCGTCCGAGACGTCCTTCATCAGCCGCAGCTGGTCCTGAGAGAACAGCGCACCGCGCAGTGTTGCTTCTGCCTCGAGCTGCCCCGCGGCGACACTGATGCGCTGATCGATTCCTTCCAGGCGCGCACGCGCTTTCTCCAACTCGGTCTCAAGCGCGGTCCTGCGCTCCAGGAGCTTCTGCATATCTGCCTGCACTCCGGGCGAATGCTGATCCGCGAGCAGGCTCTGCATCTTGCGCTGCATCTCCACGATTTCCCGATCCAGCTCGGAGATCTCGCCTTGAATGGCGGCGCTAGTTTGCTTGCCGCGCACGACTGAGGCGGCGCGCAGGAATTCCTGGATAGCCATTGGATAGGTATTGGCGATCACTGCGGCGAGCTGTGGATCGCGGTCGAGTACCCTAACCTTGATAATGTGGTTGCTCGTGCGATCAACATCCACATCCTTGGCCAGTTCTGCCACGCTCTTTTGCGGCACGCTGCGGTGGACAAGTTCTCGCACTGCGGCGCTCTCGGCAATGCTCACCATCCACCTCTCGTTTTCCTTCCCAAGCAGAGGTGAGGCCGTAACAGCCGGACTGCTACGCGAGAGCAGTCCGAACGCTTGAGCATCGGATGAGAGATAGAACTCGGTTGCCGATTCGTACATATCGGGTATGAGAAAGCTGGCGAGCAGCGCGGTGGCCACCGCGCTACTTACGGTGATGGCAATCACGGCTCCCCGCCGACAGAATTGCAACCATTTGGCGTAAAGCATGCTTATGTCCGACGGGCGCTCAATCACGCTTGCAGCGCTGCTATCAATGGAAGATCCTCTCTAGCTGCCAGATCAACGCAACGGTAGCGAGGCCGAATATGGCGCCTGTCAGCACGCACGCCGCGATGAGGAACGGCGGCAAAGAGCCCCGTTCATCGGGTCGGGGACTTGACTGACCGGGTTGGGAGGGGGTCGCAGGGAATTCCTGATCGGACATGGTTTGTTCTCGTGATGGGGTCTGGTCTTGTTGGCCGCTGTCTACCTTAAACGGTACCGCGCGTGGCGCGGGCGCGAACAAAACAATCGTAAGCGAACGCGAGGTAGACACCGGCGATTAGACCCAGCACCGCGGCGACGAATGTATTGAACAGCAGCGCCGGAACTCTAGGTTCGGTCGCCGCCTTGGCCTCGGACAGAACCACTACGAGGTTGCTCCGTATCGCAGTTTGGATCTGGGTATTGCGAACCGCGAGTTCCGCGTATTCGAGCATCCTCTCCAGGTTCGCCACCTCGGCAGTGATCTCGGCCTCCTTGGACAGGCCTGGCTGTTGCCGGTCAATGCGCGCCATAAGGCGTGCAAGCGTTACGCGGTTCTCTGCCACTTCGGCCATGGTCGCCGTACGATCCTTGTAGTAATTGAGAATCTCCCGTCGCAACTGCTCGTAGAATGATCCGGGCATCTTCACCTCGCTCTTCTGAAGGGCGGTGTTCTCCAGCTGCAGGTCGTGCTGCTTCTGTGCGAGTGTCGCCATGAGCGATTTGATCCGGGGATGCTTATCCCCCAGCTTGCCGTCGAATTCGACTCGGGCCCCGGCGAGTTCGGCTTCAAGGTCTGACACCTCTTTCATCAGCCGCTGGATGACCAAACTCGACAATGCGCCTAGGCTCGACATCGACAACCGGGCCTCGCGTACGAGCTGCTCCTCGGCAAGCACGATGCGCTGGTCGATACCCTGCAGGCGCGCCTGGGCCGTCTCGATGGAAAACTCCAGGCTGCCTTTGCGTGCGAGAAGATTATCCAGTTCGCTCTTTACGCTGGGTGTGTGGTGAGGGTCTAAGAATTCTTCCCGGTGTTTGCGGGCTGCTCTCAGCTGCGTTTCCAACTCGGCCCGTGATTGCTGCTGCGCTCGCAAGTTATCTTGTGCGCGTTGAGTAGCCACCGACAGCAGGAACTCGTTAAGAGCCGCCGGATAGGCGTTCGCCACGGCCGCGGCGACTTCAGGATCCTTGTCCCACGCGCGCGTGCCGAGTAGATACTTCTGTAGTGCGTAAACGTCGATATTGCTTTCAAGCTGTCGAATCGGTTTTTGCGGTACTCGCTCATGCACTCCTTTGCGGATGACATCCGTCCGAAGGATCCCGATGTGCGAGGCGATCACGGCCTCGACGGGCGATGGCAGGAAAACGCCTGGGGATTGCGCGCCCAGCTTGCCCGCCGTTCCGGAGAGAATTACCCCACCCGTGTCGGCGGCATCGACGACATAGAACACTGAACGCGCATCGTACAAGGGATCGATCAGCCAGCTGGTCACATAACTCGTAGTCGCCGCCGCGGCCATCGTCAAAAATACGACTGCGCGCATGCGCACCAGTACAAGCCAGTAGTAGTCAAACGACATGGTCTGCATGGCTCTTGGGTCATATTCCCGAGCGGAGCGAGCCCAACCGCTGTTCGCCGCGCTCCGGCGCAATTGGCGTTCTGCCACGGGCCTCGCGCAGCGCAACGCGCACCGCCGAATCCGCCAGAACAAAATAGAACCAGACAAATGCGTTGTCCGCCGCCGGCGCGAGCTGTATTGCCACCAGCAGGCACAGGTAGCCCACAAGCAATGCTTTGAGCTGATGGCAAGCATCGGCGTCCGATACGGCGCGGATGCCATTCACCAGGCGCGCGGCAACCCACGCAAGAGCGGTGACGAATGTCAAGCCTCCGATGACGCCCAGCTCGCTCGCCGCCTGGATCAACGCATTATGCACCGGGTAGCGTTCGAAGTTTACGAAGTATGATCCAAAGTTACCGATACCAACGCCTTTTAACGGATGGTCCATTATTGCCTGGATTCCGACGCCCAGTAGCTCCAGGCGCACGGCGCTGCCCGATTCGTTAATGCCTTCGACGGCGCGCACTGCCAAAGGCAGCAGACCGCTTGCGATGGCCACCGCGAACAGGCCAATTCCAAGCGGAGCCCACAGAGCCAAAGTGAGCCGGGGTCGGGCAACGAGCGGCAACAGAACCAAGCCAACCGACACGCCGAGCCATTGCCCGCGTACCACGCTCAGGATTACCCCGACCAGAGCCAAAAATGCTGCGGCGACAAGCCATGCACGGCGCCAGCCGTGCGCGTTACCAGCCAGGAACAGAGCGATCGGGACGGCTACCGCAAGCGGCAGCGCATAATCGTGCGGCGTGCTCTGCAGCCCGGCGGCGCGCAGTACGGGCAGGCCGGCAATGGTCACGAACCGCGATTCGTCCGGCCCCACCAGGGTTGTTTCCAATTGGTAGCCAAAGTAAAGACCGCTCTGCACCATGCCGACGATGGCGGCGATCGCGCAAGAGGTGATCAGAGCCCGCACGGCAAGGTCGACGTGCCGCCGGTCGTATAGGATATCGGTCAAGATCAGGACCAACACCAGTTTCGGGAGCAGCGTAACCCAGCCGCGCAAAATATCGCGCCAGTCGTGGTTCAACGCCGACGCCAGGATGCATGCCATAAACAGTACGGTGAGATGGAAGAATCCTGACGGACTCCACGACGCCGTGTGGTCAACGAAACGGTGCAGTAGCCAGAGCATGCACACTACCGCGATCATTATGTTGAGCGGATTGATGGGCCCTAAATCGATTGCCGACAGGTGAAGGCTGAAGACGATCGCCACTGTCGCGAGCGCAAACTGATCGCGCCACAGCAGCGTGCGATGCCGGGCGACCAGCACCCCCGTCAGCGCGGCAGCCAGGACCAGCAAGCTCAATACGTAAGGCACTTGCCGCGCAAACCAAAGCCAATCGAAGGCGTGAGCAATCGGTCCGTCGAATGCCGTCACCAAACCAGCCCCCGCGCCCAGCGCCGTTGCCGCACCGAGCCGCCTGCCCGATAATGCCGCCGCGGCGCGCATCCCGCGATCGATTACGTTCATTATTGTCGCGTCGGTTCGATGAGCAGGAGCGCGTCCGCATTAGATTGCAGGCGGGGTTCCAGTAGAAAGCAGGTAAGGTATACGCGTACTTGCATAAGCGGAATATTCTTCACGTCGCCATTCAGCGTCGCACGCGATCGATTTCGATCAAAACTGCGCAGTGGGCCGCGATTCGCAGCCACCGCAGCAGCCAGCACCTCTCCATGGGGCGACCCTCGCGGCGATGCCTTCTGTACACTACTCCCGGATTGCAGTTTCAATTGTCCATCCAATTAAGGCAGTACTTACCGCATGGGGGGACCGTCCGACGACCGCGAATTGTACTACCACTTCGAGCGTGCGAGCGTCGCTTTCGCGCCCTGCCGCCGTATGTACCCGCTCAGTCTTGAAGCGATAGGGATGGAGAGAACGGGTGATGAGGAACCATTTGCGTGATTTGTTCGGCAATCCTGTGAACCATCGAATAATCCCGCAGTTACTGCGATTCGGGTTCGTAGGGGCAGTGGGCGCTGCGATTAACTTCTTTGTCTATTACGCTGCGGTAGTGTATGCAAACTTTGGTGTGAATGCAGGCTCTGTTTGTGCGTTTGGGGTGGCCGTCGCTCATAATTATTTATTCAATCACCGCTGGACTTTCGGCCCAGAAAACGAAGATAACCCCATAAATCTCCGGCAGTTCATGTATTATTTGTTTGGAAATGTGTGGGGCTTGCTAATCAATCTTATAGTTCTCAATTCAATTATTTTCATTTTCGGCGTCAGCCTCCATTTTGTCGGGCAAGTGTTTGGTATTTTTTGCGGAATGCTGTTGAATTTCCTCATTGCAAGACAATTTGTATTTTCCACCGCAATAAACGGGACTAAGTCTTCAAGGCGGAGAAGATGAGTAGTTCCACGAGGCAAGCGGTAGACATCGGATTGGCTCCGATTCGTTGGTCAATGTGCGGCGTGTGCGTGATTGTCACGGTGAGCGAGAACGCCAAACTAGCGATGATGTCACAGCGTAGTTCCATACCGCTCCTACTAAGGCGCCCACAATCCCGGCGACCGACCATGGAACGCCGTAGCCAAAAAGGAACTCGGCTAATTGAAGGTTTGTCATCGCGCCCAGACCGCACGCCAGATAGAAGCCTCCCAATCCCGCGAAGATAGCAAGACCGCGGAACCGCTGGTCTCGATAGGTAAGCAAATTGTTAAGAAAAAAGTTGTTGGTCATGGCAACCAAAGTGGCTAGAGCCTGGGCAGTATAAAAGTCAATTTCCATTCGCCTGTAAAGAATACCTAGCACTGCTAAGTGAAAAATCAGCCCCACTCCCCCGTTGACGGAAAACGCGGCGAATCGGACCGGTATCAGCCGACCCAATGATTTGTCGAGGAGAAGATGAAAATATTCCCAGACGACCAACGTGTCGAGCTTGCTTGTGCCCGCCGAGCGGGGCCTAAATTTATAAGGTAGCTCCTTGATGCGCACATGACCTCGAGCCGAAGAGATGATGTCGATCAGGACCTTAAATCCGATTCCGGAAAGTCGAGGTAGCACTCGATCCAAAAACGTTCGCTTGAGCATGAAAAATCCGCTCATCGGGTCGGCAACTTTCACCTTCAACAGCGCCTGCCCCAGCCAAGTCATGAACCGGCTTCCCCGTTCGCGCAGAGCGGTCCAATCCCCAACGCTTCCGCCGTCTATGTAACGGCTACCCACTACGAGATCCAAGTCGCCTCGGCGGAGCTCGGTAAGCATTGCCGAGAGCAAAGCCTCGTCATGCTGCAGGTCGGCATCCATCACCGCGATGTAAATTGCGCAGGTTGCGAGCATTCCTTCAATGCACGCCGAAGCAAGGCCACGCCGCCCGACACGGCGGATACCGCGCACTCGAGAATCGCGCCGCGCCATTTCGAGGATTAAATCAAAGGTACCGTCACGGGAATTGTCGTCCACAAATATTAATTCCCAACTGATACCAGTCAATGCTTTATCAACGGCTGCGGCTACCGCGCATACGTTATCACGCTCGTCATACGTGGGGATAATTATGGCCAGTTCGAGAGGCATACAGAATTGTAATCTGCCCGGAACTTCATACCGCTATGAAGTGGAGTTCCACGAAGCGCCGAAAGGAGAACTCGTACGCATCGACACTGGAAGCGCTAGTCGTAGCACCAGGCATATGCCTATCTCCTGCTCGTGCACCCGTGTCCGGTTGAATTGGGGGCTACTCCAGAGGGTTGGAGGCCCAGTGACACCATTGCGGTGACGCTTCGGGCACCGACTCGGCGTCACTGCGTATGCTCGCGCCTGGTCGTTTTGAAGATTGCGAAGCCGGCGCCCGCTGCGTATTCGGTCATGCAGGGTGGCCAGCTTCCAAGGGGATACTGGAAAGTGACCAATATGAAGTCATAGGCGTTGCAATAATTCTTCCAATCCACATCGTTGGGATCGCCCCAAGAGCCACCGCGCGCGAGGGATGCCATGGCGGCGGGAATTGCCTTGTATGCCACGGACATACTGTAAATGGGATACGCGAACAAGGACGGAATAAATGCCGCCCTTTCAATGACCGCAAAGGCGCCTGCGTGACGGACCGGTGGGAATGCCGCCAATACGTTTGGGCCGAACGAAAACGAAATCAGCCTTGCTTTAAGAGGCAAGGTTTGCGTCGCGCTGCGTATCGCTGTGAAAGATTGAGTGCTCTTCTCCCAAGCTACACCGATCTCCGCCGTCTTTATCGCCATCAGCAAAAAAGAACAAAAAACCAATGTCGCGGCTAGGCGAGGCGTGTACGGGACCACCAGCAGACCTAAACCCAGTGCAAGCACGAAAACGGGAAGCCGCTTGTCCAGTTGGTCATGGCCCATGATGCCGGTCGGGAGCACGAAGAAAGCAAGAACAAGAACGATCAGTGTGAGTGCCGCCGGAAGAGGCCAGCCCAGCTTTCCATGAGCATCTCGAAACCGCCACACGGCCCAGCCGCAAAAGACGAATACCGTGATCGTTGCGACGGCATAGCCAGGCGTATAAGAGAAAAAAGGAGACAGGGATCCCGTTACTTTGTTATACAGCAAAGGCCCATAGCTCACGCTAAAACCGGAAGAGTGATCGAAGACGAACAAATAGATCAGCGCGCTGGGCGCCACCGCAAGCGCCAATGATAGCGGGTTGTGCAATTTCTTCCTCCACGCGACGCCGGTCCCGACGAACACACCGAGTTCGTAACCGAAAGCCGCGAGAAGAAATAGACCATAGCCCGCCAGATGGCTGGTAAGCAGTGCCAGGGCGCCCAGAGACAAGACGAGCAGCCATCCTGTCCTGTGCCACTTCGCGTCCAGCCTTCGGCTGTGCAACCATGCTGCCAGCAGCAGCAACGCGAGGCCGACAGAGAAGAGATAGTTCAATAATCCCAACACCAAATACCTGTTGTACGCAATTGGAAATGCCACAAGCGCAATCCATGGTGGCGAGCCTGTCGCTGCGATTCCGACGGCAATCGTGCCCCCCGCGAAACCAGTCATCGCGAGCGCGACAAACAACCGCAGCGCCGCGTTCGGATCAAGACCCAAGCCGACAAACACAGGGCATATGAGATCAAGTGCCAGGTTTGGAATTAGCACGTGACGCACCGAGTAATAATCTTGCCAGCCATCCGGAAGTTGGCCCACCAGGATGTGCAGCCGTGCCAAGTGATTGGGATAGTCCACGAACCCGGGATACTGGTGGATTGCCAGCGGCGCCAGCATCACAACAAGCAGCACGCCGGCAACGGTCCAGAAGATAGGCCAGGAGGAGGACCAATGCGGGCCTTGCGCGACGCCCGAAACGGTGGTGGCTCTCACTTTCGCCTCGTTACGTGGAAGCTTACGACCGTAACGTAATACTGTAGGCTTCGCCGCTGGAGAAGTTATCTATGGTAATCGTCAAAATCTTGCTGTTGATTGTGATAGTTCTCTTTTCCGGGGAGGGAAGCGTTGGAAGCGCCTTCGGAGTGTTTCCCATATTCGGAATCCGGCTTATTACCGCCTCGACCGAATTGCTGTTGTAAGGGAAATTATTAACAACAATAGTAACCGCTCCCGATTTCACACCCACGTTATACTTTCCGGCAAGGATTCGAAGTTCTTTCTTGGCGTCATCTCTGCTGGCAATAGCGACCGTAGCAATGTCGGATGTCTCGGAAGAAATTCTTACGCCGGTCATATCCGCGTATGCCTTGTAAGCCCAGTAGACCGGCTGGGGCGTCACGTTGTCTTTAAGCAGCATGCCGCTGAAGCCATGCCAGCAGTCTGACCATTTCTCTCCCCCGCTCTCGACGTCGAAGCACCCTCGACTGGCGTAGTCAACGCCGGCTTTCTCCAGATAATAAAGCCATACGACCCCGGAGCCGGAAGACAGGTGATGTTCACCCGGACCATACTCGTCGGTGCGTATCTCTGGACAAGTGGGATTGCAGAGCCTGGGTTCTGCTCTATAAAACGCTCGGATTTCGTTAGCCTGCGCCGGAACGAGGTTCGGTGTCTGGTATGCGTGCCAAGAAACGCCATCGAGACGGAGATTGTTCTGCACAACAAACCTAAGGAACCGACCGATTACGTTCCTATCGTAACTTGCCATCGAGGGTCCAATAATTTTTGCATTTGGGCGGTTCCTTCGTACAACATCATGAAATATCCGGAAAAGCTCAAACAATCGTTGCTCCGAAACGCCCCGCCAGCTGTGGTACTGATCCTCAGGCTCGTTGAAAGGCTCAAAATAATCAACAACCCGGTTATACCTATTTATTCCCTGAATCCAGGTTTCCGTCTTTGATGCCCAAACTGCTTTTAGATCGTCAAAGGACTTAAAGCAGCCCTCATCTGTTGCGGGGTCGCAAGCTGGGGCCACTCGTATGGGACTATCTTCTCCAGGATTACCTTTCCATCCATGTCTATGTTGCCAGGCGAACCAACCCTGAGGACCGGTCGCGAACTTTGTGCCGAGTATTCTGGGAAAATTCGATCGTATTAACGCAAAGCCATAGACAGTATTATCATCCACACCGAGCCTCCAAGACTTTGGCTTCAACGCTGATATGAGCTTGATGGTCTGAGTGTAGTCGGTGGAGTCGTTGTAGGTAATGCCATGGACAAATCCTTGCTTTAGCGTCGGCGCGCCGAGAGTTTTGTCGGCAAATATGGTTATGGGTTGGCCTAAGACAGCTGAAGTTCCGGTCCTCGTTCGAGAGGAGGTGGCGGCCGGATCACCCAGTTGAGCTGACCCGAGCGTCGGTATCAAAAACAAGACGGTTATAAGTGGTCGAATCAAGAACTGGGATTTCGTGGTCATATTGAATTAGCCCTATTGCCTCAACAAGAATGTGGTCGCCTTTATCGTGTCGGCCGCGTCCAGGCTCGGGGCCGCTGCGCCGTTCTTGCCCGCCGGCGCGCTCGAGAAACTGGCCCTTCCATTGCGCGACCTGATTCGGGTGCTTACGTAGTGCGTCCAAACCGTGAAACAATCGCCTCCCGCAAAAACAAATCAGTGAAATACTGAAATCTTTCGATTCTGATCTTGTTCTTTGTATGAGGAATTCAATTTTTCCCGCACAAGCTCCATAACCTCTTCGACCGAAATCGTCTTAAGGCACTCATAATCATATTTGCACACGTATCGAAAAAGCGGCTGGTGGACATAACAGGGACGGCAAGGAACATTTCTATTGAATATAGGGGTGCTATTATTCCCGGGCGAAAGGAGCTGCCTTGAAGAAGTAGCGCCGAAAATACCTATGGAAGGAACGTTTAGCGCATTTGCCACATGAAGAAGGCTTGAATCATTACCAATAAAGAGCGCCGCCCTTTGAATCAAGGCCGCCGTTTGCAAAAGCGATGTTTCACCCGTCAGGTCTATCAGCCCGTTGTGCCTCAATTTCTCCGCAAAGCGGCCGGACGACTCCCGTTCCGAACGGCTCCCCATCAAAAAGATTTTTGATTTGTAGCTATTGAGGATGATTCTCGAGAGGCCAATATAGTTTCCAAGCGGCCAGCTTTTGAACTCACTGTGGTTCTTGGACCACGGATGAATAATGACCAGCATTTCACCGTCACTTACATGCTTTTGAAGCAGGCCTTCCGCAAATGCCATATCCTCTTCGGGAACCTTCAGCGATATCTTGCTGCTATCAGCCTCTATGCCGATACATCTCAAGAGATTAAGGTTTTGCTCTACGATGTATGCGTCTTCCCTGAATTCAATCTTGTTTGTGTGGAGAAACCCCGCGCCACGTGCAGTAAAACCGACCCTATATGGCGCGCCTATTAGAAAAGCGATTATGGAACATTCGATCAACCCGTCGCCGCGCGAGGGAACAATGATCAGATCATAGGAGTGTCTTCTTAACTTCACAATTTGAGACAATTTGTAAAGATACCCTTTGTTGAAATCCATTCTAAGATGCACGCATTTCGAATTGCGACCTTGCATAAGCTTAAACAAATCACTTCCGTGTTCTGTAAGTGAAGTGATTCTTGCGTCAGGATATGCCTTCGACAGGGCCTCGAATACGGGAAAAACCATTAAGACGTCGCCAATCCCTCCCAATTGAAAAATCAGAATATTTCTAATGTTTTTCCCGTCAAAAGATTTGTCAAATAATCTTTTGAACAACTTGCCCAAATGCAGCAACAGAAGAAGCACGGGCCGTTTTAGAATCTGTTTCGCTTTGGTCATAAGAGCATTTTACCCCGATCATTATTGTTATTGGCGCTACTTGTTCTGGTTCCGTCGCAGCACACCCAGCGCACCGAGCGTAAGACCCGATGGCACCGTATCGCGCCGCATCCGCGTCTCATCCTCGCGCGGAAACCCGCTCCAGGAGTTCCTCGTAGATACCCTCGACGCGGCCTATCATTCGCGCGAGAGTATACTCGCGCACCACGCGCTGCCGTCCCTGTTCGGCAAGCATCGCACGCTGTGCACCGTCCTTCAGCAGCGCAATAAGAGCAGCTGCAAGCGCGGCTGCATTTGCCGGCGGCACCAGCAGCGCGCACTGCCCATCGCCGGTTACTTCCGGTATGCCATCAACGCAAGTGGCAACAATGGGCAGTCTCGCAGCCATGGCTTCCAACAGGACGTATCCGAAGGTCTCCCAAAGAGAAGCGAGGCAGAATACGTCGCAGCCGGACAGCAGCACGTCGAGATCGGAGCGCCAGCCGGCAAACACGACCACGTTCTCTAGACCGAGAAGGCTGGTCTCGGTGCGCAGTGTGGAATAAAGCGGCCCATCGCCGAAAATGACCAGCCGTGCGGCCGGTAACGCAGCGTGGACGTCCGCAAATGCCCGCAGCAGATGGATCAAGCCTTTCTGCCGCTCGAATCGTCCCGCCGTCGCCACCGTGAGAGCATTGTCTGCCAGCCCGAGGCATGCGCGAGCACGTAGGCGTTGCGCGTTCGAGGGAATAGGCGGTATGTCGATACCCAGCGGCACTACGCTGACGCGATCTGCAGTACTGATACGTTTGACCACGATTTTCTGTTTGCCGATGTCCGTCGAGGCCAAATAGCGGTCGGTATAACGGTCGAGCCAGCGTTCCAGCATGAGGAATAGCTGTTTGCGCCACACCGGCTGGTAGTCGCGCGAAGCGAAAGCGTGTACGGAAAACAGCACATGCGGCACCTTGAACCAGCGCGCCAGCACCCGCCCAACCGCGCCGGCCAGCGAGCAATGGGTGTGAACGATATCGAAGTGTTGCCTGCGCAGGATCTGCGCCAGCTGATACACCCCGTAGAGAGTCGCCAGAGGATTGAGCCGGCGCGTCCAGGATAATTTGGCATGGGGAAGGCGCTCTCGTTCCACGACCGCGTCCAGCGGATAACCCGGCCCGAAGACTAGTTTCACGTCGAAACGGCTCGGATCAAGGTGCCGCGTCAGTTGGCAGGCATAGAGCCCGGCGCCGCCGGCGAGACTGGTGATGACCTGAAGCACTCGGATGCGCCGTCCGTTCACGACAGCGCCTCACGGTAAACCGCGGCTAGCTGCGCCGCCGCATTCTCCCAACGAAAGCGCGTCGCGTTAAGCAACGCCTTATGCGCCAGGCTATCGCGGAGCGCATCATCGTCGATTAACCGTGCCAGTCCCCGATGTATCGACGCGACATCGTAAGGGTCGGCGTAGATACCCCCCTCTCCCGTGACCTCGGGCAACGATGTGGCGCCAGCGACCAGCGCCGGTGTGCCACATGCCTGGGCTTCCACTACCGGGAAGCCGAAACCTTCGTAGATCGACATCAGCACCACGAAGCGTGCTCGGGTATAAAGCGCGGGCAGATCATCATCATCAAGGTTGCTCAGCCAATGCACATCGGCGCCAATGCCCGCCCGGCGCACTATACTTTCGACTTCCGGATAACGCTTGTCGGAAGGTGCCACTAGCACGAAGGGACAGCGTGCGCGCTGCGCCGCCGAAAGGCGGCCGTAGGCCTCGAGCAGTCGCGGCAGATTTTTGTGACGCTTGCGCGTGCCTACGTACAACACGTAATTCTCGCGAAGTTCAAGACGGGCCGAAATATCACGCAACTTCTCGGCATCACGTACCGGCCGGAAGCGCGCCGCGACGCCGTTCAAGATCACGCGCGTTTTGCTTTCGACCCAAGGCCAGCACTCGATGACATCGCGCCGCGTAAATTCTGAAACTGTGATGATGCGCCGCGCGCGTCTCACCGCCGCGCATGTCATTACCCGGTAATAGGCGCGACCAGCGGGATTGGGCAGAAATTCCGGAAAACGCCGCAGAATGAGATCGTGCACGGTCACGACCAAGTGCGGCGTGAGTACCGGCAGCATCGTTGAAGTCGGTGCGTGCAACAGATCGATCGAGTGTCGCCGCAAGGCGTAGGGCACTGCGATCTGCTCGGCAATGCTGAACGGCCGCGCGCCGACGACTAGAGGTGAGGCATTTGGAGCGGTCGGCAGCCGGTCGCAATCCCGCGCGGCGCAAAGCCAGAAGAAACGCAGATCGGGCGCCGTCGTCACCAGCGCGTTGGCAAGTTCAATGCAGTAGCGGCCCACGCCCGGCCATTCGAGCAGCCGGCAATCGAGCGCCACCCGCGGCGCCAACCCCGCTTCCCGCGCGAACAGCATGGATTACGCCGCCTTCTCGGTGATGCCACCGTGGCCGTTTTTCACCAGCCCAAGAATGGCCTCACGCTCCTGCTGCATCGCCCTTTGCCAGGTGAATAGGTGCGCCGCTTCCAGGGCGATTTCACGCGCGCGCTGATAGGCTGCCGGCTGAGTGAGGAACGCGATTGCCGCTGCGGCAAAATCGGCCGCGGTGAAACTGATGGCGCGGCCCGCCGGGTGACGGCGCAGGATTTCTTCGCCCTCCGACCCCCGCGTGCACAATACCGGCAGACCCGCCGCAAAATACTCGATTACCTTCAGCGGAAACGCAAACGCGCCGAGCGGCGTGTCGCGGAATGTGGCCAGCCCGATGTCCGATTCGGCGAGCACCGCAGGAACCGCGTCGTAGGGAACGCGCCCGCGAAACTCGACGCTCGCACTCACTCCGCGTGCCTCGGCGAGCCCGCGCAGGCCCTCGCAGTACGGGGCGTCGCCATCGCCCACCACCAGCAAGCGCGCATCCAGTACCGTCTTGCGGATGAGCGGCAGCGCTTCGATCGCGAGATCGACGCCCGAGTAGTGCGCAAGGTTGCCGACATAGACCAGCGTCGGCGGGTGAGCGCCGCGCGCGCGCGTCGGCGCGAAGCGCCACGGATCGGCGCCGTTGGGTATGACCAGCACGTCGCGCCCCGTGGTTCTTCTGCGATGGGCGCCGAGCAGCCAACCCGCGGATATTGCCAGGTCGGCTCGCCGGATCGCCACGCGCTCGAGGGCAGCCACGTAAGCCTGGCGCAAGCGCAGCATCTGGCCGCCAGCCACGTAATCCAGATCGTCGTACACCACATAGCGCACGCGCTTGAGCGTTCGCAGCAACAGCGCGGCCATCCCGGTCCAGGGGTTTTCCACCACGCAGACATCGAAGTTCCCGCGCGCGCTGAACAATACCGCACCAACAAAGGCGGGAATCAGGAAAACATCGCGCGCGATGCCGCATACGCTCAAGGCCGTGGCGAATGCCCGGCGATACCATGGCGAGGGCTGGAGCATCTGCCCTTGAACGAGCCCGGCCGCCATCGCCTGAGCGTAATTCAGAAACGGATGCAGCCGCAGGATGCGCATGGTGCCCTCCCGGCGTTCCGCGATCGACCAGCGCAGTGCATCGCTCGCGAACGCTCGCAGCGAGCGGTCGAGCGTCTTTACCTTGGTCACGAGGACGGTCTCGGCTGACACCTCGGCCATGGCGCGCAGGATGTGATGCGTGCGCTGGTTCGGCTCTTGGTCGAGATCGAGCATGGTCATTACCAGTAACCTCAAGTGTCACCTCCAGCATGATGCGGACGCGCGGGTCGCGTGCGCAATAGTAAGCCACGCCGAGCACGGTCAGGGTCCGGCCTTGCGCGCCAGCAGGAACGCGGAACCTCCGGCACATTCCCGCCGGAGCG
>ORJL010191126.1_pt1 | contig 16017 bp, 12 predicted proteins | sample 1779941 | NCBI WGS metagenome assembly ORJL01 (sample SAMEA104232317, study PRJEB22302) | groundwater metagenome | biome: forest; feature: aquifer; material: groundwater | place: USA | collected 2011-08-07 | depth 5.8 m | reverse complement strand
GGGGCCAATCATCGTGGCGGTCGTTTTCTTCGTGCCGCGCGCCATCTTCGCCGAAGCGGCGTTGAGCTACATCGGCCTTGGTGTGCGTCCCCCAGCGACAAGCTGGGGCACCATGGTACAGGAGGGGTATCAGGCCATCTTCGGAGTCCCTCACCTTGTTCTGTTCCCCGCCCTGGCCATCGCGGTCACGATGCTGTCCTTCACTTTCCTGGGCGATGGTCTCAGGGACGCGCTCGATCCTCGCCTGCGTCTGGCGAGAAGGTAGCGTTGGGGAGTCCTGACGCGGAGAGATGATCCCTAGCCTGACATGGTTCGGCGTTTCCTTCTCTGGCCGTTGCCTTGACATTCGAACGTACTCTCTCTAGGCTCGGCTCAGCAGGCAGCGGGCGGTCTTGTTTCCTTCGACCTTCGTGCAAGGACACTGCGGGGACATGCTCCATTGACAGACGAACCCGCCGCCGAACAGGGGCCTGAAGGCTCGCCAGGGCAGGCGGCGACGCTTGCCCTCATCGAGGCCTGTCTGCGGGGTGACGAGGAGGCCTGGGAGGGGCTCATCCGTCGCTATAGCAGCTTGATCTATTCCGTGGCCATGCGCAGCGGCCTGACGGAGGCTGAGGCCGGGGACGTGTTTCAGGAAGTGTGCATCAACCTCTGGCGCAGCCTGGACCAGGTGCGAGACCAAACGAAGCTGGATTCCTGGCTCATCACTGTGAGCGCCCGCCTGGCTTGGCAGCAATCCCGGCGGAGGTTCCACGCCCACTATGGGCTGAGCATGGCCGAGAGTGAGACGCCAGAGTACGGCAGCTCACCGGCGGAGGAGGCGATCCTTGCCCGAGAGGACTGGCGTGCGTTGCGGCTGGCCTTCAACCGATTGGGCGAGAGGTGCCGCCGGCTGATCTGGCACCTCTTCTACGATCCGGCCTCGCCCAGTTATGCCGAGGTGGCCGAGCGCCTGGCCATGCCTCTCGGCAGTATTGGGCCCGTGCGCATTCGCTGCCTGCAGCGACTCCGCAACCTGCTGCAGGAAGGCGAGGGCGGGAAGCGGCTCGTTTCGTAAGCGGTGAGGGGACCGTGGCTCTGGTCGAAGACCGGCTGAGTGTGCGCGAGCTGCCGGCGGAGGAGCGGCCGCGGGAAAAGCTCCGCCTGCGTGGCGCCACGCAACTCAGTCACCAGGAGCTGCTGGCCATCCTGTTGCGCACCGGCCGCAAGGGCGAGGATGGGCTGAGCCTGGCACAGCACATCCTGATGAAGTGGAAGGGCCTGCGCGGGCTGGCTCAGGCTGATTTGAGCGAGCTTGAGCAGGAGCCTGGCGTGGGACCCGCCAAGGCCTCTGTGCTCAAGGCAGCGCTGGAATTGGGCGCGCGCATGGGCCGCCTGCGGTCCGACGATCGGGCGTTAGTCCGTACTCCGCAGGACATTGCCAACCTGCTGCAGGCAGAGATGGCCTTCCTGGAGCAGGAGGAGCTGCGTGTTGTGCTGCTCGACACCCGCAACCACGTGGACGGCATCGAGGTCGTCAGCCGAGGCACGCTCAACACGGCCCAGGTCCGGCCGGCCGACCTCTTCCGCCTGGCGGTGCGCCGCAACTGCGCCAGCATCATCGTGGCCCATAACCATCCGTCCGGTGATCCTGCTCCGAGCCCCGACGACGTCCGGTTGACGGCGGAGATCGTGGCAGCAGGGCGCATGCTGGGAGTGGAGGTGCTGGACCACCTGGTGATCGGCCGGGAGCGGTGGGTCAGCCTCAAGCGCGAGGGTCTCGGCTTTATGGACAAGTAGCCGGGCCGTTCACGGAGGGCGAAGTGAAGACGATCGGGCTCATCTCACCTAACCTGGACGAGGCTGGCATCGCCGCGTACCTCGAGATCCTGCCGCCCGGCCTGCGGATCGAAGGCCGGGCGCTGAAGGTGAACCGGTACCACGACGACTACTTCCGCGCCGCCGAGCAGGCCCTGGCAGGCCTGGTGGGCGAGCTGGCTCAGGAGCCCCTGGACTTCCTGATGGTGACTGGGGAGCTCTTCCTCTCCTACAAGGGGCCCGGATCGGACCGGGCGGTTCTGAGGGCCATCGGGGCGATCACGCCCACACCCGCGTCCACGGTCCTCACGGCGGTGGTCAACGCCTGCCAGGACATCGGGTTGCGGCGGGTTGTCATGGCGTCGCCCTTCCCCGAGGACCACAGCGCCCGCTTGGCCCGCTTTCTGGCCCACGACGGCGTGGCAGTTGTTGGGAGCCAAAGCCTCGGCTACGACAACAACCGGGACATCTGGGCTCTGCCGCCCGAGACCGGCTTTGACCTGGCGGTGTCGTTGGCCCGGGCTCACCCCGACGCGGATGGGGTCTACATGCCGTGCAACAAGTGGCGGATTACGTCCATCATCGACCGGGTCGAGCAGGAACTCGGTAAGCCTGTGGTGACCAACACCCAGGCCTGGATCTGGGAGGCGCTGCGGGCCATGGGCCTGCCGGCGACGATCCCCGGGCTCGGGCGGCTCCTGAGCCTTGGGGGGGTGTGAAACCCTGGCCGCTGCCAGATTCGCCTGCCCGTAGCGCGGGGCCTCGTTCGCCGGGGGGGGTCTGTGGGGCGGGGGGCAAGCCCCTACCCCACAGACCCCCCCTCTCGATTACCGGCCGGGCGGTAGCTTCTCCTTTTCCACCCAGATGGTGTACCACTGCACGGGCCTGGGGCCGCCGCCGTAGTTGGTGGCCCAGCCGTGAATCCATGGCTGGCGTGCGCTGAAACTGGTGGGCGCCAGGGTGGGGATGGTGTAGAGCTTGTCCATCAGCAGCCGCTGGATCTTCAAGGCCGTCTCCTTATGCTTGGCAGGGTCCAGGGACTGCAGATGCTCCTGCACCAGGGCGTCCAGCGCTGGGTCGCTGATGGGCATGCGGTTCGTGCTGCCCCCGGTGGAGTAGTTCTCCAGCCAGGTCAGCGTGGGATCCCAGTCGGCCTCGGTCTCGAGGATCATGTCGAACTCTCCGTCGGCCAGGGCCTTCCGGAAGGCGCCGCGCTCCATGACGTCCAGCTTGGCGTCGATGCCCGCCTTGTTGAGCTGCTCGGCCAGCACCTGCGCCTGGGACGGCGCCGTGGAATGGCGGGCGTCCACTCTCATGGTGAACTTGAGTCCGCTCGCGTAACCGGCCTCGGTCAGGAGGCGTTTGGCCTCGGCGATGTCCTGATCCTTGGACGAGCGGTATCCCGGGAGCTTCAATAGCTCCTCCTGGGGGACGGCCCAGTCCGCGCGGCGGCCGTTCAGGGAGGGGGGATTCACGGCACCCAGGCCGGCCCAGAGGATGTCGTTCATCCCCTGGCGGTCGAAGACCAGGTGGACAGCCTTGCGCACCCGGATGTCGTTGAAGGGTGGGCGGTCCAGCTTCATGAAGATGGCCACCACGAGGTCGCGCACGAAGCCCTCCATAGTAGCATCGGGCACCGCCCGGGCGATGGCCTCGGCCTGGGGCTTGTCGGGGAGCTGGATCAGGTCGCTTTGCTTGGCGATGAAGGCGGCCGTCACGCCGGCCCGGTCGAGGTTGGTGACGTGCCGGATCTCGTCCAGATAGGGGCGGTCGCCCCAGTAGGTGTCATTCCGGACGTGGGTGATCTCGACTTTGGGGGTCCAGGCTTTGAGCTTGTAGGGGCCGGTCCCCACGGGGGTCTTGCCGACGTCGCCACCGGCCGCGTAGACGTGGCGCGGCAGAATGCAGACGCGGCAGAGGTCCGCCAGTGAGTTGAGGAACCGGTAGTCGGGGACCTGGCTCTTCACCTCCAGGGTGAGGGGGTCGAGGGCCCTGACGGTGGCGAGGCCGGCGATGAAAGACCTGGTCGGGTGGTTCTTCTGGGGATCCCGCAGGAACTCATAGGACCAGACCACGTCCTCGGCCGTGAAGTCGACGCCGTCGTGCCACTTGACCCCTTTGCGGATCTTGAACACATAGGTAGTGGGGTCGGTCTGCTGCCAGCTCTCGGCCAGGTGGGGAATGACGCGGAGGTGATCGCGCCAGTCTTTGGGGTAGGGCTCCAGATTCAACCGGACGAGTGGCTCGTAGACCATCTGGAGATAGACGCTGGGGTCGGAGCTGGAGTCCTCGTAGAGGAGGAGCTGTTGGATCGGCCGGTCCGTGGCGATCTGGACCTTGCCGCCCGACTGGGGCTTGGGCTCGGCCGGCGCCGCGCCCGAGGTGGGAGCGCCCGGGGCGACCGCCCCGGGCGCTGGAGCGGCTGGCCGCGAGGGCTCAGCGGCGCAGCCGGCCAGGGCCAATCCGGCCCCGATGAACAGGGCCCCGCCCAGCCAACCTCCGCCCCTGGTGCACGATAGATGCTGGCTCATGGGTGTTTCCTTTCCTACGGCGCAGCCGCCCTACGTCGTGACTCTTGCCCGCACGGGGGCAGGCACCAGGCTAATCAGGTCGGAGCGTGTCATGGTGACGTTGAAGCGGTAACCGAAACCGGTGAAGAGGGAGAAGGCTTGCAAGACCTCCTTCTCCTCCTTCTGGGCCGTGCAGTCCATGGGCACGTAGACGTAGTAATCGCGCATGCTGAAGCCCTGGACGGCACACTGGACGCAGCCCCGGGTCGCCACGCCGGTGACGATCACCCGGCCGTCGCCCGGACGCATCCCCAATCGCTCCAGGAGGGAGTCCATCTCAGTGCGGTAGAAGCAGTCGTGGGTTCGCTTGACGACCACCGGCTCATCGGGCTCGGGCTTCAGCTCGTCGACGAACTCGACGGCCCAGGTTCCCTCCAGTTTGCGCACCTCGTTGTGGAACACGGTGAACTCCAGGGCGTCCGGCGCTCGGATGGACTGGGTGTGCACGACCGTGCCGCCCGCCTCGCGCACGCGGCGTCGGAGCTCAGCGATGCGCGGGATGATGCGCGCGATTGGCTCTCCCATGTAGCGCTCCCCCGCCGGGTCACCGCCTTCCTTCTCCATGTCCACGATGACCAGCATGGTCTTTTCCGCCTCCACAGTGACGGGAGTCGGCTCCGGGTAGTTCAACTCGATCTGCACCGTCTGTCTCCCTTCAGAGGCGGGGGACAAGCCCCCGCGCTACGACGACGGCGGGGGACGAGCCCCCGCTCCACGAATCCGGGCGCTGCTAGAAGCCGAAGCGCTGCGAGACCTCTTTGGCCCGCTGGACATCCACCTGAAGCTCCGGGCGGGCGACCAGCTCCTGGTAGACCTCGCGAGCCGGGCTCAGATAGAGGATCTTCTCGAAATCGCCCACCTTGTCGATCTCGCCGATCTCCACCTGCTCCTGGAAGTACTGGGCGAAACCGGTCGGCTGACCATCGATGGGGAAGGGCATCTCGGCATAGCGCTCGGCGCTGGGGGTTTGGAAGCGCCACCATTGCTGCTCCTCTTCGTTGGGGCTCTCGATGTGCAGCCGGCGGTCCAGCCCGGCGAGGTAGGTGACGTTGTCGGGCTGCTTGCGGACGAACCAGTAGGAGCGGATCATGCCCCGCAGGTAGGCTTTCACCATCTCTGGCCGTTCCTCCAGCACCTTCCCCGTGGCGGCGACGATGCGGTCGGGGCGTCCGTCGGGGTAGTGAGACATGATGCTGTCCAGGAAGCTCAGGCCTCGGGCTCGGCAGTCCTCCAGGTCGGTGGTCAGGCCGGCGTCCACCCGACCGGTGGCCACAGCCTCTGGCACCTCGCCGTAGACGACTCGATCCTGGAAGATCACGTCCCGGTTGGGGTCGAGCCCGGCGCGCACCAGGGCGCCGCAGAGAGCGCGCCACTGGATGCTCTTGTGGTCGCGCACGGCGATCCGCTTGCCCTTGAGCTGGGCCACTTCCGTGAACTCGGGTCGACCCACGAGCCAGCCCGACTGCTGGTTGCGCCAGCCGGCGATGACGTAGAGGTCCTGGCCTCGTTGCTGAGCCACCAGGACCGTCGTCGGCAGGACATCCATGGCGATGTCCATCCCCTTGTCGAACATGGCGCGCGGGAGGACATCCTTTTCGAAGCCGAAGGGCGCCAGGCCGCCCGGGACGAGTTCATAGGCGCGCTGGCCATACTCGTCGTGCAGCCCTTCCTCGAAGAAGAAGTTCAGCTCGTGGGCCACCATGGGCGGCATCAGGTGGAGGGTGTGATAGCAGGCCGGCCCCATGCGGAGCTTTCTTGGCATTCGTATTCTCTCCTCGTGCGTGGATGATCCAGCAGACGTAGGGGCGCGGTTACCGCGCCCCTACGTCGCGCTGTAGGGCGTATCGCCATACGCCCCTACAGCCTAGCGGCCGGGCGGCAGCTTGTCCTTATCGACCCAGACGTAGTACCACTGCTCAGAGCTGGGCGATCCGCCGTAGTTGATGGTCCAGCCATGGAGATAGGGCTGCATGGCGGTGAAGCTGGAGAAGGTGATGCTCGGGATCACCCAGAGCTTCTTGAGCAGCAGGCGCTGGATATTCTCGGCGGTCTCCTTCTGCTTCTTCGCGTCGAAGGACTTGAGGTGGTCGAGGATGAGGGCGTCCAGCTCGGGATCGGCTATGGGGCCCTTGTTCTCGGATCCGGCGCTGTGGAGCGAGTCGAACCAGTAGGGCGTGGGGTCCCAGTCGGCCCCCGATTCCATCACGGCGTCGTAGTCGCCCTCGTTGTAGGCTTTGCGGAAGGCTGCCCGCTCCATGATGTCGATCTTCACGTCGTTGCCCGCCTTGTTGAGCTGCTCGGCCACGACCTGCGCCGCTATGGGGTTGGTCGAGTTCTGAGCGTCTGCCCGTAAGGCGAACTTGAGCCCGTTCGGGAAGCCCGCCTCGGCCAGGAGGCGCTTGGCCTCGGCGAGGTCCTGGGCCTTGGGCTGGCGATAGCCCGGCATCTTGAGGAGCTCCTCCTGGGAGATGGCCCAGTCGCCACGCCGCCCGTTGATGCCCGGCGGGTTGGCGACGCCCAGGCCGAAGGCGAGGATGTCGTTCATGGCCTGCTTGTCCAGGGTGAGGTGGAGGGCCTGGCGCACCCGCAGGTCGTTGAAGGGCGGCCGGTCCAGCTTCATGAACATGCTGTTCTCCCGCAGGCGCACGTAGCCGGTGAGCTGGGCGTCGGGGGATTGCTTGGCGATGGCGTCGGCCTGGGCCTTGTCGGGAAGCTGGAGCACGTCACTCTGCTTGGTGATGAAGGCGGCCGTGAGCGCCGCCCGGTCCAGGTTCGTGACGTAACGCATCTCATCGAGGTAGGGCCGGGCGCCGTAGTAGGCGTCGTTGCGGGCATAGCTGATCTCGACCTTGGGCGTCCAGGCCTTGAACTTGTAGGGGCCCGTCCCCACGGGCTGCTGGTTGAGGTCCCCTTTACCGTCGGCCACCACGTGCTTGGGCCAGATGGAGGTCTTCTCGCTGGTCAGGGAGTCGAGGAAGCGGTAGTCGGGGGTCTTGCTCTTCAGCTCGAGGGTGTACTTGTCGATCACCTTGGCCGTATCGAGGCTGGCGATGTTGGAGCGGGTGGGGAAGGCGTTCTTGGGATCGCGCAAGTGCTCGTAGGCCCAAGCCGGGTCTTCCGCCGTGAACTCGGCGCCGTCGTGCCACTTCACGCCCTGGCGGATCTTGAAGACGTAGGTCATGGGGTCCTTCTGTTCCCAGCTCTCGGCCAGCAGGGGGATGACATACGAGATGTCGCGGTAGTCCTTGGGGTAGGTCTCCATGTATTTCCATAGGAGCGGCTCATACATGAGCTTGGTCAGGTAGACGCCGGGATTGGAGCTGGAGTCGGGGTAGCTGAGCAGCGTCTGAATGGGGCGGTCGCTGCCGATCTGGAGCTTGCCGCCGTACTGAGCCTTGGGGTCGGCCGCGGGCGCCTTGGGCACGGCCGGCACGACGGCGGCCGCAGGAGTGGCAGGGGCGACGGGGGCCGGCGCCCGGGGCGGGGGAGCCCGCGGCGGCGAGGAGAGTCGCCACGGCTAGTCCGCCAGGCCACGGCAGGCTCAAGAGGGATCGTCGCGACAGGGACATGGCAACCTCCCTTTCCTGTATGCGCCAAATGCGTCGCTGGGACGCCTAGGCCGGCCTGCGGTGTGCCCGCGAAGGTTAGGAGATGGTAGCCCCGCGACCCACGGGTGTCAATAGGTCGTATTTACTCGTGTCGTGGGCCAGGGATTCTGTCAGTGAGGTGGATCGGGGGCTTGCTATTGACGGCGATGGTGGTAGACTTGCGCAACCTGGCGGAGCAGAGCCTAGCAATCAGGGGAGGACCGCCGTGACAGCGTACATCCTAAGACGCCTCATCCTCCTGTTTCCGACGCTGCTGCTCATCTCCGTCATCACGTTTCTCCTGATCCGCATGATCCCCGGGGATGCTGCGCTCTTGATGGCACTGGCCGGGGAGGAGGGCGTGAACGATTCAACGGTCCTGGAGCCGCTGCGCCAGAAGTTTGGCCTGGACCAACCCATCCATGTGCAATACGCCAACTGGGTCTGGGGTATCCTGCGGGGTGACTGGGGCCGTTCCCTGTGGACCAACCGGGACGTGTTGGAGGAGATCCTGGGCCGCTTCCCGGTGACCGTGGAGATCGCCGTCGGCACCATGGTGGTCTCCCTCCTGTTCGCCATCCCGGCCGGGATTCTGTCGGCCATCCGCCAAGACTCCGCGGGTGACTACATCGGCCGGGTGGTCAACATCTGCGGGCTGGCCATGCCCTCCTTCTGGATTGGCACGCTGCTCATCATCTTCCCGGCCCTCTGGTTCAGCTACCTGCCCAGTCTGGGCTACAAGGCCCCGTGGGAGAACCTCGGCATCAACCTGCAGCAGATGGGCTTCGCCTGGCTGGCCGGCGGCTTCCATTCCGCGGCCAGGGTCATGCGCATGACCCGCTCCCAGATGCTGGAGGTGCTGCGTCAGGACTACATCCGCACGGCCTGGGCCAAGGGCCTGCGCGAACGGATCGTCGTCCTGCGCCACGCTATCCGCAACGCGCTGATCACGGTGGTCACCCTCTCCGGGCTCCAGTTCGGCCACCTGCTCGGGGGGACCATCGTGGTGGAGACGGTCTTCGGCCTGCCGGGTGTCGGCCAGTTCGTCCTGCACGCCGTCGTTCAGCGGGACTACCCTCAGATCCAGGCAGCCCTGCTCTTTGTCGCGGGAGTCTTCGTTGTCGTGAATCTGATCGTTGACGTCACCTACGCGTGGCTCGACCCGCGCATTCGCTATTCGTAGAGGGGAAGCCATGACCACCATGCAAGGCGGCGCCCTGGCCGGCCGGTTGGAGGCGCTGCGGCCGCGGCAGCGGGTCTGGGTCTCCTTGCTGCGGGCGGGACGCGCGAAGCCCCTCGGCGTAGTGGGACTGCTCATGGTGCTCCTCCTGGTCGTGTTGGCGGTGGGGGCTCCGGTCATCGCTCCCTACTCTCCCACAGAGCAGCACAGCAAGGCGGTGATGGTGCCTCCCAATAGCCAGTTCTGGCTGGGGACCGACAACTTCGGGCGGGACCTCCTGACCCGCATCATCTACGGCGCCCGGATCTCTCTTCAGGTCGGCATCGTCGCCACCCTGATCGGCACCGTGGGGGGCTCCCTGCTGGGCATCGTCTCCGGGTACGTGGAGCGGCGCTTCGACCTCTATGTGCAGCGGGTCATGGACGCCTGGATGGCCTTCCCCAGCATCATCTTCGCCCTGTCGGTCGTCGCTGCCCTGTCCCAGCGGCTTCCTCCTGTCCTGCTCGTGATGGTGGCCATCGGGTTGAGCCACGTGCCTTCGTCGAATCGTGTGGTCCGGGGTGCCACCCTGGGCGAGAAGCAGAGCGTGTACGTCGAGGCGGCGCGGGCGCTGGGGGCCGGCCCGCTGCGCATCATCGGCCGGCACATTCTGCCCAACGTGACGGCTCCCATCATCGTCATGGCCTCCATCGAGCTGGGCACGGCGATCCTCTCCGAAGCCAGCCTCAGCTTTCTCGGTGTGGGTATCCAGCCCCCGGCGCCTTCCTGGGGCAATATGCTGAGCGGTGCCCACCGGACCTACATGCTGACGGCGCCCTGGATGGCCTTCTTTCCCGGGATCGCCCTCACCATCGCCATCATGGGCTGGAACCTCCTGGGCGATGCCTTGCGCGACCTCTGGGACCCCCGCTTGCGGGGGCGGTAAAGACCGTCTTCCTCCGTCGGTTCATGCCCCAACCTTCAGGCTGGGGCATGAACCGTTGCACCAGAGCAGGGGACTTTAGGAGGGGTGAATGCCCACGACAACGGAGACCATCGCAGCCTTCATCCACAGCCTCGACTACCGGACCATCCCCGCGGAGGTGATCGAGCGCGCCAAGCGGCAGGCGGCCGATGCCATCGGCGTCGCCCTGGCAGGACGGACCCAGCCGGTCGGGGGGCTCATCGCGCGGTTCGTCGAGCGCACGGGGGGCACCGCCGACTGCGTTATCTGGGGCACTGGCCTCCGTTCCTCGGCTCCCCAGGCGGCTCTCGCCAACGGCGTCTTCTGCCACGCCACCGACTATGACGACATGTGGCTGCCGGGCACTCACCCCACGGGCGTCATCCTGCCCGCGGCGATGGCGACCGCCGAGATGGTGGGTGCCTCGGGCCGGGATTTGCTGGCAGCCCTCGTCGCTGGTTATGAGGTCATGGGGAAGCTCCATGCCTGCGTCAGCGGCCGGCGGGGCTGGCACCCCACGCCCGTCTTCGGCACCCTGGGCGCCGCCGCTGCCTCGGCCAAGCTGCTGGGCGGTGGCCAGCGGGCCATCCAGTTGGCCCTGGGCATCGCCGCCTCGGAGGCCAGCGGCGTGGGGGCCCAGAGTGGCACCATGACCAAGCCGTTTCACTCGGGCCACGCCGCGCGCAGCGGCGTCGTGGCCGCGATGCTGGCGGCGGAAGGATACTCGGCCTGTGACTCAGTGATCGATCATGGCTTCTTCGAGCCCTTCTTCGGTGGCGGTGGCGAGGGGACGTGGGTCGCCACGGCTCAGCTCGGCAACCCTTTCCACCTGGCCTCCCCGGGCATCGGCCTCAAGATGTACCCCAGCGGCTACTATCTGCACCACACGTTCGAGGCGGCCCTGGAGCTGGTGCAGCGGTACGACATCCGCCCCGAGATGGTGACCGCCGCCGAGGTGGGCATTCCGCGTCCGGGTCATTTCGACCGTCCGGTGCTGCGGGAGGGCCTGGCGGGCAAGTTCAGCCACCAGTGCCACGTCGCCCTGGCGGTGCTGGATGGCAAGCTGACCATCGAGAGCTTCAGCGACCAGCGGGCCCTGGCGCCCGAGGTCGCGGCGCTCATGCAGAAGGTTCGCCTGCGGGTGGCCCCCTCGCTGCCGGCCAACCCCGACCTCTCCTACTGGCCGGTCACCTTCTGGCTGGCCGATGGCCGGGTCGTGACGGCGTCCCAGCCACTGCCGCGCAGCCACTGGCGCTATCCCTTGGCTCGTGGGGAGTGGGTGGGCAAGTACACGGCCAACGCCAGGCGCGTGCTGGACGAGGCGCGGGCGGGGCAGGTCCTGGGTCTGGTGGATGGCTTGGAAGAGCTGCCGGATGTGCGGGCGCTCACGAGCCTGCTGGTTTGTCCGGCTTGATGCCCCAAGGGCATGCGCCAGGAGCGCGGGCCTCTGCGCGGCGGGCGGGACACCCGCGCCCCCAGTCACCCTCGATGGAGCGACGCACAGGAGAACCTTCATGACCGAGCACACTGACTACACCGGGGCGCTGAGCGCCTACATCGCTGGGCCGGCGGCGGCCCAGGTCCCCGCGTCCGTGCGGGACCGGGCGCGACTCCACATCCTGGATACCTTCGGGGCCTGCATCTCCGGGGCGACCCTGAAGCCGGGGCGGCTCATCATCGATTTCGTGCGCGACCTGGGCGGCGGGCGACCCGAGGCCAGCGTCATGGCCAGCAGCATCCAGACCGGCGCCATCCAGGCTGCCCTGGCCAACGGCACCCTCGCCCACGCCGACGAGACGGACGACGCCCACTTCGGTACGGTCTCCCACCCTGGCTCTGTGGTGGTCCCGGCGGCGCTGGCCATCGGGGAGCGGGTGCATGCTGCCGGGAGCGACCTCATCACCGCCGTGGTCCTGGGCTACGACGTCATGTGTCGCATGGGGAAGGCCATGGACCGGCGTTGGATGCACGAGCGGGGGTTCCACTCGCCCAGCGCCTTCTTTGGCGCCGCGGCCGCCGCGAGCCGCCTGCTGCGCCTGGCTCCGGAGCAGGTCCGCTGCGCCCTGGCCTTCGCTGGGACCCAGGCCTCGGGGCTGATGACGTGGCGGCAGGACCCCGAGCACGTCGACAAGGCCCTCGTCTTCTCGGGCGTGCCTGCCCGCGACGGCGTCACGGCTGCCCTCTGGGCCCAGGCCGGGCTCACGGCCACGCGCCAGATCTTCGAAGGCGTGGACAACCTGTTCAACGCCTTCGGGGGCGACCCGTCGGAGCTGACCAGGGAGCTGGGCTCTCGTTACGAACTCCTGGACACCAGCATCAAGAAATACCCGGTGGGACAGCCGGTCCAGGCGACCCTGGAGGCCTACTTCACCCTGGCGGCGGAGTACGGCCTCTCGGGCCGCGAGATCGCCCAGTTGGTGGTGCGCCTCCCGGAGAGCCAGGCCCACACCGTCAACGACCGGCTCATGCCCGACGTCAACTGCCAGTATCTCCTGGCCGTGGCCATGCTGGACGGCGTCCTGGACTTCCGGAACTCCCACGACTTCGAGCGGATGCAGGCGCCGGAGGTGGTGGAGCTGCGGAGGAGGGTGCGCCTGGTGGGCGACGCCGAGCTGACTCGGCAGTTCCCGGCGGTGCGTTCGGCCATCGTGGAGGTGACGACGAACGACGGCCGGCGCTTCGAGAAGCTGTGCGACCGCATGCCGGGGGCGCCCTACAATCCGCTGCCGGCCCCAGAGGTCGAGAGCAAGTTCCTGATGCTCAGCGCGCCGGTGCTCGGCGAGAACCAAGCCCGCCAGGTCGTGGATCAGGTGCGAGCCCTGGAGGAGGCGCCCGACGTGGCGGCCCTGGGGGAAGCCTTGCGGCGGTAGGGTTCAACTCACAAGCTCGTCCTTACAATGCGGTCTACCTGGGTTCAAGAGCCGCTTCTGGGTCCAACCGGTAGGTGGATGTCGTGATAGCAGCACGGCCGGCGTTGGGGCTGTGGCTCATTCTCGCTGGTCTGGGGCCTCTCCTTCTCGTCCCAGGATGCGCTGCCGGCCAGATGAGCGCCGGTGAGGCCGTCGCCCCACGGCTCGCAGTCCCTTCCCCAGCCGGGCCTTGGCGGGTCTCCGGCCAGGCAGAAGTGCCACAAGCTCCGCCCAGATCCGGTCGAAGACGTGCGACGATGCGTTGACGACGTTATCTCGCGAATCTGGCGGGCATTATTATCATAACACTCCTGTCAAGCGTTTCTTACACAGATATCAGTTCCGTCATGAGTGAGGAATATGATGCGTATGCATTGAAGTGCGGTGAGGATTCACCAGGGTGATGTGCCGCCGGAAGCGCGTTCGGCGCGGCACGGAACGGACGGCAGGGCCCGTGGTGCTCGGGCGTACGCGCTGACGGAGGCTGTGTCGGACTCCTGCCGGGGCCGCGGGGCGCGTGCGCGCTGTGCGCGGCAGTATGCCGGCGGCCGACGGGGGCCGGGGCCGGCGGGGCCTCAGGAGGCGGAGAGCAGGCGGGGTAGCTCTGACACGTCGGGGACCTGATCGAGGCCCTCGATGAGGTCGCGGGCCTGCTCGACCCGCTCCCTGGCCAGGGGGCGGGTGGCCCAGGTGGCGAGCTCGAGGAAGTTGCTGCGGATCTCCGCGAAGGGCACGGGGTTGCGCGGGTTGCCCTTGGGGTAGTCGACCCGCTGGCTGAAGGCCCGGCCGTCCTTCAGGCGCACCTCCACCTGGGCCGGCTTGACGTCGGCCGGCCAGCGGTCGAACTCCGGGTCTATGAGCGGAACGACCAGTGCTGCCATGTCGCGGATGCTCCGGTTCCGGATCGCCTCCTCGGTGAAGTCGTCCAGGAAGACGCGGCGGCGCATGATGGCCGTGGCCACCGTGTAGGGGATGCTGAATTGGGCGTCCACGACGCTGGGCGGGTGCTGCTTGGCGCGCAGCCCGCCGGCGGCGTTGCCGCCGAAGACGGCGTGGTGGTCCCGTGGGCCCACGGTGACGCGGATCTCTTCGACCTGGTTGGGTTGCAGGTCGTGGCGCTGGGCCAGGGCCAGGGCGGCGTCGACGGAGGCGTGGGTGTAGCGGCAGCTCGGGTAGCCCTTGGGGCCCACGTTCACCACTTCGAAGCGCTGGCCGAGCCCGTCCGTGATGGCGTCGGCGTTCCCCTCCAGGCGGTGGATGCCCAGGTAGTAGCCTCGCTCGCCGTGGAAGATCTCCCGCCCGGCCGGGAAGCCCTTCGCTGCCAGCAGGGCGGCGAAGAGGCCGTTGCGGGCGCCCAGGCCGGCCTGGAGGCGCTTGGTGTAGGAGAGGGACGTGGTGCTGGTGCCGGTCGTGGAGACGCCGCAGAGGGCGATGCTCAGGGCGTTCTGGATTCCTTCGGCATCCAACCCGAGCAGTTTGGCGCCGGCGGCTGCGGAGGCGAAGGGCCCCAGGGCCGAGGCGGTGGGGTGGGCCGGCTGGGGCTGGATGGCCAGGCCCATGCGGATGCCCAGGTCGATGCCCAGGCAGGTGGCCGTCAGCAGGTCCTGGCCACTGACGTTGCCCAGCCGCTCGGCCACGGCCAGAGCGCCGGGCACGGCGCAGACGCTGCTCTTGTAGGCGATGCGGTCGTCGTTGTTGTCGAACTCGGTGGCGTGGGCCATGGCGCTGTTGGCGAGGGCAGCATGGGCGGCAGGCAGGCGGGTGCCGAAGACCAGGGCCGTGCTCTCGCCTCGGCCGCCCCATTCCTGGAGCATCTCGACCAGCGTCGCGCAGCCGGGCGTGCCGGAGCCCGCCAGGGCGATGCCGACGGTGTGCATGATGTGCTCCTTGGTGGCCTGGACCGCCTCGGGCGGCAGATCCTCGAAGCGCGTGCGCACGATGTGCTCGGCGACGACCGACTCGATGGTGGAACTCGCTATGCCCGTCATGTGTCCACTCCCCCGATTATTGGGGCCGGCGGCCCGCTAACTTCCCCGGACGCACCGGGGTTCGACAGGTCTGAAGACCTGTCTCTACGGCTCTTTCCTAACCTTGCCAATCTCTGCGCTCTCCGCGTTCTCTGCGGTGAACGAATGTCCCTACGTCGTTATCCCTCCAGGCCAGCGCGGTGGAGGTCGGCGGGGGTCATGTTCGCGCGCTGGAACCAGGGGGCTTCCATGAGCATGGGGTAGTCGTCGTAGGTGCCGTGGGTAGCCCCCATGACGCGCAGCTCGGGCACCAGGTTGCCGCGGTGGGGCATGGGCAGGCGGTATTTCTTCCACAGCTCGTAGCGGTTACGCATGAGCTGGATGTAGAAGTCGAGGGGGATGGGAGGTTGCTCGTGGTGCTTCACCAGGTAGGAGCTGGGCTCGCGCCGCCAGTGGTTGTAGCGGGGGGAGACGCCGTGGGACATGAGCAGCTCCATCCCCTCGGTGGTGGACTGCACGGCCTCGGCCACGGTCTTGAAGCCGTGGGGCTGGGCCAGCTCGAGGCCGCAGACGAAGTTGGGGCGTACGTTGCCCTCGCCGAAGACGTCCACGGCGTCCAGGATGCCGCGCACCCAGGCCTCGTGGCCGATGCGGCGCGACTTGCCCGGGTTGATCCACTCGAAGAGGCGCCGGTCCCACACCTCCATGTTGGCGTGATGGCTGTCGAGGCCCTCGGCGCGGTAGCGCTTGAGGGTCTCCTTGTCCTTGGCGTTGGTCTGCAGGGTGATGTGGCGACGGGGACCACCCCACTTGAGGGCGCGCACGTACTCGAGATAGAAGTCGTCCTCACCCTTGCCGTGGAGCTTGTTGAGGATGGTGCCGCCGGTGATGAGGAAGCCCAGGGGTGGGTAGTGCCCCTCCCGCTCGAAGGCCTCCTGCGCCACCGCGTTGCTCACCTCGGCCACGTGCTCCACCTTCTTCACGGGGGCGTTGAGGGTGAAGGTGTGGGACTGCTTCATCTGGCGGGCGTTCTCGTTGATGTCGCAGAAGCGGCATTCCTCCTT
>ORJL011455640.1_pt1 | contig 16030 bp, 19 predicted proteins | sample 1779941 | NCBI WGS metagenome assembly ORJL01 (sample SAMEA104232317, study PRJEB22302) | groundwater metagenome | biome: forest; feature: aquifer; material: groundwater | place: USA | collected 2011-08-07 | depth 5.8 m | reverse complement strand
GGAGTTTGAAGACCAATTTTCCGAACAGCAAATAGCTTGTTGACGTTGATTATTATCTGGCGCCCGCTTATTTTAAGAAAGCGTATTGGAACGCCACCCGTCACCAGATCTCCCAGTTCGTCGCTGCCGTTCCCAAGGAGAATCCGTTCATGGCGGAGGCGCAGTATATCCTGGGGCTGGCGTATTTCAACCTGCAGGATTACCCGAACGCCATGAAAGTCTTTCAGATCATTGTCAAAGATTTTCCTCATGAGACGGCGATGATAAAAAACGTTGAGGTGGCTTTGGCCAAATGTTATTATGAAATCGGGGATCTAGAAGAAGCCGTTAAGCGTTTTTCCGACCTGAGCACCGCCTACCCCCAGACGGCAGTCGCCCAAGAGGCGATGATCTGGCTGGGAGATCATTATATGGGGTCAGCTGATTACGACACGGCTCTTGTTTATTACCAGAAATTCGTTGAAAATTTTCCGGGGAGCCCTAAATTGAATTTAGTCCTCTATGAAATGGGGCAGGCCTATCAGGCCAAGGGGGAATATGATCAGGCCATCGGGGCGTACAAGCGGGTGAACAGTTCCACTGACGGGGAATTGTATACCAAAGGCCGATTGGCCATTGCCGATATCCTTTCGCAAGAACTGGATCCGGCGTCCGGCCTGGAGACTTATCAGGATATCATTAAGACTTCGCCGGAATTTCGGCGCGACGCCTTTATTAAAATGGCCGAGATCTATCGGAAGGACCAGGACCATACGAAGGCGATAGAGGCCTCTCAGAGTGCTCTAAGCGCTCCTAAAGGTCTCGCGCAGAGCAATGACGCCGAACTGCAGTTCGCCATAGGCGATCTCTACGAGCTTTCCAACCAACTGGACAAGGCCGTTGAAGAATATTTGAAGTTATCGTACTTATACCCTGAGGAAACGGGCTGGATCATTAAGGCTTATTTGCGCTCGGCGCGCATTTTTGAGGACAGCGAGAAGTGGGATGATGCCAAGATGGTTTACCAAAAGATCGGTCAATATAAAACCGAAGAATCGACGTTTGCGCAAGAACGGATCGATTGGATCAATGAACATATTTTCCGGAAGCCATAACGGTTAAACAGGAGGTTGGTATGGGAAGCATATGGGGAATGAACGCGTGGGAACTCATCAAGATGGGCGGACCGCTGATGGTCCCTATTTTGTTATGTTCCTTGTTCGCGTTAGGGATCGTCATTGAGAAGCTGATCCATTTTTCGATGGTCCAAACAAACGTGGCGCAGTTAAAAATAAATGTTTTTGGCCTTCTTAAGGATAACAAGATCAAAGAGGCCGTCCGGTTATGTGACGCCAGCCCATCGCCCGTCGCCAAGATCCTCAAGGCCGGTATTTTGAAATTCGGCGCGCCGCGGGAGGAGATCAAGGAGAGCATGGAAGACGCCAGCCTTTTTGAGATCCCGAAACTGGAAAATCGCCTGGGGGCTTTGGGGACGATCGCGCATATTTCACCCCTTTTAGGGCTTTTGGGCACCGTGACCGGAATGACGACCTGTTTTCACACGATCCAGGTGCGGGCGGCGTCCTTGAACCCGGTCACGCCCGGAGACCTGGCCGGAGGGATCGGCGAGGCGCTGATCACGACGGTAGCCGGGTTGATGGTGGCCATTCCGACGTTTGTGGCGTATAACTATTGCGTGAGCCGCATCAATCGATTTACTCTTGACATGGAGCGGGCGGCGACCGAGCTGGTCAATTTGATGTGCCATATGACGGAAACAGGTGTTTTAGAGCAACCGGCTTAACAGGTGAGAATATGAGATTCAAACGAAATAACAAACTGGAGCATGGCTTGGAGCAGATCGATATGGCTCCGATGATCGACTGTCTTTTTCTGCTTCTCATTTTTTTTATGCTCACATCGTCTTTTACCTTCCAATCCGGCATCAACGTGAAACTGCCCAAAGCCGTGACCAGTGACGTGATCCAGGACCAGAATGTAACAGTCACGATCACCAGCGAGAACGTCATTTATCTTAACGGCGCGGTCATCACGCTTAAAGAGTTGGGTCGAAAGCTGGAGGGATCGGACTATAAGACAAAGCCTTTATTGATCAGGTCCGACCGCCGGGCTTCGGTCGGGCGTGTGGTCGACGTATGGGACCTGTGCAGGAAACTGGGGATCGAGCGCATCCATATAGCCACTAACCAGGACCAATGAAGTAGTTCCCTTATGTCCGTGCGATATCTTCCGGCCAAAGCGCTTTTTCTTTCGTTGACGGTCCATTTTATTCTATTGAATGTTTTTGTGTTTACCGTGCCGTTGTCCCGCACGAGTTTTAAGCCGACGTTCGTTTTCTTGGGGCCGATCTTGAAACAGCAGGATATTGGTGATGCTTTTCAGCGGCAAGAAAAGACGGTGGAACCTTTGAAGTTCGCTCAAGATCTTTCGGGTGATGGCATAGATCATTTGTTTATTGTCCCGGGAAACGCCGGCCGGCAGTTCATTGAAGGGGCGCCGCGCCATCCTGTTCCTCTCGCCGCCGTTGGGACGCGGGAAAAGGTCATGACAAAATCGCTTTTCGATATACCGGTCGAAGTAAAGCCGAGGGGGTCCGAGGAGGCCGTTGCCGCCCCGATAGAATTGGATCATGAGATAGCGCCGTATAAACCTCTGGGGCTGTTCCCTTTGGAATCCCGATGATCCAGGTTGATATTGTTCTGGCCATAACGATCCTTTTGTCATCTTCTTTGGTCGTTGTTTTTCTGCTATGGATGTTTTATAATTTTCGTGGAGGCAAGGACAAAGGAATATCCGATACCAGCGATCAGGTACAGCAGTGTCCGTACTGTACGCATGTCTTTGTGAATTACAAGCAGAAGGATGTTCTTATGTGCCCAAGATGTAAAAGTTATATCGCCGAGTAGGCTCCCTGCGGGGAGGTGATCCGCCGTTTGCGAGGTGAGTATACATGTTGCGTCAGCTGCGTGAAAATGATCGGGGTATCGTTTTTGTGACCGTCCTGATGGTCATCATTGTTATGATGGCCTTGACGATGAGCATCGTCAGTTTGAATGTGACCCAGGTTACGCGCACGGCCGGTGAGGTCAAACATATTCAGGCCCAATACCTTGCCTTGGGCGCGATCCCGTATTTGTACGCCAATCAATGGACAAATTCCGCTGACAACGTCATTACCTATACCGAGACCCTTGACGGCGTGCCGTTTACTGTCGTCGCGAACCTCAATGGTCCTGGTCTTGGGGGGTATACTACGAATAATCTTGATATTAGCGTTACGTATTAGGCTTCCGCCGATCCGCGGCTTCCTCTTCCTGCCGATTCATAATTCTTCGTGACAAAATTGCTGGTAAATCGTTTGACAAAGTAAATCCATTATAGTCTAATGAAAATTAGTTAAGATTTAACTCGTGCAACGACGTTCCTAAGTCTATGAAAAACTTATTAGATGTGGAAGATTTGGCCAAATACCTCAAATTGGAAAAGCAGACCATTTACAACTGGCTGAATCAACGAAAGATCGCCGGGATCAAGATGGGTGGTGTGTGGCGTTTTGACAAGAAAGAGATCGATAAATGGTTAAGGTCGCAGTACCGGAAAGCAAGCAAGGGCAGTTAATCTGGGATATTATCGGCACGGAATATGGGCGACGGTAAACAGTTAGGCATATTTTGGGGAAGAAATAATCTTTTTATCGTTGCGATGGCATCAGGAAAGCCGGGCACGATCTTCAGCGTGCCCTTGCCCCGGGATGCCAGCGTCGCTTCCATAGAAGCTGGTCCGTTTAGCCCGATGGGGATGGAGATCGTCTCTGTCGTTCAGAACACGCTGCGCCATCATAAAATGAGCTCCGGGGCGGCCTATGTTTCGTTGCCGACGAAGGACATAATCTTTCGTTCGTTCATTATCCCCTGGATGCAGCCCAATGAGGTCAAGGGGGTGGTGGATTTTGAGGCCAGTAAATATGTGCCTTTCGCCCTGGATGACTTGTCGTATTCCTTTTACCCCATGACCGTCACCGAAGGAAATCTGCGCCGTATCCGCATCATTTTTGTCGCCATTAAGAAAGCCGTTTTGGAAAGTTATAAGCAGATCCTGGAGCAGGCGGCATTGCGTGTTCATATCGCTGAGCCGGCGACGTTAAGCCTTATCCGGATCATGGCCGCGAAGGAACTGTTGCCTAAAGAGGAAACTATCGCGCTTATTGAGATCGGCGAAGAAATGGGGAGCATTATGGTCGTTGACCACCATATGCCGCAGTTCGTGCGGGAATTTCAGCTGCGTGTGCCCGGGGCGGCACAGGAAAATCCCGACCCGCAGGCATTGATGACGAGGATGATGAGCGAGGTCAGGATATCCCTGAACTATTTCAACCGCCAGGAAGAACGCTTGAAAGTCAAGCGGTTGGCGATCCTTTCTTCCTCGGATCCCGCGGATATTGTTCATCGATTGGAAGATGATCTGCATATGCCGGTCACTTCCATAACGACTGATTCCATTTTGGCTGACGCGCCATCCCAGGATGTTAGTTTTCTCAAGGCTTACGGTTCGGCCTTGTATACGTCGTTCAATCTTCCGTCTGATCTGAACCTGCTGGAGCTAAAGACCAAAGCAGTCAAGTTGACTTCCGCTGCGGCCCCGAGAAAGATCAATTACAAGAGCGTTGCGGTGACGGCAGCGCTTTGTTTGCCGATCATTGTTGCCGCGTTCTTTTTGACAGCTCCAAAGATCAAAACCCAGGAATTTCACAAGGAAGCATTGGGCCAGGAGCTGAAATCATCAAAAGATGTTTCCGCCCAAAAAGTGCGCCAGGAAAACGAAGCTTTAAGCAAGAAGCTCGATTATTATAAGAATATTCCAACGGAAAGTGACATCGCGGCGATCCTGGTAACGATCCCGAAGCTTTTGCCCGACGGCGTTTGGGTCGATCAAATCGACATTGTTTATCCGGATATTTTTCCATCTGAGCAGGAAAAACAAAGAGGGGGCGGCGCGTCCCCCTCTAATAAGGGCGTGGTGACCGTTCCAAAATCTACGGATAAGCCCGTGGTCGATATCAAGGGATATGCCTATTCAGCCATTCCCAGCGACCAGTTCAAGCTGGTCAATGACCTGTTGGCCAATTTCAAGGGGAATGAGGAATTTTCCGCCTTTTTTGAACATATGGATTTTGAATCTATCCAGGCCAAACCTTACGGAAAATACCCGGCGACGTTTTTTCATCTGAAATGCAAATAAATATGAATCTCGACAAAATAAAGGAATTCCTTGCCGCGCTGCGGAACATCAACATCAAGGACTTGCAGAATATCGACGCACAGCAGGTCGGCGATATGCTTCGGCAGCGCGTCGATATCATTTTGAACATAGGGTTGGTCGTAGTCACGCTCGTGGCAACGGCCAGCATTGCCAAAGGTCACGGGAAGAAAGTGGAAACGTTGACCTGGGAGATCAAACAGATGGAGGAGCGGATGGAAGCCGTCAAGGAGTCCCAGCGCCTCAAGGATGAGCATTCCGCATTCCTGGAACACTTTCCCGCAGCTATTGTGACGGACCAGTTGACCAACAAGCTTTCCGAATTTGCGGCTAATCGACAGGTCCAGATCCTGTCGTTCTCGCCGGGGAAGGAGAAATCCGACGATTATATCAAGGTATCCGGGGTGCAGATCAATGTTGCCTCGGACAGCTTCAAGAACATCGTTTTGTTCATGAAAGATGTGGAAGATGCTCCTTACGCGTTGCGGGTAGGGCAATGGTCCGCCAAGATGAAAGAGGAAAGGGTCCGGGAAGGCGCGGAAGATTTTCGAAAACAGATCGTGGAGGCCAATATACAGATCGGGGCCGTTCAGTTGAGAAATGAATAAGACAATTTTCTTCTTAATAATCTGGAATATTTTTTTCTTTGTCCCTATAATAGGTACAATTGACGCGCAAGGGGCCCGTTTGATCGTTGATAGTTCTTTTTTTGAGATGTTTCCGTCGCGGGACCCGTTTACGCCGCAGGTGCCGCAAGAGGTTCGGACGCAGCGCGTCGTGCCCGTAGTTCCCGTTGAGGTTGTTGAGCCGGTGGCGGTGCCGCCTGTGCCGATCGTCCAGGAACCACCGGCCGAGATCCCGCACCGGGAGGAAGTTGTTTCGCAACCGGTAGAACCTGTAGGACCTCCGTCCAATCTTAAGATATCAGGATTGGTTTGGAATACGGACCGGCCGCAAGCCATCATCAATGGAAAGATCACCGAAGTCGGCGATATGGTCTCCGGGTTTAAAATAGTTGACATTCAAAAGACCGGAATTACTGTTTTGTCGCAGGGGCGGACCGTGACCATAGGCATCGAATCCAGAAGCGTGGGAGTAATGCCTTGAGGCAGGAGATGTATGATCAATAGATCCTCAAATATATTTGTGCTGTCCTTTTTGTTCTTGGTTTGCCTGATCGTTGCGAACGGGGCGCGGCAGGACGTTTGCGCAGAAGACCTGACCAATGTCGATGAATATTTATCCGCCTCGCAGACCAAAACGATCTCAATGGATTTCCGGGACGCGCAATTAAATGATGTTCTTAAAATCCTTTCCCAGCAATCGGGCATGAACTTCATGGCTTCTCAGGAAGTCTCCGGGAGAACGGTCAGTATTTATTTGGACCGTGTCCCTGTTGAGGAGGCTTTGGAGCGGATCCTTTCCGGCAACGCATTGACGTATGAGTTAAAACCCGGGAGCAATATTTTCGTTGTTCGTCCGTCCGATCGGCCCGCCCGGCTGCTTATCACGCGCGTTTATCGGTTGAAATACGCGACGGTGATGTCCTCAAGTTTGAACCAAACTTTATCGGTGGATCCGGCTATGGGCGGTTCTGTTGCCAGCAGTTCCGCGGAGGATGGCATCGCGGCCGCGGTCAAGGCGATGCTTACTTCCGAAGGCAAGGTCATCGAGGATAGCCGGACTAACAGTCTTATTGTGACGGATATCCCTGTGCAGTTCCCGCGCATCGAGCAGACGATCGCGCGCCTCGATGTGCGCATCCCGCAGATCCTCATTGAAGTTGAAATGCTGGATATTTCCCAAACCGCGGCGGACTTGATCGGCGCGAAGTTCGGGGACACGCCTTTTACGTTTGCCGGCGCGGAGCGAGATACTTTGTATCCTTTTGACCGCAATAAGGCCTTCGCCAATGTCGGGAAATCGGCGAATCAGGGCTTTGAGTTCTCCGAAATCGGCGATGAATACCGCGTGGGCACGCTTTCGTTTTCCGGCCTTAACTTAACGTTACAATTTTTACGCACGCGCACCGATACTAAAAATTTGGCGCGGCCCCGGATCCTCACGCTCAACAACGAAACGGCGGAGATCAGCATCAAGACGAACGAAGCTATCGGGGTTGCCAACGTTACCACTTCCTCCGAAGGGAATTCTACCAGCGTTTCACAGGCCGAGCGCGTGGAAACCGGCGTCTTCCTTCGGGTCACGCCTCAGGCTGACGTCGATAACAGTGAGATCACGATGGCCATTGAGCCAAGGGTTATTCAGGCCAGGACGGGACAGACCTTCGGGGCTGATACGTTCAAGGACCCGGAGGAACGGGGAACAAAATCGATATTGCGCGTTCTCGACGGTGATACGATCGTCCTGGGCGGGCTATTGCGGACCGATGTGGAAGAGATCAGGACAAGCGTGCCCTTGCTTGGAAAACTTCCGGTCCTCGGAGCCGCCTTTCGACATAAGGACAAGTCTGAATCGCAGCGCGAATTGATCATATTCATCACCCCGCACATTATTCCGGAAGAATATGCTCAGCGATTGCCCTCATCGCGATTCCAGGAAATGGTATATCAGCCCAACATACCATCGAACCGTGTTGCAGAGATCAATAAAGCGCTTTCAAGTTTTGAGCAGCAAGGATTTTAATCAAGCGGTAAATACCATCCATTGCGCCTAAGCGCGCGAAGTGTCCCATGAGCAGTCATATCAAATTAGGCGAAATCTTGATCCGTCAGGGTTTGATCACCGAAAAGCAGCTTCAGGAGGCCATTGTCGCCCAGAAGAAGGAAAAAGGCCGCATCGGCGAAGTCCTGGTGAAGCTCGGAATGATCAGCGAAGATCATATCGCGGAGGCTTTGGGGACGCAGTTAGGCATTCCGTTTTATTCATCGAAGAACCTGGAATTGCTCAAACCCAAGGAAGACCAAGAGCTGGATAAATTGGTTCCCGCCGAATTCGCCAAGAAAAATTGTGTCCTGCCGTTATCGCGGCATCTTAATTCTTTGACCTGCGCTGTATACGACCCTTCCGACCTTCTTTTGCTGGACAATCTCAAGCGGATCGCGGGTTGCGAGATCAATTTGGTCCTCGCCACTCCGTCGGCCATCCAGGGAGGGATCAACGAGTTTTATTTTAAACAAAGCAGCGACGGATCGCCGTCGATGCTTGACCGTGCGGTAGAGCGCTCCTATACTCAGTCAAAGAACAATGATATGACTACGCTCGTGAAGGAAGATGGCGGCGATACCGCCGAGCTTAGTCTGGACAAGTTGATCGCCAAGGCCGAGGAAGCCCCGGTCATCAAACTTGTTGATCTGATCATCCGTCAGGCCATCGATGAGCGGGCCAGTGATATCCATATCGAACCATTTGAGAACAAGATCACGCTGCGTTACCGTATTGACGGCAGGCTGTATAATATCCCGCCGCCGGCTCCGCATTTGCATTTGCCCATTGTTTCCCGTATCAAGATCCTGGCAAAGCTGGACATCGCCGAAAAGCGTCTCCCGCAGGACGGCGCGATCATGGCCAAACTGGAGAACCGGTCGGTGGATATCCGTGTTTCAACGATCCCCACCGTCTGGGGTGAAAAAGTTGTCATGCGTATTCTGGATAAGGGTGCGGTCCCGCTGGATTTGGCCAGTTTGGGATTCGACGCCAAACAGATCGATGCGTTGCGCAAGGCCCTGACGGCCCCGTACGGGTTGTTCTTTGTAACGGGCCCGACGGGAAGCGGAAAGTCGACCACCCTTTACGCGGCCGTCAATGAAACGGTCGACCCGACCAAAAATATCATTACGGTCGAAGACCCGGTCGAATATAAGATCGACGGGATCAACCAGGTCGCCATCAAGCCGGAGATCGGGCTTACCTTCGCCACCGCCCTGCGATCGTTCTTGCGCCAGGACCCCGATGTCATCATGGTCGGGGAGATCCGTGACCAGGAAACGGCGACTATTTGTGTGCGCGCGGCCCTGACGGGGCACTTTGTCTTGAGCACTTTGCATACCAATGACGCCGCCTCTGCGATCACCCGGCTGATCGATATCGGGGTCCCGCATTATCTCCTGACGCCGTCTTTGGTCATGATCATGGGGCAGCGTCTGGCCAGGCGCCTTTGTCAAAAATGCAAAGAGCCCTATGAGCCCACCAAAGAACAGCACGGCGGTATCGAGCTCAAAAGTGATCTTGTGTACCGGGCAAGCGGTTGCGACGCGTGCAAGGGTTCGGGTTATAAGGGCCGTATGGTCGTTGCTGAGGTCATGCCCATTGATGACGGCATCCGCGCCCTGATTTCTCGCGGGGCGAATCATACGGAAGTCAAGGACATGGCGAGAAAGAACGGTATGGCCACGATCTTTGAGTCGGGCCTCCGGTTGGTCGAAAAAGGCTTTACAAGTTATGACGAGATCTGCCGTATCAGCGTTGATACTTAACGCGTTGCGGGATCTTGCGCGAGGGAACACGCGTGACGAAATTTTCTTATACCGTCAAAGATAAATCCGGGAAGACGTTTAAGAACGTCGTTGACATGACGAACAAGGATATCCTTGTGGATAAATTGCACAAGGAGGGATACTTTATCGTCAGCATCACTGAGGTCGTGGTCGCGCCGATCCAGAAGAAGCAACCCGGACCCGCTACTTTTCTCCAGCGCAAAAAATTCAATCATAAATCGGTCAAATTGGCGGATCTTTTGTCGTTCTCGCGTCAGCTGGCCACTATGCTGGAAGCGGGCGTGCCGCTTATCCGCAGTTTAACGGTCATTGAAACCCAGGTGGACAGTGAAGTCTTGTTCAGCGTCCTCCAAAGGGTCCGCCAGGATGTTGAGCAGGGGACATCCTTGAGCGTGGCATTGGCCAAACATCCCAAAATTTTTAATCAGTTTTGGATAAGTCTTCTTGAGGTGGGAGAGGCTTCGGGGACGATCCCGACGATCCTTCACAAGCTTTCGTTCTATTTGCAACAGCAGGCCTCTTTCCAGTCCTCGATCATCTCCGGCATTATCTATCCCGCGATCCTGTTTGTCGTCGCCTGCGGCGCGATCGCGTTCTTCGCGCTTTTCGTGGGGCCAAAATTTGAAGAGATCTTCACGTCCATGAACGCCCAGCTGCCCTGGATCACGACACAGCTGTTGATGATCTTTAAATTTATGCGGAATCATTTCTTTTGGCTTGTGGCTGGTTTGGTAGGGGCGGTCGTGCTTTTTCGTAATTATATCCAGACCTATCACGGGAAAATGGCCTTTGAGAAATTTTTGTTCGGGTTGCCGGTGGTCGGCGAGGTCTTTCAACAGATCATCCTGGAGCGGTTTGCTTCCCAGATGTCCATCCTTATCGACAGCGGGGTCCCCATCCTTTACGCGCTGGATATTACCGAGCGGCTTGTGGACAATAACACCTGCGCGCTGGTGGTTAATCAGATCAAGGAAGCGGTCAAGCGGGGAGAACTTTTGGTGTCTCCGATGGAACGCAGCGGTTTTTTCCCATCGATGTGCATCCAGATGATCATGGTCGGTGAAGAAACGGGCGAATTAAGCAAAATGCTCAAGCATGTGGCGGCCTATTACCAGGACAGCGTTGAAACTTTTATGAAACGGTTCGCGACCATTATTGAGCCCTTCATGCTGGTTTTTATGGGGGGCGTCATTGGTATTATCATCATAGCCATGTTCCTGCCAATGTTTAATATTGCCCAGTTGGGGGGAGGGGGTGGTGGGGTCAAATAGGGCGACAAAAATTTATCAAATTTGTCTTTATCCGCGGTCATGTTTGGTATAAATTACGTTACTAGAAGGTAGTTCCCGATATTTGACAACCGCTTTTTCGTGTGCTATACCTTCTGTAGAAGGTAGCAGGTGTTATTGCTCGGGTAAACTACTCGTAAGGGTAGGGCACAAAACTAGAGGGTCCCCATAGTTTTCTTCGAAAACAAGCATGGGGATAGCCAGTTACCAATAACAGGTGATGTGTGCCTATTCTACAGGGTAGAATAGGCATTTTTTATTTTATCTGCGCAGATGCGCAGATAAAATACCCCTGCCGTCTATCAAATATGCAGGGGTGATTGATATAGTTGTCAGGAAATATCGAAAACTAGTTCGGCCATATACGGATTAGAGCAGCGGGATCGATATACCGCTACTTAGGTATTTTCGCAACCGGGAAAACAATGACAAAAAACGGAAAGCGGAAAATACAGGAGAAAAAATGAAACTCAAACAGAACAAAAGTGGTTTTACGTTACTGGAAATCATCATCGTCATCATCATCGTCGGCGTGCTGGCCAGCTTGGCCTTGCCGCGGTTTTTTGCGACGGTGGAATTTTCCAAGAGCACCGAAGCGCTCAATGCCATGGGAACATTGCGTCAATCCATGGAACGCTGTTATTTGGCTTCCGCCGGATCTTATGCTACTTGTACGATTGCTAGTCTGGACGTTGAGAACCCGGGCAATTCTCCCGGCGCGCGTTTTACTTACACGGTGACCGGCGCGACTGCCACCGATTATACTCTTGTGGCAACACGCAATACGGCCGATGGTGGTACTTCCGGTGACTTGATTCGGATTATACAGTCGCCTACCGGCGTGACCCGTAACGGGACCGGAGCCTTCGCCGGTATTAAGTAATTAATGACGTTGTTGAATAAATGTACAATAGCATCGTAGGGAGCGCGGATTTGCGTCCCCTACGATGTTGTTGTTTATGGAGTCGCCTGCCAGATGCGAATATTAAAAGAGAACGGGGCGTTCACTTTCATTGAACTGATCTTTGTGATCATTGTGATCGGGGTTCTGGCCGGGCTGGCTGTCCCGCGGTTTACTCATACGATAGAAAAATCCAGGACCGCGGAAGCCATCAACATCCTGCAAACCCTGCGCGAGGCCCAGGAAGTTTATAAACTTGAAAATGGTGTATATTTGTCGGGACCTTCGCCTGATTCGTTGGACGTTACGATCCCTTCATCAAGGAATTTTGACCCGCCAACGGTAGCGGCAGACCCGTTGGCTTCGATCCAGCGCAATGCCGGCGGTTATAATTATACATTAACGATTGATAGCGTTGGGGTCGTCAAGTGCTCGGGTGTTTCACCCGCCAATATTTGCGCGCGAATAGGTTGCGCGGGAGGAGCCGGCAGTGACCAATGCAACTAATTCATCTGTAATGGCAGGTGGCCAACGATCGTTCGCACCCGGCTTTACCTTGCTGGAGTTGATGGTGGTCGTTATCATCGTCGGGGTCATTGCCGCGTTCGCGATCCCCAATTACAACAAATCCATGCAAAAGGCCCACGAACGGGACATGCTTGCCCAGCTGACCTCCATCCACGCCGCGAACCTGCTTTTTCGCTCCTACGATGGGAATTATTGGAGTACCGGCGGGGGGAACGCGGACATGGCTGCGATCAATAGCGCCTTGTCGATCAACATTATCGCCAACAGCGGGACGACGTATAACTATAATAGCGCAGACGGCACCAGTTTTTTGGCAACCGCCACCTGGGGTGCTTGTATCCTGGGTGTAACCGAGGCGCCTCTAGATAGCGACAACCCTTGTCTTTCGGGCGGCACGTGTTTGTTGACATTGTCCAATTGTCCGTAGTAATAATGGCTACAAAAGCATGCTTAAAATTCTTAAGGAAAAAGGATTCGCCTCGGTATTGGAGGTCATTGTGACGGCGGTCATATTTATGCTTGCCGCCTTCGGCATTATGTCGACCGTTTCGATGTTAAGGCCGCATAACCTGGAAGTTTCCCGCGAGATCGAGGCATCCTATCACGCCAAGAACATGATGGATTATCTGCGCGGCCAGGTGGACGCCGTGGCGTGGGAGGCCAACACGGGGCCGCTGAAGCACGGCGTCACGCATAGCAATACGATCGGCGATTATACGATCAACTGGACCCTGGAAGAAGTCAATCCCATGGATTATCCCGCCGGCCTGGCCCCGCGTAAATTGTCAATGAACGTTTATTTCCCGGATTGAAAAATGAACAAAGGTTTAACGCTCACAGAGCTTTTGGTCGCCAGTATCCTTATGGGCATCGTGATGACGGGCGTGGCCGCGTTCAGCTTCTTTATCAAGCAGGCGCGGGATTCAACCGGCGCCGGGACCATCCTTGCCGTGCAGGCGGCGACCGCGATGCATTATTTGGTCGAAGACGCCAATAAGGCGGTAGGGGATAACAGCGATCGGGGGGTTGTTTCCGGCACCTCCGGCGCCGCCCTTGGGTCGATTTGTTTCCGGCACGACACGAACGATCCGGCCTCTTATGCCGATGACACCTGGGCGTGTTATTGGTACAGAAGTCTGGATCGTTCTTTATGGAAATGTGCCATCCGTAGCGCCGCTGCCGGAGCGCCGCCGGCTGATTTCCAGGCCTGTAACCCGGCCATTAAACTTGTGCCCCTTGTTTTTTCGAGCCCGCAGTATTTTCTCATTGTTAATGAATCTGCCAGCGGACGGTTTTCCCATGTTGATATCACGCTCAATACGATCGCCGATCCTATGCAGGCGTCCGATACGATGAATAACCCGACTTACCAATTGTTCACCCGCGTCAGCCCTCCCGCGCATGGCCGATAGAAAAGATCCTTCGGACTTTAAGAACGTCGTTTTATTGTCCTTCGCGCTCTTGATCCTCATCTTTCTGGTTTTTTCGAACAGTCTGAATAATGATTTTATGATGGATGATCACGGGTTGATCCTGCAGGACACGAAATTCCGCAACATTCAATATCTCCATTATCAGTTCATCCCCGATCAACACCGATATCTGAATATCGAAAACGGTGCCGTCGCGGCCTACTATCGTCCATTTGCCCATATTGTACCCATGATCAGTTACTTGATCTTTAAGAATAATGTTTTTGGGTATCATTTTATTAATTGTATTTTATTTTTGCTTTGCGCTATGACCATTTATTCCTTGGTCCAGCGGTTATTCAAAGACCGGGAATGCGCGTTGCTGGTGACCCTGTTGTATGTGGTTCATCCGATTAACGGGTTGTTCGTTAATTATATTACCGCCAGTGTCTTTGCCCTTCAGATGATCGCGATGGCTGGATCATTGATATTATTCTTGCGGGCCGTTGAGTTACCGCGCTACGCGTTCACGGTCCTGGCCAGTATTGTTCTGTATGTGATAGGTTTGTTGTGCCATGAAACGACACTCGCTCTGCCGCTTTATATGCTCGCGACCGTCTGGCTGCTCGAAAAAAGACCTTATAAACGCGCGGTTTTGCTTTTGTCGCCGTACGTTATTCTTTCTTTCGGCTATGTCTTGTTTCGCCTTAAATATGCCAGTTTTAAGAGCGGCATTTTTGATAAGTTTTTCTCTTCCGGCATCGATCCCGTATCGCTGGCCGCGTCGAACATCAAGCTGTTTTTTTGGTATGTCTCAAAATTCTTTTATTGGGACGGCATCGTCATCAAATGGACCACGCCGGCCGTGACCAGGGATCTTTTAATTTGGTTTTTTATGTTCGCCCTGGTCATCGCCCTTTGGGTCTACTACCTTTGCAAGAAAGAGAAAATTAAACTGTGGGGGCTCTCGATATTATTGCTGGGATTTCTGCCGGTTTTGTTCGCGTCTTCCTTTGAGTTGAAATATGGATTTATCCTGGAGCCGCACTGGCTTTTTTTCCCTTCGCTGGGTATGTTTGTCATCCTTTCGCAATATTTGCTCCAGCTAAAGAGGGTGGTAAACCGAAAGATCTATTTTATCTTTCTTTTGTCCCTAATGGCGCTTTTGATATCATTTAGCCGCCAGCTCAATGCTTTGTGGGGTGATGAGATCAGATATTGCCGATACTGGCTTAAGCATTCTCCGTCACAAAAAGGCGCGATGTTCTATCTCGCTTCCGCATTGATGAGGGAAGGGAGGATCGAAGAAGCCAAGGCGGTTTATCGCGGTGCCCTGGAAGGGAGGGCTTTGGATTGGCAGGTCCATGTCAACCTTTCATTGATCGCGCAACAGCAGGGGAATCCAAGTGAAGCGTTGCAGGAATTAAACCGCGCGTTGGAGCTTCAGCCTAAATCATCGATCGTCGTTAATAATTTAGGTATTTTATACAAAAATTCAGGCGATCTCGACCGGGCACAGGGCTATTTCCAGCAAGCCATAAATTATAATCCATATCTGCTTGAGCCGCGTTTGAATCTGGCTTCGGTTTATGTCCAGGAAAAAAAATACAGGGAGGCCCTGGACCTTTATCATGAAAATCTTCTTGTTGACCCAAAAGATGAGAATAGTTTATTGGAACGGCTTAAGGTGTTTCTTCTGAGTGACCAGCAGGATGCGGCTATTGCGGAAGTTGAGAATATTTTGAAGGCGTCGTATTCTTCAGCGTTGTATACAAAGCTGGCCGTGCTGATGTCAGAAAGCGGATTTAATAAACTTGCCCTCAGGTCATTTCAGAAAGCCATCAAGAGGGATCCTGACAAGGCGGAGGCTTATGTTGAGATGGGAAAATTTCTGGGCAATATCGGCCGGCTCGATGACGCGATCAGGATTTGGGAGGGGGCTTTGCGTTTTGATGAACACGTGGGGGAGCTTGAGGAATTAATCCAGCAGGCCCGAACATTTAAGGCTGAATCCCGTGAATCAGGGCCCGCGAACTCAACTGGGATACCTTGATGAGGTCTTTAGCAAAATTGTTGCACTAAAAGATCGAATGTATATAATGGTCTTTGATATTTTCGTGTCGTTGATCGTTTTTATGAGTCGGTAGCTCAGCTGGGAGGGCGCTTCGTTGGCAATGGAGAGGCCGG
>ORJL010529132.1_pt1 | contig 16032 bp, 15 predicted proteins | sample 1779941 | NCBI WGS metagenome assembly ORJL01 (sample SAMEA104232317, study PRJEB22302) | groundwater metagenome | biome: forest; feature: aquifer; material: groundwater | place: USA | collected 2011-08-07 | depth 5.8 m | reverse complement strand
GGTTGTTATAAACTGCAGCGTTGTATTGCCCTACTTCGCTAATGCAAGCGCTGTTTGGGTCATTAATATAAGCGTAAAAGACACATTTGGAGGCACTGGAAGAAATGACACTGGAATATTCACAATTAACACTGTTTCAGGCTTGTCATTGCCAATAACATTTGTCAATTTCACCAATGTAAATCTCGGCCAGCAGGACGTTCCTTCAAGCCCGCTGACGATAAATAACACCGGCAATGAGGACTTTGACACGATAAATGTATCAGCAGCGCTTTTAAGAGGAACAACTACAACGACAGAGACGATAGCTGCAACAAGCTTTTATGCAAACATAACAAATGCAACTGCAGGCTTGGGTGTGCAGTTAGCAGCAACTCCTGTGACATTAAGAGAATTGGTGCAAAGCACCAGCGGCACTGGCTTGGACAACGCAACACTGGTGCACGGCCATTCAAGAAGCGCTTATACTCTAATTAAAGACAAAGGAAACAGGACGGTGTTCTTCTGGGTTGATGTACCAAGCAGCAGCTTGAGCTCGCAATTGTACAACGCAACCTGGAATATCATTGTGATTAACAATCCGTAAAGTTTATTAACTTCTTTTTTGTTTTTGATTCAAATGAGATATTTAATATTTTTTTTAGTGTTTTTAGCTTTGAGCCTTACTGTTGATGCTATAGCTGTTGCTTCAGATTACCTGGAAAACAGTACTTTGGAGTTAATAAGAGGCGCATCGCAAATATACAGCATAAGGCTTCAAAACCCAACTGACTATGAAGCGGCTATAAATGTTGATTTTGACAATACCTACATGAAAGCAATAGATTACAGGGAAGTTTACACTTTGGCTCCGCGGGAAACCGGATATAAAATATTATTTAACATAACAGCGCCTGAAAAGCCTGGCTTATACTCAGTAGGCTATACAGTAAGCGAAGTTGAGTCAGGAGGAAGCGGCTTGGGCTTGCTCCTAAAAATCAACAGAAACTTTAATTTAAGAGTGATTGAGGACCCTAATAGAATACAAATCAACTATTTTAATTTGGCATTTGCAGCTGCATTATCAGCATTGGCATTCTTATTATTGCAAAAAAATGACAAGAAAAAGATATTCAAAAAAGCGGTGGATTGCCTGCTAAAACATAAAATTATTTCTAAAAGAAGAAAATATAGAAAGACAAAATAAGTAAAATCTTTGCCTTTATAATTTTAGCATAGCAAAGAACACAAATAATTAAGCAATGAATGATGTTCTTTGCTTGTCAAAAATTGAAAATTTTTGAGCACTCGAAAACCGTAAGGTTTTCTTTGTATTACGAACGAGCATGTATTGCTCAATTAATTATGTGAGTGAGTATAGCTGATTTTTATGAGCAATTGATTTTGCCAGCTCCTAAAATATAGAAAAGTAGATAAATGAATTATGCAAATTCTTGTTAATATGGAAAAAATGAGGCGTAATTTGCTTTTATGCTTGCTTATATTGAACTTCTTATTTTTAATCAGTTTTGTGCATAGTCAAAGCGTTGGTATTGGCCTGCAAATAATAGACACCTCTGGACCTATAATCAATTTAATCGAGCCAATTAACAATTCTGGCAACATTCATGGAAATATTACATTTTCTTATAATGTAAGCGACGCAAGCACAGTAAGTAATTGTTCTTTAATGATTAATGATAAAACCAACATAACTGACATATCAATCACAAAAGACACTCGAATAAATTTTAGATTAAATAACACAGCTATTGGAAATTATAATTGGAGCATTAACTGCACGGACAATCTTGGATTTGCCGGGAATAGCTCTGAAAGAGCATTTTCAGTCAATTTAATGGCAAATTTTAATGGAAGCACTACCAATATCTCTTCAGCTGACATAAGAAATATAACTAATTTTGTGATTGAGGCATCACCTAATGGCAAGATTAATTTTAGCGAAAATGTAGATTTAAGCCAAGGTTTAGATTTAGACAAATATGTGAATATATCATCCAACAGAATTGAGATTAACTCAACTGCTCTTAGCGCTTTAAACAAATCCGCAACTCTGTCTTTGTACGGATTAACATTTACAAACCCTAGACCATTGAGAGATGGCTCAGCTTGCCCTAGTACAATATGCACAGAAGTTTCCTACTCAGGGGGCACTTTTATTTTTACTATAACTAAATTTACAGTTTACTCATCTGAAGAGACTCCTTCAAGTGGAGATAGTGGAGGCTCTTCAGGAGGAGGTGGAAGCAGCGGAGGTGGAGGAGGGGGTGGAGGAGGCGGGGCAGCACCATCTAATCCAATAATCACGGATTTCAGCATAGACAAGCTTGTCCTTAAAGTTGTGCTGAAGCAAGGGCAGACGAAAACAGAGACATTAAACATTAAGAACTTAGGAACATCAATATTTGATGTAAAAGCATTTTTAAGTGATATCGAGAAGTTTAAAGTCAGTCCAGTAGCAAATGAGATATCGCATACTTTGAATCCTGACGAAGAGAAGACAATAGAGCTTGTTTTTAAGGCATTAGAAAACGAAAAGCCGGATATTTATCCAGCAGAAATTACGCTTAAAAGCCCTTCTGTAGAAAAAAAAATTGTCACTATAGTGGAAGTTGATTCCGCAGAGCCATTGTTTGATGTTGATGTTGAAGTTTTATCAGAGTCCAAGAAAGTGTTTCCAGGAGAAGATGTATTGCTGGAGGTTAATTTGTTCAACGTAAGAGGCTTCGGCAGGGTGGATGTGGCTGTTGAATATGCGATAAAGGACTTAAAGGGAAATTTAGTAGCCAGCGAGCACGAGACTTTAGCAGTCGAAACCCAATCAAAGTTTACAAGAGCATTAACAATACCAAGCGACTTGCGGCCGGGAACTTATGTCGCATTTGCAAAAGTCACCTATGCAGACTCAGTGGGAACAAGCTCTGACTTGTTTGAGGTTACAGTAAAATCAATAAGGCTGCTTCCAATACAAATAAATGATTATAAAAATATTTTGTTGTTTGGCGCTGCAGTTTTAGCTGTCGCAGTTCTTTTGTTTTCCGCCTACCGATTTGGATACTTCAGGAAGAAAGCGCCCAAAACAAAAGTTGAAGAGGTAAATCAATTAAAGGAAGAGGAAAAATCGCAAAAGCTGAGAAAGGAGCTTGAAGCGCTGGAAAGCGCTTATAAATCAGGATTCATTTCTGCTGAATCATACGAAAGGGACAGGAAGAGGATAGAAGACAAATTGAAATAAAATATTAAACCAAAGATTATTAAATATTGCATAGTTTTCTTAATGTATGAAAAGGATATTATTTTTATTCATTATATTAAATTTGTTGTTAATGCCAAATGTTTTTGCCAAGCAGGGGCATATGAAGTTATTGGCTGTGAAGGAAACAGAAACAGGCTATGAAGGCGGCATTGCTGATTTATACCTTGAGATAAAGCCTGGTTCCGGCAGGGTTTTTCTTGAGACATTTCCCCTGACAAGGACGGATACGCAGATGTCGACAAGGTTTGCAAAGGCAATTGCCTGCGATGTCATTGAAAAAGACTGCGATGATACCGACTTTTTCTACACAATAACAGCGGACTCTGCGATTATAGCGGGGCCAAGCGCAGGAGCCTCAATCGCAATATTGACAGTGGCTATGCTTGAGGATCTTAAACTAAATGAAGATTATGCAATAACCGGAACAATAAATTCAGGCGGCTTAATCGGGCCTGTAGGCGGCTTAAAGGCAAAAGTTGAGGCAGCCAAAAAAGCTGGCTTAAAAAAAGCCTTCATACCTGCCGGCGAAATAATTATAAGGCTGGATAACTCCACAATAGACTTGAAAAATCTTTCAAAAGAGCTTGGCATAGAAATTATTGAGGCATCAACATTAAGCGAGGCTGTAAAGGAGTTCACAGGAAAGGAGATTAAACAGAGATTCAAAAGCATAGATATAAGCGAGGAGTACACAAGCACAATGAAGTCGCTTGCAAAGGACTTGTGCGACAGAAGCAACAAGCTGAAGGCTGAAACAACAAATCTTAATTTTTCCCTTAACGTAACTGCAATAAGGGAAAATGCCCGGAATTTGACAGGCAAGGGAAAAGAGGCTTTTGAAAGGCAGACATTCTACAGCTCTGCAAGCTATTGCTTTGGGGCAAATGTTGAATACTCAACTTTGCTGCTGTTGTCAAAGAATATATCAAAAGATGATGCTTTAAGAGAGGTTGAAAAGATAAAGAAAGAAATCAATGATTTTAGCAATAAGATGGAAGGTATTAAAAAAAAAACAATAACAGATTTGGAAGCGTACATTGTGGTTAAGGAGAGGCTTGCAGAAGCGCAGGATTCAGCAGAGCAGGCTCTTGATATATTAAACAAAACAAACAAAACAGAAAAGGCTGCAAGAACCTTGGCTTATGCCGCTGAAAGGATTAACTCAGCTCATTCATGGGCTGTTTTCATGGGCAAAAGCGGCAAGGCATTTAACTTAAACAAGGACGTCTTAAAAAAATCTTGCCAGAATAAAATAAGCGAAGCCGATGAAAGAAAGCAGTACGTTGAATTGTATTTCCCTGGAACATTGGACAACATAAAAAAGGACATTGACAAGGCGAATGATGAGCTTGAAAAAGGCAACTACGAGCTTTGCCTTTCAACAGCAAGCAAGGCAAAGGCTGATGTTGATATTATCCTAAGCGTGTTCGGGGTTGATAATGCGCAGTACAGGAATATAGTAGAGAGAAAACTTGAGATAGTAAAAAACAACATTGCAAGGGAATCTTCAAAAGGCATTTTTCCCATATTAGGCTACAGCTATTATGAGTATGCAAATTCATTGAAAGACTCTGATTTGTTTTCAGCTTTGCTTTATTCAGAATACGCCTTGGAGCTTGGCAACCTTGATATATATTTTAAGGAAAGCAATGGCAGGAAGAAAAGCATCGACATTGACAATAAATTGCTTGGCGCATTTTTGATCGGGGTTTTAGCAGGCTTTGTTGCTGCTTACCTAGTCAGGAGCAAAACAAAAATTGAGAAAAGCAGAAAAAAACGATAAGACGATTATAAACCCAAGCAGAACAAAGTCGCATGCGAGCGAACTCGTTGGAACTCGCTCACAACTGACGTTGCTCTGCCGGGAAAAAAGAGGTGATAGATTATCACTATAGAAGTGATATTATCACTATGAAATGGGTTGTTCTTATTATCACTTTAAAATGAATAAACTTATATTTAAACTTTTCTATTTAAAGGCAGCTTCAGGATTATTTTTTCTGGCAATTGCCCTTTTATTGACTGGGTGCGCTTCAATAATAACAGGCAAAGCAATAGCTAATGAAATCACAAAAAGCCCTGAAGTTTATTTTTGCCCAGCTGACGATTGCGGCAAAGCGCTTGAAAGGCATATAAGCTCGGCTAATTTCTCTGTTTATTGCGCTTTGTACGATATGGACTTGAAAGGAGTCATAAGCTCGCTTGCAAAAAAAAGCAAAACTGCTGATGTAAGGCTTGTAATGGACAGATCAAACTACGAAGGGCAGGTGAAAGGCAATGTAAAGCTCGACAATAATGAGCGGCTCATGCACAATAAGTTTTGCATAATCGACGGCAGAATAGTCGTAACGGGCTCTTTTAATCCAACCAACAATGACAACTACAATAACAATAACAACCTGCTGGTTGTTTACTCAAGCATATTGGCAAAAAATTATGAAGATGAGTTTGATGAATTGTGGAATGGCGAATTTGGCAAAGGCAATAGAGTAAAAAATCCCGTGCTGCATGTCAACAATATAAAAATAGAGAATTATTTTTGCCCTGAAGATGATTGCGCTTTCCATGTTATCGGCTTGATTAAAAATGCTGAAAGCAGCATTTATTTCATGGCATTCAGCTTTACAAACGAGGAAATTGCAGATGCGCTAATCAAGAAAAATGTTGAGGTAAGGGGCATTTTTGATGCGCAACAGTCATCAAGCAAGTTCTCGCAGCTTAAAAGGATGCGTGATTTTGGAGTCAATGCAAAAAAAGATTCAAACAAATACAAAATGCACCACAAGGTTTTCATTATTGACAATAAGACTGTTGCAACAGGAAGCTTTAATCCGTCATTAAGCGCGGATGAAAAAAATGATGAAAATCTTTTGATAATTCACGACAAAAGGATTGCAAGCGCTTTTCTGAAGGAATTTGACAGCTTATGGCAGTGAAAAAATAAAACATTGACAGAAAATTTTTTAAAGGCTGCATTAAATTCCGCTTATCGGAATAAAATGGGGAAAGAAGAAGAAAAATTTAACGCATATAATGACGAGGAAGAGGAAGAAGAAGACAACGTTGACGTAAAAGACGAAGATGAGGAGGAAGACCGCAGCGAGGACGATGAAGAAAAGGGGGATGAGGAGTAAATATTATTTATAGAGAATTTTGAATATCCATATAATTGTCAAAATTCCCTAAGAGAACTTTGAATGTAAAGTGGCAAAATGGCGGGTTATTCAAAGTTCTCTATAATAAAATTTATAAAAACAAGCAAAGTTTCCTTTTTCTATGAACGATGTCTTAATTATAGGCACTGTAGCCCTTGATACAATAGAAACGCCTTTTGGGAAGGTTGAAAAAACACTAGGAGGCAGCGCAACATATGCCTCTTTTGCCGCAAGCTTTTTTGCAGAGCCTTCATTGGTATCAATTATCGGCAGCGACTTTCCAAAAGAGTACATTGAGCTGATGAAAAAAAGGAAAATCGACCTTGAGGGGCTAAAGACAGCTGGCAAGACTTTCCATTGGGATGGTTTTTACGAGTACGACATGAACGAAGCAAAAACCAGAAAGACTGAGCTTAACTCGCTGGAGAATTTCAAAGCAGAGGTGCCTGAAAAATACAAAAACATTGATTATGTTTTTTTAGCGAACATTAATCCTGAACAGCAGCTTGAAGCTTTGAGGCAGCTGAACAATCCAAAGCTTGTTGTTCTTGATACAATGAACTTCTGGATAAACAACAAGAGAAAAGAGCTGATTGAAGCAATAAAAAACGTTGATGTTCTTCTGCTTAACGACGGTGAAGCGAGGCAGCTTTTCAGCACAGCAAATCTTGTGCAAGCTGCAAATTCTGCATTAAAGCTGGGCCCAAAAGCAGTTATAATCAAAAAAGGAGAGCATGGAGCTTTATTGTTCACAAAAAACAAACATTTTAATGCGCCGGGCTATCCGCTGGAGAGCATAAAGGATCCGACAGGATGCGGCGATTCCTTTGGCGGGGCTTTTATCGGATATTTGGCGAAAACAAAAGACTTGAATGAACAAAATTTCAGGAAAGCAATTGTTTATGGAAGTGTTGTAGCAAGCCACAATGCGGAGGATTTTGGGCTGAACAGGCTGAAGAATTTGACAATGAGAGATATAGAAAAAAGGTACAAAGAGTTTCAGGATATAAGGGAGTTCTAGATTTAACTGATAATAATAGGCATAATTGTTATAGCAGAGCCAGTTATCGGAGAATAGCCGCCATGGCACTTATTTATTGCATAATTCAAAGCCTCTTCTTTTGTGATTGAGGCGCCTACACCACTCTTATTTATATAATCAATAAAATCTTGCTTGGTTATTACTGGCTTTTCCTTTACGCAAGCCCCATTTTTGCAGCCGTTTGGGCATTTATATTCTTCTCTATTTAGTACAGGTTTTCCTTTTGAATCTATCTTTGTACAAGAATATTCTATTAAGGTATTTTCATCTTTACATGTATCCTCGACAGGAACTATAGTAGTATTATCGTAGGATATGCCTTTTACATAATATTTCTTTCCATGGTCGGAGTCTGTGCATTTTGTCTCATTTGTGCAGAAATGGGTTGAGATAGTGCAATCAACAGGATTGCAGACTAGCTTGCCTCCAGTATATCCTCTTTTTTTGCAGGAATCACCAGCAAACCTAAAGCCGTCGCATTGCTCATTAGGCTGATTGACAAAGCCGTCTCCGCAAGCAGGAGGATTACAATTTGTAGTAGAGATTTTACAGTCAGTACAGGATAATTTTCCACCTGAAAAGCCTAAATCTGTGCATGATACTCCATTAAAATCATTTTTATCGCATTCTTCTTCAAGTTGGTTTGCAAATCCATCTCCGCATCTTGCAGGAGCACAATTTGCAGTATTGAATGTGCAGTCTGGTTTGCATGAAAGATTGCCTCCAGCAAAGCCAAGCTTTTCGCAAAATTTGCCACCTAAGTTATTGCCATCGCATTGTTCATTAGCTTGTATTTTGCCGTCTCCGCAGCCAACTGGAACGCAATTTGTAGTGTTAAATGTGCAGTCTGAACAGGAGAGTTTTCCATAAGAGTATCCCAATTCTTTGCATGACTTGCCACCTAGGTTGTTGTTATCACATTGCTCACCAGTTTGAAGTATGCCGTCTCCGCAACCTTTTGGTATGCAATTTGTTGTTGAGACTGTGCAGTCTGGGTTACATGAGAGTTTACCATAAGAAAAGCCTAGTTCCTTGCATGTTTTGCCACCTAGATTGCTGCTATCACATTGTTCATTGGGCTGATTTATCACTCTGTCTCCGCAGCCGATAGGAGTGCAATTTAAGGTTGAGATTGTGCAGTCTACTGGGTTGCAAATTAGTTTTCCTCTTACATAGCCAAATTTTTGGCACGTAGCGCCATCAAAGTCTTTTCCATCACATTTTTCATTAGGCTGATTGATAAAGCCATCTCCGCATACAGCAATAGTGCAATTTTGGGTTGATATTGTGCAATCAGGATTGCAAATTAGTTTGCCGCCTTCATAATCAAATTTTTCACATGTCTTGCCATCAAAATCATTTCTGTCGCACTGCTCATTAAGCTGATTAACTTTGCCGTCTCCGCATATTGGAGTGCCACATACCTCTTTGTAATCAACGCAGCAATCCTTATTTTTTTCACAAACGGCATCGCAATAGCAATTTGAAACGCCGCTCTTTTGACCGCAATATTTTACGCCAGAAGGATTTACACATGTGCCCGGCTTTTGGGCGTTGACAAAAGTAATAGATAAAGACAGTAATAAAATGACAATTAGAGAATAAGTAATCACTCTTTTCGGCATATCTCTTCTCCCCTTAGTTTAGATATATAAATGTTTCGTTTTTAAATTTCTTCCTTTAAATTTGCTGTCACAACCATTGTCAAGGTTGATTGTATTTCCTTTTTGTCTTTTCTAAAGTTAAGCACAAATTCATGAAATTTCTCTACATTCTCAAATTTAAGTTTAATCAGTAAGTCATATTCTCCAGTAATTCCAAAAATCTCTTTTACATGCTTGTCATTAATAATTTTATTGTCTATGTAGTCTGATGTGCCGCCTTTGATAAGCATAAATACAATGAAATTTTCGCCAACTGCTTTATTATTTAATTTAATTGTAAATTTTTCAATTACTTTGTTTTTGATAAGCTTCTGTATTCTTTGATGGACTGTACTTGGCCTTATATTGGTTCTTTTTGCTATATCCTTTATTGGCTCTCTTGAGTTCTGCCTCAAAACTTCCAAAATTTTCTCGTCCTTGTTGTCCATTTCCATTATAATGAGAGGGCTCTCTGTTGTAAGAAAGCGCTAAAGGGGGAAATTGTATTCATTTCAGAGAGCCTCTAACAAAATGATGAATTTTCCAGCTTATATTTAAATTTTTCTATTTTTATCCCATTTTTAAAGTTAAAAGTAGATATTTTACTATTTTTATTGAAAAAAGTATATAAATATCTATAAATTACATAGCTTTGGTGGTTTTTATGGACAAAGGTGCTAATTATGAGGTTAAGGACATAAAGCTGGCAGGGCAGGGAAAATTGAATATAGAGTGGGCTGAGATGCAGATGGGAGCTTTGCTCAAGGTTAGAGAGAGGCTTGTTAAAGATAAACCTTTAAAAAATATAAGGATAGGGAGCTGCCTGCACATCACAAAAGAAACTGCTGTTTTAATAAAAACACTTATTGCTGGTGGGGCAGATGTTGCTGCTTGTTCCTGCAATCCATTGAGCACTCAAGATGATGTTGCTGCTGCACTAGCCCAAGAAGGAATTAAGATTTATGCCTACAAAGGCGAAAATAAAGAAGATTACTACAGGTATCTAAACAAAGTTATTGAATTTAAACCTCAAATAACAATTGATGACGGCTGTGATTTGGTTTCTGAAATACACAAAAACCATCAAGATTTAATACCTCAAATCATAGGTGGTTGTGAAGAGACAACTACTGGAGTTATAAGGCTAAGGGCTATGGAAAAAGATAAAGCATTAAAATATCCAATTGTTGCTGTAAATGAGTCTGCAACAAAACATTTGATGGACAACATTAAGGGAACAGGCCAATCCACTATTGATGGTGTTCTAAGGGCTACAAATGCACTAATCGCAGGAAATAACTTTGTGGTTTGCGGTTATGGTGATTGCGGCAAAGGCTTAGCAAAAAGGGCACAGGGGATGGATGCCATTGTCACTGTGACAGAAGTTGATCCATTTAGAGCCTTACAAGCGGTAATGGATGGTTTTAGAGTTATGCCGCTTAAAGAAGCTGCAAAAATTGGGGATATATTTGTAACAGTCACTGGAAACAAGAATGTTATCGATATAGGACATATAAAACTAATGAAAGATGGTGCAATTTTAGCCAATTCTGGGCATTTTGACGCTGAGATTAATATAAACGGATTAAAAAAAGTTGCTAAAGGCCAAAGAAAAATACGTCAATTTATGGATGAGTTTACATTAGACAATGGGAGAAGCGTATTTATTCTGGGCGAAGCCAGACTTATTAACCTCGCAGCAGGGGAAGGACACCCTTCATCTATAATGGCCATGTCATTCTGCAATCAGGCCTTTGCTTGTGAGTTCTTAGTCCAGAATTATGGAAATCTTCAACCCAAAGTGTATGTTTTGGCTCCTGAGAAAGATGACGAAATTGCCAGACTACAGCTTAAAGCGATGAATATAGAGATTGACACTTTAACTAAAGAACAAGAAGATTACCTAAAGAACTGGAGAGAAGGAACTTAACTATATTCAGATTTGGCTTTGTGTGTAAACCACTGGACATCCCTGCCTAAAGTATATAAAGCCAGTCTACTTCTAAAATCGAAAAAGAGAATACGCAAAACTGCTAAATAATGATTTTACATTTACTTCGTAAACGCCGACTTACAGCCTAAAATCAATTAGGCAGTTTCGCTCAACATTCTCTTTTTTTGACGGCTCCAAAGTTTAAACTTAAAGAAAAAACTTTGAAGGTGTTTGAAATGAATTACTCATATAATTGGTACAATGAACCTAAAAATCAGACAGTATGTTTATATAAAGATTTTTTGTCTAAATTAACTTTATCCTGTATAAACAAAATTAATGCTAATTCTCTAGAAAGAAAAATTAAAGAGCTAAAGAAATATAGACTAGCTAAGGTTTCTATCAAAAAATGGCTTTATGGTTACAGCAATGGAGGAATAGAAATAAGTAATTTAATGAAAATGTGTGATTTTTTGAGATTACCATATAATAGCCTTAATGGCAAATTCTTGTTTATGGGACAATTAGGAAAAAAATCAAAGATTAAAACTTTTATTAAACCAAAATTTCCAATCGATTTAAGCATTCCTGAAATCGGTACAATTATTGGAGCTCAGGCAAGTGATGCCTCTTTAAATCTAAGAGGTTGGTTTTATTATAACAACAAGGAAGAATTAAGGAATAAAATAAGCAATACTATACAAAAGATTTTTGGTGATGTACAATCAATATTATTATTTGATAGATTTAAAAGAAAATATGGCTTACAGTTTCCCGCAATTGTAGCAAGAGCCATAAATTTTCTTGAAATTCCATACGGCAGAAAAACAATACAAAATTATTCATTGCCTAAAATTTTGATGAATGGTCCATTACAAATGCAAAAAAATTATTTTTCTCAAAGATATAGTGATGAAGGTTCTATAAGATTCATAAAAGATGGGAGAAACAGGTGGCATTTATTCTGCTATCAAGCTATAGACTTAAATCCTATATTAAATAAGAAAGAACTCGATAAATTAAAAGACATTATAATCAAAAAGGGAAGGTTAAAATCAACTCCTTCTAAGACTGACTTTAAAGTTTATTCTAAGATTTCAAACTTAAAGAAATTTAAGATTGAGGATTATAAACCAAACTTCTTGTTGAATGAGCAGATTTTACTTAAAAATTTTGGAATAAAGTCACATCTAATGTTAACAAAAATAAAATATTATTTCAAGACTGATAAATTATCGGCATATTGGCAAAGCATAGTTTATGACCAGAAAGATATTTTAAAATTTCATAAATATATAGGATTTAACGATTCTGAGAAAAATAGGAAGTTAGAAGAGTGTAGTCAGATGATAAATGCGTGAATAAAAATTAAGAAAATGGCTGATTTTATGGTTTAAATAGTGTTCACGTGAGCATGTTCGGTTGGGAGTGGTAGAGAAAATGTAGTTTATATTAATTTTACTACTTAAACCCTTCTTCCTTCTCAACCAAAGAAAATGGAGTCTGGTCAAACAAAACTTTCAAGCCGTCAGCGCCAATTGTGACAGGATAGACATCAAGGCTATGGTCCTGTCCCCTTATCTTCGCAACCGTAAGCACCCTCTCAAAATAAGAGCCTTTCCTTATTCTTGACAGCAGGATTATGCCCTCAAAAACAAAATCCATCATATCATATGTCAGCCTGTCAAAGTCTGTAACAGATCTTTCAGAAACAACCAGAAATGTCACTCCAGCTTTTTTCATCTCCTGTATGAATATAAGCACCTGCCTTCTGAACTCCATCTTGTTGCCGTCAAATCTCGGGTAAAGGTACTCGAAGAATATCAACGAGTCAAGCGCAACCCTCTTCACATTATTCTTTTTTATTGCATCAATCAGCCCTTTAATCGAGGAAATGCCCCCTTTCAACGTTGCTATCGGCTTTTGAAAAAAAAATATTTTGCCTTTATCCACCATTGATGCCAAGTCCAATCCCAGATTTCTTGCACTCTGGTTCAATACCTCCAGGCTTTCCTCTGTTGAGATAAAGATGCCATTCTCATTGTAATCCTTTGCGCCATAATATATAAACTGCAGAGCCAATATTGTTTTGCCTGTTCCAGGAGCGCCTGTCACCAAAATAGAAGAATTCCTGCGCAAGCCGCCTTTGAGAACTTGGTCCAATCCAGATATGCCTGTCTTTATAAGCTCAACTGCCATAATGCCTCCTTTTTTATTATTTTGATTAATACTAATATAAAAAGCTTTATGTTTCAACTGGAACCAGTTGACATTTAATCAAGTGGGATTTTTAATCCCACGGATTTACGCTGTTATACAGAAAAGTTTATATTCATAGCATTAGAATTAATGATTAAAAAAGTGGTGGAAATGCTTGAGTTAAAAGAGAGTTTCAAAAAAGAGGTAAAAAGCTTAAAGGACTACATACTTCTCGTAACGGTTGATGCCAAAAACTATCAAAAGACCGCCATTGACATTGTTAAGTTTCTCGTGAATGAGCAGAACATTCCAGGGGTTTATGTAACCCTGAACAAGCCATATGACATAATGCAAAGGATTTTATCAAGCAACAACATTGACACAAGGCTTGTAATTTTTATTGACGCCACTTCAAGAACAAAGGTTGGAAAGGTTGAGAATTGCCTGTACATAGGAAGCCCTGAAAAGCTGAGCGACATGAGCGTTGCAATGGACCAGGCAATAAAATCATTGCAAGGCGACAAGTTTCTTATCTTTGATTCCTTGAATACATTGTCAATTTTTAACAAGCCGGCAACTGTGGCAAGGTTTATTCATTTTTTAACCGGTAAGATGAGGGAATGGAAAATAAAAGGGATTATAATGACACTTGAAAAGGAAACTGAGCAAGCCTTAATGGACGAGCTGACGCAGTTTTCAGATTTCAGGATAGATAGGGGAGGTGAATCTTAAATGGTGCATTTAGTTGTGGTTAGCGTTACAACAGTAATATTTGGCATTGCCTCGCTTTTGCTTGTTTCAAGGGCTAGAAACAGATTGAGCGAGGGCTCTATAAGAAAGTATATGGACAATTTTGCAATTTGCTTGGCTTTTATTGTAATTTTTTCCGTATGGCAGACTGCAAGGGGCATTGTGGGCGTTGACATAGGCATTGAAGGGCTTGGAACATATCCAGAGTACATATTCATAGTTTTTGCTTACATGGCATTCATTGTCGCTTCTTTCAGGGTGCTTAAGATAAGCGAGGAGTTTGGATTCAAGGAAGACGGCAGAAAAATAGAGGGAATAATAAAGCAAAAGCCTCCAATAAAGCCTGTTGTGAAAAAGGCTAAAAAATGAACTCTAAATCTCAAGTCAGTGTAGAATATATGCTGATAATGGGCTTTGCAACTATAATGATAGTGCCTTTACTTTTGATTTATTACATATATACTTCTGAATCAAGCGACTCAGTAGCAACTGGACAAGCTATCCAGATAGCAAGAAAGATAGTTGACGCGTCTGAAACAGTGTATTACCTTGGCAAGCCGTCGCAAACAACGCTTAAGTTTAATTTTCCAGACAATATAAAAAAGATTAGACTTGAAAATTATGAGCTCGTAATTAATGTTTCAACAAAAACTGGCATAGCAGAGATTGTGCAAGTTTCTTCTGTAAATATAAGTGGTGATTTACCGACATCTCAAGGCATACATATAATAACAATCAAGGCGGAAGATAATTACGTTAAGGTAACATCAAACTGATAGTAAGTATAAAAAATTCAATAAAATAAAAAAATAAAATTAAAAAAATCGAGAGCGACTACTTGAAAATCACAGATTTTCAAGTTCCCAAAAATGCTACGCATTTTTTAGGATTTGGCAGCAAGGTTAAGAAAGTAAACCGCTTTTGATTGACTAATGTAATGTATGGGCGAGGGCGAGCGTGTGTGCAAATAGCGAGCCCGAGCACTAAATGTTGTGAGCGAAGCGAACGGATTGAAATTTCATAATTAAGTAAAATAAATCTTAAAAAAGAGGTGAAAATGACTTCTAAAGCCCAAATAAGCAGTGAATTTTTTATATTTGTTGGGCTAGGTTTATTGATAGCATTTGCTTTTGAAATTGCCTCTCTTCAGCAATTAAATGAATTTAGGCTTCAAAAAGAAAATGAAGCTGTAAAGGACATTGCACTAAAGCTGCAAAAAGAATTGCTTTTGGCTGCAAATGTTGAAGACGGCTATGTAAGAGTTTTTGATGTGCCGAATAAGCTTGATAACATTGATTATTCTGTATTCATGACTAATGTTTCAATCACTGTAAACTCGTCAAAGGCACTTTATATTGTGGCTATCCCAAATGTAAATGGCAATTTGACCAAAGGAATTAATGCAATCAACAAAACAGGGGGTGTTATCTATATCAACTAAAGCTCAAGCATGGTACGCTGATTTTGCAGTTGCACTATTGCTCTTTATATTTACTTTAGCAGTTTATTTTAGTTACATCAATAATGTTCAACGAGAGGAAAAAAGTGGCTTGGATGTTGTGATTAAAGATGCTAAAGCCATTTCATCAGCTTTAGTTCTAAGCGGTTATCCAACAAACTGGACTAATGAAACAGTTATAAGGGTAGGAATAGCTGATGATCATAAGCTAAATTCAATAAAATTGAGAGCATTTAAGCGCCTTAATTATTCAATTACAAAAAAATACTTTGGCACAATTTACAATTATTTTGTATATTTCGTCGATAAAAAAGGAGAGCCATTAAACATAAATAGCGTATGTGGAGCTGGCTACCCTCTTATTAACACAAGTTATAACATCAAAAGCGCTTATTACTACCAAGATCCAGCTGATTCATTTTTAAAAGATTTTATGAAAGATACTTTCAATGCTGATATTTATTTTGATGATAATCCACTAAATTTTGATGATATTGATGGTCTAATAAGCAACCTAAGCAAATATAGCTTATTAGTGTTAGAGCATCCAGGTTTCCCAACTTCTGTGCTTGATAATCACTATAGAGAACTTAAT
>ORJL011452006.1_pt1 | contig 16047 bp, 17 predicted proteins | sample 1779941 | NCBI WGS metagenome assembly ORJL01 (sample SAMEA104232317, study PRJEB22302) | groundwater metagenome | biome: forest; feature: aquifer; material: groundwater | place: USA | collected 2011-08-07 | depth 5.8 m | reverse complement strand
GTCGAAACGACGCCGCGCCCCTTCCCGCCCATAGGATCCGAGCCGACCACGATCGGCAGTCCTTTGAACCGAGGATTATCGCGCTCTTCGACCGCAGCGAAGAACGCATCCATGTCCAAGTGAGCGATGATCCGCATTATGCGAGAAAAACGCGGAATGCTTCCTTCGGATTCTTATTCCCGACAACTGCCTTATAAATGGCGTCGAAGAGAGGGAGATGCGCGTTAGCTTTTTTCAGGAGCTTCATCGCCTGCGGAAGCGACACGATTCCTTCGCTCGCCGGAGGCACGCGTTTTCCTTCCGCAATGAGTTTCCCCATCTCCGCATTCTTCGAATGCGAGCTGAACCCGGTCGCGATGAGATCGAGTATCCCCGCATTTCCCCATACCGAATCCTTCTTGCCGCCCAGCGCCTTCACTGCTTCCTCCATTTCGGAAAACGCGGTATAGGCAAATGAGGCGGAGGCATTACCACCCCAGCCCGCTCCCTCCGCAATGCCGATACCGAGCGCATAGATGTTCTTCAGCACGCTCGCATAGGCGATTCCCGCCACATCGGAAGATTCCGTGCAGCGTATGTTCGTGTTTTTAAAAAGATCGAGAATGGAGCTGCGGTGCGCTTTGGATGTCCCCGCAACCACGCCCATGCCCGGCATGCCCCGCACGATATCTTCGGCAAGAAGCGCACCGCCGAACAGCGCGACGGGCTGACCCTCATGCAATTCACGCGTGAGAAACGCATGCGTCGTCTCCCCTTTTTCCTTCTGGAGTCCTTTTGAAATTCCTACGACAAGCGTCTGGGGGCGCATGAACGGACGGATCGACTTAACCGCTTGGGGCAGGCACCACGAGGGTACGCAAAGGAAAAGAATATCGGCGCGCGGTACTATCTCGAAAAGCGATTTCTGCCGCTCCACCCTTCCCGGCGCACGATCCCACGCATCTATCGCATATCCCCGCCTCTTCAGCACGGACGAAAGTGCCGAACCCATCTCTCCCATTCCGAACATCATGATGCGGGGCTTCATGGATACATTATAACCCACATTTCGTCATCGGGCATTCTTCGTGATGATGGCGCTTCGCAGGACACCATTCCCGCCCATAACGTATGATGCGCCGCGAAAGCTCCGGCCATTCCTTTTTCGGGATGAGTATCATAAGGTCGCGCTCGATATGCTCCGGGTTCGTCGCACTTGAGAGCTTCCACGCACGAGCAAGACGCCTCACGTGCGTATCGACGGCGATACCCTCCACTTTTCCGAACGCGGATTCGAGGATGATATTTGCGGTCTTCCGTCCGACACCCGGAATCGTAAGCAGCTCTTCCATGGTCTGTGGTACATTTCCCCTGAAACGCTTTTCAATAAGTTTCGCCGCACCGAGGATGTGCTTCGCCTTACTCCGATAGAATCCCGTCGCATAAATATCACGGGCGAACGCCGCATGCGGCGCGCACACATAGGCACGGAGTGTCCTGTATTTCCTGAAAAGCCGCTCGGTCACCTCATTCACCTTCTTATCCGTGCACTGCGCTGAAAGCACCACGGCAACCAAAAGCTCCCATGTATTCGTGTAATGCAGGAAAGGCGGTACGTGCGGATACATTCTCTTTAATATGCGCACAATCGTGCGGGCGCGTTTCTTTTTTGCGGTTACGGTTTTCGCGATATTCATAAAAAGAAAACCTCCGCATGCGGAGGCAATTCTTCTGGGCTTATTGCATCGCGTAGGTGGTATATCCCGCGTATACGAGGAAGATACCAACTGCGAGAAACACCCAAAATTCTGCTGATTTCATTCTGTCTGTTATTATACTCCTTTTATTCCTATTTGTAAAGCTATTCGTAACGGAGGGCGTCGATGGGATTCTTTTTGGCCGCCTGGCGCGCAGGATAGAGGCCGAATATGAGGCCTGTAAACATCGAAACGCCGACCGCGAGCCCTATCGCCGAAGGAGGAAGGGCGAATACCCAGTCGATCTGCATGACATTCACGAGCAGAAGATACGTCGCACCTGTGAAAAACGCTCCGAAGAATATCCCCACGAATCCTCCCACGACGGTCAGAATAATCGCCTCCCACAGGAATTGCTGGAGAATATCGTTATTCGTCGCACCGACCGCTTTGCGGAGCCCTATCTCCCGCGTCCGCTCGATGACCGAGACCAGCATGATGTTCATGATACCGATACCGCCCACGACGAGCGAGATGAATGCGATGGAAGTGAGGAACACAGTGAGGATGCCGGTGATGTTGCCCATCAGCGAAAGTGCGTCTTCCTGAGTGCGGATGGTGAAATCATCCTTGTTCGGATCGTCTATCTGATGATTCTGGCGCAAAATGGAAATCATGCGCGCCTTCACGAATTCGATCGTATAAGAATCGTCCGCCTGTATCGCCATCCCGCCGAAATGATCCACTCCTTGGAGCTGTTTCTGTGCGACCGACATGGGTATGAACATCATATTATCCAGATCCGCACCGAACACGCCGAGTCCTTTTTTCTCTATCACGCCCACCACCTTAAACGAAAGGTCTTTCAGACGCACTGATTTACCGAGAGGACTCACCTCGCCGAAGAGCGTCTTCACGAGCTCGGGACCCAGCACTGCGACCCTACTGAACGCGGCATCATCCTCCTTCGAAATAAGTGAACCCTGTCCTGCTTTCAGGTTGATGACATCGAAATAGTCCCCCGTCACTCCCGTGTACGTCACGGTCGTATCGTTATTCCCGTAAATCACCCGTGCCGAACCGTGCAGCTCACCCGCCGCTTTCACAATGGACGGTTCGCGCTGAAGGGACTCGAGATCGTTCTTCTTGAGCGTCTTAATGACGATACCCAGCACGGAGGGGGGTGAGGCGAACCGGGAACCTTTCGTCGCGCCCGGAATCACAAACACGAGGTTCGATCCGATACCTTTGATTTGGTTCAAAATGAGGTCCTGTGCGGACTGACCAATGGACATGAGAAGAATCACGGATGCGATGCCGATAACGACGCCGAGCATGGTGAGCACCGAACGCATCTTCGCGTGTCGCACGCTCGCCCCCGCAGTCCGTATTGAATCGTATAAGCGCATGGATTATTTGAAAAATTCCTCTTTTGATGTCCTCGACTTCGTGATGGGCCTATCCGAATCGACAAGACCGTCCTTGATATGGATCATGCGATTCGCGAATTCCGCAGTATAGGTCTCATGCGTCACGAGAATGACGGTATGCCCGCTTTTGTGCAGCGCATGAAGAATATCCATCACTTGCGCACCCGATTTCGAATCCAGGTTTCCTGTCGGCTCATCGGCGAAAATGACATCGGGATCGTTCACGAGGGCACGGGCTATAGCGACACGCTGCTTCTGGCCTCCCGAGAGTTTTCCCGCTTCCACGTGGAGTTTCTCCTCGAGTCCCACGCTCTCTACCGCGCGCTCGATAAGGCGCTTTCTCCGCTCAACGGGGACCGCATGCGCGTACATGAGCGGGATCGCCACATTTTCGTATACCGAAAGGCGCGAAAGGAGATTGAAGGATTGGAAAATGAAGCCCATCTCCTTGTTCCGTATGTGCGCGAGTTCTATATCGGAGAGTTCGTTGATATGCTTTCCGTTGAATACGTAATTGCCGCCCGTCGGACGATCGAGAAAGCTCAGAATGTGAAGTAGGGTCGATTTCCCCGAACCCGAAGGCCCCATGATGGCGACGAACTCCCCTTTCGCGATTTCGAACGAAACACCGCGCAGAGCCTGTGTCACATCGCCTTCGTCGTTGTATGTCTTCTCGAGCGCTCGGACTGAAATAAGCATCTTATTCCGTTGAGGCCTTCAAACCCACATTAATTACCTCCGTGCCCTCGGATACGCCCTCCACGATTTCCGCCACTCCCTCATCGCTCCTCACACCAAGCTTCACGGGAATATCGGTCGTCGTCCTACCATCTGCGGAAAGCGTCCGTACGAACGTGCCCGCATCGTTTTCCACTACCGCGAATTCGGGCAGGATGAGCACCCCTTCCCTCTTAAGACTTTCTATTTTCAGATTGGCGGTGAGTCCGCTCCGTGCGCGCGCATTCGGTTCGGTGAAATGGATAGTCACCTTGAAATTCACCACTCCATCAATAATGGTTTCCGCCGGATCGATATACGAAATGGCGGCCGTAAATTCCTCGCCGGGAAATGCATCGAGTTTCACGCGCACCACATTCCCGATCGCTATCTTCCCCACATCCACTTCAGGCACATTCACCTCTATCTCGAGATTCTGATCCGCAATGATGGAAACGAGGGGTACGCTGGGAGCCGCGATTTCACCGAGTTTTGCGTCCTGCTTCGTGACAATACCCTTGATCGGCGCATAGAGAACCGATTTCGCGAGTTGTGCGCGAATCGAAGCGGCATTCGCCTCAACCTGCTTCACCTGTGCTTCCTGCGCGGCAATCGCTTCATCGGTCGATCCGGCTCTCTTCAGCGCGAGTTCGTCCATAATGCGCTCGACAACCACTTTCTGTGCCGTAATCGCCTGGTCCTGAGCCGAAAGATTCGAAATCGAGGTACTCACGTTCGTCCGCCCTGTTCCAATGCTCGCTTTGTAGGATTCGCTCGTCGTTGATTCCATACCAGTCGCCTTATCCACTACATCGAGCACGCGGGTGAGAAAATCGCGGATTACAAAAAGATGCGCCTCGCTTTTTACAAGGATTCCTTCGAGTGTGCTACTCGAAGAGCTTCCGAGTGCGGCCTTCAGTTCGGCGCGCCACGCATTCAATTCCTTCGTCACAAGGCGACGGAGCACTATTGCGTCGATTTGCGCCTGTGAATCACTCACGAGAAAGGTGAGTTGCGGCGTGTCCGTGTCATCGTTTAAGAAAAGTTGGTCGGTTTTGGTACGTACCGCGTCATCCGCTTTCGCATAGGCATCATTCGAAAGATCGAGTACCCCCCCGTAGTAGTTCACGAGATCCTGTGACGCTTTCTTCAATTCCGTCTCTTTCACCTGGAGCTCTTCGGGGCGCGTACCATTCTTCAACTCGTTCAGTTTTGCCATCTGCATATCCACACTTGCTTCCGCTTGGAGAAGACTCGCGGCTAATTCGCTCGTATCGAGGTGGACAAGCGCCTGACCGGGACTCACGCGGTCCCCCACTTTCACGCTCACATTCTTCACCTTGCCCCCTTTCTCGAACGCGAGATTCACGCTTTCCGCGGACTTCACACGACCCGTCACCGAAACCTCGGCAGCAATATCCCCGCGCGTCACGCGCACCTTCTCATACACTGGCTTCTTCCCCCCGCGCACGAACATAAACGCTGCGCCTAGCGCAATCACGATGAGTACTGCAATAATCCACTTTGTGCTTCTTTTTTTCTTCTTATGCATGAGTATTCGGTGTCCTCCTTATTTTTACCATGTGCGGGGCATGGAGCGCAAAGAACGAAATCGCAAGCGCGGCATAGTTTCCAATCATAAACCATGTCGTCCCCCACGAAATGCCGTCGAACTTCCAGTCGGAAAGCGGCCAGAATACCGGCGTAGGATAGAACGCATACGAGTGCGTGGGCACATCAATAATGATATGCAGCGCCCACCCGAGTAGTTCCCAACACGGCTTCCGGCGAATCAGAAGGATAAGAGTGAAAACCGCAAAAAATATGACGAGACTGTGCGTAAGCGAATACAAGAGCGGCACAATAGAAGCGAGCGGGAATGCCGCCGCGGAAACGGGTTCTAGCGTATCGGGTGCCTGATGCATAAATGAAAGGAACGTGCGGTCGCCCAATATGAGCGTCACGATGCCGTACGCGAATACGATACCGAAAGAGGCGAGATCGGGGGAAATACCCCATAGACCCGTATACCACGGATTCAACGGACGCTCTGTCCTACGCGCGTTGACCGCTTTCGCGGCGAGAAACGACCACGCGCCATGCGCGATAATGTCCATATGGTGAAATGGTTATACCTCTTCCGGGTTCCTTCTTTTCTTATCGAGTCCTTTTTCCTTATGCTCCGCAAGTTCGCGCTTCATCGCATCCTTCACCTCGTCGATTGCCGCATGCGCGTCGGCATTCGTGGATTCGACGCGTATCGTCTTGCCGGGAACATGGAGCATCGCCTCTGCGCGGAATACCACGCCGTGCTTATGATGCTTCGTAGTATGGGCGATTTCGAAAAAGAGTGTGAGTTCGCCGTTTTGTTCAAACCGTTTCACGAGTCCCTCACATGAACTCATCTTCTCCTCGATGAACGTCTTGAGCGAGGGGGTGAGTTCCAGCTTCGTACTTATGATGCTTATGTGCATGTCTTCATTATACTGCAAAAAACGCGGGGTATGAACCCGCGCCGTTTCCCGAGGATGGAGTGCATTATTCCGCGCGTTTTGCAGGCGCTGCGCACACACGGACAAAGCCGCTGTTATCGAATGAATAGTACTCGGTAGAAAGTGTTTTCTCTTCTTCCGCGGTAAGGAGCGGAGGTATATTGCGAGGCGGATTCAGTATGAGTAGCCTGCTTTCTTTGGTGAAATCGGCACCATATGACGAATTGAGACCGAATACGATTATATGCCCCGTCTTCGCATCCACAAGCGCATGCTCTGAGCACGAGGTGCCACAGCCCCAACTCACGAAATTATACCGCCCGGCGAAATTCACGCCTTCTTTCATTCCTTTCTCCATGAGGGTGCGAAAATTGAGCGCGTCGGGATACGTGTCGAAATCAATGGAAGCAATGGGTCCCTTATACAGCTCTTCTGCCGGATACTCCGACGGTGCAATACCCGTGCAGTCCGTAAGCGGCACTTCGACAATGTACTTCCCTTCCGCCACTTCGCAGCGACGCGGTGCCGTTCCTGTTACCGGAAACCCCGCATTCCTGCACTCCTCGAAATTCCTCACTACAGGCATCGATGCCGGATTGCTGACAAGAAAGAAAACAATAAACACCGCTCCTAAAACCGATGCGGCGGCGATACTCCCAATCTTCAATATCCGATAAAACCCGTGCATATATCTATTATATACGGAATAAAAACGCTCGGCTATTTCCCGAGCATCCTCCTTCGCGACGCATAGATACGAAGCGCCTTTGCAAATTCCTTTTTCCCGAATGCCGGCCAGAACGTGTCAGAAAAATAGAACTCGCTATTGGCAATGAGCCACATGAGAAACCCCGCGGACCAGTGGGGTTCCCCTCCCGTGCGGATAGCGAGGTCGACAGACGGAAGCGCCCCCGTCCATAAGGCACCGCGTATCGACTGTTCGTCGATCGTCTCTTCCGAACGGCGGAGTTTTTTAATGGCAGCTATCATTTCCTGCTTTCCGTCGTATCCGAGAAGGATGGTGAGTGTGCGCCCCGAAAAATATTTCGTCTTCTCCTCGAGCTCGTCGATGACTGCATTCAGCTTCGCGTCCTTCAGAATGGCACGAAACTGCCCGATGACACATACGCGTATCCTGTTTTCGAAAATCATCTTTGATTTCAACATCTTGCCGAATTCGCGCCTGAAGAGCGCAAGCAAAAAACGCGTCTCCTGCTTCGAGCGTTTCAAGAGATTGTCTTCCGAGGACGCCCATACGGTAAGATAGGGCACGCCCGCCTGAAATGCGGCTTCTATTATTTCGTGAGTCGCCGCGGTCCCCCGCTCGTATCCTTTGGTGAAGGGTATGCCCGTGCCCTTCGCCCAGCGCCGGTTTCCGTCGGGGATGATGGCGATGTGATTCGGTACCTGGGATGTCATTCGTTTTATTTTACTAAAATGTACTCTCCTTATCAAAGCGGAAGTGCTCCGCTTCCTTGACGATTTTCACCATCGCGGCGACCGATTCGACGGGATATGCTCCCGATGCCGTCTCGTCGGAGAGCATGACTGCATCCGCGCCGTCCCACACCGCGTTCGCGATATCGGACACTTCTGCGCGCGTCGGATGCGCGTGGTCGATCATCGAAGAAAGCATCTGTGTCGCCACAATCGATAATTTTCCGTGCCACGCCGCATGGCGTATGAGATTCTTCTGGATGAATGGTACTTTCTCGACGGGAATCTCGACGCCGAGATCTCCGCGCGCCACCATGATGGCATCGGATGCCTGTATGATGCGGTCGATATGCTTCAATGCAACGGCACTCTCTATCTTTGCGATTATTTTCGCGCGCGAACCCGCTATCGAGCGCAGTCGTGTGATATCCTTTTCCGACTGCACGAACGAGAGTGCGATATAGTCGACACCCTCCTTCACCGCGAATTGTACGTCCTCGATGTCCTTATCGGTCAGCCCCGAGGTAGTAAGCATCGTATGCGGCAGGTTGACGGCTTTCCTGGAATACAGTGTCCCGCCACGCACCACCTCCGTAGTGATGGTGTTTCCCGACACTTTCTTCACCACGAGCTCCATGATGCCGTTCGCCAAAAAGAGGGGATGTCCCGCCTTCACATCCTTATGCACATGAGGATCATCTATATAAATAGCACTCTTGGGGGTCTTTTTCGCATTCGAGAAAAGAATGCGGTCACCATCGGAAAGTACCACGCCGCTCTCAGGCAGCACTCCCACGCGGATACGGGGACCCTTCAGATCCTGCAGTATCTTCACATGCCGCTTCAGCTGTTTCGAAGCCTTCCGTATTTTCTCCTTGCGCGCGCGGTATTCCGCATGCGTGCAGTGGGAAAAATTCATACGGGCGACGTCCATACCCCCGGCAATGAACTTCCTGAGTACCGCTTCCGATTCGGAGTTCGGTCCTATAGTGGCGATCACTTTCGTTCTCATGACAATGACCTAATTATTCCCTTTCTCAGTGTTTTTCGCTTCGCGTTCCGATTTCTTGCGGTCGTTCTCCTTCAAAAATTGCTTCCTGATACGGATGTTCTTCGGCGTCACTTCCACGAGTTCGTCGTCACCGATGTAATCGAGCGCGTCCTCGAGCCCCATGATGTGCGGCACATCGAGTGTTTCCTGTATGCCGAAGTTCTTCGTGCGGAAGTTAGTGAGCTCCTTCGCCTTGCAGATGTTCACGAGGATGTCCCCCGCCTTCGCGTTCTGTCCTATCACCATACCTTCATAAACCTCGACGGAGGGACCGATGAAAAGCTGTCCGCGTCCCTGCGCGATGATGAGTCCGTAGCTATTAGATGTTCCGATTTCGGAAACCACGAGTGATCCGTGCGGATCGGGCGGCAAGTCGCCTTTGAAATCCTCGTATCCGAGAAAAATACTGTTCATGATGCCCATACCCTTCGTGCTCGTTAGGAAAAGATTGCGGATGCCGATGAGGCCGCGCGTCGGCACCACGAAATCCATATGGGTCGTACCGCGGTCCACGCGCATATCCTTCATCACGCCAAGGCGCTTTCCTATCATCTCGATGACCGTGCCACCGAATTCCTCGGGAACTTCGAACGATACGAGCTCGATAGGCTCTTGCTTCTTCCCTTCTCCTTCATGAAAAATGACCTGCGGCTTCGAAACCTCGAGTTCGTACCCCTCGCGCCTCATCTTCTCGATGATGATGGAAAGATGGAGTTCTCCGCGGCCCGCCACAACCCACTTGTCGGGGGAATCGGTCGGTGAAACTGAAAGTGCAACATCGGTCTCGAGTTCGCGGAGCAGCCGCTCACGGAGATTGCGCGAGGTCGAATACTGCCCCTCCCTCCCTGCGAAAGGCGAGGTATTCACGCCGAACATCATCTTGATGGTCGGTTCGTCTATCTTGATGGGCGGCAAGGGCATGGGATGCTCGATATCCGTGATGGTTTCGCCTATTGACACGTCGCTGATCCCCGAGATGGCGACGATATCCCCCGCCTCCATTACATCCACATCGACGCGCTTCATCCCTTCGAAGCCGAGCACCGCGGAAATTTCCGCTTTCTTCATCTCTCCGTTGCGGTTCACATGAAGCACCTGCATGCCCTTCCTCAGGGATCCCGAATAAAGGCGTCCGATGGCGATTTTCCCTTTGTAGTTATCATAAAAAAGACTCACCGTGAGCATCTGGAGAGGATTGGTCTCCGATATCTTCGGTCCGGGGATGTGTTTCACGATAGCATCGAAAAGAGGAATGACGTCCTTCATCGAATCGAGTTCCGCCGTGGGTCCCGCCTTCCCCTGTACGCCCGCCGCATAGATGACAGGAAAATTCGACTGTTCATCGGAAGCACCGAGCTCGATGAAGAGGTCGAACGTCTGATCGAGCGCCCACATGGGCCGTGCGCCCGGCTTGTCGATTTTGTTCACGACCACGATGACCTTGTGTCCCGCCTGAATGGCTTTCCGAAGTACGAACTTCGTCTGTGGCATGGGACCTTCTTTCGCATCAACGAGAAGCAGTACGCCGTCCACCATGCGCATGATGCGCTCCACCTCGCCGCCGAAATCGGCGTGCCCCGGCGTATCCACGATATTGATCTTCGTACCATGATAATGAATCGATGCGTTCTTCGAGAAAATAGTAATACCGCGCTCGCGTTCGAGCTCGTTCGAATCCATGATGAGATCCTTATCGTCGTCCGCTTTCAAGCGGAAATTTTCCGATTGTTTCAAAAGCGCGTCCACGAGTGTCGTCTTGCCGTGGTCCACGTGCGCGATAATCGCGATGTTCCGAATGTCGTTCCGTATGGTATCCATAGAAGATAAAATGCCTCAACGTGAGGCGCAACTCAGAATACCCTGTCCTTGACCGCTTTGTCAACGATTTCTTGACATAAATCTATATATATGCTAATTTAAACACATCATCCGAAACGGTTTAAGGGTGATTTTCTTTTGGAATGTTTCCAAAAGAATGCTCTTTAACTTTCCAGTCACATTCATCACAGGAGGTGTCTCATGTTGTTTTTCTTATTCAGCGCTCTCATTCTCGTCATCGGCATCGCCGTTTGGCGCTATGGGAAGAAGGAAGATGCAAATGGCCCGCAAATCGCGGGAAAAGTCGTCGTCGCACTCGGCGCGCTCATGCTGCTCTTCAACTTCTTCGTGATCATACCTGCCGGGCACGTCGGCGTCGTCGACACGTTCGGTGTCGTATCGGAAAAAGCGTTGGAATCCGGCATCAATGTCGTGAATCCGCTTGCCTCGATTCACAATATGTCCGTACAGACGCAGGAAATCAAAGAGGTCATGGACACGCCCTCGAAGGAGGGATTGAACATCCACCTCGAAGTGAGTCTCCTTTACCGCCTGAATCCTGCACATGCACCGACGATCTACCGCACGGTAGGCATGGGATACGCTGATGTGGTCCTTACCCCGCAGTTCAGATCGGTCGTGCGCGATGTCACGGCATCAGCCGAAGCGAAGGCGCTCTACAGCGCCGAACGTACGGTCCTCGGACATGCGATGGTGGTCGACGTACAGAAACTCGTCGATTCCCGCGGTATCATCATCGAAGCGGCTCCGCTCCGCGGCATAGGTCTCCCTCAGAGCCTCACCTTCTCCATCGAGGAGAAACAGAAGGCCGATCAGGAGAACCAACGGATGGAATTTATCCTTTCCAAGGAGAAGAAGGAAGCGGACCGAAAACGTCTCGAAGCCGCCGGCATCAGGGACTTCCAGAAGATCGTGAAGGAAGGTATCGATCCTCAACTTCTCTTATGGAAGGGTATCGAGGCCACCGAGAAGCTCGCAAACTCTCCGAATACAAAGGTTATCGTAATCGGAGGAAAGAGCGGCCTTCCCATCATTCTCGACGCGAAGTGATGTATATGCACCACCCCCGCCTTATGGCGGGGTTTTTATTTATCGTGCCATCAAAGTACGAAGAGCCAGAACAGCACGGCAAGCGCCATGCGATAGACACCGAATAGTACGAACGTGTGTTTCTCGATGAATTTCAAAAGGAAACGAATACTCAGAAGCGCCACCGCGAACGACACAAAGAATCCTACCGCAAGGAACGGGATATTCGCGGACGAAAGCACCTCGTAATTCTTCAACATGTCGAGTCCCGCCGCCGCACACATAGTGGGAACCGCGAGGAGAAACGAGAATTCGACGATGGTCTTGCGGGAAATACCGAGCAACATGCCACCCAGAATCGTAGCGCCCGAGCGCGAGACCCCGGGGACGACAGCGAGTGATTGGAAAAGACCTATTCGAAATGCGTCCTTATACGATATCGATTCTATCTCACGGACCGCATCCTCCTTCTCCTTGTGGAAAAGTTCGAAGAAAATAAGAAGAAGTCCTACGAAAAAGAGGAAAAAAAGAACGATTCGCTCCTCTCCGAGGAGGAACCGCTTGATGAATGCGTAGAGCGCGAATCCCACGACTGCGGTCGGAAGGAATGCGAGCGCGATGCGCGCAAACGAGGCACGGCTCGTGAAAAGGCGCTCCCTATAGAGTACGACGACCGAGGCGATGGCGCCGAGCTGGATCACTATCTCGAACATCTTCATGAAATCGGATTGTACGATTCCGAGAAGACGGGAAGTAAGAATCAGATGGCCCGTCGAAGATATGGGGAGAAACTCGCTTACCCCTTCAACGATGCCCAGTACCGCTGCGTGCCATAAGGACAGGGACTCCATCGGTTAGAGAGATGGCTCTCGGGGAGCAACCACAATCTTCCGCGGCACGCGTTTTGTTTTTCGCACTGGTGCCTTATTACTTCCGAGACAGCGGGGAAACAGCATAGGGACGCGCGCGCGATAACCGAGATATGCTACCTTGAACCGTTTAACGAGAAAATCCTCCTCGATGCGCGCCCACACGAAAAAGACGAGCGTTGCCCAGCATGCGGCAAGAAGCATACGGACGGAAGGAAACATGAGCCATATCCCCCATACGAGTGCCATGTCGGCGCCGTAAATCGGGTGGCGTACACGCGCATATATTCCGGTTTTCACGAGCGCTTTCACATGCGCGGCGCTTCGTATCGCACTCCGGTTCACGAAAAGCGCGCGGGAGAGCGCATATATCCAGTATGCGAGAGTGAGGATGAACGCCGCGTACGATACATCCGTACGCATAAAAAGCCAATCCGCATCGAAACCAATAAAAAGCGCCGCGGCTCCGAGCGCTATCAGAATCCACATGAATACCGGTGCTGTCCAATGAGATTTCATATTATTGTTGCCGTTTGAATTGTTCCAAATCCTTCAACGCTTTCTGTAACACCCCTTCGATGTTCTCGAGTGTCACCTTTGTCTCTTTCCCCTCCTCTTCCTCCTGGATTTCCTCGATGTCCTCCGATATCTCTTCGATGTCCTCGCTCAGTTCATGGACGTCTTCCTGGATTTCGCCGATATCCTCCTCCACTTCCTCGAGGCTTTCGGCATGCCGGTTCACCGTCATCTGAATGAAGATGGAAAGATAAATCGCCTCAAGCGACACGATAGTCGTGAGGAAAAGCAGTATGGTATTCGTATCAAACCCCACAAGAATGAGCGCGAATGCGCTCATGAATATGAGCGTATGGACAAGAAGCGAATGGGTCGAACCGATCCATTCGGTCATGTGTTCGGATATCTTCTCCCATGATTTTCCCCGTTTTCGCTTCATCGGATGGTATCGTACTCCTCTTCTCCCCGGATTGTCACGGCCGTCATATGGAAAGTATATCAAACCGCACCCTATCGGATGCGGATCGCTTCGAGAAAAAGAAAGAGGGGAATCTCCTTCCGTATCCTGTTTTCCGCGGTCGCGCGCGCACCCGGCTCGCTTTTCTTATGTGAAATCCATTCTTCGATCGAGCGGATGAGGAAGCCGTGCTTGCGGAGCGCTTTGCCGTACGATTGGAGCGGACGGTGGAATGAAAGTGTGTAGGAGTCGGGGTCGTCTCCCGGATGCATCTGTATCTTTTCCGCAGCCTCCGACATGTAGCCGTCGATGCGCCGGTACTGCGCCTTCGCCGTTTCATCCCACCCCCAGCTTGAGCGTTTGGGGACGCGGAATGCGGGATGGTTCATGACGATATGGAGCGATGCTCCCCGCTTCATGACGCGTGCGCACTCCTTCAGTGTATCGTCCATATTCTCGATGTTCTGTATTGCAAACACAATAACCGCCTTATCGATACTCTCCGAGGGAATGAAAGGAAGCTTGTGGGCGGGAGAAACATGGAATACGGCGTTCTGCGGTGCGTCTTTTTTCGCGAGTTCGATGAGCCGCCTCGCCACATCGACGCCTATGACATTCGCACCGGATGCAGCGAACGCGCGTGAGAAAAACCCCGATCCGCATGCGAGATCGAGGATGCGCTCTCCCTTGCCCGGCTGGAGAACGCGCAAAAGATTCGGCAGTACTACCTCCTTCTGATAGGTGCCTTCCTTTTCGAGAAGTCCGTCATACCAGCCCGCAACGGATCCCCACGAAGTGTCTTTGCGCTTCATGGACGTATTACGCGTGCGGACGGTTTTTCGGGACTACGAGCGCCCCGATCAGATAGGCGATGATGCCGGGAAACACCCCCGTGAATATGGTGACGAACACGTATGCGAGACGGAGTACGACGGGATCGACTTCGAGATATTCCCCGAGTCCCCCGAAAATGCCCCAAATCACCTTGTTATCCTTACTCCTCTTCAGTCTTCGTGTCTCGTTGTGCATAGTCCATTCATATCACGTTGTCGGGCATCCGACAATGTTCATGCTCCCATCATGCGCCTCAGACCACAGAAAGGACACTCTGCGTCTTCGCATCTCGCCGACCAGAATGTAAGTTCCGTGATTTCGCCCGCCGTCTCCTTAATGAGATCGCGAAGCGCGGCCACTTCCTCGGGCGTCACCGTAAACGACTCCTTCTTGTACCTTCCCTTCTCGTCCGGCTCCACGAAATCGATGTCGCCGGACGCCATGCGGTAACGCTCACCGTTTTCATAGAGATCGAGAAGAAGACTGTAGAACACGAGCTGGCGTTTGATGTTGCCGTTCGATTGTTTCGTCGCGCCTTCGATGTCCCCGCGCGTCTTCTGCTTCCCAGTTTTGTAATCGACGACATTCACTTCGTTCGTCCCGTCCGCCAGTTCCATTTTATCTATCTTTCCCGTGAGTTTTATCCCGGGTGCAAGAAGGACGCCCTTCACATCGAATTCGGTAATGACGCGCGTCCGCCATTTTCCGTGATACGCATCATAATAGCCGCCAAGGTGTTTCTCTCCCCGTGCGCGGTGCGCCTCATAGTCCGCGGAACGCATATGCTCCTTTTCGAGGCGAGTCGTGAATCGGTCACAAAGAAATGTTTTTGACGGAAGTGAGGTTCCCTGTATGGCCGAAAAGAAATCATCGAGCGCTCCATGCACGGCGGTGCCGTACATCTGATGTGTCGTTTTCGCGGCAGGAATACGAAGCAGGTTCTGATAGAAGTATTTCCACGGACACTCGAGATAATTATTGAGCGCCGTAACCGAAAGCCCGCGCTCGAGAAAAAGGGTGCGGACGAATTCCCTGTCGTGCATGTCCGCGGACGCGTGATGCGGACGGGTCATAAGGAACGCGGTATCCTCCTTCTGTTCCCGTTCGACTGCGGCACTGTCCATCCAGTCGATACACTCCTCGCGTATCTCGCCGATGAACTGGCAGGGAATCTGTTCCCTTCCGGACGCGCTCTCCCGTGCGTATGAAATAGTGACCGTCTCCTTCGCGCGCGTGAGCGCCACATAGAAAAGTCGCCGCTCGTCATCATGTGTGACGCGCGGACCGCGTTCGGCCGCCTCCCGCAAGAATAATGACTGCGGAAGTGCGAACGAATTCACTTCCCGTGTGTTCCCCCAATGTCCGTCGAACGCGTTCACAATATAGACGTGCGAGAATTCCTGCCCTTTCGATTTATGCGCTGTCATGAGACGGACCCTTCCCCCGCGCCCCCCGAACGAACTTTTCTTGACGAGCATCTTATGCGTTTCGAGCACCGAGAGATATTCGAGCAGCGCTCGGACATCCGCTTCGGGGCGCTTCTCCGTCAGCTTCTGTATCTCATCGAAGAACCCGTTCACTTTTTCGAGTTTTTCGACTGCATCATGCCGGGCAAGAATATGCGCGAGAAAGCCCGATTCGCGAACAATCATTTCGAAAAAGGTCTGTATGCCGTCGTTCTTCGCGCGGACCGCCCATTC
>ORJL010907671.1_pt1 | contig 16050 bp, 13 predicted proteins | sample 1779941 | NCBI WGS metagenome assembly ORJL01 (sample SAMEA104232317, study PRJEB22302) | groundwater metagenome | biome: forest; feature: aquifer; material: groundwater | place: USA | collected 2011-08-07 | depth 5.8 m | reverse complement strand
TACCTCAAGTTGATTATACAACCTTCTCCACTATTTCAACAACTTCCAGTTGAAACTGATGTTATTATAGGTAGTTTATAGGGGCGCTAACAGTAAATATGCATTGGCTGAAACGGCAGTTGCACCTTTATAACTTACAGACATTACTACACTTTGATCCGAACTCGTGGCTACCACAGCAGGAACAGTCAATGTAACAACGGCACCGCTTGTGCTTATGGCACTCGGTGTTACATTGGTTGCTGCAGCGGTTCCAATGGCTTGGGTGACATTGAAATCAGAGATCACCGGAGCTGTTGCAGGAGCCTCACTCAGGGTCACTGTAACAGTACCGTTAATAGTTGAAACATTGGTTATTGAGATTATTAGTTGACTAACCGTATATGCAGTGTTGCTATACGTTAGGGCGAACTCACCACTGCCAACAGTCACTTTAATTTTATAGCTGCCCACCGCGATAGAACCTGGAATAGTTAAAGTAAAAGATGCTGAATTGGAGAATATCGTATTACTGGCTATTACTGGCGGGTTCAGCGAGTTACCATCCGAATTTACCAGTTCCGCGCTTATCTGTGTAGAATTAAAAACATTGGAAGTAGAAACATTCACAGATGCATCTGTCGTATCGCCAGTAATGCTATTACCTGGGCTTACCGTTACTGTATTAATTAGTGCTGGCGGATTAATAACGTACGTCCTCCCGGTGTCTACAAGCGTTGAATCGCCGCTGCCCACCGTCACTTTGATCTTATAGCTGCCTCCCGTTAATGTGCTTGGAACGCTAAGGGATAGGGAAGCGGCATTGGAATGAATTGTGCTAGTATTGCTGACAGCCGGACTTAACGAAGTACCGTTAGAGTTCACTAATTCTGCTGTTACCGTAGTGTTATCCACTACTGATAAAGTTGACACACCAACTGTCACTGTGGTCGAATTGTCTATTGTACTATGATCAGGTGTTGATGATACCGTGAGAATACTACTGTTAAGGGCACCTGGGCTATATAATATTGCAAGTCTGTCCGATAAGGACGGGGTATTATCGGAGAATTGAAGAGCAGTTAGTCCATCTCCTTTGTTTAAACCGACTGTTGCTGAACTTCCATAATCGTTAGAATCACCAAATGTTGTATCCTTATATTGAAATAATATATTATTTGTTCCTTCATAGAGTATCGCCTCAAAGTCTACTGTGTTAGGTGATTCACTAAAATGATCCTGTAGACGCCATTGTACTATTAGCCTTCTATTCGGGGCCGTACCCTCAGTTTGGTAGTAAACTCCAGAGCCACTATCATTAGGCATCAAATCATCAAAGAAAGGGGCTATCCGAGGAAGTCCACTTGTAGGGAAGGCATAATTATAATAAGTCGAATCACCAGATCCGAAGGTAAGATAACCGTTAGAACTTAAAAATACTTTATTGTTGTTAGTATCGTAGAAACTAAAGTTAAATCCTATTGGTGCTGGAATATAGGTATCATCAGAAAGCTGATTATATGTCCCTGTACTTCTAATATCGATATAATTATAGGTAGGACCCCCTGGATAATTACTTGTAATATATTGATAACTACCTGTACCTATAAATACCATTTTCAAGTTAGAGTGGAAACCGTTCCGCACCACTTCTACTTGGTAAGTATTAGGAATCAAGCCACTTATTTCGACGTTCCTGTAAACAGCATCAGTTACCAGTCCCTGTTTACCCTCAATAGCTATACCGTTAGCATCATACAGGTTCACAATGTCTCCAGAATATAGCCCTTGGACGGTTAGCGTCTCCTGCCCGTTCGTTCCAATGCTCGTCATACTGTTGAACTGTATTAAGTCGCCCCATTTGAAATACAGGTACGGCGTAACTACTTCACTACGCTCAATCTTAACCCTTACACCGTTCTCAACTACATTTACATCGCTAAATTCAACCGGATCGCCATTAATATTAATTGTCTGAGTGGTTTGAATCTGCTCATTTGTATTCCATTTATACAAGCTAACTTTCTCACCGCTGGATAGTCCCCCTATTGTAACATTGGTGACTTTGCTATTATTCAGCCCGTCTTGAATATTTCCTATATTCGCCATAAATCTTTCTTCTAGGATCGGCAGATCTCCTTTTAGTAGGCTAGTTACACTACCAGTTGTTATAGTCCGCTCAACGTGCAAATTCAGGTATAACTCATTACTAAAGTACACATTGTTAAAGACTACTTTTGGTTCCGATCCACTAGCTGTTTGCAGACTGCCTACGATTTGCGTCGGATTACTACCCTTCTGAAGGGTCACTATATCTCCGTCCATTAATCCATACACTTCAATAATACTATCGTTGGTTAAATCTGTCCTACTATAGCCAAAGTTGATCTGCTGCGGCGGTTTAATCAGGTGCATCCGCGACTCGAATCCACCCCTAGTTACTGTCACCTGCATTTCTGAGTTAAGACCGTTTATGGTTAAGACTTCAAGACCATCCGAAATCCTCGGTTCGAACCCAGTCAAAGGTTGTTTTATTCCATATACATATTCATATACCTTTACTATGTCTCCACTCAATAAACTAGGTATAAGTATGTTTATACTGTCATTAGCGGCCTGTTCTGTTATAACCTGAAATTGTATTAAGTCACTCCAGTTATAATTCATTTGTGGAGTACTGCTTGCCGGGTCCGGTCGATTGATCTGTACTTTCACTCCGGTTTCGCCAACGATGCTTACTCCGTTAAATACTGTCGACGTGCTGTCCGTTGCAATGCTCTGAGTACTCCCGATTTGTGCCCCGCTTGCTTTGTACAAGTTTACTTGATCTCCTGCCTGAAGACCGCTAACAGTAATACTTGTTGTGTTATCAGTACCAATCGCTGCCATGCTCACTCTCGTATCAAATACGTATTGCTCGCCAACGATATTGTTCCGTGTAACCCTCACTTTAAGGAATAATTCGCCATCTAGCTCCACATTATCGAATATTACCGGCATGGTGGTGTCACTGGTTACATTGACTGAAGAACGAGTGTTTCCATTGCTTCCATTTACAAGCTCTACCAAGTCCCCTGGTATTACGTCTGGTAACTCTAATCGCTTACCAAACGCAGAACCACTTTTAACGTTCAGTATAAAGTTAGGTATTACCATGAGATCCAATGTTCCGTATACGCCCGAAACAACATTCAGCGCTTTTACGGTGATAGTCCCTACTCCGGTCGCTTTCAATAATCCTATGGTATCAGTATCAAAAGTTGCACTTCCTGTGCCATTGATGACTGACCAGGTTACGCTCGGATCTGTCGCATTAACTGGTATTACGGCTGCGCTCATCTGTAAAGTCCCATCGTAGACTATGCTCGTCACATTTTCTGGTGCTGTAACCGTAACATTGATTACAGGGATTGCCGTAATTACAGCATTCTTAAACGCAATAGTAGCCTCTGTCAGGTTTTGTACTTGCGTATCAATTTGAACTTGGGTTGCTCCGGAATTATTTAGAAGTGTACTTGCCGCATTTATAGCAGTTTGAAAGGTATTGTACGCTTCTTGCGAAACATTGTATACTGCTGTCCCCACTGTTTTGCTCAAAATTAACGTTTGCGCATCATTTATGGCTGATGTTAAAGCTGTTTTGTCTACTATGTTTGAACTTCCATTATTTATTGGTTGTGGTGTTATTGGTGGCGTTTCGGGGTTTGATGGAGGTGCTACGGCATCTAGTATAATCTCATCAATTTTATCCTGACTTATTCCAGCGTCTTTCGCAGTGCTTATAACCGATTCCTGAGCCTGTTTAGTCTCTGTTTTAACTGTATCCAAATTAGTTTGAATTTGTTCTATTGTGATATTATTTTGAGTCAATACTTCTTTGACAGCATCAATCTTTGTTGACGTTTCAATAGTACTCACAAAATCTTTAGCAAAGTTAGCTAATTCAATAGATTTTGTGGCAAAGTCTAATGCACTACTAATTGACGCAAGGTCGTGCACTTGTTTGAAATTAGCCTGGGCATCCTTAGCACTTTGCATTAAGTCCTTGGCTCTAGATATAACGTCAGTAATAACCTGAACCAATAATTTGTTATCTGTACTTTCAATTAAGGCTTTTTGATCAATTGCTTTTTGTTCTGAAGGAGCAGAAGCTTTAATTTCAAGTTGCTGCCCCATGGACACCATCCTCTGTTGTCCACCCTCAGATTGTTCTTTATTTTGTGAAAAAGCTACTAAACCCTCAAATACATCGCCTGAAGTCAATCCATCGTTACTGTCAACTTTAACCAAATAGAGGGTTCCATGTACTCCCATTATGGCGGTTGGTGTTTCTACCTGAAATTGGTCATTAATATTTAGCAGGGTAGCAACTCTATTCCAGACACTTCCTGCCCATAACTTAATTGAAATATTTTCCCAAAAGGATCCAATAGAAATCGTCTTCAACTTGCTGAGACTTAAAGTATTAGAATTAGTGAGGTTTTCAATGATAAGCTCTGAATTAGCACCGATCGTGCTTTGAGTTTTATTAGTAAATTCCATTACCACAGAACCTTTAGCTCCTGTTCGTAACCAATCGCCTTGAGAAAGCGTCATACCGTTCGTCGCAGGAAATTCTCTTAACCCTCCTCCCTTTTTAACGAACACGTCCTCATGAATACCACTTAATTTTACAGTAGCGAGGCTATTCGCTTGGGCAACAGGAGGGGTAAGAAAAAAAACACTAGATATTAATACTATTAAAACTAGGAAGATATTAAGTCTTTTCATGGGGTTTCCTCCTCCACCTGAAAGATCTCTACCAGATTTTCTTTGCCTTTTACTTTAATTGACTCTAATTGCGTTACTCTAAACTTGTCTTTAACTCTTTGATAGGTTTCTTTACTAATTAAAATTTGCCCTGGTTTAGCATTGGATTCTAACCTTGCTGCTAAATTTACGGTATCGCCGATAGCAGTATAATCTAACCGATCATGTGAGCCTATGTTCCCAATAACTGCTGGACCGGAATTAATTCCAATCCCAAAGCGTACACTACGTCCATATTTTTCTTGTAAACGTTGAGCTAATTCATCTGCCCCGTGTCTCATTAATAAGGCCGATTTGACCGCTCTTTCAGCATGATCTTCTTGTTCGATAGGAGCTCCAAAGATAGACATAACCCCATCCCCAATGAACTTATCTAAGGTTCCTTCTGTCGCAAACACCGCTTTTGTACTAAGATCGAGATATTCGTTAAGGAGATTAATGACATCTTCCGGTTCCATTTTTTCAGACATTGGGGTAAACCCACGAATATCTACAAACATTAAGGTTACATCTTTGCGAACACCGCCTACCTTAATGTCTTCTTTTGAGGATAAAATTTCTTGTACTACGGATTTGGAAACATACCTGCCAAAGATACCAGTGACCCGGCTTCTTTCGCGACGTTCCCGAAGATATTGGGCAACAACTGAAGTTATATATAGAATACTTAGACCGAGCAAAGGGTAAAAATAAGGCAATAGTAAATGTTGAGTAGTAAATACGACTATTACCGCAATAGTATAAAGGATGATACTGGCAGTAAAAATGATGATCGCCCTTTTAGCTTTTACCCTTTCGAAAGCAAGATAAGCCAAAATACATAATAGAGTTATAATAATTATTCCCAGTGGCTTTGAAGCAAGATGATAAATTTGATTATCAAGGAAAGCTTGAATTATATTGGCATGACCCTCTACACCGTACATAACTGATTTACTCATTGGGGTAAAGATAGAATCTTGTAGGCCTACTGTATACGGTCCAATAAGGACAACTGAATTTGCAAAATATGAAGGGGGAACCTCGCCACTAATTACTTTGGAAATAGATATTTTATCGAATCGTGAATCTCCTGGTGAAGAGGCATAAGAAAATGAGATATTATTACGTAATCCTGCTGGGATTTTTTCATTACCGATTTTCCAAATATTATCGTCAGTCCAAGAAATTCTTCTTTCAGTGGGTAGCAAAATATTGGCTAAACGTACACTAATTGCCGGAATCATTTGACCATGGTCATCGGGTATGCCAAGGATAACTTGTCTAACAACTCGGTCACTATCAAAAAAAGCATTGATATGGCCTAATTGATTATTATCAATTTTATATATCGGCCGATATACATCATATCTACTATTAGGTTTTATATTAGCCTTAAGTTCAAAAAAACTAGAAAAATATATATTATTATATTTTGCAACCACCTTATCCCATGCTTGATCTTCAGCAGGATTCTGGCTTTTATCAGTGTAAAGAATATCAGTCCAAACAGCCTTAGCCCCACTTTCTAAAAGCTGTTCTACAACGCCGGCCATAACATCTCTAGGCCAAGGCCATCTTCCTACTTTGGCTAGGCTCTGCTCATCTATCGCTAATATTTTAATATGGGGATCCGTTTTTCGTGTTTCGATAGTAAGTCTATCGGTTAAATTATTTTCTACCATATAAAAAGTGTCATAATAGTAAAACATTATGACCACTAAAATTATCAATAACCCCGTTAAGTATTTTTTCAAGGTACGCCTCCTCTTTTAGAACAATTAACGGAATGCATTTTTAACTCGTAGTTACTAAGATTTAACTACGAGTTAAAACCCCAATTAATACTTTAACTATTTCATCTTTTCAATTTGTCTTATTAGGTTATTACGTTGATCAACAATTAGCTGATTCCCATTAGGTAATATACAAATATTCGTAGGTCCATCAAATTCAGCTTGTAACAAAAGCCCGTCTTCTTTACCATGTTGACCCTTCCCAGCGTATGTTTTAACTTCCCCTGTAGATGTTATTGTTCTGATACGATTATTATAAGTATCAACTACATATATGCTTTGATCAGAACCTACCATGATCCCGTTAGGAAAATTAAATTTTGCTTGGTTCGCTAAACCATCTTGGAACCCACCTGCTAAATAATTCGTTCCCGCTATAAGATCTGTACTAGATCCGGCAATAGTCGTAACCTTCCCTTGAGGTGACACTTTACGGATCCTCTGATTAGCCGAATCCGCAACGTAGAGAGATCCGTCTCCTCCTATTGCCAGTCCCGTAGGTTCATTGAACTTTGCAGCCTCGCCGTTACCATCAGCATAACCGCCTTGTAACCAGCCATCTTCTTGTTCATATCCGCCACCGGCTAATACTGATAGTTCACCAGAAGGCAAAATCTTAATTATACGATGTTTCAAAGTTTCAGTAACATATAATTCTCCTTGAATTCCGAACACTAAATTTGTCGGGAAATTTAGTCCTTTAACGAAGGTTTTCACATTTCCTGAACTTTGAATAATTCTAATCGCTCCATTACCTGAATCAGCAACATACAAATCCCCATTCGTGCTATATGCCAATCCTTTAGGTTGATTAAACATGGCCTGAGCAGCAACTCCATCTATGTATCCTCCGACGGAGTTACCATAGGCATCTTTATCTTTTGTTATACCTGCGATAGTTGTTACATTCCCATCAGGTTCCAAGGCCCGAATAATTTGGTTTTGGGTATCGGAAACATAAACTCTCCCTTTATCCCCTACCGTAATTCCATACGGCAAAGCAAACTCGGCCTCTAAACTTTTACCATCTTGATAACTAAGTGCGCCAGTACCTGCAACGGTCCACACTAGATCTTGACCATTTATTGATTGATTATAGTTTATAAGGCTTTGCGCATTAGCAACCGCTAGCTTTGATAGGATACCGGTTCCGCCTAACACGCTTATACTTACTCCAGTTGAAACTCCTTTAGAGTTCTTATCATGTATTTCTCTTAATAAATTGGCAGTTGCATCAGGTGAAAGATTATTGTTAAGTATTAAAGGGGCACCATCTCTAGCAGCTAATACTGCCCCAGACAAGGCATCTGGAAAGTTTTCACCGGAAGCCATGTAGATATGTGGAATTTTAATACCCGCCCCATCATTCTTCCAAGAAACATCAAAAATTTCATCGCTATTCACCAACTTCATGGTGTCATATCGGTCTTGTCCTGCAGTACGTGTAATACTATTGATATCAATAAGTTTAACCTGAGACTTTAATTGAGTTTCACTTGTCTCAGGCACCACAGAAGTTCCACCAACAATATGAAAAGATTGTTTAATAGCACTATCAGGTAAACCATTTAAATAATTAATGATCGAATCAGGAATAGGCTTATTTGAGGGAACAAGTATCAAGGGGATACCCCCTATCGCTTGATCAACTTTTATCCCTTTAGTTTCAAAGTAAGCAGCTTTTTTAGCCGAGACATTATTCTTAAGTGCAGCAAGTACTGAGGCACTTAGGGCATCGGGAAAACTATCCCCTGAAACGACATAAAATTCAGTACCATCATGTTTAATCTCCTGGGCAATCTTAACAGCTGTTTCATACTGATCATATCCAGCTAAACGATGAATGTTAGAAGGCTCATAACCTAATTTAACAAGGGCTGTAACAAAGGTAATGGGTTTAACAACGAAACATCCTAAAATATAGACATTGCCCTTTTTATTGGTATGATTTTCAAGGTATGCAAAAGCATCTGAACTATTCTCTGGTGAGGTATCCACGAGAAGAATAGGAGCATTTATTTGTTTGGCTAATGGTACACCTGCTAAGGCATCCGGGAAATTATTGCCTGAAGCTAAAATTACGTTTTTTGTAATTCCAGGATTGAACTTCAAGGCAATTTCATACATGGTTTTAAATCGATCCTGTCCGAAGATACGCTCAATATTAGCTTGTTCGCTTGCCAGAGTATTTATTGGTATCCAAATTATCCAAAGAAAAATAGTTAACGTAATCAATTTAATGATTTTAATCATGATAACCCTCCTAAATCAAACAACATAACCAGTAGCAAATACTATTAAAACTTAAAAATACAAATTTTCGATAAATATATCCACCGAAAAAGTTGTTTAAGTTAGTTCTCCTATTCGTCAGCTTTATAGTAGAATCCTGCCTGTTCTGACTCTACAAGTAAATATTCAGTTTATTTTTTAAATTAAAAAAAAGGAAATTTCAAAATAAAGTAGTATTAACTATTTAGCTCTATACAATTACCTATATAGGGGGAAGAAGTTATGCATGAAACCTATGACTTGATACCTAAAATAAAAAAAGTTCTTAATTCCCAGCAATTGTTATCTGCCATATTTTATTATGTTTCTAAGATAGCCAATGAGAAAAGTGTAGACAAAATCATAATGTTAATGGCAGATATGGGTAGGGATTTGATAGTTGCCGATAGGTGTACTCTTTGGTTAATTGATCATAAGAAAAACGAATTGCGAACAATAATAGCCCATGGCGTTAATGAAATCCGTATACCTATAAATAGTGGTCTAGTAGGTCACTCCATTTTAAGTGGTGAAACTATTTTGATTAATGATGCCTATCAGGACAGTCGATTTAACCCTCTAGTGGACAAGGAAACTGGCTATCGAACAAAAGCAGTCTTAGTTATTCCAATTATCAACAACCAAGGACAAATCATTGGTGCCTACCAAGCTATTAACAAAATGACGAAAGGCAAGAAATTTACATCAAAGGATATTGAATATCTTACTTTAGCAGCTTCCTATAGTGGTAAATCTCTAGAAACGACAATGTTAAACCAAGAAATTGAAGAAACGCAAAAAGAAATTATTTTTGTTATGGGGGAAATTGGTGAAAGTCGTTCCAAAGAAACTGGCAACCATGTGAAACGAGTCGCTGAGTACTCCCGTATTTTAGCTATAAAATATGGATTGCCAGAACATGAGGCTGAACTGATTAAAATGGCTTCCCCGATGCATGATATCGGAAAAGTTGCTATTCCTGATGCTATATTAAAAAAACCCGGTAAACTTACTGACGAAGAATTTGAGGTCATGAAAAGCCACTGTAATATCGGGTATAATCTGCTAAAAAACTCTTCTCGCTCTATTCTTAAGACAGCTGCCGTATTAGCCTATCAACATCATGAAAAATGGAACGGTAAAGGGTACCCCTTAGGCGCCAAGGGTAAAGAAATTCACATTTATGGTAGAATAACTGCTATTGCTGATGTATTTGATGCCCTAGGCAGTGACCGCTATTACAAAAAGGCCTGGGAATTAGATCGAATTCTTAATTTGTTTAAGGAAGAACGTGGTGAGCATTTTGATCCAAATTTAGTAGACGTTTTACTGACTAATTTCGCAGACATTGTAAATATACGTGATAGCTATCAAGACTAAAATAAAGGCAAAAGCTTGGATCCCGTCATGGGTTTCCAAGCTTTTGCCTTTATTGAAACTAGCTATCTGTCTTAAGAAGAATTCGTAAACGGTCCCTTTCTTCTTCTAAAGCCTCAAGTTCAATCAACATCGCAGGTTTTAAAGAGTGGGCCGGCCAACGTGAGCGTAACTCAACCAGTTGATCTTCCAGTCCATGCAACTTATTCATCAACTCTTTTCTCTGCCCTTCATCCATTCCCTAAAACCTCCTTATCTACCCGAAAAGTAATGGCTCCGTGCATACAGACTTCTATACATTCTTCACATTCAGAACACTTTTCAGCATCAACTATGGCTAAATGGGCAACCAGCTCTATGGCTTGATTGGGGCAAGCCCGTATGCACCGCTGACAACCACGGCATAACTTTTCCAGAATAAACGCTGCCATTAGTAATCCTCCATGTTTTGGAAAATACTGTTATATTTTGCTTTAATTCTTTAATTAATGAGGAGCGACCGCTCCTCTTTATACCCCTCAGCCAAAGCCCGAAGCATTACAAGAACCAGGATTACAGGAACTTCCACTACTCTTTCTACCAACAATATTGACAGTCGTAAAACGTTGTACTATATTGTCACTCTCACACTGTGGACAACGTTGTTGATCTTTTTTGCTTATCGAACAAAACACTGAAAATTTATGTCCACATTCCTGACAGACTAAATCATAATTGGGCAAATCAATTCCTCCCCTCTTTTAATTCGTTTACCCCATTTTCAAGAGTTGATCACCATAATATCTTAAACCTAACTCAAGCACTTCTTTAATAGGACGACAATCAGGTGCTAAAACCTTACTCCATTGATGATTGGCAACAGCACCGCATCCTCCACCGCAAATCAAACTGACATTACATTCTCGACATTCGGGAATCGTAAAGATATTTCGCTCTTGCCATTGTTTTACTTCTTGTCTATTAAGCTGATACGCTGGAAAAAAAGTTCCTATTTTATATTCTTCCTGCCCAGTTGTCGCCGTACAACCATATATATCCCCATAAAGATCAAATACCCACTCTGTTTTGCAAGCTGGGCACGTATCATAGGTTGGCAGATATAATTCACCCGTCTGTACTAGGTGTTTAATACCTTTGAATTCCGGCTGATGAAACTTTCTTAAGATAGGATGTTTCTCAGTCAGTTCCACAAACATTGCCCAATGTTCAGCCTGAGCCAATAGATGTTGAGGTGTTGCATAGCACTCGAAGAGTTCATAGTTACGTCCAACTTGAGTTTTAAAATCTTTACTTGGGAGATCTAACCAACCCCGTTGATCTAGTTCTTCAGCTAGGATAACTAAGGCTTCATAATTTGTTTTGTCAACAACTACTCGCAAATTTATGGGTATTTTCCGTTGGATTGCTTCTTCCATACCCTTAATTATCCGTTCATAGGTTCCCTGTCCACCTGCAGTATGCCGACGTTGATCATGAACCTTTTGTGGTCCATCCAACGTTATTTGGATTTCTTTGACAGTAGTTTGTTGGAGAATATCGAGATATTCCAACAAATGATAACCGTTGGTTACTGCTGAAATGGCATATCCACCCTGGGCAGCCTTATTAACAATATAGTCAATAATTTCTTTCTGACGGGGTAAGGCGTTTAAAGCTTCTCCTCCGAACAACGTAATAAATGGTTTCTGCTGAGGATAGAGTTCAACTAAATGCTTAAAGAAAACATCCACTACTTCTCTATTTATTAACTGGGTTTTCTGTTTGATCCCATTTTGGTAACAATAGGGACAAGCAAGATTACAGGCGTACGTCGGTACTAATAAGACCTGAGGTGCAGTCTCCATTAAGGTTTGTTGGAACTCAGACCAACGACTTTGGAGGATTTTATGCTCTTCTTCCACATCACTATAGAGATAACCCCTAGTCTTTAAATAAAGTGGAAATTCTTGATCAGCATCAATTTCTCCATGACTTAACTTTTGAAGCTTATCGTATTCAGATAAGCCAACTAAATCGAAGGCACCAGAAAGCGAATTCATAATTGCGTAGGGAAAAGCGGGATTTTCTTTCATAGGGATAATTAAGTTATAACGGCTATAATACATATTTCACCCCGTAATTGAAGTTCGATGTTCGATGCTCGATGTTCCAGGCTTTCTTCCTCGAAAAGTACGACTTATCATTTCGTATTCATTTTTAAGGTAATGTCGTTCTTGGAAAATATCTATTTCTGGAAAACCAGCCAAACCAAGAATATCTTCATATTCTTTGACTGAAATAGCTCCACCAAAACAAGCAGCGATAGCCTCTGGATCTTCTTTAATAGATTTAGGCAAGGGTTCTTCAGTCATGATGTCAGATACTACAAATCGTCCTCCAGGCCTAAGCACACGATAGATCTCTTGGTAAACCACAAGCTTATCGGCCACATGGTTGATCACACAATTACTGATTAAGGCATCTATGCTCTCTGCTCTAAAAGGAATTTGCTCAATTGAGGAAAGTACGAACTCAACATTTTTGACACCTACACTGCTTGCTTGTTCTTGAGCAGCTTCAATCATCATTGGCGTTAGATCTAATCCCCAGACAAATCCGCCAGGACCCACTAAGAACGCTGCTTCTAAGGCCTCACTACCCCTTCCACTGCCTAGGTCCAAGACCTTTTCACCTGGCTTTAACGCTAGATAATTAAGATTACCTCCACAACTTAAATTAGCGTCAGCATTTACCTCTGAATATCTTTTAATAATTTCTTGAGTACTCATATAACCTTCTTTGTTTTTTATTGAACCCCCACTGGGTATAGGGATAATATTATTGTACTCAACCTAAGCCTCTACGTCAACCAACTTTAAAAATAAAAACCCTATTAACATTCAATTACTCCTATCTTGGTATTTACTCAGGATTTATTGAGAGTCCAGATATTTTATCGCCTGAAGACCTGCAGTTGCTCCTTCACCGGCAGCTTTAAGCAGTTGGTAGGGTTGTCCAGTACAATCCCCGGCAGCATATAATCCAGAAATATTCGTCTCAAGATGATGATTTACTTCTATTGCCTTGTCCAGCAATTTGAGTTCCGGCATAAGCTGTTCTGAAGGCAAATTATCTCGTAAAATAAAAGCTCCATCCACGACGATTTTTTCGTTTTCAAGCTCAAGGAACTCTAATTTATTCGTTCCAGTAAGGGCCTTAACCTTGCCCTTTTTAACTTCAATACGCGGATCGAGATTAACGATAGTACTATAGTATGGAATATAATAGACATGACTGGCAATATCCGCCATGAAATTGGCTTCATTTTCGCCTTCTTGATTATACGCAATAATAGCTATCGCCTTCTTGGCATACAGCGGTCCGTCACAGGTGGCACAATACCCCACTCCCTGGCCCAATAATTCCTTTTCTCCGGGAAAAATCTTTTGAGGAGAAACCCCCGTGGCCAGAATCACAGCGTCAGCTTGAATAGCTTTTTCGCCCCCCAGCAAGGTGAAAGGAGGTCCCTGATAAATATTTGTTACTTTCCAAGGGACAACTTTAATGTTCATTTGTTCAATATGTTGGAGAAAACGTTGGCGTAGTTCCTCACCTTTCATTTCTGGAAACCCTAAAAAGTTATCTACCTGCGGTGCTTTTGCTAAGTTCGGACTACAACGCTCGCTTCCGATCAAGACATAATCACGTCGCCGTATTTGGGCATTTAAAGCAGCCGACATCCCAGCAGGACCACAACCAATAATAGCTAACTCATAGTGGTCTTTAAGCTTTAATAAATCATCCGTCATTTTCGCTCACCTCAGCTTGCATTTTAAGCATAATTTCCTTCAACTTTTGGCAATCCGGACATCCTGACTCTGTTCCACCCTCATGACAAGAATTTAAACAATGTTTAATAGACTTTAAGATAACATGGATTTCTTCAGCTGTTAATTCAAGATTTATCATGTAAACCCTCCTCAATTAATTATGGATTTATGACAAGTATTCCCCGTTCGGAGATGAATCATCGATAGTTTAAATTATTATCCTTCTCTGCTAAGGTCGTTAAGGTTGGTACACCTTTAACAAACATTAGTTCTTGCATATAGAACATATGATCTGTTATACTAAGAATATCTTTAGAATATCCTCTGTTTTAACAAGTCTAAAGCTAATTCTTTATATATTTACTAATTCCCCCATTTAAGTAAATTTACATTTTTGTCGGTGGTGATTTTATGGTTAAACGAATTATTTTCCACGTTGATGCAAATTCAGCCTACCTATCCTGGGAGGCTGTATACCGACTACAACATGGGGCAACGGTTGATCTTCGAGATATTCCTTCCGTAGTCGGAGGTGACCCAACGACCAGACACGGAATTGTTCTGACTAAATCGATTCCTGCCAAAAAGTTCAAGATTCAAACTGGGGAAACCTTATACTCAGCAACCTCAAAATGCCCTGAGCTGGTGATTTGTAAACCTAATTATCTTTTATACCGACAATGCAGCACAGCGATGAAAGAAATCATCGAGGAGTATTCTCCCTTAATCCAGCAGTTCTCCGTTGATGAATATTTTGTGGATTTTAGCAACATGGAACAGTTTTCTACTGATCCCCTTCAAACAGCTTATACCATTAAGGATAGGATTAAAAATGAGTTGGGGTTTACAGTCAATGTTGGCGTCTCAACTAATAAGTTGCTAGCGAAAATGGCTTCCGAACTAGAAAAGCCGGACAAGGTTCATACCATCTTCCCTGAGGAGATCACCACAAAAATGTGGCCTCTTAAGGTTGAGGAATTATTCATGGTGGGTAGGGCCACGTCTAAGAAACTCTATTCCCGGGGAATAAAGACGATCGGAGAATTAGCCAATTATGACCTAAAACTCCTAAGGCCGTTTCTCAAAAGCCACGGAGTCCTTATTTGGAATTACGCTAACGGTATTGATCACTCCCCCGTTCGGCCCGGCGGTAGTATCGAAACCAAAGGTATGGGTAACTCTACTACAATCCCTTTTGATGTCGATGATAGAAAAACCGCCTATTTAGTTTTATTATCCTTAGTGGAAACTGTAAGTGCCAGATTACGCCAAGATAATTACTGTACCCGCCTGATCGCCATATCCCTTCGGACCAATGAGTTCCTCTCATATTCCCATCAAAGAAAACTATATAACTCGACAGATTGTACTAATGAAATCTGGGAAATAGCCTGCGAACTCTATGATGAGCTCTGGCAAGGTCAACCGTTAAGGCATATGGGAGTTAGGGTAACTGAGCTTTGCCGCAATGATTTTATCCAAACTTCTCTCTTTGCCAAAGATTATGAGAAACTAAGAAAAGTTGATCTGGCGATTGATTCTATCCGTTTTAAATATGGTTCCAATGCCATAATGCGCTCTGCTTTTCTTAATAGCGGCCTCAAAGCTCTTACAGGTGGAATTATCCAAGATGAGGATTACCCCATGATGACCAGCCTTTTGTAACGGTAGTTCCTAAAGTAATTTCGGGGTTTAGGACGGTGAGAATGTTGAAAGTATTAATGTACCCGATCGATATGGTGGCTTGGTTTACTCAAGAAGGGATTCCCCATCCTTTAAAATATAAAATTAACTACGAAGGTGAACCTACCGTAGTTAAAGTTGATCATATTCTGCTGAGAACAGAAGAAAAATTAGCCGGTAACAGGCTAATCATTTTTCGCTGTCAGAGTCAGAGCTGAAGCATAACTTTACACCCTTTATATAATCAGGGTTGTAGAGTTTTCATATTTAATTTTTTCTCAAAATACTTCTGGACTTGGACAAACCAACCTGTTAATATAGTCTTGGAAAGGCAGGTTGGGCTAATC
>ORJL011474114.1_pt1 | contig 16057 bp, 13 predicted proteins | sample 1779941 | NCBI WGS metagenome assembly ORJL01 (sample SAMEA104232317, study PRJEB22302) | groundwater metagenome | biome: forest; feature: aquifer; material: groundwater | place: USA | collected 2011-08-07 | depth 5.8 m | reverse complement strand
ATGGCTCGGCCACCACCGGGGCAGCCCTGGCAACCAGCCTCGGGTGCCAGGTTAGTGCCGAGTACAATGCCCAGACGAAGATGGCGGCACAGGTGAACGTGGCGCCCGCGCTCGGCTTGGGCTTGGGCCTGGGGACATCGCCAACCGCCACACCGGCCCCGCCCGCACCGACGCCGTCGACCACGGCGACAGTGTCCGGGACGCTGAAGTCGATTAACGCCGTTGCCGGGACCATTACCATCACCGCGCAGGGCGGCAGCGAGGTAGTGCTCAATGTGGCCTCGGATACCAAGCTGGCCGCGGACGGCGCCGCGACCACCCTGGCGACGCTGGCGACCAAGATCGGTTCCACGGTGACGGCCGAATACAACGCCCAAACCAAGATAGCGACCCAAATGAAAGTGGCGACAACGGCGTCGACCACGGCGACGGTGTCCGGTACGCTGAAGTCGGTGGACGCCGTTGCCGGGACCATCACCATCGCGGCGCAGGGTGGCACTGACGCGGTGCTGAACCTGACGGACCAGACCAAGGTCTCGGTCGATGGGTCAACTTCGACCGCCGCCGCGCTTGTCACGGGCTTGGGGAAGCCGATCACTGCGGAGTACAACGCGGAGACCAAAGCCGCCGTTTCGCTCAGCGTGCGTTAAACAGCCAAGATACGGGCTAGGCTCGAGATCTTTCCGTGATGGCTGGCGTGGTGTTGTGTCCCCCAGCACCCCGCCAGCCATCAATCCGTCAGCCCCGCGGTGGTAATATTGCGCCGTGAAGCGCCGGGGACGCGATACGGGCACGGTGTCATCGGAGACAGCCACAGTAGTCGGGCTCCAGCTAGAATCCAAGGAGCAGTGATGATCGACCGGATTGTAAGAGCGGCCAAGCTGGACACGGCTCTCTACGAGGAAGTCGAGCATGATAAGGGAGCGAACTGGCAGGCCTTCTGGATTGTCGTACTCTCTGGCCTCGCCGCAGGCCTCGGTGGGGCGAGGGCTGGACCAGGTGGCCTTATCGCCGGCATTGCTGTGGCCCTTGGCCTCTGGCTCCTATGGGCTGGCATTACGCTGCTCGTGGGGACAAAGCTCTTGTCGGGGCCTGCGACGCAGGCCAATTATGGTCAGCTTATGCGAACACTGGGCTTCGCCGCCGCCCCTGGACTCATCCGCGTCATCGGCATCATCCCGTTTCTCTATGGGATCACCAGTCTCGTCGCTAGCATTTGGATGCTTTTGGCCACGATCGTTGCCGTGCAGACTGCTCTGGACTATAAAGACGTGTGGCGTGCGACAGTGGTCGTGTTGGTCGGATGGATTATCATGCTGGTCGTCTCCCTCGTATTTAACATCCGTGTCATTGGATTCCGGTAGATGGCCGGCGGCATGGCCTATGGCCCGTTGAGTCCTCGTCCGAGGTAGCTGAGAGGCGCAGATGAACTGGTTGGACATACTCATCACGGTCCTCGCCATTCTTGGTGCACTGGTAGGCTGGCGCATCGGACTGGTGCACGCAGCAGTCGCCATCATCGGCGTCTTCGTTGCTTTTCCTATAGCTGGCCATGTGAGTGAGCCCATCGCCAGGTGGCTTACCAATAGCGTGGGCAGCGCTTCTATCGCGGCGGTCGCGGCATACGTCATCGTGGGAGCGGTCGTCTTCATTGCGGTCCAGCTTGTCGGTCACATCTTGACCAGGTTCTTGAAGGCGATCTTCCTCGGGTGGTTGAATACGCTGGGCGGCGCCCTGTTTGGGGCTCTCGCTGGGTTGCTCGTCGGCGCCGTTATCATCGCCGTCCTGGCTAGGATAGCGTTCCTAGTTCCGCCCCCGCCGCTGAAGGAGCCATCGCATATCCAGACGCGCGAAGGCGTCAAGAATACGCTGGTGGACTCCAGCTTCGTCCCAGCCTACCTGGACCTCTACGATAGATTCCCAGCCCGTGCCCTGGGAGTGACCCCTGGGGAGTTTCACAAGGCCCTGAGTGAGTTGAAACGAGTCAGGGCATCAGAGAAGAGATAGGAGATAATCCCCTCGATGATGGAGGATGGTCTACGCTCGTGGACAGCTGCGGCGCGCGGCCCACGTCCGGCGAGGGAAACTGCTCCCCTTTTGGCTCTAGCTGCCGAGCTATCTGCCCCCTGACGATGCGTCTAGGACTGTGAAGTCACGCCCCAGATTCGTAACGGTCGCCGGTAACCTTGCCACCAGATGTGCCGATCCACCTTACATTGGCCTGGAGCTGGCGTTACTAAGTAAGACATCCAAGGCTCTTGAGGTTCCGGCTACCGCTTTGTTGCGGCTATCGGCTGATAGGAAACCGGGGTGCTCTGGTGCGCATTCGGATAGCAGCCAGTATGACAAAGCTTAGAGTGGGTCTAGAGGCACGGGCCGAATCCATGGGGCTTGTAGGTTATGGTTCGACCGAGGACGAAGCCATAGATTCCTTGCGCCAAGGCGTTCTCGCCTGGTGCCGCAGTCGTCAGGACTGGGGGGAGCTCGAGACCACTCTAGACCGCCGCCGTATTCAGTGGGATAAGGGCGGAGAGGAGCTGATCATCGAAGTGACAGTGAGTGAGATACATCCCGGCTGAAGGCGCAGCGACTCCCCCTATTATCCATCATTGTTCCGCCCGTAGGAGCCATGCCTCGGAGTACCAGATGGAAAAATCAAGCAGTCCTCCCATGGGCATGAAGCTGGCAGCTACCTGCCTAGACGGTTGCTCAGCGTTCCCCCTTTATCAGCAGGCTAGCGCCAAGGGCTAGGTGCCCTATCTAACAGGCGTTGATCTCGCTCGACCCTGGCCGCCCTTCAGCCTGCCCATAGATGGCCATGTCGCCCCCGGCCTCATCTATGCGCGCCCTCCGGACTAGTCCGCGCATCGCCTGCGCCTCTTGTGCTGCCGTCTTACAGAACCGCTGCCCATACGTTCTTACATAGACCGCCCGCTGCTGGTCTATATCCCACGGAACCTTTCGACCTCGGCCAGTGTCCGGGCGGTACATGTACCTCGCGACCTCACTTGAAGGAGGTTCATAGATATGAAGCTCTCCATCCTGCACAAAAGCTGGCGCTTGCGGCCGCTCGCGCGCCTGCCCGTCTTGCTCCTCGCCACCCTGCTACTTGTAGCCGTCGCCTGTGCCCCTGTCGTTCCTTCTGGTCAGCCGACGACCTCTGGCCCCAGCCCCTTAGCCCCTGGAGAGCCGGCTGATAAGTCCCAGGATAACCCCAGTGGCACCGCGACCAGTGGCCCGGTTGCTGGCGCGCGGCCCTTGGTGGAGCGCAATTATCAGTGGACCGGCGTCGTAGAGGCCAGCCTGCTCGAAGGCCGTCACCTCGAGCTGCGACGCAACTGCGACCGTTGGGTGCTCCTGCCCCAGTCCGACGCAGTGACCAAGAAACTGGAGGACAATATCGGGAACAAGGTCCTGCTCTGGGGCACCGCTTTCAACGGTGCCACCATCTACATGCGCCAGGCTATATCCGTCAGCGCCGCCTTCGGTCCCGATGATCCCATACCCATGACCTTGGTGGCGATACCAGAGTACCCCTGCCCGCCCTATCCCACGCCGGCCCCCCTGCCCCTGCCTCCGGCGCCCGATCGGCCCCTGATGTTGGGCCCTTCCCAACTCGCAGTGCGTGGCACCCTGATCTGGGAGGGCGGCCAGCCTTATCTGGTGACGCCCGCCGGCAAGGTCCTCCTGACCATGCCGGCCCAGCACGCGACAGGTGACCCTGGCACGACTGCCCCCGCCGCTGGCGCCGATGCCGCCAGGGTCATGGACGCAGTCGCGGCGGGCGCCTGGGGCATCGACCGGCAGGCCCTACGCCTGAGCGCTGAGACTCTGCGCGCCTGGCCGGTGAGCGTGGCCCTCGGTTACGTGGGATGCGGCCGTCCCTCCCAGCTAGAGTCCCTCCAGCCCGGAGAACTGGCGGCCCGTGGGATTCTGGTGTGGGACGCCCAGCGTTCCTACCTGAAGACCGCTGCTGGCACCATCTGGTTGAGCCTAACCCTGCCCGAGCCCGCCGCCCGCTCCGACGCCGCCGAAGCCACCGTAGTCGGCAAGTGGTCCCTCTCCTCCAGCGGGCTGCAGCTGGTCGTGCGGCGCGCAGGCTACACTGCGCAGTCTTGCCCGCCTCCCCCGCCGCCTGCTGACCTCTCCCTGCTGCCCGGCGAGCTCGCGGCCGTCGGCACCCTGGTCTGGGAGAGCGGCCAGCCACACCTCATCACCACCTCTGGAAGGATCATCCTCGATGTCCCCCGCGCCCTGCCGCTGCCATCCGGCGCCACGCCCGACAGCGCGGGCGGCCAGGCCAGCCCCCAACTGGCGCTGCAGGTCATGGCCGCGGGCCAGTGGATGATCAGGAACGGACAGCTCGTACTATACGTGCGCTGGCTCCAGCCGTGGCCCGGCTCCCCGCCCGGCCCCGCAGCGCCTCCGCCCTCGGCCACGGCAGTGCCCGCACCCGGAACCGGCATTCTCTACGGGAAGGTTAGCATCGGGCCTCTCTGCCCGGTCGAGCCCTGCATCAGGCCCACCGCCGACATCTATTCGTCGCGGTCCTTGCTCCTAGAAACCGATTTCGGCGAGACCCTGCGCGTGCCCCTCAACGCCGATGGCACCTTCAAGGCCCAGGTCAAGAGCGGCGTCTACGCGGTCAACCTGACCAACTGCGACTATCTCGGATGCAGCCGCGTTCTGCCTCAGAAGGTGGTCATCGGGAGCAATCAGGCCGTCGAGCTAAACATAGATATAGACACCGGCATCAGATAAGCCACTCTAGCCCGGCGTACCTGCTCGGATGCCCACAGGTATTGCTTACCCCGTGGCCCATCGGGGTCGCCATACTCGCCCCAGCGTGCCGGGTCGGCCCAGGCCCAGCCTAGCTTGCGGTAAGCGGTTCCCCGAGGCCGGGCGCAGGGCTCGCCTGCCGGCCGTCGCCGTTGCCAGATGGCGCCGCGCCGTCACGCCCCTCGTAGCTCATGCGGTAGAGGCGGCTGTATAGGCCATCGCGGGCCAGCAGCTCCTCGTGGGTGCCTATCTCCGCGACGCGGCCCCCTTCCAGGACCACCAGCCTGTCGGCGCTGCGGATGGTGGAGAGCCGGTGGGCGATCACGAACGACGTCCGCCCCTTCAGCAAGCGGCTAAGAGCCTGCTGGATGACTGCTTCGGTGCTGCTGTCCACCTTGGCGGTCGCCTCGTCCAGGATGAGGATGCGAGGGTCTGCCGCCACCGCGCGGGCGAAGCTGATAAGCTGGCGCTGCCCCACCGATAGGTTCTGGCCCCGCTCCTGAAGGACGGTTTCGTACCCCTTGGCCAGCCTCAAGATAAAGTCGTGGGCCCCCACGGCTTTAGCCGCCTCCACTATCTCTTCGTCGGTGGCGTCCAAGCGCCCATAGCGGATGTTCTCTTTAACCGTGCCCGAGAAAAGGAAGGCGTCCTGCAGGACCATGCCCACGCGGCGCGCCAAGGAGCTGAGCTTGATGTTCCGCACGTCGTGGCCGTCGATGAGGATGCGCCCCTGGGCCACATCGTAGAAGCGGCACACCAATGAAGTGACGGTAGTCTTCCCGCTGCCGGTGGGGCCGACCAGCGCTATGGTCTCCCCCGGCGACACCCGCAAGTTGAAGTCGTGCAACACCTCCAGGCCCGGCAGGTAGCTGTGGTGGACATGCTCGAAGGACACCGCTCCCTTGACGTCCGCCAGCTCCACGGCGTCGGGCGCATCCACAATCTGGGGCTTGGTGTCGAGCACCTCGAAGATACGCTGGCCGCCGGCCATGGCGCGCTGGAGCTGGGCGTACTGCATGACCAGGGTGCGGATGGGCTCGAAGAAACGCTGAACGAAGACCACGAAGGTGACCACGACGCCGATGGTTATGCCGCCCTGGATCACGCGGATGCCGCCGAAGATGATGACGAGGGCGGTGGCTATCGCCACCGCTATCTCTACCATCGGCTGTCACGCCGCCGACAACCGCCCCGCCTCCACGTTGGCCTGCAGGTGGCTGGCATTGACCTCGTCGAAGCGGCGCAGGTTCTCGTCCTCCCGGTTGAGGCTCTGGATGACCCGGGCGCCGGAGATGTTCTCCTGCAGGTTGGCGTTGACCCTGGCGATGGCCGCGCGGACGCGGATGAAGGCCCCTATCGCCCGTCGCTGCCAGATCACCAGAGAGAGCAGCAGGAGAGGGACCACGGCCATGGCGATGAGGGCCATCACCACGTCTCTCTCCAGGAGCCAGAAGACCACCACCCCCAAGCCCAGCACGTCGGCCAGGATGGCGAAAAAGCCCGATGTCAGGAGCTCCTGGATAGAGGTCACATCGTTCTGGACCCGGGACATGACCCGCCCGACCTCCTGCTTGTCATAGAAGCTGAGTGATAGCTTCTCCAGGTGGTCGAACATCTGGGTGCGCAAGGTATAGAGGACGCGATGGCCCAGCCAGGCTGTAGTGGACATGAACAGGTAGTAGGAGACCCAGGCGACAAGGGCCAGCGCCACGAAGGCCAGGCCTACCCAGCTTAGCTGACGCAGGTTGCCCTGGACAGCGCTGTCGATAGCCATGCCCACCAGCACGGGTTGCGTATAGGAGGCAAGGGCGAAGAGCACCGTCCCTAGCAGGGCCAGGATGATGTGGCGCCGGTAGGGCAAGAGGTAACGGACGAGGCGGGTCACGACAGTGTGGTCGTAGGCCTTGCCTAGGGCTTCATCTTGCCAGCCATCGGCGGCGCGGCGCCATTGATTGGCGCCGCCCATGCCCAGGGCGCCTCCCAGGCCGCCACCACCGAATCCGCCGCCCCCGCCACCCCAATGCGCCACTAGGCTCTCCCTCTCGCCAACATGCCTGGCTTACCGCGCCAACGAGGCCGGCGCCGGCTGGCCCAGCAGGGGAGCGCTAGGGAGCGCCTCCTCCTGGTCCCGCAGCTCCAGGTCATATATCTGACGGTAAAAGCCGTTGTGCTCCAACAGCTCGGCGTGTCGGCCGCGCTCCACAATCTGGCCTTCGTCCAGCACCAGTATCTGGTCCGCCAGCTCCACCGTCCGCAGCCGCTGGGCGATGACAAACGTGGTGCGTCCCCGCATGATTTCAGCCAGGGCCTGTTGGATCAGGTACTCGGTCTCCGTGTCCACGCTGGACGTGGAGTCGTCCAGGACCAGGATGGGCTGCCCTTGCAAGAGGGTGCGGGCTATGGACACCCGCTGCTTCTGGCCGCCGGAGAGGGTGATCCCACGCTCGCCCACCCAGGTGTCGTAGCCATCGGGCGTGGTCATGATGAAGTCGTGGATACGCGCCGCTTTGGCAACCCGCTCGATCTCCTCCTGCGTGGCCCCCGGCACTCCATAGGAGATGTTTTCGCGAATCGTGGCCGAGAACAGGAACACATCCTGATGGACCACACCGATGGCCTGGCGCAGCGAGGCCAGGGCGACATCGCGGATGTCGATGCCATCGATAGTGATGCGCCCGTGGGTGACATCGTAGAAGCGCGGCAGCAGGTTCACTATCGTGGTCTTGCCGCTGCCCGTGGGCCCCAGCAAGGCGATGACCTGGCCGGGACGCGCGTCGATGTCGATGTCCTTGAGGACGGGGCTGATGGCATCGTAGCCGAAGGATACATTCTCGAACCGCACCCGGCCCACCACTCGCCCCAGCTCCGGAGCGCCGGGTTTATCCTTGACGGCCGATTCCGCGTCCAGGATTTCAAAGATGCGTTCCCCCGAGGAGTGGGCGCGGGCAATCAGGGTGATGATCATCCCCAGCATACGGACCGGCATCTGTAGGAAGGTGAGGTACAGGGCGAAGGCGGCCAGCTCCCCTTGGCTTATGCGGCCGGCCGCCAGCTCCCTGCCGCCGAACCAGATGGTCGCCGCGAGGGACAGCATCCAGAGGCCCGTCATGAGCGGTGTGCTCACCGCCTGGACCTTGCTGGCGTAATAGGAGTCGTCGAAAAGGTGTTGGGCCTCGGCGGAGAACTTCTGGCTCTCGTAGGCCTCGCGGCCGAAGGCCTTCACCACCCGTATGCCCGAGAGGCTCTCCTGCAGCACCGTGGTAAGACGTCCCAGCCCGTCCTGCACCCGCAGCCAGACCGGCCGCAGCTTGAGGTTATACCTGGTAGACCAGGCGGCGATGAGAATCAGGAAGGGCCAGCAGACCAGGGTCAGGGTCCGGCTTTCCAGCAGCATGAGGACCAGTATGGAAACCATCAGGAGCAAGATGTAGAGCAGCCGCAGGAAGCCCATGCTGATGAACCTCTGCACCGCCTCTACGTCTTGAGTAGCGCGGGACATGAGCTGTCCGGTCTGGTGCTGGTCGTGGTAGGCATACGACAGGCGTTGCAAGCGGTCGTAGATCGCGTTGCGCAGGTCATACGCCACCCGCGCGGACAGCCACTCACTGAGGTACTGCTGGCCGAAGGCGAAGGCGCTGCGCAGTAGCGCAGCGCCCAGCACCGCCGACCCCGCCACGATGAGGAGCCAGTACTTGCTCTCGAACGCCAGGCGCGTGACCTCTTGCGCCACGCCGTCGCGCACCACAGTCTCGGTGACCGGATGAGCCTGGAGGCCGAAGTCAATGCCCCACTGCACCAGGCGAGGGGTGATAACCATGAAGGATCCCGCACCCAGCACGCAGAGCCATGCCAGGGCGACGCGCCGCTTATAAGGGAATACCCGAACGATGAGCCTGAGAAGGATCTTCATGTGCCGTTCACGTTCACCTCATTATGCCATAACTACGGATCCGCCCAAGCGGTCCAGCCAAAAGGCCGCCGGCGCGCAGGCAAGGCGGCAGCAAGAAAACCGCGCCGGCCCCAGCAGCGTATTGACGGATAAGGCACTGTATGCATCAATAGGCCGACGACCATCATGCTTTGGAGGTGCTTCATGTCCCGCTGGCGCACCCTATCCTCAGGGCTCAGTGTCATAGGCCTGATCGCCATGGCCTGCGGCGGCGCCGCGGCCCCCACGGCGACGCCTACTAAAACTGCTGCCACGCCGGTGGCGACAGCCGCGCCCGGAGGCGCGACCGCCACACCCACGCGGGCCGCCGCCGTAAGCACCCCCACGCCCACCGTGGCGGGCCCCGCGCCCACTGCCTCAAGTAGCGGCCCCCGGGGCAAGATGACCATGGCCGCGGTGGCCGATATCACCAATCGCGATATCCACGTCGCCACCGGAGGAGGGCTGCAGAGCTTCTATACGAACACGGACTTCAACGCCACTCTGTTGTCAATCCAGCGCGAAGGGAAGCCCGCCGAGCCCTACCTCACCGAGTCCTGGTCCTGGGACGAGAAGGGCCTCAAGATCCGCTTCGTCATTCGCAAGGGTGCCCGCTTCCACGATGGCAAGGCGGTGACCTCCGATGACATCCTTTTCACCGTGGAGAAGATAAGGTCGCCGTACGCCCGAAACAGCCCCAACTCCGCTCTCCCTCGCCAGATAAAGACGGTCGAGGCTATCGACGACCGCACCGTGGTCTTCACCCTTCCGGGGGCCGATGCCCTGGGGTGGTCCAAGATGGGCGGCCTCGTCATCCAGCCCCGCCACAGCCCCTACGAGGCTTTTCAGCAGAACCCCATCGGCGCCGGCCCCTACAAGTTTGTGGAGTGGCGGCCCTTCGAGTCCCTCACCATGGAAGCGAGCCCCTACTGGTGGGATGCCGATAAGGTCCAGGTCAAGACCATCGTACGTATGGTTGTGCCGGAGCCCGAGAGCCGCCTGGCCATGCTCAAGGCGGGCCAGATAGACTTCATGGACGAGGTGCAGCCCCGCCAGGGCGAGGAGCTGTTGAAGGACAAGCGCTTCCGGGTACGAGTGACCAATACCGGCGGCTGGGTCCCCGTCCTTTTCTCCACGGATACACCGGTGATCCCGGGGACGGACGTACCCAATCCCTTCTTGGACGTGCGCGTGCGCCGGGCCTTCATCCTGGCGGTGGACCGCAAGGCGATCTTCGACGGCGTCGCCCTGGGCAAGTACGGCATCTACATCCCCGGGCCCTGGTCACGCAACGTCGTGGGAGTTGGCGCCGCCGTCGAGGGCCAGATCAAGCCCTACGACTACGACCCCAAGGAGGCGCGCCGGCTGCTGGACGAGGCCAAGTTCCCCTTCGACCGCGAGTTTCCGATCTGGTACTACCGCTCCTCGTCGGGGTATCCGGAGGCCTACCAGGTGGCGATCGCCTACTGGAACGCCATCGGGATCAAGGCCCGCGACCGCCTCACCGAGGTGGGCACCATCGTCTCTTACGCCGGCGATTCCCCGGCGCGCACCTACCCCATACGCATGTACCGCGTCAACGGGCTGAGCGCGGAGGGTGAGGCGCCTGGCTACGTCACGTTCTCTAAGAACACACCCGAAGGTTTTAACGGCCAAATGCTTGACCCCAAGCTGGAGGCTTGGGCACTCCAGATGCGAACCACCTTCGAACCAGCAGAGCGAGAGAAAATCAACCGGGAGATCTACTTGTACCTCCACGAGCAGGCCCTCACCATCCCGCTCCTGGGCGGGGTGCTGATCTTCGGCTTCAACCAGCGCGTGGACTGGGATATCGTACCTGGCCAGACCACCGTTACGCATCTGTGGCGGACGACGTGGATGCCGGGAGCGCCGTGAGCTGACCGAGGCCGCTCCTTAACCAATAGCTAGAGGGCGAAGCGCGCCTGCCGATTTGGGCAGGCGCGCTTCGCACGCCAGTTAGTGTTATCGCGCCCCGCCGCCTGACCACCCTGGACTGGCAGATCAGGGCACCGATTCGTCGAAGTCCATGCGGATGTGCCCAGCAGCCCGCAGGCGCACGTACTCCTCATCGCTGACCCCGATGACCTCTTTGTAGACGTACTCGTTGTCCTCCCCGAAAGCCACCGGGGACTTGTGGATGCCCGTGGGCGTCTCCGAGAAACGGTAGAAGGGACGCATGTACTTGTAGATGCCCACGTCGTCGTATATGCGTCGTGGTTGATAGAGGTCTCGGGCCTGGACCTGAGGGTCATCGAGCGCACGGGAGGCCTCCAGGACAGGGGCGGCGGCGATGCCGGCGGCCTGGAGCCGGTGCATTAGCTCGTAGTCGTCGCGGTTAGCCGTCCACTCCGCCAGCCTGGCGTCGAGCAGGTCTTGGCGCTGGGCCCTGGCCTCCGCCGTGGCCAGATCCTCCGAGCGCGCCCACTCCGGGTCGCCCATGACTTTGCGCAGCCCCTCCCACTGGCGGTCGCTGTCGACGGTGATGGCGATCCAGTGGTCGCCGCTGTCCTCGGGGGTGCCCGGCGAGCGGCAGGGATAGACGCCGCAAGGGGCGGCGCCGTCGAGGGAGCGGTTGCCGATGGGAGCTTGCAAGTGCTGGTTGAGAGACCAGTCCATCAAGGCCTGCGCCATCATCGGCATGGCGCTCTCCGCCTGGGACAGCTCGATCAGCTGGCCGCGCCCGGTCTGCCGGCGGTGCCACAGCGCCATCATGACCGCCAGGGCCGCCTGGGTGCCGGCCGTGTAGTCGGCGACGAAGGTGGCGGTGTTGTTGGAAGGGTCAAGGTCAGGGTAGCCGCGCAGGAGCGCATGCCCGATCATGCTCTCCAGGTGCACGCCCATGGCGCGCCCGTCCCGGTAGGGCCCGCTGGAGCCGTAGGCCGGCATGCGGGCATAGATGATGTCTGGCCTGATGGCTTGGAGCCACGCGTAAGTGATGCCCAGCTTCTCCTGGATACCGGAGGCGCTGTTCTCCATGACCACGTCGGACTTCTCAATCAACCGCCGCAGGATGTCCATGCCTTCGGGCCGCAGGATGTCCGCGGTGAAGCTTCTCTTGTTGCGGTAGAGCTGCACGAAGGTCGGACAGTAGTTCCAGGGGCGCGGCCCCGGCTCGTTGTTCGGGTAGCCCGTGGTCCAGGCGGTGCCGCCCTGGATCATCTCTTTGGTCAGGTGGGCGCGCCGGCCACGGGTGTTGGGCTGCATGAGGTAGGGGTTCTCATGCTTGATGACCTCCGCTCCCAGGTCGGCGAGGAGCATGGTGGCGAAGGTGCCAGCCCAGACGCCCGTCAGGTCGGTGACTCTGATCCCGTGCAGCGGCAGGTTGGCCATCACCTCACCTCCACTACATGCCGCTGGGCCAGGGACTGGACCTCACGCTCGCTGTAGCCGGCTTCACGCAGCACCTCGGCCGTGTGCTGGCCCAGGAGTGGCGCCGGGCGCCGCAGCTCCCAGGGCGAATCGCTCATAAGGAACGGCCGGCCAGGGAAGGCGAAGGCGCCCAGCTCAGGATGCTCCGCCCGGGCCCAGAGCCCGCGGGCGATGAAGTGGGGGTCCTCGAAGAGCTCGTCCACGGTGAACAGGGGCGCGCAGATCGCCCGGGCCTGCAGCGCCTCCCTCAAGACCTCCCGGCGGGTGCGTGCCAGCAGCCACTCGTAAAAGTGGCCCTCGAACTCCTCGATCAGCGCGGGGTCGGTCTGCGCGACCGGGTCCAGCCACTTGGGGTCGCGCAGCCACTCGGGGTTTCCCAGCATCTGGATGATGCGGTCGAACCAAGCGCCGCCTGCCATCTCCACGTAGCCGTCGGAGCAGGGGTAGACGCCGCCCAGGGCGACGCCGGCGCCCGCTCGGCGCTGGGTCTTGCGGCCGGAGAACTGATAGCCGATGACGGTGGCGTGGCGGCGGTCCACCCCCAATAGGTGACTCTCCGCCAGGGAGAAATCCACGCGCTGGCCCACGCCCTGCCACTTGCCGACCATCGCCGCCGCCAGGATGGCACTCGCCGCGGCGGAGCCCGATTCCACTTGAGCCGCCGTGCCGTACATCTTCACCGGCGGGCGGTCCTGTGTCCCCATGGAGTACATCTCCCCGGCGAAGCCGAAAAGCACGAGCTCCGAGGCTCGGAACTGCCGATAGGGGCCTGTCTGCCCAAAGTTGGTTATGGATACGAGGGCAGTGGACGGCTTGCGGGCATGGACAGCCTCCCAGCCCCCACCCAGGCGGTCCAGGACGCCGGGCCGGAAGCTCTCGACCACGATGTCCGCCCTGTCCAGCAGCCGCAGCAAGACTTGCCGACCCTCCGGCGCGCGCAGGTCCAGGACGAGGGAGCGCTTGTTAGTGTTGAAATAGAAGAAGGTACCGCTGCGCTCGACGTGCTTGCGGTTCCCCCTGAACGGCCCCAGTCCTCGCGAGGGGTCGCCGCCGGGCCGCTCCAGCTTGATGACGTTGGCGCCATAGTCCGCCAGCAGCTTGGTCGCGTACGGACCGGCGATGTACTCCGTCAGGTCGAGGATCGTGAGGTCAGCTAGCGGCCCCGGCATCGCTTCATCACCCTCCCGCGCCGACGCCAGTTTCAGGGCCGGCGGTGCTCATCGTGCTCATATGTTAATGAATGCGTCTAGTGCACCCCCAGAGAGGGGGAAGGGGATGAGGTCCTCACTGGTGTATACTCGGCTTACCAGTGGTCTGGCAAGGGAGCGTTGATCACTTTCTCGAGGAGGTCAGCATGTACGTCCTCATGGTCACCTTGCAAGTCAAGCCCGAGCGCCGGGAGCAGTTTATGGAGGCGATGCTGGGGGATGCTCGGGGCTCCAATGAAGACGAGCCCGGGTGCCTGCGCTTCGACGTGCTCCAGGACGCGGCCGACCCCAATCGCGTCCACCTGTACGAGGCGTATCGCGACGAGGCCGCCTTCCAGGCGCATCAACAGGCTCCGCACTACCTCAAGTGGCGGGAAACGGTCCGGGACTGGTTCGCCGGCCCGGCCGAGAGGCACGTGGGCCGCAACATCTATCCTCCGGACCAGGCCTGGCGCTAGGCGGGGCGCGCCGCTGGCCGGCGAGAACAGCGCTGAGGAGGGCTCCTGCTACTACCCGCGCCTAGAGGGCAGGGCGACGACTACGGGCCCGGGTCCCACGCTGACGCCCTTGGAGTTCTCAGACCAGATCTCGAGCTCCACTAGGCCCTGCTCGCCCTCGTGCCACTTCCGCTTCACCCTGCCCTTGGTGGTCACACTCTCGCCCACCGTGTTGAAGATGACCATGCGAAAGGGGCCCACCTTCTTGATGTTCCCGTCCAGGCCGATGAACTCCCGGACCGTGCGCTCCCACATGCCCTGGACGAAGCCGTTGTTGGCGTAGGCGTCGGGAGCTCCCTGGGCCTTGGCTATGCGGTCGTTATGGTGGATCTGGTTGAAGTCCCGATTGCCCCCCGCCGCCATGACCAGGCGCTGCAACGCGATGTTGAAAACCACCCCGGGGACGTCGTCCCCCTCTTTGACGTCCTCCCAGTAGCGCTGCCGGCTCCAATCAGCCATGGCCTATCCTCCCTTGTTGGGGCCCTTGGCACCCGAGATGTATTGGTAGGTGCCCAGGCGGCTCTTGGCCACGACCTCGCCCCGCTGGTTGACGATCTCGCCCTCGAAGACCGTGAAGGCGCCGTAGCCCACGCGGGTCTGGCGCACGGCGACGGACACCAGCTTGCGCCCCCGCGAGGAGAGCCGGTCCCCTACATAGACGGGCAGGAGATACTCGATCTCGATGTCGGTGGCGGCGCTGGAGTCGGTGGCGGGCATGGGCAGAGGCGGCGCCTTGCGCTCGATCCTTTCCGAGGGCGGACGGATGGTGGCGCTGTAGTCCCTGTCCGGGAGGGGCCATTTGGTAGCGTCTCCTGGGTTCCAGAGGGCAGGGCCAGAGAGGGCGCCGTAGGCGCTCCAGGGCAAGATGATGCCCCTGTAGCCGTGCTTGCGGGCCGCTTCGTCGTCGTGGTAGAGAGGGCAGTCTATCTCCAGGGGCTCGCAATAGCGCCTGATCATGCTCCGGTCAATGGCGTCGGCTGCCTGGCGGACCTCCCCTCCCGAGAAGTCCTGCCCGATGGCGGCGATCAGGTCGTCCCAGGTGTGCTCTTGCTGCTGCGTCCTCGATCTTTCGTTAGTCATAGTTCCTTCCGCTTTTTCCCCTAGCAGGGTGCTCAAGAACTCCTACGAACCAATCGCCTGTCCCCTTCCTTTCAGGGAAGGGGGACTTGAACCTGGGGGACACCGACTTTGCACAAGAACGGCTTTTCTGCCGTAATAGAGGGAGTGCAGAGGGTCCGCCTAGGCGGATGCCGGGGGCCACAGAGGGTGTCCCCCCTTTCTCTCCCCTAAATTACCCCGCTTCCTGGCCAAGAAGAGGGTAGGAGGATGGTCGAGGGGCATCCTCAGTAGTTGCCGCGCGCGGCGGGACGGGACTTGGGCAGGTCCTCGGGCCGGCGCTCCGTCTTCTTGCCATGGGTGCCATAGTCCGCGAAGGGACCATCGCGCCACTGGAGGGCGGCCTTCAGGCCGCGCTCGGCCGAGATGGCGGCGAAGACCCCACCCTGGGGCCGGATGGAGCTGAGGGCCTGGATGTCCGCCCCCGCGTAAAGGGCGGTGCGGATGCCCATCACCTCGTAGGCGCGGTTCACGGACCGCTTGGAGTAGATGAGCATCTGCTGGTCTATGAGCGAGAGGCGGTGGGCGAACTCGTCCACGGTGGCCTGGAGCCGCTCCGCGGGCACCGCCTTGTTGGCCCAGCCCCAGTGTGCCATCTCCTTGCCAGTGATGGCATCGCCCAGGTAGGCGAACTCCCGCGCTTTGGCCATGGGCAGGTGCCAGGGGGCCCACATGTTGTCCATGGTGGTCATCGCCCGCACCGGCGGATAGCCGATGATGGCGTCCTCGGCCACGATGCGGAGGTCGCACATGGTGGCCAGCTCCGTGCCGCCGGCCAGGCAGTAGCCGTGGATCTGGGCGATCACCGGCTTTTGGATCTCCCATATCACCCAGTTGGTGTCGATCACATGGTGGGACCACTCCACGGGCCCCAGGCGCAGGGAGCCCACGTCGGGGCGCCGGGACACGGGGTGGACGTAGGTGCTATCGGCTGGGGCGTCGCGCCCGCCGCCGATGTCGTAGCCGGCGGAAAAGGTGCGGCCCGCCCCGCGCACCACTATCACGCTGACGGCGGGGTCGCCCTCGGCCGTCTTGAGGGCGTGGATCATCTCCGCCCGCAGGTTGTTGCTGAGGGCGTTCATCTTTTCGGGCCGGTTCAGCGTGACGTAGCCCACCGGGCCCTTCACTTCGTAGAGGAT
>ORJL010232899.1_pt1 | contig 16058 bp, 11 predicted proteins | sample 1779941 | NCBI WGS metagenome assembly ORJL01 (sample SAMEA104232317, study PRJEB22302) | groundwater metagenome | biome: forest; feature: aquifer; material: groundwater | place: USA | collected 2011-08-07 | depth 5.8 m | reverse complement strand
TGTCCCCGACCTTTGTCAAGTCCAGGTTGAGCGACGCCAGCCGTGCGTCCAGCGCGCTATCATCGGCATTCTCATAGTCCAGCAGGTAGTCCACCGTCCCGGCCACGCCCAGCTTCTCATAGCCGTCCAGCTCCTGGACGCCGGCCCCGAACCCGGCCCTGCGCAAGAGGTGCGCAAGGCGTGTCCGCACCGAAGACGATGCCGCTCCCGGCGTCGACATTGCAGTAGGTGCGGGCGTCCCGCTGGGCTGCGGGGTCACGGATGGGAGCACCGTTGGGGTCGTCGATGCCAGGATTGCGGATGTGGCAGTGGGGGGCAGGACGGCGGTGGCAAGCGGGGCTGAGCTGCTTGCCGGTAGCTGAGAGCCGGGTATCGTACATGCCTCAAGCAGCCTCTCGAACGATAGGGAGGCCACAACCACTCCGGCGGCCTTCAGGAACGCCCGACGTCCGTTTGCTTCGCCTGAGGTGGGCGGCGCCTCGTCTTCGTCAGGAGTCAGCATAACGTCAGACACGTTTCACCTTTCGCGTCGGCCTGCGCGGCCCAAGCGTCTGTGCGAATTCGTTCCCCGGACTTTACCATGGCTGTTATTGTCATCACAAACAGCCTTTCTTAGCCATTTGGTCCGGGGAGCACGCGAATGCTGGCGGTCATATATTCGTGGACCTTGCATGTATAGAAATACGAGCCCGGCAAACTAAAGGTGTGTCCGCCGCTTTGGCCAGACTTCAGGATGCCCGTATCCCAGCTATCCGCCGCATTCATGCTTGTAGCGGAATGGACCTCGCTCCCATCGTTCACCCATACCACCCGCGTGCCCTGCACAACAACAATGGATGATTCCTGAAAGAAGTCGTCCACAATACGCAACGCCACCATAGGCGCAGGGTAGGGCGTGTACGTCGGATACGGAGTGTAGGTAGGGTAGGTCGCAGACCCGCCCTGTGGAGCGCAGTTCGCCATAGGTATTGCACTAGCTATCAGGGCGAGCGCTAGGAGGTGATGTGCTACCGAAGGGAAAACCCAATTCATCACCCTATGGTGAATGCGGAATGTACCATAAAGCAAGTGGGAGCCTCGGCCAAAGAATCAAACACACATTCAGCCCGCATGTTTGTGCCTGCCGCGTAGCATCGCCCACAAAGTGTCCCGGAAGGGATCGTCACCATCAGCCGCCTTTTCAGAAGGACTGACATTCCCCCCGGCCGTAGGCAATTGACGGGGTCGTATGACAACGACACGAATCGGCCAAGGTTCCAGAAGCTCGGGGCAGAAGCTCGTGTAGTGCTTCCAACGCTTCGTTAGCACGTTTGACCTTGGCGATGATAGCTTCCACGGAGGCCGTCCAGGTGAAGGGTTGGGGGTGGGCGTTCGTGGCGTCCAGGTAGTCCTGATCGCCGCGATAAGTGCCGGGACACTGGTGAACACGCCGCGCCGGCAGGCGTAAATCCCGACTCCCTCTAAGGGACGGGTATCCGCTAAGGGCGAGTATCAGCGCCCTGCCGACACGTCAACGCCGGCGCAGCGCGTCAGTGGCCGCTGTGGGCCTTGGCGCTGTGCGCGTGGCCATGACCGTGCGGCTTGAGGAATCGCGCAGGGTCCTCCTGGAAGGATGCACGGCACTCCTCGCTACAGAAGTAGTGGGTCTCTTCCTTATGCTGGACGCTTGCCTGGGCTTCCGATATGTGAAATACCATGCCACAGACCCTGTCTTTGACAACCTCGTCCGCCATGTCTTCCCCGTACTTGTGAAAAAGGAGGCGGGACACCGGACGTCCTGCCACCAGGTGCTCGTCAACGATGTCGCGGATGTCCTCGGCCTTCACGCCGTAGTACCATACGCCTTCAGGGTAGACGGCGATATTGGGGCCGAAGCCGCAAGCGCCGAGGCACTGGGCCTGGGTGACTTTGACAGCCCCACGGGCCACCTGCCCATCATCCACCGCCTTGTTGACCAGCGCCTGTAGCGCGTCAGGATACGTGGTATCAGCGCCTCTGCCGGAACAGTTGTCTCCCAGGCAGACGAACACGTGCCTCTCATAGGGCTTCATCATGACCTCCTTGCCGGACTATCTTGGGAGTGGTCGCCGCTGTTGGCAGCGATCCAAGCCTCCACCGTTCGTACTTGACGGCCGAGTGTAGTCGAATCATTTCACCGTGATCGGTGGCGCGATAGGTGCAAATACACCATCTGTGTCCTGCCGGCACGGGAGATGGCGCCCAGCGATCACAATGAACGGTATCGCGGTGTCGGGCAACCCTTGGACCAGGCTAACCTGCGTGCACCGCGGGCGGGGTCCTGCGCCCTCTCCCGCGTTCGGCGATCACTATGTCGCAGATCCCGAAGTCGTAGATCCCGAAGAGTCAGCGAATCGGGAAGTCGGCGAATCGGGACGGGGGAGGGCCGGGGTGAGGGTCGAAAGCAGTGAGGGAGGGCATTGGCATTGGCTCCGCGACAAAGCGGGACAAAGGTATGAGAGATTTCCGTTCGGCCAAGCTGGGCGCTATGGCTCGGCGCTTGATGTTGACGATGTAAGACACCTAGTGAGAGAATGGTTGCCTACCAAAGTGCAAGGCGGATGCCACATTTCCACAAGACGATATGACTTCTTCGTTTTTTCAGGGGGCGCTTCCGCTTTTGCTTACTTCCCAAAGAGCTTCCTAGTTGATCGGTATTGCTTGATTATGGACAAGTAGGGCAATGCAGTTACTCCAAGAGCATACGGCAGGATGGTCATGAGAGAGAACAGGCCCCGCGGCTTATACCGCCCGGAGTTCGAGCATGATGCGTGCGGCGTCGGTATCGTCGCTGACATCCTGGGACGCAGGTCCCACCACATGGTTGAGATGGGCCTTGAGGTGCTGGAAAACCTGGCTCACCGTGCCGCCACGGGCAGCGACCCGAAGACCGGGGACGGCGGCGGCATGCTCCTCCAGTTGCCCCACGCCTTTTTCAAGAAGCGCGCCGCGGACAACGGCATCCCCCTTCCTGACCCGGGCCAATACGGCGTGGGAATGGTCTTCCTCCCCCGTGACGCCGACGACAGGGCAGCTTGCCAGGCGCTCGTCGAGACCGTCATCAGAGAAGAGGACCAGACCGTCCTTGGCTGGAGAGATGTCCCGGTGGACAACTACGGTATCGGGGTCATTGCGCGGGACTCGGAGCCTGTCATCAGCCAGGTCTTTGTAGGCCGCGCCGCAAGCCTGCTGGACCAGGACGCCTTTGAGCGCAAGCTATATGTCATCCGCAAGGTCATTGAAGGTAGGATCAATCAGTCCGAAGAGCGGGTCAAGCAGGCTTTCTACATTCCCAGTCTGTCTTCAAACACGATCGTTTACAAAGGCCTGCTCATGCCGGAACAGGTCAGAGGGTTCTATCGGGACCTCTCGGACCCGCTGATGGACTCGGCCTTCGTACTGGTGCATTCCCGCTTCAGCACGAACACCCTCGGCTCCTGGAGGCTCGCCCACCCGTACCGGTACCTGGCGCACAACGGGGAGATCAACCCCCTTCGCGGCAATATCAACTGGATGACGGCGCGGGAAACCGCCATGTCGTCGTCGCTTTTTGGCGATGACTTGAAGAAGCTATTGCCGGTGCTGACCCCTGGCGCAAGCGATACGGCTACTATCGACAACGCTCTCGAGCTACTGACGCTGGCCGGGCGCTCCCTGCCGCATGTCATGGCCATGCTGATCCCGGAGGCATGGGAGGGGGCTACGGACATCCGTCCGGAGAAGCGGGCCTTCTATGAGTATGATTCCTTCCTCATGGAGCCCTGGGACGGGCCCGCCCTCATCGCCTTCACGGACGGCAAGAGGATCGGGGCGAACCTGGACCGCAATGGCCTGCGCCCCTTCCGCTACACGGTGACCAAGGACAACCTCATCGTCATGGGCTCGGAGACCGGAGTCCTGCCTATTGAGCCGGAGGATGTCCTCTACAAGGGACGGCTACGGCCAGGGCAGATGATGCTCATTGACCCCTTGGAGGGGCGCATCCTGGATGACGAGGAGATCAAGCGGGGATTGGCCGCCCGGCAACCCTACGCCAAGTGGCTGGCGGACAACGAGGTGCGGGTGAACGACCAGCCCTCCGCCGACCACAAGGTGCGGATGGAGGACCCTCGCACTCTCATCCAGCGCCAGCGGACCTTCGGGTACACGCGAGAGGAACTCTCCATGATCCTCCAGCCCATGCTGGAGACCGGCGCGGAAGCGATCGGCTCCATGGGCACGGACACGCCCCTCGCGGTGCTGTCGGACAAACCGCAAATGGTCTTCAACTACTTCAAGCAGCTCTTCGCCCAGGTGACCAACCCCCCGTTGGACGCCATACGGGAAGAGCTGGTGACATCTCTGGAAGCCCCGCTCGGAGCGGAGCGCAACCTGCTTGCCGAGACTCCTGAACATTCGCGTCAGATCCGCCTGTCCCACCCGGTCCTGACCAACGAGGAGCTGGAGCGCATCCGGCACATCAATACCAAGGACATCCGGGCTATCACGCTGACGACGCTGTTCCCTGTGAAGGGCGCAGTCGGGAGCATGGAGGCCGCCCTGAAAGGCGTGTGCGCGCAGGCCGCCAAGGCGGTCAACGACGGCTACAGCATCGTGATCCTATCCGACAGGGGCGTGGACGCTGCTCATGCGCCCATTCCTAGCCTCTTGGCATGTTCCGCCGTGCACCACCACCTGATGCGCCTTGGCCTGCGCACCCGTGTCGGGATCGTGGTGGAGTCCGGGGAGCCGCGGGACGTCATGCACCATGCCCTGCTCATCGGCTACGGCGCCGGGGCGGTGAACCCTTACGGTGTCTACGAGATCATCAAGAACGTGGAGCACCATGGCATCCTGCAGAACGGGGTGGATGCCAAGACGGCCCAGAAGAACTTCATAAAGGCCATTGAGAAGGGTGTTCTTAAGGCCGCATCCAAGATGGGCATATCCACCATCCAGAGCTATCGGGGCGCTCAGATATTCGAGGCCGTGGGCCTGGACGCGGAGACCATCAACAAATACTTCACCTGGACGCCGTCCGGCGTGGGCGGCGTGGGCATCGACGTGCTTGAGCAAGAGGCCCGCCAGCGGCACTCCCGCGCCTTTGACAGCGTGCACCTGGCTGCCTCCCTGGAGTTGGACGCCGGCGGGAACCACCAGTGGCGGCGCGACGGCGAACACCACATGTACAACCCGGAGTCCATCGCCCGCCTCCAGCACGCCGCGCGCACCAACAGCTACAAGGCGTACCGGGAGTTCGCTGAGCTGATCGACAAGCAGGACAAACAGCTTTCCACGCTCCGCGGGTTGCTGGATTTCAAATGGGCGGGGAAGCCGCTGCCTCTGGAAGAAGTGGAACCGGCCTCGGAGATCGTGAAGCGCTTTGCGACGGGGGCCATCTCTTTGGGCGCCATCAGCAAGGAGGCCCACGAGACCCTGGCCATCTCCACCAACCGCATAGGCGCCCGCAGCAACACCGGCGAGGGCGGGGAAGACTACCGCCGCTTCACGCCGGACTCCAATGGCGATTCGCGCAGCAGCGCCATCAAACAGGTGGCGTCCGGACGCTTTGGCGTCACAACCAACTACCTGGTCAATGCCCAGGACTTGCAGATCAAGATGGCCCAGGGCGCCAAGCCCGGCGAGGGCGGACAGCTCCCCGGACACAAGGTGGACGAGTACATCGGCTGGGTCCGCCACACTACGCCGGGCGTGGAGCTGATCTCGCCGCCGCCTCACCACGACATCTACTCCATCGAGGACCTGGCGCAGCTCATCCACGACCTGAAGAACGTGAACCCGCAGGCCCGCATCCACGTGAAGCTCGTGTCGGAAGTGGGGGTGGGAACGGTGGCTGCCGGCGTTTCCAAGGCCCACGCAGACGTTGTCCTCATCAGCGGCGATAGCGGCGGCACAGGGGCGTCGCCGGAGTCCTCCATCAAGAACGCTGGACTGCCGTGGGAGCTGGGCCTGGCCGAGACGCAGCAGGTGCTGGTGCAGAACGACCTGCGGAGCCGGATCGTCGTGCAGACGGACGGCCAGCTCAAGACAGGGCGAGATGTGGCTATTGCCTGTCTGCTGGGCGCTGAGGAGTTCGGCTTCGCCACCGCCCCTCTGGTCACGCTGGGGTGCATCATGCTCCGCAAGTGCCACCTCAACGCGTGCTCAGTGGGCATTGCAACGCAGGACCCGGAACTGCGCAAGTTCTTCTCCGGGAAACCGGAGTACGTGAGCAACTACTTCTACATGCTTGCCGAGCACCTGAGAGAGATCATGGCGGGGCTTGGCTTCCGCACCGTCAATGAGATGGTGGGCCATGTGGAACGCCTGGACTCCCGCAAGGCGATCGACCACTGGAAGGCCAAGGGGATCGATTTCTCCCGCCTTCTGTATCGTCCCGAGGAAGCGGACAGGGTGCCCGCTTACCACATCCAGGAACAGGACCATGGCCTGGAGAAGTCGCTTGACCACCAGCTCATCAAGCTGGCGGAAGCGTCCATATCCCGCGAAGCTTCCACCAAGGCCTCCTTGCCCATCCGCAACTCCAACCGCACGGTGGGCGCAATGCTCAGCGGCTTGGTGGCCAAAAAGTATGGAGAGGACGGGCTTCCGGACGACACCATCCAGTTCCACTTCACGGGCACTGCGGGCCTGAGCTTTGGCGCGTTCCTCGCCAGGGGCATATCGTTGACCCTGGAGGGTGAAGCTAACGACTACATCGGGAAGGGCATGTCAGGGGGGCGCATCGTGGTCTACCCGCCCAAAGGCTCCACCTTCGTGCCGGAGGAGAACACGATCATCGGCAACGTCGCCCTCTATGGCGCCACGGGCGGCATGGCCTTCATCCGGGGCATCGGCGGCGAGCGGTTCGCCGTGCGCAACAGCGGCGCGCACGCGGTCGTGGAGGGCGTTGGCGACCACGGCTGCGAGTACATGACGGGCGGCATGGTCGTGGTGCTGGGGAACACCGGGCGCAACTTCGCTGCGGGCATGAGCGGCGGCATCGCCTACGTACTGGACGAAGACGGACATTTCCGGGACCGGTGCAACATGGGCATGGTGACCCTTGAGCCCGTGGAGGACTCGGACGACCAGCTGGCGCTGAAGCAGATGGTGGAGTGGCACGTCTGGTACACGGGCAGCGCCAGGGGCAAGAAGATCCTGGACAACTGGGACATCACGCCGTCCAAGTTCGTGAAGGTGATGCCACGGGACTACCGTCGGGTCCTCAATAGCCACGACCTGCGGAACCCGGTGGAAGTGGAGATGGTCCTGGGCGGCCACTCGCACACGCACCTGCCGGCGCCGGTCTAAGGGCTAGATGACAAAGAACCAGGTGATGGACACAGAGCCGAATGCGCCGCGCGGGCAAGACGCCTCTCGGTCTCTGCGGGACAGACTACAATTCTGCACTCCTTTGGATGGGTGATACATGGGGAAAGTGCTCGGTTTCAAAGAACATGGCAGGCAGGCCCCGGAGCGGCAGCATGTGACGCAACGCGTCCAACACTGGCGTGAGATCTACCATGACTGGCCGGAGGCGAAGGCGCGAGAGCAGGCTGGCCGCTGCATGGACTGCGCCGTGCCTTTTTGCCATACGGGCTGTCCCCTCGGCAACATCATCCCGGATTTCAACGACCTGGTGTACCGGGACAAGTGGCAGCGCGCCCTTGATGTGCTCCAGTCCACGAACAACTTCCCCGACTTCACAGGACGCGTCTGTCCTGCCCCCTGCGAGGCCGCCTGTGTCCTGAGCATCAACCGGGACCCGGTGACCATCGAATACATTGAGAAGGCCATTGCGGACAAGGGGTTCGACGAAGGGTGGATCAGGCCCGAGCCTCCAGCGGTGCGCACGGGCAAGAAGGTGGCTGTGGTCGGCTCAGGGCCGTCCGGTCTGGCCGCAGCCCAGCAGCTCAACCGCGCCGGACACACCGTTACCGTCTTCGAGCGTGACAACCACATCGGCGGGCTGCTTGCGCTCGGCATCCCCGAGTTCAAGCTGGAGAAGGCCGTAGTCCAGAGGCGCATAGCGCAGCTTGAGGCCGAGGGCGTCATCTTCAAGACCGGCGTCAACGTTGGCAAGGACCTGCCGGCAGACGAGCTGCGCGCCAGCTTCGACGCAGTCTGCCTCACGGGCGGCGCCACGCAGCCGCGCGACCTGCCCATCCCGGGGCGCAACCTGAAGGGCGTGTACTTCGCACTGGAATATCTGACGCAGCAGAACAGGGTCCTGGCCGGGGAGGATGTGCCGGCGGACAAGCGCATCCACGCCGAGGGCAAGCGCGTCGTGATCCTTGGCGGCGGAGACACGGGCGCCGACTGCCTGGGCACCGCGCACCGTCACGGAGCGAGCAGTGTGCGCCAGTACGAGCTGCTGCCCGAGCCGCCCGCGGTGCGCCGCCCGGACAACCCCTGGCCGTACTGGCCCCTGACCATGCGGACATCATCGGCGCACGAGGAAGGCGGTCAGCGCGACTATAGCATCTCCACGAAGGGCTTCTCCGGCAGCGATGGGAAACTGGAGAAGCTGCACGCGGTGCGCCTGGAGTGGGGTGCCCCGGACGCCACCGGGCGGCCCAGCATGAAGGAGATTCCCGGCAGCGAATTCACCGTCGATTGCGACCTTGTTTTCCTTGCCCTGGGTTTCCTGGGCGGGGAGCAATACCTCAGCAAGGCTCTGGGCGTTGAGCTTGACCAGCGGGGCAACATCAAGACGGGTCAGGACCACATGTCCAGCGTTCCGGGTGTCTTCGCCGCCGGCGACATACGGCGCGGTCAGTCCCTTGTGGTATGGGCCATTGCGGAAGGACGGGAGACAGCGCACCACCTGGACAAGTGGCTGATGGGCGCCACCAAGCTGCCCCGAAGCCTGCCTGGGGCTCTGCCCCGGTAGGCCCAAAAGGTCCGCCTGGTCTTTCTTCTGCTCTCTTATTGTTCAGAAGGTGATTAGGAGTGGTCTGCGCATGAGCGACAAGCCACGTCGGATCGCCGTCCTCGGCTCAACCGGCGCACTTGGGGAAGCGGTCCTCAGCGTGGCGCGGGCCTTTCCCGAGAAGGTCCGGGTGGTGGGCCTTGGCGCCGGAGCCAACCTGAGCGTCTTCGTCGACCAGGTGCGCGCTTTCCGTCCCTTCATGGCGTCCTTTGCTCGGGGCCGCTGGCCAGCCGAGGCCGACGGCTTTGACGGCGTCCGCAGGGTCACCGAGAAAGAGATGGTCACCCACCCAGAGGTTGACCTGGTCATCGTGGCGAGCGCGGGCCGGGTCGGCCTTGAGCCCACGCTTGCCGCCCTCCGGGCAGCGAAGACCGTGGCCCTGGGCAACACGGAGACCCTTGCATTGGCGGGCCCCATCTTGCGGTCCACGGCGGACGAGCACAACGGAAAGCTACTCTCCCTGGACCCTGAAACCGTAGGGCTGTGGCAGATCATGCAGGGGGAACAAAGGCCGCCGCACCGCCTGGTCATCCCCGCCTCGTGGGGACCCTCACGCGCGCGGCACATCGCCTCCCTATCCACACTCCTTCCCGATGATATCGCCCGGCACCCGGCCCGTCGCCTGGGACGCAAGCGCACCATAGATGCGATGACGCTCATGAACAAGGCCGTCAGGCCATGGAAGCACATTACATGTTCGATGTCCCGCTGGAGGGCGTCTCTGTCGTCTACCACCCGGAGAACGTCATGCGCGCCATGGCGACATTTCGGGACGGCACCACGAAGGCCATCTTCGCGCCTTCAGACCCATGTCTGGCGACACAGTCTGTCCTCTTCCCGACGGACCGGCTGAGCAGCGCCGGGTCCTTCGACCTCAGTCCGGCCACCATTAGCCATCTCACCTTTGAGCCGCTGGACCTGGACAAATTCGGCGTGCTCTGCGTTGGTCTGGAGGCGGCCAGGGAAGGCGGGACCTATCCTGCTGTGGTTTCCGCCGCCAATACCATCGCCGTCGAGCTCTTTCTCACGCGGCAGATCGGGCTGCAGGAGTTCCCCGGCTTGTTGCGAGCCGTCATGGCGGCGCATCAACCCGTCTCCCATCCCTCCCTAGAGGACATCTTGGAGGCCGAACGCTGGGCCCAGGAGTTCGTTGGCTTGCAGGTGACGTACTAGCCGCGACGTCGCCGGACCGGGCGCCCATCCAGGCAGGCCAGGACATGGAAAGTCCTCGCGGTTTGGATGCGTGGCAGACAAAGGGGTGTAGGTCCTTCGCTGGCAGACCTTCGCTCAGGACGGCGATACAAGAGCAGGGGGCGTGGCCTGCGGCCACGCCCCCTTACATACCCTCTGATAGAGGGCGGCTTTCTTGTTCCGGGCAGCGGATGACACAAGTGGCCCGCGTGGCCACGCCCGGATCAGCGCGCCGGGCGCGGGCGGCTCGGCAGCGTGGCCAGGACAGGGCCGGGGCCCACGCTAATGCCCCTGGAGATCTCACTCCACATCTCCAGCTCAACAAGGTTTTCACCCTTGTCCTGCCATTTCCTCTTGACGACGCCCTTGGTCACCACGCTCTCCGCCACGGTGTTGAAGATGCGCATGCGGAACGGGCCCACCTTCTTAACCATTCCATCCAGCCCCAGGTATTCCCTGTACGCGCGTTCCCACATGGCCTGGATGAAGCCGTTGTTGGCGAACATCTCCGGCGCGCGCTGTCCCTGAGCCACCTCCGTGTTGTGGTGGATCGGGCTGAAGTCCCGGTTCCCACCGGCCTCGATGACAAAGCGCTGGACCGTCATGTGATACGTCACCGGAGGCACTTCGTCCCCCACGGCCACGTCTTCAAAGTACCGTTGCTTGCTCCAGTCCACATAGCTGGCGCGAGCGGGAGGGACCTCTCGCCCGCCCGACGACGGGCGGGGGCGCTCCGGGTCCGGAGGCAGATTGGGCACGTACCCCTTGGGGTGAGGGTTGTACCTGTAGCCTCCACTGCGGAAAAGCGCGACCACCTCGTGGCGCTGGTTCAGGATCTCGGTCTCAGTGAGGACGAATGCGCCGTGGCCGACGCTCGTCTCCCGGACCGCTACCGAGAGGAGCTTGCTGCCCCGGACCCCCAGGCGGTCCCCAAGGTAGACGGGCTGGAGGTATTCAATCTCCCGGTCGGTGGCAAAGCCCGCTTTGGTCGGGGGAGCAGGCATAGGCCGCTCCGCCTCCTCAGGATCCGTCCCGGCACGGATGTTCCGCTCGAGGACCGGCCACCGTGTCGGGTCGCCCGGCTTCCAAATGATCGGGCGGTCGAGCGTCTGATACATGCTCAGCGGAAGGGGGACGCCCTTGTACCCGTGCTTGCGCGCCACTTCGTCGCTGTAGTACAGGGGACAGTCCATCTCCAGGGGCTCCAAGAACCGCCGGATATCGTTCCATGCCAGGTTCTCAGCACCCCAATGAACCTGGCCATCTGAAAAGTCCTGCCCAATGGCGTCCTCAAGGTCCTTCCACGTGTACTCCCGTGTCTTAACCATCGCTCCTCCTTTGAATGAAGCAAGAGCACAGAAAGTGTAGACGTGATTATCGGTCGGGGTTTGTACTATGTCAACAGCGATGGCTATGTGACAGTGTTCCGACGCTGTGGCGGATGGCTAAAGGAGAAGAATTCCGCGCACATCCAGAAGTACAGTCGCCGCCCCACGGATGGGGCGGCGACTGCGGTCTACAACTGGAGCTAGGACTGCGGCCTCTACTCACCAGTCCCTATTGACCCGTGATCTGCTTCTTGACCTCGGGATCGATCCAGGTGCGGATGAACTTGTACCGGTTCTGCTGGTTGGTGGGCAGGCTGAAGAAATGGTCCTTCACCCACGGCGTGTAGGATGCAGCGGTGGCGCCGTAGCGGATGAAGATCTTCACGTCGTCCTTGAGCCACATAGTGCTGAGCTGGTCCACCATCTGCTTGCGCTTGGCGGGGTCCTGCTCCCGGCTCATTTTGTCGATGAGCGCGTCCATCTCCGGGTTCGTGTACTTGCCGTAGTTGCGGTCGGAGGTGGAGTACACCTGCTCGTAGAACCACTGGTCCGGGTCCATGCGGTTGGTGATGTACCCGTGCGAGTACATGTCGAACTCGCCGGCGGAGGCCTTCTCCACCGCCTGGGCATAGGTCACGACCGTCGCCTGCGGCTCGATCCAGATCTTGGACAGGTCCTGCTGGACTGAAGCCCAACCCTGGTTGGAGAAGCCCTGCTGGAGCGGCAGCACGGGCCGCGCCAGCTTGTCAGGTCCGTAGCCCAATTGCTTCATGAGGTCCTGGGCCATCTGCATCCGCTTGGTCATATCCGTTTCGGCTGTCGGACCGTGGCAAGGGCTGATAGCCTTCCACTGCTCCTTGGTGAGAGCATAGTCCGTGCCGCCTGGATACTCCTTGAGCGGGAAGACAGGGGCCTCAAAGCCCTCGCCGTTCCACCCGGTGTCGATGGCCTTCTTGGAGTCGATAGCGCAGCGGATGGCGTTCATGAAGCGCTTGTCGCTCCAGGGCTGGCGTCGGTAGTTCGTCTCCCAGCTTGAATAGCTGTCCGTGGCCAGGAGCGGGTCCACGATGATCTTGCCCTGCTTTTCCAGGTCCAGACGGATGGCGCGCGGCAGGTCACTGTCCGCAATGTCATCCAGCCGTCCCACGCGGTAGGCGCTCTGGACAGCGGTCACGGCGCCCATGAAGTTGAAGTGCACGGCGTCCAGGTAGGGATATGGCTGGCGCCAGTACCCGGGGTTACGCTTGAACTGGAGACTCTCCCCAGGCACCCATTTGTCAAACAGGAAGGCTCCCGCAGACGGCCCGATAGTGGTGATCATCTGGTCCAGCTTCCCCTCCCACGCCGCCTTGGGCATGATGGAGAAGTTCATGGAGGAGAGTGTGACTATAAGGCTGTTCAGGGGACCGTCTGTGACCACACGGAGAGTGTACGGGTCCACGCAGGAGAACTCCTTGACCCGGCGGACGTAGGCGGCGCGGGGGCTGCGGCGCAGCTCGTCACCGCTGGAGTCCCGCCCGTCTTTGATGGTGTCAAGGCTGAACTTGACGTCTGTACAGGTCATTCCCTGGCCGTTGTGGAACTTGATGCCCTTGGTGAGCAGGAAGGTCCACGTGGTGCCCTTGGCGTCCGTCCACCAGTCATAGGCGATGTTGGGCAGGACCTGCGTGTTCTTGCCCTTCTCGTACGAGTTGACTTCCAAGAGCGTATCGTGCGCAGCACCCACGTCATGGATCGTGGTAGCCACGGCGGACTCCCACATGGAGAAGTCCGGGGGCACGTCATTGTCCCCATAGACCAGAATGCCGCCCTTCTTGGCACTGGGGTTCGGGGCAGGGCTGGTCAGCACCTGGTACGGACGCAGCTTGGTCTCCGCCACCGTGGCGGTTGCGCCTGCCGGCGCTGTCGAAGCCGGCCTTGTTGCTGTCGCGGCAGCGGTGGTGGCCGTCGGCTGGGTGGCCGTTGGCTGGGTGGCCGTGGTGGCCGTGGGTTGGCTTGATGTTGTGGCCGTGGCCTCCGCAGCCGGTCCGCAGGCTGCTGCCAGCAATGCAACCGACAGCGCCACAACCACTGTCAGCGCTACCGATCTCCCATATCTCAACATAGCATCAGCCTCCTTCTGATTCAGACTTCCCTCTGACTTGCACTTCCGCTCCTAGGGGACGGGCCATGCGTGCCGCCAAGTTCGACACGCGTGCTGGCCCGAAGGGCCCTCATGCAGCGTTAGTGACCACATTGGTGGGTATGCACCATAATGCCACGTTGATAAAGCTGATGTACAGACCTTGTCCATCGGGACGAAACTAGCGCAGAAGAGGCCTATCATCTGAACCATGTAGAGCACAGCTAGCTTGCGGCGAAACGGTATAGCTTTGCCCAGCCTAGCGGTTCTCGTTCTCGTGCGGGTATGCTACGATTGCAGGACTCGGCGTGAGGGAACATCAATGGAGCGCTTGTGGACTCCCTGGCGGAGACAGTACGTGTCTGAGGACAAGACGAAGGGCTGCTTCCTGTGCGACAAGGCGCGGGAGGACAACGACCGCGAAAACTTTGTCCTTTACCGCAGCTCTCACTGCTACGCACTTCTGAATACGTTCCCCTATAACGCCGGGCATGTGATGGTGGCGCCCTACGCCCACACCGGGGATTTCCCCGCGCTTGACCCAGAGACCGGGCTGGACATGTGGACGGTCACGCAGCAAGTGACGAACGTCCTGAAGATGGAGTACGGCCCGGAGGGCTTCAACCTGGGCCTGAACCTGGGCAAAGCGGGTGGCGCCGGCGTGGTTGACCACCTGCACATGCACATCGTGCCCCGGTGGGTGGGGGACACGAACTTCATGCCGCTGGTGGGCGGGACCAAGGTGCTGCCGGAAACGCTCCCGGAGACCTACGCCAGACTCCGCCCGCACTTCGACAACGGGAAGTGACGGCCGGCGCGCCCGCGTTCTGAGCGGCGAGTGGACTATCGATCGGGATGTTGTCGGGACCCGTCCGCAGAGGAGGGAACACCTATGACAAGCAATGTCGCAGAACTCTCCGCACAGTCTGTCCTCCCGGACCTGGCCACCAGCTATGTCGGGAGGACATATTACTACTTCGGGGCGCTGGGGTCGACGCAGGACGAGGCCGCCAAAGCGGCGGCGGGGGGAGCAGCGGAGGGCACGGGGGTGGTGGCCCACGGCCAGACAGGCGCCCGGGGACGGTTCAACCGCCGCTGGCTCGCCCCTCCAGGCAGCACGCTGTCCTTTTCCCTGGTGCTGCGGCCCTCGACGCACATGCTTCCGAAAATCATCATGCTGTCCTCCCTGGCGGTGCAGCGCGCCATCCAGCGCGTGACCGGGCTGCATGCACAGATCAAGTGGCCGAACGACGTGCTGGTCAAGGAGAAGAAGGTCTGCGGCATCCTGGTGGAGACGGCCTTCGACGGCGAGCGTCCGGACTATACCATCGTGGGTGTTGGGATCAATGTGACGCTGGAAACGCACAAGTATCCGGAGATCGCGGGGACCGCCACCAGCCTCAGCGCGGAACTGGGCCACCCAACGGGCCGCAAAGAACTGCTGCTGGCGGTCTTCGAGGAGATGGAGCACCTGTACAACGCGGCCAAGGCGGGGGAGCCTATCCCCACGTGGTGGCGGGACCACCTTGTGACTCTTGGACGCCGGGTCCGCGTGCAGCTTGACGAGAAGACGGTGGTGGAAGGCGTGGCGCAGGACGTGGACGAATCCGGCGCGCTATATGTCACCAAGGACGACGGCACCACTCTTACGGTCTTGGCCGGAGACGTAACGCTCCTGAAATAAGCCGTGCGAGGGTCCTCCCCAATACGTCTGAGGGGCAGTATAAGAGACTGTCAGAGTTTGCTATGCGCCCGATGTTTACAAATCTGTTTACGAATCGTCCGAGGTAGGGTATCCTAATCGCCGTATTCCTATAGGATGAAGAAAATCCTGGAGGTGTCTCTTGGCTGATAAGGGCCTGTTGCTCATTAACGGGGAGTGGGTGGAAGCCAAGTCGCGCAAGACGGCGGAGCGGAAGAGCCCGACGAACGGCGACCTGGCCTACACATACGCCCAGGCTGGAAAAGAGGACGCGGAAGCCGCTGTGGCCGCAGCGCGCAAGGCGTTCGACACCGGTCCCTGGCCGGGGATGACCGGCCAGCAGCGCGGCGAGTTTCTGGTGAAGATCGCGGAGAAGATCCGTCATAACGCGGACAACCTTGCAAAGCAGATCACTGCTGAGATGGGCCGTCCGATCCGCGAGTCCCGCAACGAGGTCAAGGAGACCTCGGAGGTGTTTGAGTACTTCGGCGGCATGGCTTGGAACGACCAGAGCCGTGCCGTGAACAACGCGCCGGGCGGGGTGGGCCTTATCCTGCGCGAGCCGGTGGGCGTTGTGGCCGCGATCAGCCCCTGGAACTTCCCTCTACTGCTTTCTGCTTGGAAGATCGCTCCGGCGCTGGCGGCAGGGTGCACGGTCGTGCACAAGTCCTCCAGCTACACGCCAGGCGTGGGCAACCTGCTGGCGCAGGCCATCCATGAGGCGGGGGGGCCGGCGGGGGGGGTTAATTAAGGGGTGGGGCCCGGCCCCTCCAATTGCGATTG
>ORJL010283315.1_pt1 | contig 16061 bp, 10 predicted proteins | sample 1779941 | NCBI WGS metagenome assembly ORJL01 (sample SAMEA104232317, study PRJEB22302) | groundwater metagenome | biome: forest; feature: aquifer; material: groundwater | place: USA | collected 2011-08-07 | depth 5.8 m | reverse complement strand
CCTCTGCCAGCTCGGCGGTCAAGGAGGCGGCCTGCCGTTCCCGCTCGCGGTAACGCTGGTAGTAATGCCAGCCGTGATGGGCGAATAGTATTGTAACGTACATGGTCAGGCAGAGGACCATGTAGTTAAAAAACAGTTTCTGGAAGACGTCCGGGAAGCGGTAGAGAGATCCATCCCAGGATGTCTGGCCGTTCAGGAGCCACGCCAGTGCGGTGAAGAACACCAACGCGGTCAACACAGCGCTCGCACCGTGCATCACCAATGAGTGGCGCAACTTGCTCGGCTCCAAAGGATAACGGTTGGAGAGCCAGACGATGGGGATGCAGAGGACCGCCCAAAGGTACCACTCCTCCGCGCAGCGCCGGAGCACCCACCACCAGGTAAGGGGACGGTCCATGGTCACCTGCGAGGCGTAGCTCTGCGCGGCGCACAACAGCGTAACCAGGGTCCAAATGCCAAGGACCACAGCCCAACGCCGCACGCGGACTTTCAACGACTCCGGTCGCTGGGGCGTCCGACGCGGGGTTTCCAGCGAGTTGCGGGGCTGTGGCTTCGGGATTTCGTCAGGCTTTAGCATCGTGCTCGGTATCTAGCCTATCGCGGTCGAGACAGGAAGTCGAAAGAGGGGCGGATCGCAGGGGGTAGGGGAGCGTGGAGCGTGAAACGTGAGGAAGGCTGCTGCTCAACTGGGCGGTTGCGCGAGGACGCGGCCGGAGGCTTGATTGGTGAATGTGGACGGGCCGAGTGGCACGGCCGCGCGTCCCCAGTTGGTGAGAGCGGGCAGCCGTGCCACCGAGGTGGTGGCAGCCAAGCCAACGGGGGGGGTGAATAGTACCTGGGCGACGCGGTCAGCGTGGGAGGAGAGCCGCACACCTGCGGTGAAAAAGTTGATAACGGCCAACGCTGCGGCGATGCCGAGCGCCAGATGGATCACCAGGTCCATGCGGCCCGGTTCACGGTATTGAGGCAGTCTTTTCATTTCGTCTCGAGTCGTTGCTCTGTCTGCGGGCAAATCTGCCACGGCATGCGCTGGGCGAAACGATTTTGTGACGAAACGCTTCGGCAGAGGGTCGGAACGCTGTTCACCCATGATGAGGAGAGAGATTCCTCCCAGGTGGGGGTCTTCTAGAATCAAGGATCAGGGAAACAATCCACGCGTTTTCTTGGCCTCGTGCAGGCGCTTCACACCTACGCTGAGGGCTGCCAGACGCATCGAAACTCCACGTTTTCGGCTCATGCTCAGAACCTGGGTGAACGATCCTTCCAGGATGCCGAAGAGTTTCGCCATAACCTCGGTTTCGCTCCAAAAGAAACTTTGCAGGTCCTGGACCCATTCGAAGTAGGAGGTCACTACCCCGCCTGCGTTGCATAGGACATCAGGGATGACGAAGATCTCCGGTCGCTGATCAATGATTCTGTCGGCGGCGGGAGTAGTCGGACCATTGGCGGCCTCAGCCAGAATCCGGCACCGAATCCGGCTCGCGTTGCGCTCGGTGATTTGCCGCTCCAAGGCGGCCGGGACCAGGATGTCACAGGGCAGAAGCAGGAGTTCCTCGTTGGTGATGAGGTCCCCGTCTGGGAAACCAGCCATCCGCTTGGTGGAGGCCAGGTGCGCTGCCAGTTTGTCCAGGTTGATCCCGGCGGGATTGAACAAACCTCCAGTCTCGTCACTGACTCCGATGACCCTCACTCCTTGCTTGGCCAGGGAGAAGGCCGTGATCGAGCCAACGTTTCCGAACCCCTGGACCACTGCGGTCGCCTTGGAGGGATCCATGTGGACCGTGTCCATGGCGCGGCTGACCAGGTAGGCCACGCCACGTCCGGTGGCTTCGCGGCGGCCCGCCGTGCCGCCCAGGCCAACCGGCTTGCCGGTCACGATGCCTGGCACCGTGCAGCCGGCGTGCACCGAATAGGTGTCCATCATCCAGGCCATGATTTGCTCGTTGGTGCCGAGGTCAGGCGCCATGACATCCACTTGCGGCCCGATAAAGGGGATCATTTCCTGCGTGTAACGGCGCGTGAGGCGCTCGAGTTCGCCTCGCGACATCTTGCCCGGGTTGCACGTGATGCCGCCCTTGGCGCCGCCATAGGGCAGACCGGTGAGAGCGCATTTCCAGCTCATCCACATCGCGAGGGCCGCCACTTCGCCCAGCGTCACGTCCGGATGATAGCGCAGCCCGCCTTTGGTGGGACCAAACGTCAGGTGATGCTGGACGCGATAGCCGGTAAACACCTCCGTGCTTCCGTCGTCGCGGTGGATGGGCACCGCGACCACCATCGAGCGCTTTGGGTATTTCAGCCTGTCGCGGTCAGAACGTGCGATTTCGAGAAAATCGGCCACCAACTCGAACTGTTGGCACGCCATTTCGAAGGTGGGATTATCGTAAACAGTCACCCCTCAGATGTAGCGGATCGAACCCAAGAAGCAAACTCTTCCGAGAGCCCTCCCTCAGACGATCTGGCCATCGAGTAACTCAACGACCCGTGGGGTGCGTGAAGCGACCCTGCTGTCGTGGGTGGCGATAAGGAGGGTGGTTCGCCGTTCCGCATGGAGAGCGCAGAGAAGATCGATGATCTGGTCGCCGGTGTGCGAATCCAGATTGCCCGTGGGTTCATCGGCCAGGATCAGTTCGGGATCGTTGATGAGCGATCGGGCGATGGCTACCCGCTGCTGCTCGCCGCCGGAGAGCTCGCTGGGCCGGTGGTCCAGGCGGTGCCCCAGACCGACGCGAGCAAGCAACTCTTTCCCCCGCGCTTCGGCCTCCGCGGGCGCGACTCGTGCGAGGCGGGCTGGCAGACAGACGTTCTCCAAGGCATCCAGCTCGGGCAGGAGGTGGTAGGCTTGGAAGACAAAGCCGACTTTGAGATTACGGAATCGGGCCAGCTCGCGAGCGGAGAACGCGGTGAGGTTCTGGCCGGCGAAAAGGACATCTCCCCCGGTGGGTATGTCCAAACCTCCCAGAAGGTTGAGGAGCGTGCTCTTCCCGGCGCCGGACGCCCCCCGAAGGGCGGCCAATTCACCTCTCGACACGGAGAGGTTGACGCCGCGGAGAACCTCGATGCCCCGGTGGTCAAGCCGGAAGGTCTTGCGCAGATCGCGGGCCACAAGAAAAGCCCCGGTGTCACTGGATGCTTGCATCTCAGCGAGCATGCACACGCGAGGCTCAATTGACAAGCAACCAGTCGGCGGTTTAGCCTGCTGTCGGCAGGGTGAACCCTGTCTGGCGATACCACAGGCGCAAGAGCGCTGACTCGCTGGTATTAACGAATTTCAACCGATGTTTCAGAATCACAGCCCCACGGATCAACTCTCGGAGAAACCGGCAATGCACATGGCCGACTGGACGCCCGTTACGTGGAAGACTAAACGGATGCAGCAGGCCGTCGAATACCCGGATCTCGCGGCGCTGGAGCGCGCCGCCCAGCATCTGAGCCACCTGCCGCCCCTGGTGACAAGTTGGGAGATCGAACGGCTCCGCGACGAGATCGCCGACGCCGCGGCAGGCAAGCGGTTCATCCTCCAGGGAGGTGACTGCGCCGAACTCTTCTCCGAGTGCAACCCCGACACCATCACGAGCAAACTCAAAATCCTCCTCCAGATGAGCCTGGTCCTGACGGACGGGCTCAAGCGCCCCATCATCCGCATCGGGCGCATTGCGGGGCAAAACGCGAAGCCCCGATCCAGCCCAACGGAGACGCGAGGGAGTGAGACGTTACCCGCCTACTTTGGGGACCTGGTCAACAGCCACCTGTTTACCCGGGAGGACCGGATGCCCAATCCGGAGCGCATGATAACGGCGTATCACCACGCGGCGATGACCCTGAACTTCATCCGCGCCCTCGTGGACGGCGGGTTTGCGGACCTGCACCATCCTGAGTATTGGGACCTGGACTTCCTGGGCAAGGCGGGCCTTACGGCTGAATCACGGGCCGACTATGTGCGGCGTGTTGGGGCCGTGGGCAACGCCATCGAACTGATGGAAATCGTCACGGGTCAGCAGATGGATCAACTGACACGCACGGAGTTCTACACCAGCCATGAGGGTTTGAGCCTCCACTTCGAGAGCGCGCTGACCCGCCGGGTGCCGCGGCGCCCCGGCTACTACAACTTGGGCTGCCACCTGCCATGGATCGGTGAACGGACTAGAGCCATCGATGGCGCGCATGTCGAGTACTTCCGGGGCATCCGCAACCCGATCGGCGTGAAAATTGGGCCCGCCATGCCGCCTGCTGAACTGGTGAAGCTCATGGATGTGCTCGATCCCGGCAAAGAGCCTGGAGATCTGGTCCTTATCGCCAGGCTGGGTGCCGGCAGGGTGGCCAAAGTTCTCCCCGCTCTGGTGGAGGCGGCGGCCGAGTCCGGGCACAAGCCGGCGTGGATCTGTGATCCGATGCATGGGAACACCGTCTCCACGCGGAACGGACGGAAGACGCGGCATGTGGACGCGATTCTCGAGGAACTGATTGGCTCAATTGACGTACACGAATCCCTCGGGTCTTCGTTGAGCGGAGTGCACTTCGAGCTGACCGCCGAAAACGTCACCGAGTGCGTGGGTGGCGCAAGTGGGGTGCAGGAAGCTGATCTCGAAGCGTTCTACCAGACACCTTGTGACCCACGCCTGAACTACGAACAGGCGATGGAAGTGGCCTTTGCCGTCGCGCGCCGGATGGAAGCGAAGGCGCGGTGAGACTTATCAACGTCCGGACTCCAGGGCTGGCGTCGCCAACCGGTAGTATCGCTGTCGGATGCCTGCTGCTTCGGAGTCCACTACCTCGACCGCCCGGGTATCGGCGCCCGCGCCGGCAATCGCTGTGATATTGGTCAGGGGCTTCCAGGGCGCGCCTTCCATCTGGTCACGAAACAGGAGTGTGTAAGTGCGGCTTGCCAGGCAGCGGAAGCGGATGGTGACGATCGTCGTTACTCCAAGCTGATCGACCTTCAACACGCTCGCAGCATCCTGCGGATCGGTCCCCGCGCGGTATTCGTCAAGGTTGGACGCGCCGTCGTGATCAGCATCCGCCGCTGCGTCCAACGGATTCCGAGGGTCCAGCCCGTGGCTCGACTCGAAAGCGTCAGGCATGCCATCTCGATCGCTGTCCGGATCTTCCTGAACGACCAGCAGGGCGCTCAGACTTGCAACCCCGGAGACCCCGGCAGCCCGGTTGACGAGGTGGACCGAGTAAGCGCCCGCGTCCATCGGCTGCACGTTGGTCAACGTCAGCGAGTCACGGAAGGAATCGACAGTGTGGCTCGCGACGAGAAGGTCGTCCCTGCGCCACTCGCAAGTGATCGGACGCACGGCCGTGTTTGTGACGGTGACGCTGAACGTAGCGAGTCCGCCTCGGTTCACCGTCATTCCGAGCGGGTGCTGAACGATAATTGGATCACCCAGCACAGTGAGGTCAGCCGGGGCGCTGGTGGTGCCGCCGCCGGCCTCCTCCAGAACCACCACATCATAGGTCCCTTCTTCGTCGGCGTCCACGTCCAACAGCGACAGCGACGAACGAACCGCGCCGGGAATGGGTGTTCCGTTGCGTCGCCACTGGTATTGCAGCGGCGAACCGCCCATGGCGATCACAGAGAAGGTGACTGTTGCCCCGGGCCAGACTTCGGTGGAACGGGGTGGCTGGAGGATCCTGGGAGGCGTGACCACGCTCAGAACGGCTCCTACGCTTGCGATGGATCGAGACGCCGTCGAAACCACGACCTGGTAACCTCCGCTTTGCGCTGGCTGAACGTTGGTGAGCGTGAGCACACGCGCGACGGCGCCCAGGATGTTCTCGCCGTCGTATCGCCATTGGTACTGGAACAGCGAGGGATCGGAGACTACCGCGCTGAACGACACGGTCGTGCCTGGGAGGACGGTCTGACTCACTGGGCCCATCAGGATTGTAGGCTCTACTCCCGTACCCAACGCCGCGCCCGGGGTGGGGAAGGCTGCGACCCAGCTTGCCGGATCATTGCCGTAGTCAGAGTTGCTCCGGCGCTGGAGAGAAAAGCCCAGCCCGTCAGCTCCCGCCGGCCACGGCGGAGTATCGCGATAGTCCACCCTGTCCACGAGGACGGCTGTCGCGACGAGACTAGTGCTGTCGGGACTTACGGTGTGGGGTCGGACTAGTTCCACGGAGTCGTTCCGATTATCGAGCTTGCCTTGATAGGGGCCAAAGAGGCGAACGCTCCCGCTCAGGCTGTACCGGGCGCGAAAGGCGGCGGCGAGGCCGGTATCCGCCACGGGGTCGAACGAAACCACCAGAAGCCGCTCGTTGGGACTCAGCGTCTGATTGGTGGGGAAGGTGTATTTGACTGCGTCGCGCAATCGCCAGGTGTTGTTGGGGGCGTCCGGCGCGAAGAGCGGAACGGGGAGGGCGGACACGTTGCAGAGCTCGATGTACTCTTGATCGGTGTTGTCCCAATAGGCCTTGTTGGTGAACACATCGGGCGGGTGGTACATGATCTCGTGGATGACGACGGGACCGACGAGTGGCCCCGAGTTGGTCTTCCCCAAGCTCCGCGCGGCTTGGGCTACAAAATGCTCCGCCCCCGTGCTTGTGAGATGCCGGCCAAATGAAACTCCGTTCATCGCCGCGCCGAAAGAAAACCCGTGCACATAACCCGTCAGATTCCCGTTTCGGTCCGCCGAGAACAAAAAAGCATCATCGCCCGAGGCGCGAAGGCCGAACGACGGAGGCGTTCCCGGGGTCGGGTTGAAGTCCAACTCCGTGAACACGAGATAGGAGCCCGCCGGTATCCGTGTTCCGGCGAGGATTCGGAACTTCGGCGTGCGGCGGTCGTCTGACAGAAACCAGCCGCCGATATCGGCCTCGGTGGGGCCGGGGTTGAACAGTTCGATGGCTCCCGCGAGCGATGGCTCGGAGGAGGGCAGGACCTCGTTGACGAGAACCTGGGGGAAGACGAGGGCCGGAGGTTCCGCGCGGCCGGGCGTTCCCCCGAGCGTGGTTCCCACACGCCAACTAGCAGCTTCGCGCTCGACGTCGCGCGGGTGTCCTTCCGTTGCCGCCACCAAGGCAAAGCCCAAGCCGTCGGTGGCTGGATACCAGTCCGGATCATAGCTGAGATCCAGGACCTCCTCCTGCATCGGACCGACAAGGGTGATCCGTTCCCCTTCGTTTGCCAGCGTGCCCTCGTACTGGCCTGCAAGGCTCGGAATATCCCCATGACGGCTGATCAAGGCCGCCGGTTCGCGCGCCACCACGACGCGTTCCCCGGGTGCGAGCATCGCGACCTTGCCGGTGGCGAATGCGAACCGAATCCCGCCGGTAAGATGGAATCCTCGCAGGTCGAGGGACGCTGTGCCGGCATTCATCAATTCGAGATACTCGAACCGGGCGGCATCGTTGGCGGCAGATCCGACGGAGGGAGCCGGCGAATACATCACCTCCGTCAGGACCAACTCCGGTACATCGACGGTGAAGGTGGCGGCGGTGGGGCCGCTCCACCGGTTGCCACTGCGAGCGCGCGCGACGACGCGACTGTTCGCCACGATGATCACGTTGGTGGAGTACGCGCGGGCTCCCAAAGCAAGCCCGCCTCCCGAGGCACGCGGATCCGTTCCGTCGGTTGTGTAATAAATAGCGCCCGAGGGGGCGGACATTGAAAGCGGGGCGCCGGCCGAAACACCGCCGCCGGTGTAACTGAACTGGGGGGATTTCAGGAACTGGGTATCGATCCAGTTGTAACGGCCCCGAACCCAATTCTTCATGTTGGCGATGATGCCGGCGTAGGTGGTGGGGGTTGAATAGAGGGGAGGGTTCGGCCAGACGTAGCTCCCCAACCGCGGCCACTTGGCGAAGTCCCGGACCTGAGCCTCATCGAGATACGCGGCGAGTTCGTCGATGCGCGTAAGCACGTTCGTGGATGAGAAAACGTTCGTGCGCAGGACACTCCAGCGATCGATGATCTTCTGATTGAAATCGGGGTCCCCGGCGGTGCCCGAGCCACCCGTGGTGCCGCAGATCAGGCGGCGCAGCCAGATGTGGTCGTTTTCCCCAAGCTGAGGATAATACCAACCGGCGGTGTTTTGCCCATCCAGGTAGTCGGCATTGCCGAAACTCAGATTCCAATCCCAGATTGGTTCCATCCGCAGCTTGCCGCCGCGGTCCTTGCTCATGTAGTTGCTGAGCCGATAGCCGTCGATCTGCTTGGCGAACTCCACTATCCAGTGGTTGTCCACGAAGGAATCCGCGTCGATGTAGTACGAGTAATGGTTGGTCCCCGTGGCGCTCAGCCAGCTTGGGGAGTAGAGGGCCCTTTCGAACTGGACCAGGTAATTCCTGATCCAGGCCAGTTGCGCCGTCGTGACTTCGCGGGGCTTTGGCTCGTGGATCTTCAGGGTCTGTGGGCTGAAACCGTTGCCGCCTTGAGTGGAGAAATTCCTGTCGCCCGGGCTGTCCTTATCCTTCTTGATCATGTAACCGCCGGAAATCTCCGGCTCCGCGTTCTGCTGCGGACTCAGCCGGGCCAGGTTTACACGGTTCTCAGACAATTTGATCTTCTCGATCAGGATGTAGATGCCCATGTAGTCCCCGGGGTAGTCCAGCTTGTTGCCAGACATATCGACGAAGACCTCGACGAACCGGCACCGGGGAGAGTAGTGCCCCATTTTCCCGTGGAGTTCGTACGCCAGAAAATTCTGTAGAAACGGCTTGTCCGAATACGGGTTGTAGAGCACCCAGTCTGACTCGGATGGCAACCCGAGCAGTGGCACTTTGAGGTCATTGCCGTTGGCGTCGTTCAGTTCCAGGTTGTAAGGCAACTTCGGAAAGCCGAGAGAGGACTGGCCGCGCAGCTCGATCTGAGCGTTGCCCTGGAATGTGGGTGGCGTGAGCAGGCTGGCTCGCCCCCGGAATGTATCGATCGCCGTGACGAAGGCGGGAGTGCGCACGTCGGGTGCCACGCCCCGTCCCGCAGTGTTGATGATCAGGAGGGGAAGGTTGGAACTAAAGCCGGCCAGTCCACTTCCCACCATGGTGTAGATCCGTACGATGATCGGACTTGGCAGCAGGCCATCCTGGAACACGCGCGCTTGGATCACGATGCTCCGCGTGATCGCGATTGGTGTGGTGTAGATCGTCGAGGTGGGGCTGGGGCGACTGCCATCCGTCGTGTAGCGGATTATGCCGCTTGGCGCGGAGAGAGTCACTGAAAGGGTCGCGTTAGTGTAAATGCCGCCAGGCCGGGAGAACACTGGCTCGGGGGCAAACCCCGTTCCGCTGGTCGAGTTCGCAGCGCCGGGGGTGGGTGTCGCGAAGTACCCGACCAGCGTTGGAGTGGTCCGATCGCGCCCGTAGGAGATATCAGGTTGTTGCGGGGGGTAGGTTGGGGCGAACTCGGAAACGACGTTGGTGTGGGGATCCACCAGGGCAAGGTATTCGCCCTCGGCGGCCAGTTTGAAATTGGTGTGAAGCGGAGCGAGTGGATTGGCTTGCTCCATCCCAGAGGCCCAGACCACGAGATAAGCCCTCGGTGCCAGAGTCACTGATGGAAAGCGCCATTGGGTCGATCGGTTGGGGTCATCCGTCAGAAACCATCCGTCGAGATCCACAGGTGTGTCGCTGCGGTTCAAGAGCTCGATCCAGTCCGAACGGGAGGCGAAGTTGTCCCGAATACCGTTTGCATTGTTTGCGAGGAACTCGGAGAGGATGACATCGCCTAGGGGCACTGTCGGATCAACCACGTAACTCCAACCGCCGCCCGCAAAAGGGTTGCCCGGGATTGCGAGGTCAGTGATGCCGGCGTCAGCCGCCCAAGTGACCGACACGGTTTCCGCGGACGGTTCGGCAAACGAGAAAGCATAGTCGCGTGGCGAGAGGACGGTCAGACCGGTCGCTGGCAGGCCGTTCACCAGAAGGTCCTTCGCATCGACCCCGGTTACATTCTCGCTGAAAACGACCTCGATGCCGGTGATCGCTCTAACCCGCGCGCCGGCAGGCGGGCTGACGTCCGTCACAGTCGGCGGCTGTGCGTCCTGCGTGCCGCTCAACGAGGCGGAGAGCAGGAAGTCGGTGCTATCCGACAGGGAAGAGTTGAACGCCTGGACCGCGAGAAGATTCAGGCCAGTCCGGAGCAAAGCTCCGGCGTTGGTAACGACGACGGTGGCGACATTGGGCTCACCTGCCGCGGAGAGCGCTGTCCAGGTGTAGAGCGGGGCGCCGTCAGACATATTGACCCGGGCCACTTCGGTGCCGTTCAGCCACGCGACGCAGCCATCGTCCACCTGGAGAAACAAGGTTAAGTCCTGGATTCCGCCTGGGCTGGCGAGTGTAAAGGCTTTGCGCAAGAAGACGCAAGTGTAGTGACCTCGCATATCCGTGAGTGCCGTGTTCCCGGAATACCCGCTGCTGTCTTCGTAGTAGAAGGGGCCGCGCCCGATTGACCACGAGGCGTCGTTGAAATCAAACGCCCGCCAATGGCTAAAGTTCGGCGCCGAGGCCTCGGTCAAGCCCTTAAAGTAACGCCACTCGCCCTCTTCACTGACAAAGACCTCCGCGATCGCGCCCGCTTGCCCCAGGGCGAGCAAGAAGAGACTGAAAACCAATAAGTAGCGGTAACTCTGTATGCGCATCAATTGGCGGCCGCCTCGCAGCCGTCCGGTGGAGATTTCCAGGGCCGGCCTTCGGGGCCTGGCTTTGGATTCCTCGCGCGGAGAAACACCAGGTTCTCCGCCCGCCATGCGCGGGCAGACTTCCCAAACGAGCGGCAGGGCAAGGCGAACCGAGGAACAGGTTGATCACCGCTGGAAGAAAAGTCAAAAGCAATACAGCTCCGCCCATTTCCGAACTGCAAAGCGCGAATGCTGGGACAAGGCCGAGCCGTCGGCAGCAATTGGCACAACCGGCTTGGGGCGCCAGCATCGGTAAAGCCATCTGCCACCTGCGGGTGGTTGGTCCCGACAGGAGCGCGCCGGGCTTTTCGCGCGCGCTGGTGCGGGCGGTGTTCGGGCCTCGCGCCTGCGGGTCTTTTGGCGGGGCATTGGCGTGGTCGCCCATGCTGCTGGCACCGGTGCTCGTGGTGATGCTCAAGCCGCTGGCTGGCATGTTCTGGGCCGGGACGCTGGTCGGGGCGCTGATTATTGGCTTGGCGGTATTGTCCCGCGCGCTTCGGCAGCGCAACCTGCAGGACCGGCTTGCCGGCACCTGGTTGGCTCCGCGCTGAGGCGAACATGTTCCCCAGCGCTCTGGAGCCAGTCACCATTCCGACACCCCCGGGCGTCCGGGAGCGCTTCAATCGGGTTCGCCAGCCTTGAGCCGGCGTGTGTGTTCTGGCGCCCGGCCCGCCTGTGGCGGCCTGTCACCGGGAGCGCCGGCATCTTGTGGGCGTGGAGGGTGCCTGTTCACTGACTCGCCGGCAGGATGCCAGCGCTCCCAGTCCATGGGAGGGGGTCACCCATAGACCTGGTCGAAAAGAAGACCGGGACCTTGATTTCGTCAACAGCCTAACTCGCGCAAAAGACGACACCAATCCTTGTGACTGAAGGGTTTCTCGAATAGGATCCTCAGTCAATGATCATGGGATTGGAAAAGACACCTCTGCAGCTTGATCACGGTGGTCGCAAGTCGGACAGCCATGCGACTTTCTTTCGCCAGGGCACATGGCTCATCCTGGCAACGGGGCTCAGCGGCGCGTTCATGCTGGGGACCCAGTTGGCAGCGCAACGCTGGATGGCGGAGAACGAGTACCCGACACAAGTCGATGGCGGTGCCGTTGGCCTTGGCGGTCACCGCGAGTGGAGGAGTGGCCGGTGCGGTGGTATGCACCTTGTTTCCAGACTTGCCGTTGCGGATGTTCTTTTTCAGCAAACCGGCTTTTTGGCTGGCGGCTCCGCTGGTTCCATGGTTCGCTTGGGCGGTGCTGCCCCTTACGGTGGCAAACGTGCTCGTCAACACCCTTATTGCGCAGGGGCAATTCCGCGTCGTGCCTTGGCTGGTGGCGGTGGGGGTTCTGTACCTGGCGTTGCTTGCGTGGCTTCGCCCTTGGTTCCAGGCGCACGACGCATTGCACGCCTTCCGGACGTTGTTAAGCGTCTTGGGCGGCTGCAACCTCCTGCTGCTGGTCGTTTCCAGCCTCTTCTGCAGCCTGGACAAACTGCGCCGCTGACGGCTGCACCTTACACGGAGTGTCGCGCGCCGATGACTTCACACAGGGCCTGAGACCCGACTTTTGAGTTCTTTGGTCTCGGATGCGGAAGCGGGCGCGCCACACCGCGCGCGTCTGGTGACCCTCTTCGCACAGAATCACCCCCTCCCGCCGGCCCCGACACCCCTGCCAAACTCCTTCGCACCTACGACTAAGTTTGGTACGTCGCCCGTTGAGCCGGCTCGGAGTCAACGTGCTTGGCGGCTCGGGGCTGGCAGGCGTCGCTACGCGCCGCGCGACATTTTCAACGCCCACAACCGTGGACTGAAGTCCACGGCTACCCTCGAGGCGTCGCTACGCTACGAATTGTCAGCGGAGGATTCCGCACATCCCATCGTCTTGTGTAGGCGAAGCGCGACACACTCCGTGTAAGGTGCAGGCTGACGGGACGGCTCGGTTGTCTTGTGAGCTTGCACGGTCGTCCCTGGTGGGATAGCTTTTCGCCATGCCCAACAACCAAATCATTCTATGAAACGCTCAGTCCTTCCAGGCTTCATCGCCATCACCACTCTCGCTCTCACCTCAGGCGCGCCGGCGCTGTCGGACGATGGCCCGCTGCGGATCATCTGCTTTGGCGCGCATCCGGATGATTGTGAAATCCAGGCCGGTGGGGTCGCAGCCTCCTGGGCCGCGAAGGGACACAAGGTGAAGCTGGTGTCCGTCACCAACGGCGACATTGGGCATTGGCGCGAGGCGGGCGGGCCGTTGGCCAGCCGGCGCAAGGCCGAGGTGGAACAGGCGGCCCGGATCCTCGGCACCACCGCCGAAGTGCTCGACATCCACGACGGCGAGTTGGAGCCAACTTTGGAGAACCGTCGCAAGATCACGCGTCTCATCCGGGAGTGGAATGCCGACCTGGTGCTGAGCCCGCGCCCCAACGATTACCATCCCGACCACCGTTACACCGCCGTCCTGGTCCAGGATGCGGCTTACATGGTCACCGTGCCGTTTTTCTGTCCCGACGTGCCCGCGATGAAGAAGAATCCGGTCTTCATGTACTATCCCGACCGCTTCCAGAAGCCGACCCCGTTCCAGCCCGATGTGGCCATCTCGATCGACCCTGTCATCGAGAAGAAACTCGACGCGCTGGACGCGCTGGAATCGCAGTTCTACGAAGGTGGCGCGAACGGATCGGCGGACCTGATCCCCAGCGAGCCGGAGAAGCAGAAGGACCGGAAGAAACAGGTCCGCGCCAGTTTTGACAACCGCGCGCGTGACATCGCGAAGCGGTTTCGCGCCAAGCTGATCGACTTTTACGGCAAGGACGCCGCAGAAAAGGTCCAGCATGCCGAGGCGTTCGAGATCTGCGAATACGGTCGCCAGCCGAACAAGGAGGAGTTAAAGAAACTGTTTCCGTTCTTCGATAAGTGACGGCGACTCCGGCGGACTTGGATCTTGCCCCTATTTCGCGAACAGGGCATCCAGGTCCACAGCAATTTCCGGCACGGCCGCGCTGGTCAAGCGCCCGCCGGGCCCGATGGTCTGGCGCGCCTCAAACTGGTCACCGGTGGGTTGGCGATGGACTTCAATCTGGTTCTCCGGTCCGAGTACGAACCAGCACTCCTTTACGCCAGCGCTGGCGTAGGCGCGGAGCTTGGAACGATCGTAATCGTGGCTGCTTACGCACACCTCGATGACGAGTTCGGCAGTCCGCGGGTGCTCGTGCCAGAAGTCCTCCTCGCGTCCCCGCACCACCGAGAGATCAGGCTCGGGCTCCGAGTCCTGACAGGTGATGGGCTGTTCCTGAGACACCAGGCAGCCTGAAGGAGCGCATTGTTGCAGGAGGCGGAGCAAGCGCCGAACCAGCCCGCTGTGGAGAGGTGACTTGGACATCTTCTGGATGATCTGGCCGTAGAGCAGTTCGGTTCGCGGGGGAATCAGGCCCGTGTCCGTGAGCGCGTGGTAGGCCGTTACGGACAACGGCCATACTTGCGGCCCTGGGACAACTGCTCTTGGTGCTTCGACTGCCATTATGGGGCAAACCTAATCTTGCGCGGAGGATGTGCGCAAGTTCGTTTTTCGCCGCGATTCGGCCGGACCAGGCCTGAAGCAGGGACAACAGAACTCGACGAGGCCGCAACAATCTGTCACTCTCAGGGCTTATGGCACCCACGAGAAAGACATGCTGTCTGAATTCGGCGCTTATCGCGCTTCTTGCGTGCACCTCCTGCACTTCCTCACGCCCGCCTACTGCAGCCAGCCGCGCGGCCCCGCCGAGCGACGCCCAGCGGTTGCAGTGGTGGCGCGACGCCCGCTTTGGCATGTTCGTCCATTGGGGACCGGTCTCCCTGACGGGCCAGGAGATCGGTTGGGCGCGTGGCGCCCAGGTCCCGATTGCCGAATACGACCTACTCTACACTCGGTTCAACCCCGTCCACTTCAACGCCGACGCGTGGGTGAAGACCGCGAAGGACGCCGGCATGAAGTATGTGGTTCTCACGACGAAGCATCATGACGGCTTCTGCCTCTGGGACACGCGGCAGACGGAATTCAACATCATGCATTCGCCTTTCGGACGTGACGTGGCGAAGGAACTCTCCGCCGCCTGCAAGCGCGCCGGCCTTCGCTTCTGTACCTACTACTCGATCTGCGACTGGCATCATCCTGATTTCCCCCTCACCAGTCCGGGCGGCACGGTGCCGCGCGAGACGTCAAACCTGGACCGCTACGAGCAATACGTCCGGGCGCAGGTCAAGGAACTCCTTACCCAGTACGGCCCGCTCGGCTTGATCTGGTTTGATGTGCCGCAGAAGTTCGACCGGGCGCGCGGCCAGGGAGTGATCGACTTCGTCCGTTCGCTCCAGCCCGACCTCATCGTCAACAACCGCAGCGGCGCGCCGGGGGATTACGACACCCCGGAACAGCGCGTCGGCAATTACCAGGATAACCGTCCCTGGGAAACCTGCATGACCATCTGCCAGCAGTGGGCCTGGAAACCGAACGACGAGATGAAGTCGCTCCAGCAATGCCTTCAGACGCTCATCACCTGCGCGGGCGGCGATGGCAATCTCCTCTTCAACGTCGGTCCGACACCCGACGGCGTAATCGAACCGCGTCAGGTCGAGAGGTTGAAGCAAATGGGCGCCTGGCTTGCGAAGAATGGCGAAAGCATCTACGGCACCCGGGGCGGTCCTTGGAAACCCACGAGAGCACTGGCCAGCACGCGCAAAGGCAACACTGTCTTTCTGCATGTCTTCCGTTCCGATGACGGACGCGTCGAGGTTCCCGCGCTGCCGCGCAAGGTGAAATCCGCCGCCCTGCTCAGAGGTGGACGGGTCAAGCGCAGTGAAGAGGGTGGCAACCTCGTGCTCACGCTCAACAAGCGGATGCTCGATCCCATCGACACTGTGGTTCGCCTTGAACTCGACGGCTCGGCGATGGACCTTCCTGCGATGGCGCTCACGGCGGCTTCGAACATTCAGGCCTCAGCCTTGAATGTCTTCCAGAACCAGACCGAGGAGTACGGGCCGCAGAAGGCGTTCGACAACGACCCGGATACGCGCTGGGCCACCGACTCAGGCACCAAACAGGTGTGGATCGTGGCGGACCTCGGCAAGCCGCTGGCGATTCAACGTGTCCGCATCGACGAGGCCCTTCAGGAGCGCGTGCGGCAGTTTGAATTCCAATATCGGGATGGCGACACCTGGAAGAACATCTTCACGGGACAGAAGATCGGGGCGTCATTTGAGCAGAAGTTTGAGCCGGTTACAGCTCGGCAGTTCCGATTGAATATTCTCGACGCCACGGACGGGCCGACGATCAACGAGATCGAGTTGCTCGAGAAATAGCGCTTTTCGCCGCCCGAGAGCTTGGTTGAGGATGAATCCGTAGCGCCGGGTGGGGGCACCCGGCCGACAGCAGATGCGCCGAATCTTCGCGGGGTAGCCGCGAACGTCAGTTCGCGCTG
>ORJL010992527.1_pt1 | contig 16064 bp, 15 predicted proteins | sample 1779941 | NCBI WGS metagenome assembly ORJL01 (sample SAMEA104232317, study PRJEB22302) | groundwater metagenome | biome: forest; feature: aquifer; material: groundwater | place: USA | collected 2011-08-07 | depth 5.8 m | reverse complement strand
TAATGTAAGTCAAGGGTAGGAGGACTGCTTCATGAATGTGGCACTCAAGCAGAATTGATAATTGCCCAATTTATTGATACTTTAACTATCCGTGAAGATTTAAAACAAGGGTACGCAGGTGACCTAAAACAGTTTATCGGTTTTATAACGATTTCCCGATCGCCCTAAATCTTAATACAGTCAAACCTGCAGCCACAATCCCAATAGCGGCTGTGATCAACAGCGATAATGCAGGAGATTAACAACCCAAGCATAATACTGGCAAATAGTAAAATAAAAAGAGATAAAAAGTAGGCAGGTAAGCTTTGCGGATAGCTGGCACCAAAAAACAAAGGTGCGGTAACGAATATAACAATTGAAACGACCAGAAAATGCAAGAATGCGCTAACCGATTGAACAAAGAGCACTGCCCATCCAGGTATGCCGTAAACGCGGTAGGCACGCAGCACGCCAGATTCACGCATTTTCACAATTGGTATCGGTATGCCGAGCACAGCTCCCATTGTTACAGCAAATATGACCATAGTCGCAGCAAGAGTCTACCTGGCCAAGGGATTAATGGAAGAAAACACAGCACCCATAACAAAGTAGAAAACAAGGGGAACAAGGTAATATGTCATATGAGTGCCGCGTTCACGGATGTCCATTTTAAATTGGACCCAAAGATGCTTGAAAAAAGCATTCATTGTTGTTCGCCACCTCCTATAAGTTCAAGAAATCTCTCTTCCAGAGAAGGCCGCTCCACTCTCAGATCTTCCACTGAATCGCCTGACTGTTGTACTTCTTTTAAAAGTTCCATAACAGCTGCAGCTGTATCACGGCATAACCATATACCGTAATCCTCTGCTTGCTTTAGGAAACGGGCACTACCTATATCTCTACCTGGCAACAGACAGTTTCTTTTCGTACGCAGTGTGATACGTGTTTCTGAATGTCCTGCTGATGTAATCTGCGCTGGAGTTCCAGTTGCAGCAATACGCCCGCGTATAATGATTGCAATACGGTCGCACAGAGATTCTGCCTCTGCCATGTCATGTGTAGCCAGTAGGATCGTAACTCCGGCAGCTTTCAACTCGCGAATGGCATCATGAAGTTGGGCTCTGCCCTGAACGTCCAGACCGACAGTCGGCTCATCGAGTACGACAACAGCCGGGTCACTAGCCAGAGCCAACGCGAGATGTAAGCGTCGTTTTTTGTCCCGTTGACATTTCACGGTACAGTTTCTTACTTTGAGAATCTAGCCCGAAGCGGCTTAATAAGTCAAATCGCGGTGATAGACCGTGCCAGGCGCAGAACAACGCCATAGCTTCCCCGGGGCGTATTCCTTCGGGTAGTGACGAGGACTGCAGCTGTATACCAAGTGGACGCGACACCCCATATGGTTTGGTGCTGCGTAACCACTACTGGCTCGGCGATATGCTCGGCGCTCCCAAAGAGGAGGTCGAGAAGATGGTGCCTGACCAGCTTGCGCTATATCTGATGCAGCACGATTCCAATGAGTTTCACATTCTCGGCAAGGTGATTCCACCACTTTATCGTGGCGAAAATTGGGAGAAACTCGGTGGACCTGAACCCTATTAATATCGCAAAGCTCAAATATCCATGCTATACAGCGTCGCAGTTTACTCGTGGTCGCTTATGGCCCGAAGGCTCCCGCCGTTATTGTTGAAACAACGAGCGTCGTGAGCGATTCAAAGTAGGGTTTTTCATGAATTACTCCACATAAAAGTTTTCTTAATCTTTTGACTCATTAGCTTGTTCTGATGGAGGGCTAGGTTTTAGTCTGAATTCCTGTCGTTGCGGGTCATGCCAACCAATAGTTCTTGGGCTGGTGAACATAGCCCATATTGGCACTCTTATGAAAGTATCTTTCAAGTCACCCACGCTGACGGAGCTAGAGGGGATAGATAAGGGGTTATGACCAAGTAGCTAAGCTGGCCCGTACCCTACGAGGAATGGAAGTTGTCGCCGGAGATAGGATAGTGGGCTTTATGCCCAATATGCCGGAAACTGTAGTGGCAATGCTTGCCGCCACTAGCATTGGGGCTATCTGATCATCCTGTTCACCGGATTTCGGGATTAAAGGAGTAATGGATCGTTTTGGGCAAATCCAGCCTAAAGTACTCTTCGCCGCCGATGGCTATTATTATAACGGTAACGCATATGATTGCATGGAAAAGGTAGCTGGAATTATCACAGAAATCCCCTCATTGCAACGAGTAGTCATTGTTCCTTATACAGAAAAAGAACCTGATCTTAGTAAACTGGGTAAGGCTGTGCTTTATGATGAATTCTTAAGCCCAGAAGATGGCTTGGTCATCGAATTTACCCAAGTCCCTTTTAACCACCCGACTTATATTATGTATTCTTCCGGGACCACTGGAGTTCCCAAATGTATCGTACACGGGGCAGGCGGGACTCTAATCCAGCATTTGAAAGAACTCATCTTTCACACAGATTTTAAAAGAGAAGACACCATCTTTTACTATACTACCTGCGGTTGGATGATGTGGAACTGGCTGGTTAGTTCCTTAGCCGTAGGAGCGACAATCCTGCTTTATGACGGATCGCCGTTTTATCCTGACGGCAGCGTACTTTGGCAGCTTGCTCATGATGAGGGAATTAGCATTTTCGGTACCAGCGCCAAGTATCTCGCCTCAGTAGAAAAGGCAGAGATTAAGCCCGGAGCAAGTTGCGACTTAAGCAATTTAAAAGCGATTTTATCCACAGGCTCCCCGCTTTCCGAAGAAAGTTTTCAATTTGTCTACAGGGATATCAAGCAAGACGTTTGTCTCTCGTCCATCTCGGGAGGAACTGATATTATCTCCTGCTTTGCCCTAGGTAATCCTACCGGAGCAGTCTATATCGGGGAGTTACAGTGTAGGGGATTAGGGATGAAGGTAGAGAGTTTTGATCTGGATGGAAATCCTGTACAAAACCAAAAAGGAGAACTGGTTTGTACAGCGCCCTTTCCTTCTATGCCAATTTACTTCTGGGATGACCCAGAGGGTGTAAAATATCGGAAAGCCTACTTTGACGTTTACCCCAATGTTTGGCGGCATGGAGATTATGTCGAGATTACAGAGACCGGCGGAGTAATTATTTACGGACGCTCTGACGCAACTTTGAATCCGGGCGGAGTGAGAATTGGGACAGCGGAAATTTACCGTCAAGTAGAAGCTTTGCCGGAAATAATGGACAGTATTGTTGTGGGTCAAAAATGGGATGATGACATACGAGTTCTACTCTTTGTCAAATTAAGCCCCGGAATAGAACTAACAGGGGAATTGGAGCAAAAGATCAGAACAACCATCCGGGAAAACACAACACAACGGCATGTACCGGCTAAGATTCTATCAGTTTTTGACCCGGCATCGATCCCAAGGTTAACCGGTTGAGTGTACCCGCTGGAACCATAGAGCAATTGAATTGTAAACGGTTCCATCTTAACCACTTTGGCTTTGTCAGCTTTGAGCAATAATCTTGCTTTCCTCGGTTTACACGGCATTAAAGGTCTACCGTGCTTGTTGATAACATAGACAAACAAATTGTCTCTCTCCTTTCGGAGTAAATTGTCCTTCGCCAATGTTGGAAAAGTTTATTATGTCAAGATCACCGTTCCTACCCTTAGAACTTTTAAACCTCGACCACAGAGCTACGGACTAGGAATCGTATCCGTAGGTGTGATGACCTATCCAACGTAGTCAGTTAAGACTTAGGCCAGTCAACTAGGCTTTTACAAGCCTCCCTCTTTAGAGGGGGGTGGTTGACGTTCTATGTTTGCTCTATTTTGCTCTTTTGAGGTTAAGAATCTCTGCCTCGTGGCGGATAGTACGAGCGGCCAGTACATCGAGAATGTCTTCGATACGGGCTATATCTTCCTTGGTGGCCATAGTATCGAGTTTGTTGTCCATTAGCTTGAGCAAACCCGTGATATCTTGTGGTAGTTCGCTGGCCAATAGATCAATCTTGGTCTCCAGACGCGATAAATCTTGACCCATTTTATCTTCCAGATGCGATAAATCTTGACCCAGTTTATCTTCCAGACGCGATAATTTATCTTCCAGGTGTGATAATTCTTGACCAAGCTTAGTTTCCAGGTGTGATAATTCTTGACCAAGCTTAGTTTCTAGGTGTGATAAATCTTGACCAAACTTAGTCTCCAGGTGTATTAAATCATCTTTTGTGGCTGTTTTAGCTTCTAGGCGTAATTGGTTCTTTTCAAGGGCTATCAGTTTTTCGAGGATAATCTTTTGAAATTCTGTATCAGTCATGAGCATTCTCCTCTCTTTTTCTGGTACTCCCGTTCGAATTTTGGATGTTTCTAATTTCTGGGTCTAGGTTCCATAAGCACTTAAATAGATATTCTAGGAAATCGAACTTTCAGGGCTTAATTCGACAGGCGATATATATTATCTTGGGATATATGTTAACCTTATTTTACCACAGCAGAAGCCATAGTGGAACATCCGTTCGGAAAATATTAAGGAATAATTCCTTACGAGTTCATTATGCCTTCAGAAATCTTCGATTTGGCTATTGATTCGCGAGAAGCACCATGGTCCGCGTTGACCTTTTGCATCGAATATTCTGCCCAGAGGAAGCAATAAAAACAAGTTTGTAATAATAAGTTTATCGTTATACCAACCGGAGTTGGAGAAACACCTAAATTGCTTACTTCTTTATCTGATCATCGAAGAGATTACAAGGATGTTAAAGTTTGGGGTTATCTGTGGCGATCCCAACGTTTGATGAAGTAACAATAGATATTGTTTTTGCAACCTGAGAATTGCGTAGAGGATAAATATTCCAACAGCTTTGGAAATAATCATGTTCTAAAATCCCTGACTTTTGACGTTATGGAGAGCGAGGTTTTGGGGGTAATAGGACCGAACGGTGCAGGGAAAACGGTGATGCTGAATATGTTAACCGGGATTCTGAAACCGACTAAGGGCGAGATTTACTTTCGAGGTGAAAATATTATCCACTTGACGATTACAGAACGGTGCAAAAAGGGGTTTGGCAGAACATTCCAGGTACCAAGGCCTTTTGAAAAGATGACCGTATTCGAAAACATCATTGTTGGGGGTGCTTACGGTGATCAAAAAAGTGAGAAGGTAGCGAAATTAAAGGCTCTTGAGATATCGGAAATGATTGGATTAGCTGAAAGAATACTGGGCAGGTTCAACCGTAGGGCGAATGTCATACAGATAACTTCGGTGACTTTAGATTTGACCATTTGGCAGAAAACAGTGGTATATACGGGATTGAGATAATTCTGAAAGGGTATATAAAGGTCGTATTAGAAGTTGAACTAACGAAAAGGGCAAACATCAGGGTTATTCAGTTAATAACGTCAGTTATTAGATAATGTTCAAAGCAAAGCAATGCAGATTGATACAATAATGTATTGGACTGTGATGCATTATCGTATCAATGAAAAGTGCAAGAACTGCGCGTAGCTCCTCTTTAATTTAGAAAAGTTGATACAGAAATGTATCGAGTTTTAAGTAATAATCGAAAGAAAGAGGTGTAGTCATAGTCTTGTCTTAATTGGCATGGTTATTGCATCTAAGTAAATTATAAAAGCGACTGAACCTGATTTTATAATAAGCAGCCGCTTGAAAGAGATGGAAGTTTAAATTAAGGAGGTGAAATAGTTGAAAAAAGTAGAGTTGAAAGATGTAAAACAATATCAAGCTTTGAAGCACTTTAATATGTCCGCTTTTAGATTACACGGCAAAGAAGAAACAGGTGCTCAGAAATTTTGGATGGGTCTTTCTCATTTCCTTCCAGGAGGCGGGGCCGAATACGATACAACCCCAACCGAGAAAATTTATTTTGTTCTTGAAGGGGAAGTCACCGTAAAAACCAAGGAAGAAAGTATTGTTTTGAAAGCCTGGGATTCAATTTACATTGGACCCAATGAGGGCAGAGAGATCATTAATGAAACAAACAAGCCTGCAAGCATGCTGGTAGTCATCAATTACCCTGAAGTATAAAGGTAACTTACTTCAGGTGGAGTTTTAACTCCATCTGAAGTTTAGTTAAACTTATCCGGGGGCTAACTATTCGAGGTCCGAGGTTCGATATCCGAGGTTCGATATCGGAAGCTCGATGTACAAACTCGATCTGACCTCTAACCTCTGACCTCTGACTTCTGTAATGTGGCGGTTAGCCATCGGATAAAAGAATTTAAATTGAGTGGATAGTTAGAATTCGCTTCATTTAATAGGAGGGAAGCTATGAAACAGAATATTGAAGAAGTCAGGAACATGTTTAACCTAAAGGACCAGGTAGACATCGTCACCGGTGGCGCAGGAGCGCTTGGGAGCGCGATGGCACTTGGCTTGGCTGCCTACGGGGCCAATGTAGTAGTAACAGGAAGAACACTGTCGACTCTTGAATCCACGGTAAAACAAGTCGCTCAAGAATTCAAAATGGGAGATGTCGTCAACTTAGGGATCGGGATTCCTACTCAGGTTGCCAACGCCTTACCAGAAGGGGTAAAAATTATTCTTCAGTCTGAAAACGGCTATATGGGTGTTGGACCTGTGCCTGAAGCTGGAAAAGAAGATCCAGATACGGTTAATGCCGGAGGGCAATATGCTACTATTTTACCGGGTGGTTGCTGCTTTGATAGCGCTATGTCCTTTGCCATCATCCGGGGCGGTCATGTGGATGCTACGGTGCTTGGCGCACTTCAAGTGGATGTAGAAGAAATTTAGCAAACTGGATGATTCCAGGCAAGATGGTTCCTAGAATGGGTGGGGCAATGGACTTAGTGGTGGGTGCGCGACGCGTTATTGTTGCCATGGAACATACGGACAAAAATGGAGGTTTAAAAGTCTCGAAGAAGTGTACTTTACCTTTGACGGCGGTAAAACAAGTTAATCTGATTATCACGGATATGGGAGTCATGGAAGTAACTCCCGAGGGTTTGCTCATTAAGGAGATTGCACCGGGCTTAACCTTCAAAGAAGTGCAAGCCTGTACAGAGGCTTCTCTGATTACACTGTAGGAGGATTGAAGATTTGCGTGAAATATCTTCCTTCGTCCTGTATAATGGTTATGTAAAGGTGGGTGATTTTCATGAAGTACATTACAATAAATCAGCTTTTCGATAAATTCAAGCACAAGGAAATGTTGGAACTGTCTGACCTTGTTCAGATAATTAAAGATGAATTTGATGTAAACGTTTGGATTGAAGAGCAAAACGATGATAGCTTAGACATCGAATCCTTAGCTGAAGATGCCAATTTAGTTTATCAGATTCAGCAAAGTCGCGATGATCGGAAATATGGCAGAGTGTTTGATCAGAAAGCAGGGCTAGAGTATTTGCGCGGAAAAGTCAAGGAGTTTGAGCGTGGACAAAACGTATAAGGTTTACTGGTCACAGACCGGTTTGAATGAACTAGCAAACATGTTAGCTTATCCTCCCGAAGTTAAGGAGCGCATTTTTAATGATTCGTTTTCTCGGTTGTCTCATACGCCAACCCTTACTGCCAAGCAAATTCCTTATGGGAAGTTAGAAGGTTATTGGGCAAGAATTGGACTCTTTCAAGTAATTCTAATATTTGATGTCGATGAACCAAATGCTGTCGTTTGGATTGATGGTATTAAACATAAGCGGCAAAATATATACTGGAAGAAACCTAAGTGATACTGTACAAATACCTCCCGCTATTGGGAGGTTTTCGTATGCGTAGTGGATACAAGTTTTTGGATGAATATACTACTCATAATATAGATTACCATATATCCCATAAAGGAAATGCATACTTCTGGTAGAGTTTTAACTCCATCTGAATTTTGGTTGACTTATCCAGGCGACCCAAGGACTGTAAAGTGTATTGGTGTAACCTACGCTACCACTACCATGGGCGCAGACCATACCGCAGGGTATTCAGTTGCCACGAATATTTTGAAAGGTGGTGGTACTGTGTAAGGTGATAAGATAATGTATTGGATGACGATACAATAATAAATCACCAAAAAGCGCAACATAGGCGCTTTTTTTCTTTATTTAAATATCTTGATTCAATTATGTATCGACGTTTATGCTGGTGCTTTTTAAAAAGCTAATATTAATAGCATTGTCTTGATTGGTACGGTTAATGTATTAATGATAATAGCCAAAAGATGCGGGTTTAACTTTGCAAGGCTAAAAATTGAGAATGAAAAAACAGCAGCTTTCAAATATCCGAAAAAAGTAACGTTAAACTTCTTGGCGTGGACATCATCTCTGCTGAGGATAATGTGGCTTCGGTTCTCCAGTTAAAACCAGGCAGCAAGGTCCTCCGTTTTCGTCGGCTCTATGTCATTAACCAGGAACCGGTTGCCATTGAGTTTCGTTATATCACCTACCATCGCGGCCAACCAGTGATTGAACAGTAAATTCAATACGCTGCTTTCCCTGAGGTAGTCGCTAATCACACGGGGATAGTTTCTGAACGCAATCAGGTCACCATATCGGCTGTACCTTTACTTCCTAAAGATGCTGAAATTCTTAATTCACTTGGAGGGATTCCTGCTCTAAGAATCGAACAATTAGTATATGGAGGTCAAGGAAAACCATTAGGATTATCAATTATGACCTGTCATGGAGAAAGATACCATCTTTTAGCTTCTACCAAAAAGTTTTTTAAAACAATCTCGATTTTAAAGAAAAATTCTAATGAGGGGAAGGAACGCGAATGATAGAGAGCTTATTAACGGCTGCTATGGTTCGTCTGGACGTCGACAAAGTGCTTGCCTTGGCCGAATCTGAATTTAAAAGCGGGAAAGATCCTGTGGAAATTATTTAAGAGACTAGCAATGGAATGACTCAAGTAGGTCATTTGTATGACCAGGAAAGTATTTTTTGGCTGACCTCATGATGTTTGCCGAGATTTTCAAGGATGTTATCGATCTAGTGGATAAAAAGCTTTCTGCGTCTGTTGTTACCAATAATACCACTATCCTGTTCGGTACGGTTAAAAACGACATTCATGACATAGGCAAAAATCTAACCGTGGGTCTCTTAAGATTTAATGGGTTTAATGTCGTGGATCTCGGTGTTGATATTTCGCCTCAAAATTTTGTAGACGCTACAATTGATAATAAGGCTGTGCTTCTTTGCTTATCCGGGCTTGTAACGGCCTCGTATGATTCGATGAGGCTTACGGTTCAAGCTTTTCTTGTCGAATGTTCAAATATTACATTAGCAGAAAATCTATATATCTTTTCAGATGTTTAAACATAAACGTCAAAATGTAAGGAGAGGGTCTAAATGGACAGCTCATCCAGTGGGCCTTACGGGCAGGAAGTATCTTCAGGATGGTGGGATGGGAAATTTGGTTTTGCCTACCAGGCGTTGGTCCGGATGATGCCTTGTGTTGGGTTCATGTTGACTAGGCAGCAGAAAGAAGAATGGCAGATTACCTTTATCGAAAGAGGGATTACATCCGGATTAGGTTTCGAACTGACCCTTCAATCCGGCAGAGTCTTATCAGAGGGATTTTCGCCTGAATTCAATGAACTCCTTCTACCGTCTCTTGACAAAATTTTGGCGGGGGAAAGCCGATCTGAATTTATCTATCAACCGGCCATAGAGGCATATTCTGTCCAACTGCAAGCTCTTCAGAACCAGGACAATACAGTCGTTGTCGGAATTATCTCCGACATTACGGAGTTGTTGTTAGCTGAGAGGCGTAAGAAGGCCCTTGCTGAATCCGGGTTGGTTCTATATTGTTTGTGGCGGGGTCCTCGTCAAAACTGGTGTTTTGAACGGATTACTCCGTCTGTCCGGGCTATTGGTTATCAACCGGAAGACTTTGTTACTGGCCGAGTCAAATATACTGAATTAATTCATTCAGAGGATCTGGAACAGGTTATTTCGACAGTAAAAACGAACTTCGAGGCTGGCATCGATAGTTTTCGGATGATATACCGTTTGATCGGATCAGACGGTGTAATACGTTGGGTCCATGATATGACTTGTGAGATGCGTAACCACAAAGGACAGGTCATTTATAGTGACTCAGTGATCGTCGATATCACAGAATACAAACACTTGGAAGAGAAATTGCGGGTTAGTGAAGAGAGGTATACCCTGGCAGTCGAAGGTGCTAATGACGGGTTATGGGATTGGGATATTGTCAGGAATTATACTTATCGATCCCCCCGATACCAGGAGATCCTCGGGTATGCCGAAGCAGAAGACCTAGCACCCAACATGGAATCAGTCGGGGATCTTATCCACCCTGACGATCGGGGGGGAGCGTATTCTGCTCTTCAGGAGCATTTAAGGGGGCTCATTCCATATTTCCAGGTTGAATACCGAGTTTTATCAGCCAGAGACGGGTATAAATGGTTATTTGTGCGTGGCAAAGCAATTTGGAATGACGCTGGGGAAGCAATTCGCATCGCTGGCTCTGTCACGGATATTTCGGAACGCAAACAGACGGAGGAACAACTGAAATATTTGAGTCTGCATGATCCGCTCACACGTCTATCTAATCGTGGAGTATTTGAACGCGCCATGGATGATCTTAACCGTCAGGGGAAGTGCTCTTCTTCGGGAGTGATAGTCTGCGACGTTGACGGGTTAAAACTATATAACGATATATTGGGCCATCAAGTTGGAGATACCATTATTGTGGCCGCGGCCGAAGTGATTGTCAATTCTTTGCGGCAGGGGGATATAGCTGCCCGGATTGGTGGAGATGAGTTTGGTATCTTGCTCTCCAATGTGGACAGCACGAATGTAAGCACTGTAGTAGCCAGAATTAGAAAGGCGATCGAAGATTACAACCAGAATAGCAATGATTTAATTCTCAGCATGTCGATCGGCTGGTCGCAAGGTAAGGAGAGTACGACTACAATAAGTGATATTTTCAAAAAGGCAGACGATAATATGTATGTAGAAAAGAGAACTAATCGCCAAACTTTCCGTACCCTTTTGTCCGGATCTTTTATGCGAAAGTTGAACGCCTTGGGGGTTTTACCTGCCGATTATAACAATGCTCTCTCTAACCTAGTTGATGAATTTGTTTCAACCATCGATTGTACAGATATTAAGCGGGTGCAGTTGGAGTTGACAGCCAAATTTCACGATATCGGCATGGCTACAGTTTCACCCCGGATTCTTTTGAAACCAGGGACGCTTAGCAGTGAGGAAACAGTGGCTATGCAAAGGCATGCCGAAAGAGGATACCATATTGCCTTGGTCGTTCCCGAATTGCAGCCGGTTGCCGAATTAATTCGCTGCCATCATGAATGGTGGAACGGACAGGGTTATCCCCTCGGTCTAGAAGGCACGGAAATTCCGTGGGAATGTCGTGTCTTGCATCTAACCGCAGCGTTCAATGCTATGGTCCATGACAGGCCATACCGTAAAGCACTATCCGTAACAGCGGCCTGCCAAGAAATCTTGCGTTGCTGCGGAACCCAATTTGACCCGGATTTAGGAGAACAATTTTGTCGGTTTGTTCAGTCGAATCAGCCATAGCTCGCCAATCAAGGCTGGAGTCCGGATTAATGCACTGATGAATCGAGGCCATCGTTGCAGTGGAGAAATGGGAGTCTTAGAATTGGATAAACTGTAGCAAGTCCTCTATAATTGCCATATTATGTAATATCCAATGAGAGGTGGAACTAAATGGTAGGGAGGAATTTATCATGGCATTAGGAGGGGCAGTCGTTGATGGATGTGTCCCCGGGTTCTCTCCAGGTATTGCAGTAGTTATCGTAATCATTCTTTTGCTCATCGCTTTGGGAATCGTTTTTTAAAATGAAATAAGTACTGTATTATTAAAGGAGGTAATGAATAATGTACGGATTTAGAGGATATGGGGCATGTTGTCATCCTCAGGTACGCACTGGAGTTGGTGCAGCTATTATCGCAATTGCAATTTTAATCCTGTTAGCTTTGGCAATTATCTTTTAAATGGAAATGAAGAAAAGCACGCTAATTCCACGGCGTGCTTTTTCATTTGAGAAAGTACTCCTTCATTGTTTTTTTATTAAGAAGTTGTTATAAATTTGTAAAGTTAGATTAATAATGTAATAAAAAAAAGGATAAATTCTTAGGGAATAGAATTCTTATATTGAAGAGTAAACATAAGGTTAAGAGGATGTGTCTCTATGGATAACAATTGTTTAATAAATAAGGACGAGATATTTCTATTTAACCGTGGGGAGTTGTATCATAGTTATCTGAAATTCGGGGCACATATGATGGAGTGTGACGGTGTCAAAGGAACTCATTTTGCAGTTTGGGTTCCGGATGTGGACAAAGTTTGTGTAACCGGAGATTTTAATCACTGGCACTATGAACAGAATTCAATGCGCGAAGTCGGGAACACGGGAGTGTGGACACTTTTTATTCCCGGTATAAAACTGGGTCAGTTATATAAATATGTAATACATACCAAGGACGGGGAGGTGCTCCTAAAATCGGACCCTTATTCTTTCTACTCGGAGCTAAGACCCGCAACCGCATCGATGGTCTACTCACTGGATGGTTATGACTGGTTTGATTACGAATGGATGTTGAAGAGACAAACCGTTCAGCCAAAAGCGATGCCCCTTTCGATTTATGAAGTTCACGCAGGTTCTTGGCGCAGGAAAGAGGATGACAGCTTTTACAACTGGCGGGATCTGGCCAAGGAACTCTTAGATTATGTTCTGGATATGGGATATACCCATATTGAACTAATGCCGGTGATGGAACATCCCTACGACGGTTCCTGGGGTTATCAGGTCACTGGGTATTTTTCCTGTACCAGTCGCTATGGAACTCCGCATGATTTTATGTTTTTTGTTGATAAGTGTCACCAAGCTGGGATCGGAGTTATTCTGGATTGGGTACCGGGTCACTTTTGCAAAGATGCCCATGGTCTGGGACGCTTTAACGGAAAGTCTGTTTATGAAAAGGAAGAACATGGACAATGGGGCACCTACAATTTTGATTTTTCGAAAATAGAAGTATGGAGTTTTCTCATTTCTAATGCGGTTTTTTGGTTTGAAAACTATCATATTGACGGGTTACGAGTCGATGGGGTCAGCAGTATGCTCTATTTAGATTACGGAAAGGAAGCAGGTTCAGGAGAGTCCAATATCTATGGGGGAAGGGGAAATCTTGAAGCTATCGCCTTCATGCAAAGGCTTAATCAGGTCGTTTTTCGCTACTACCTGGGAGCATTAATGTTCGCTGAAGAATCTACCGATTGGCCGCTTGTGACTTACCCGACTGATGTAAATGGGCTTGGCTACAACTATAAATGGAACATGGGTTGGATGACGGATACCTTAAGTTACATGCGGCTTGATTTTTCCCAACGACGATATCAGCACAGTCTACTGACGTTCTCTTTGACCTATGCTTTTTCGGAAAACTTTATCCTTCCGCTTTCTCACGATGAGGTTGTCCACGGAAAGCATTCGTTGCTGGATAAAATGCCCGGAGATTATTGGCAGAAATTTGCGGGGTTGAGGACTTTATATGGGTTCTTGATCTGTCATCCGGGTAAAAAGTTGATGTTTATGGGAGGGGAGTTTGCCCAGTTTATTGAGTGGCGTGATGAAGCAGGTCTTGATTGGCTGCTTTTGGATTATGAAATGCACAAAAAGTTCCAGAAATTTGTGCGATGTCTCAATCAACTCTATCAGCAGGAAAAGGCGTTATGGGAAAACGATCATGACTGGGCGGGGTTTGAATGGATAGATGTCGATAATCATGAACAAAGTATCTTCGTTTTCTGCCGCCGGGCCCAAAAAACCAACGATTTTCTCATTGCGGTCTTTAATTTTCAACCGCATAGCTATGAGGATTTTCGTATAGGAGTTCCTGAAACGGGAATATACCGAGAAATTTTGAATTCCGACCAAGAAGCCTTTGGGGGTTCTAATCAGGTGAACAGTACCCTGCTTGCTGCTGAAAAGGTAGCCTGGCAAGGGAGAGTGTTTTCGCTAAGAATCAAAGTTCCTCCCTTAGCGACAATCTTATTAAAACTCAGTCCTGAGGAAAATTAGCATGGGGGGGCATGGTATGGTATGTTTATAGATAAAGAGAATTTTAAGCAGGCGTATCTGAAAAAGATGATGGAGACAGAGGTATCACTTGATGAAGGAACCCTGTTGGATAAATATAGAACATTGGTCATCTTGCTTAAGGAAAAAATAAATTCCTACCGCGCCTTAACAAAGAATTACAATGTTAATAACAAACAAGTCTATTATTTTTCCATGGAATTTCTGATTGGCAAGCTGCTTCGCTATTATCTGGTCAACATGGGAATAGAGGTCCTTGTCCGGGCAGGCCTGAAGGATATCGGTCTCAACCTTGACGACTTGTTGCAACAAGAAAGCGATCCGGGCTTGGGAAACGGCGGCCTGGGAAGATTAGCGGCGTGTTTCTTGGACTCTATGGCATTTTTAGGCATAGCAGGACATGGTAACGGAATACGATATAAATATGGGATGTTTGAGCAAAAAATCATCCATGGCTTTCAGTACGAAGTAGCGGACAACTGGGCCACTAACGGTTATCCTTGGGAAATGCGTAAACCGGACAAGAGCATCGTGGTAAAGTTTAAAGGTAACGTAAGAACGGAAGTTGACAATGGAAAACTTATGTTTTATCACGAAACCTATGAATCGGTGCTTGCTGTTCCTTATGATATCCCTATTATGAGCTATGATAACCATTTGAACATCAATAATCTAAGGCTCTGGAGTGCGGAACCAGTGTCCACGGAATTGGATTTAGCCAGTTTCAACAGAGGAGAGTTTAAACAAGCTATCAGCAGCAGGCCCGATATTGAGGCTATATCGTACGTTCTTTATCCTGATGACAGCAGTCGTGCTGGCCGCGAATTAAGACTCAAACAAGAGTATTTCTTTGTCGCAGCCGGGTTAGGGTCGATTATCCGGGATTATAAGAAGAGGAATAGTTCTCTGTCTGACTTTTCACGCTCGGTGGCTGTTCACATCAACGACACTCATCCGGTGCTTTGTATCCCGGAACTTATGCGCATCTTTATTGACGACGAAGGCATGGGATGGGATGAGGCTTGGAATATTACCGTGAATACCACGTCTTATACCAATCACACCATTCTGCCCGAAGCTCTTGAAAAATGGCCGATCGACTTATTCAGGAACCTTTTGCCGAGAATCTATATGATCATTGAAGAAATTGATCACCGGTTCCTGGAAAGATTAACAAAAAGGTATCCGGACGATTGGGAACTACTTAAAAATACACAGATTATCAGAGACGGACAGGTTTGGATGGCTAATTTAGCGATCATCGGTAGTTGCTCAGTAAACGGGGTAGCAGCCTTACATTCTGAAATACTCAAGAAGGAGGTGTTTAAAGACTACTACCGGATTTTTGGCTATAAATTTAATAACAAAACCAATGGAGTTAACCACAGGCGATTCCTTCTGTCTGCCAACCCCGAACTGTCCCGTCTGATCACGGAGGCTATTGGTCCGGACTGGAAGAAAGAAGCACAGGAACTTAAGAAATTACATGCTTTCCAGGACGATAAAAGTTTCCTGGAAAAATTGGCCAAGGTAAAGTACAGCAATAAATACCAGCTTATAAAGTATGTCAAGGAAAAAAAGGGGCTTGACCTTGATCCTTCATCCCTGTTTGATGTTCAGGTCAAGAGAATTCACGCTTATAAACGCCAATTGCTCAACGTCCTAAAGATTATGCACCTGTACAACAAGTTGCTCAATGATCCCGATTCTGTGACAGGTTCCCACACTTTTATCTTTGGCGGCAAAGCGGCACCGGGATATCGCTACGCCAAGACCATTATTAAACTCATTAATACCCTGGCCCATAAAATCAATAACGACCTAAAGGCAAGTGAAATACTGAAGGTCGTATTTTTAGAGAATTTTAATGTATCTCTGGGAGAGTTAATTTATCCGGCGGCTGATATCAGCGAACAGATTTCTACGGCAAGTAAAGAAGCTTCCGGTACCGGAAATATGAAATTCATGCTGAATGGCGCTGTTACGATTGGAACGATGGATGGAGCCAATGTGGAAATCAAAGAAGCCGT
>ORJL011050663.1_pt1 | contig 16070 bp, 12 predicted proteins | sample 1779941 | NCBI WGS metagenome assembly ORJL01 (sample SAMEA104232317, study PRJEB22302) | groundwater metagenome | biome: forest; feature: aquifer; material: groundwater | place: USA | collected 2011-08-07 | depth 5.8 m | reverse complement strand
GTGGAAGGTCAATAATATCGCCCACAGGCGCGAGAAGTCATAAAATCCACCGTCGCTGACGGCAGAGACTTCATTTTTCGCAAAAAACCACACTATTTGCCCTCTTGGCTACTCGGGGGGCGGGGACTCACGGATTATGGCCAACCCCCCGGCATTTACGCCGTGCGGCGGGCATGCTACAATGTTCATGATGGCGAAAGTTCCCCGGTCTATCGCTGTTGCTGTTATTCTACTTGTCCTTATTGTGTCTTTTCCGCCTCCGGCTGCCAGCCAGCCGTTGCCAGTCGGCTCCAAGGTAACCGCCAGCCTGGAAGTGCAGGTGCGCGACAAGACCACCTATCTGCAGGAGGCTGGCCGGCCCGAGGGTGTCATCTCCCCAGCGTTGAAGAAGATGACTCCGGCGGAGGCTGCCACGCAGAAGGTATTCCTTCATCTCGCCCAACGCCCCACGGCCAACCAACTGGACGACTTGCGGTCCCTCGGAGTTACTGCCTATCCCGATAGCTGGATACCTCCTGTCGGCGCGCATCCTACCGGCTTCATATACGCCGAAATGCCGGTGTCCCGGCTGCCGGATGTCGCCGCCAGGGACTATCTGGTAACCCTGAGCAACGCGGAAATCAGGACCCGGTCGCGGAATGACGTGGCGCGCCAGGCAACCGGGGTCAACTCTGTCTGGGATCTCGGCTACTACGGCGCTGGCGTGACGGTTGCCGTCCTGGACTCAGGTATCGATCTGACACATCCCGACTTGCCCATACCGGTCGCTACTAAAGATTATTCGAATTTTCCCATCCTTGGAGATACCATCGTTAGCCCGGTATCCGGTCACGGCACGCATGTCACCGGCACCGTGTTAGGTCGGGGCACTCAGTCCGCCGGGCTCTATCGCGGCGTGGCGCCCCAGGCCAACCTGGTCTTCCTGAAGATCGGCAACAACATCGATGCCAATTCCACCTTTGCCGCCGATGTGGGGGCGATTAAGGCCGCAGTTGACGTCTATGGCGCCAAAGTGGTGACCATGAGCTACGGAGACAATACGGACCACCAGGACGGCACCGACGTGGATTCCCAGGCGGTGGACTACGCGGTCAGCCGCGGAGCGACCTTTTTTGCCTCGGCGGGCAACAGCGCCGCGGATGCTCATCACTATTCGGGAAGCGTTCCGGCTAACGGCAGCACCGGTTTCATCGAAATACATAATACTGGGGCCACACCGGAAACCATCCTTTCCCTGAACATGATCTGGTTCGATGGCCCCGGAATCCACCGCGGTCTCACCCTCGAGGTGTACGACGCCGCTCAGAACGGGCCGCTGGCAGTGGAAAGCTCATCCCAGGCGGAAAGCTGGAAGGGCACCGAGAACTGCTTCTACCGGTTGCCCGGATACATGAACAGCGGGGCCTATTACCTTAAGGTCCGCAATAACTCCAATAGCGAGCAGTCATTCCACTTATATTACGATGACCCCACCCACAAATTCTATTCATATGATGTCACTTTCGCCGCGCCGGACCCGTTCTGCACCCTGGGCACACCGGCGCTCGCGGACAGTGCGCTGGCGGTCGGGGCCTACAGGACCCGTGCTTCGTGGACGAACTACAAAGGGGTTCTCGTCACACCCCCCGGGTTTGGGGCTGGTCAAGCCACGGGCTTTACGAGCCGCGGGCCGCGGGTTGACCCAGGGGCGCCGGGAAAGCCGAACTTTGTGGCGCCCGGTAGCATGACCATCTCCACCCGCGACCGGCTGGCTGCAGATACTGCCGGGGGAGAACCCTATGATTCCTTGATCGTTGATAACGATGGTTTCAATCTGGACGGTTCCGGCCCCGCGGACTACATCGCTTTCCAGGGCACGAGCATGGCATCGCCTCATGCCGCGGGCGTGGCGGCGTTGTTGCTCAGCAAGAATTCCTATCTCTCCCCGGCGCAGGTGCGAAGCACCCTCGAATCGACTGCCATCGACAAGGGCGTTGCCGGCCGGGACAACATCTATGGCTGGGGACTGATCAACGCCAGAGCCGCCCTGGACGCGGTCGGTCTGCCGGGCGATGTCAACCGGGACGGGGTGGTTAACGCCTCTGACATCGGGGCCGTTGCTTCGGCTCTTAACAGGCGGACTGGGGACGCCGGTTTCTCACCAGACGCCGATCTGAACGGCGACGGCGTTATCGACATCTTTGACCTGGTCCGCGTCGGGCTCAACTTCGGCCGGACGCATTAGTTCAAGAGGTGGCTGTGGGCCTGATTCCGTTGTTACCACTTTCCTCACTCGTTGCCGCGTGATCCCAATAGCCGGGTTGTTTTGGGTACGCCAAGTCTATATAATTAGCGAACTAAGGGATTCCAGACGAAATTGCTCCCCATCGAATATAGTATCAGAGGTAATTGTAATGCGCTTTAAGATCACGGTCCTGCCTGGCGACGGCGTCGGCCCTGAAGTGGTGTCGGAGGCGGTGAGGGTTCTCGAAGCTGTTGGAAAGAAGTTCAATCACAACTTCGATTTGACCTATGACGATATCGGCGGAATCGCCATTGATAAGCACGGCACCGCGCTCAGAAAAGAGACGGTGGCCGCTGCCAGGAAGACCAGCGCGGTGCTTCTGGGCGCGGTAGGCGGACCGAAATGGGACGATCCTTTGGGGAAAGTGCGGCCTGAAGACGGACTTCTGGCAATCCGAAAGGGCCTGGGTTTGTTTGCCAACCTGAGACCGGTCCGGGTCCTGCCCATGCTGGAAAACGGCACGACTCTGAAACCGGAGATCGTCCACGGTGTTGACCTGATGGTGGTCAGGGAACTGACCGGCGGGCTGTACTTCGGAAAGCCCAAAAAGCGCTGGGAGACCAGTACTGGCAAGCACGCCGTTGACACTATGGCCTATTCGGAAAAAGAGATTAACCGCATATTGCGCGTCGGCTTTGAACTGGCCCGGGGGCGGCGGAAGCAACTGGCATCGGTGGACAAGGCCAATGTCCTGGAGACATCCCGGCTATGGAGGCAACTGGCCACGGAAATGGCGCCGCAATACCCGGACGTCGAACTTCAGCACATACTGGTGGACAATTGCGCTATGCGCCTGATTCAGCAGCCAGCCAGCCTCGATGTCATAGTGACCGAGAACACCTTTGGCGACATACTTACCGATGAAGCGTCCATGCTGGCCGGGTCCATGGGCATGCTTCCCTCCGCCAGCCTGGCAGCGGTACCTCAAACGGGGAAGGCCATCTTTGGGCTATATGAGCCCATCCACGGCAGTGCGCCTAAGAGGGCCGGGCAGAACATGGTGAACCCCATCGCTACGATATTGAGCGTTGGCTTCATGCTCCGTTACTCCATGGCCCTGCTGAAAGAGGCCGAGGCCATTGAAAGGGCCGTTCAGAAGGTCCTGGAGGACGGCTATCGTAGCTACGATATTATGCAGGACGGGATGAAGAAGGTGGGCACGAAGGAAATGGGGAAACTCATCGCCGATAAACTGCTCGCCTCGTAGATCCCGCGGAAATCAAAAATCGAAAATGAGAATGAAAAATGACAGATAAAAATTCAAAATGTAAACTGAGCGAGGGAGCTGGGACGGCTTTTTGAATTTTGAATTGTCATTTTGAGGTTTGGTCTTTGATCTTTGAATTTGTTTAGGATTTCGTATTTAGGATTTCGGATTTTTACACACACTGATGGTTAAACTTTACGACACAACTCTCCGGGATGGCGCCCAGAGCCACGGCATTTCTTTCTCGGTGGCCGACAAGCTGAAGATATGCCGGAAACTGGACGAGGTGGCTATCCACTATATTGAAGGGGGTTGGCCTGACTCCAACCCGAAAGATGCCGAATTCTTCAAACAGGCCAGAGATCTCAAGCTGAATAACTCGATCCTGGTGGCTTTCGGCAGCACCAGGAGGGCTGGCACCAGGGCAGAAAACGACAGCAATCTGAAGGCCCTGATTGAGGCGGGCACCCCCGCCGTTACCATAGTTGGCAAGACGTGGGATTTCCACGTCACCAATATCCTGGAGACGACCCTCGAAGAGAACCTGGCCATGATCGGGGATTCCATACGATTTCTCAAGTCGAAAGGTCTCACGGTGTTCTTCGACGCTGAGCACTTCTTCGACGGCTTCAAGCGCAATCAGGCATACGCTTTGCGCGCCGTGAAAGAGGCCGAGAAATCGGGAGTGGACGGCGTAGTTCTCTGCGATACCAACGGTGGATCTCTGCCTTCTGATGTCCGGGAGGTTGTCGCCTCGTTGTCCGGCATCACGAAGATTCCTCTGGGCATCCACGCTCACAACGACGGGGAACTGGCGGTGGCCAACTCCCTGGCGGCAGTCTCCGCGGGAGCCGGGCAGGTGCAGGGCACCATCAATGGCTATGGCGAGCGCTGCGGCAACGCCAATCTGTGCTCGATAATTCCCAACCTCAAACTCAAGATGGGCATTGACTGCCTGAACAACGATAATCTGAAAAAGCTGACCGAGTTGTCACGCTTCGTCTCGGAACTGGCCAACCGGGCGCCGAACCCGTTTCAGCCGTTTGTCGGGGGCAGCGCCTTCGCTCACAAGGCCGGTCTGCATGTTTCCGGTATGATGAAGCACGAGACCAGCTACCAGCACATAGACCCTACGCTGGTCGGCAACGCTAAAGGGGTGCTGGTCTCAGAGGTGTCCGGCGCCAGTAACATAATGTACAAAGCCCGGGAAAGCGGTTTGCTGGCTGATGTCAACAAGGCGGATGCCAGGCGCATCGTTGACCAGATAAAGAAGCTGGAAAGCCAGGGTTTCCAGTATGACAGCGCCGAGGCTTCTTTTGAACTCCTGGTGCGACGCGGCCAGGAAGGCTATCGCCCTCCCTTTGAACTGGTAGACTTCATGGTGGTGGTGGAAAAGACCCGCCGGCCCTCCGCTCACAACGGGGACAACGTCCTCGCCGAAGCGATGGTTAAGGTGAAGGTCGGAAGCGAGATAATGCATACCGCGGCCGAGGGCAATGGCCCGGTCAGCGCATTGGACTCGGCTCTGAGAAAGGCGTTGCTGCAGTTCTATCCCGGGCTGGCGGTAGTGAAACTGGTGGACTATAAGGTCCGCATTCTGGAGGAAAGCGAAGGGACGGCGGCGCAGGTGCGTGTCCTGATCGAATCCACTGACGGAAACGACGATTGGGTGACGGTGGGTAGTTCGACCAATATCATCGAGGCAAGCTGGCTGGCGCTATCCGACAGCATGGAATACTGGCTGCTCAAAAAGAAGCCCAAATAACCCAAAGATTCAAAGATTCGAAGATTGAAGATTCCCCGCCCCAACCTCGGCCTCTTTGGAATCTTGGAATCTTCAAATCTTAGAATCGTTTAGTCTTTGTGCTTACCGATATCCGTTTCTTCGTTGTTGATGAGTCCGTCGCGGAAGTGGATGATACGCCGGGTGTGTTCCGCGATTTCCCGCTCGTGAGTGACTACGATGATGGTTATGCCGTCTCTATGGTTCAATTCCTCGAATATCTTCATGATCTCGTGACTCGACCTGGAATCGAGGTTTCCGGTGGGTTCGTCAGCGAGAATGATGGCCGGCTTTTGGACCAGGGACCTGGCGATGGCCACCCTCTGCTGCTCGCCCCCTGAAAGCTCATTAGGCTTGTGCTTGGCTCTCTTGCCCAGCCCAACTCTTTCCAGTGCCTCCAGCGCCCTGGCATGGCGGTCGCGCTCGCCGCTGTAGACCATCGGCAGCTCCACGTTAGCCTGGGCGGAGGTACGCGGAAGGAGATTAAACGATTGGAAAACGAAACCGATTCGCTTGTTACGCACCTCGGCCAACTTGTTTTCACTCATCCGGCTTATTTCCCTGCCTTCAAGCAGGTATGAACCGGAAGTGGGTTTGTCGAGACACCCCAGGATGTTCATGAAGGTGGATTTGCCCGACCCGGACGGACCCATGATGGCGAGCATCTCGCCGGCATTGATAACGGCGGAAACCCCCTTAAGTGCCTGCACCTCAACGCCCCCCATCTTGTATGTCTTGACGATGTTGTCTACCTGTATTATTCTGTGGTCGTCTGCTCTTGAAGCTTCCAAGCGTTTCCTTCGCGGCGGTTGATAACCTATATTATCACAGTATAACGCCGGGACGTAATGGAAGATAGGGGCGAGCAGACGGCGGAGGCAAAGCAGCAATGGGCGAGATACTATCTCTGTGTTCTGGAATTCTATTCGGGTCCAGCAACGTTTTCACCCGACGCGGTGTCTTCCTAGCGCGGGAGTCTTTCAGCCCCCTGCCTATTTCTATAGGTATCGGCCTGGTCATCCTTTTGGCTGCCATGCTGGTCAGCGGCACCTCCGGCTTCCTGGCCAGCATTTCCTGGGTGGGTATGTTGTCTCTCAGCGGCGCGGGCGTGCTGCACTTCGTGGTCGGGAGAATCCTCAACTACACCAGCCTCCGGCTGATAGGGGCTAACAGGGCACAGCCCCTGATAGGCGCCAACATCATCTTCGCCGTGGCTTTCGGGCTGATCTTCCTGAATGAGACCATAACGGCAATGAGGGTGGCCGGAGTCGCCGCGGTCTGCCTGGGAGTCGTGCTGATAGGAACATCTGCCGAAGGGTTTGCCGAAGGAACGAAGCTGGAAAAGGCGGTACTGCTGAAAGGAATCGTTGCCGGCCTGGCGGCGGGCCTGTGTTACGGCATATCGCCCCTGCTGATTAAGATCGGACTCACCGAATCGGGATCGGCCTTCGCCGGGGGTTTTGTGTCCCATGCCGCCGCTGGAATGGTGGTACTGGTTGTCCTTATGAGTTCCAGGAATCGGGTTCAACTGGCCAGGCTGAATAGGGCGGCTTTTGGCTCGATGGTGGTCGGCGGCACGTCGCTGGCCATGGGACAGGTATTGCGCTACGTTGCCCTGGGCTTGATACCCATCAATATCGCGATTCCCCTGGCCAGCACGGATATCATCTTCGTGCCTATACTTTCTTTCTTTCTCAACCGGAGGATAGAAATATTCTCGCCAAAAGTTATCATCGGGACGCTACTGGTGACACTGGGGATGCTTGCCGTACTGCTTCTGAGGTAACAGGGCGCGTTCCCGAAAATCGATTGACAAACGGGCCGAATTTGATTATCCTTTAACACGTCCAACCGGGCCGCTAGCTCAACTGGTAGAGCAATTGACTCTTAATCAATAGGTTCAGGGTTCGAGCCCCTGGCGGCTCACTTCGAAGCTGGATGGCTGATCCCTTGAGAAGGTCAGCGTTGTGGGTAGATGTTAGGCATGTCTTCCTTCCGCGGCTGATTGATCGAAATCATTGACGGCGTCTCCCCGCCGGCCTAAAGTCGGGCATGTTCTACAATGCCGGATACCCGGGCACCCGGGACGTTGATGTAGCGGCCGTTGGCGGCTCGTTTGCAGGGACACCAGAGTTAGGGGCTAACCGAATGGTTATGGTAGAATTCTTGATGACCGTCAAGAGGAAAATCAGATAAAGGCAAGAACAGTGAAAGACCTCCAGCCATATTTCGACGAGGGTGTCCGGTTCCACGGCATGTTGAGCCCAGGGTTGGTCCTTGGGATATTCATGGTGGACCTGGCGCAGGAAATTCTGGGGCCCCGCAAATTCATTGACGCGGTGGTCGAGACGAAGTCATGCCTGCCTGATGCTGTTCAGTTGATGACGTCATGCTCCTACGGAAACGGATGGATGCGGGTCAAGGAGTGGGGCAAACTGGCCCTGACTCTGTACGATAAGTACGGATTGGAGGGTGTGAGGGTGAGTCTGGACGTGACGAAGGTCAAGAACTATCCCCTCATCGAGCAATGGGCGACCAGAAAGGGCGACATCGGTTGCAAGGAAGAGGTGGCCCGGGAAATTATCCAGGCCGGCCGGGACATACTTGCCTGGGAGAAGGTCAAGGTGGGGCTCTACAAGCGGCCGAAGAACGCCCCGGTGGTGCCTTGCTCGGCGTGTGGGGAGGGACATCCGGCAGTTGACGGTGACCTTTGCCAGCGGTGCAGTGAGAAAGAGGACTATTATCAGGCGGCCGATACCGCCTTACTTAGCAAGGAATCATGACTCAGAAACTGCCTTTGTGCATTGTGGAGCCGGACTCGGCGGGGAAGCGGGCGGAGGTTGTTTCCAGACTGTTCGGGGCTAGATTCAGCGCCGCGCCTATGACCGGAGAGATTGACGCGGTCAAACGGCGTCTCAAGGATATCAGAAAATACTCCCGCGAGAACTTAAACGGGCTTGTCGAGGAGCTGAAAGCCAACCTGGGGCGGGAATACCCCTCGATCAAAGTAACGTCGGCCTCCGATGCCGACGAGGCAGTCAAATACATCGCCGGCATCTCTGATGGAATTGACATAATATCGACCAATAGTTCCGCCGTGGTAGCTGAAGAATTGAAGGCCGGACTGGTCGGCGGCGGGTTTACCGTCGTCAATTCTTACCTGGATGAATACGACATCAAGGATAGAAAAGCTCCCGAGTTCTGGGACATCACCGAATTCCGGGAGAAGAATATCAGCGGGACGTTTGACATCGCCACCAGGTTGGATGGGCTACCGGGGGCTGAAACGAAGAAGTACCTGGCGGTTCTCGGGGTTAACGCCATTTCGTCCGCCGATCTCAGTGTCTTCTTCCTGCAGCACCTTCACAACATTCACAACGATTTGCTCCAGGCCAAGAAGGTCATTCTGATTGTCGGTTTGGACAAGATAGTCAAGACCGGCGAGGACGCTGCCTTCCAGACCAAGTGCATGGGTGTGTTCGGCATGGAAAACCGGGTGCTGGACGTCCAGCCGCGGCCGGACAAGACGGTGACGGTAGCCGAGTTGCCGGTTCTGCCGGCAGGTGAGGACCGGGAGCTTCACCTGATCATCCTGGATAACGGGAGGACCGGCCTGGTGCAAAGCGACTTCAAGGACCTGTTCCTGTGCATAGGCTGCCGGACGTGCAACATTTCCTGCCCGGCATACCGCAGCGGCAAACCGCTCCGTCCCAGGGAGATGGTGCTGAATCTCAAGAAACATCTGTCTCAGGTGGGATCGGAACTGCTCAGACCCGAAGGGGAGGCGCCTGGAGCCGCTGCGACAAGCTCCGGGAACGGGTCCGCTGCTCCGGAGATAAACAAGGACGAAATCTGGGCTTGCACCACCTGTCACGCTTGCCAGGAAGAGTGCCCGGTAGAGTTGAAGCATTCTGACGCCATTATCGGCCTGCGGCAGAACCTGGTAATGGACCAGGCCGTCATTCCGGCCACCGCCGAGGCGGCTTTGAGGAGCATTGAGGCCAGGGGCCATCCTTGGCGCGGCACCCGGTTCACCCGGACCAGTTGGGCTGAAGGGCTGGGAATCAACAGCCTGTCAGAGGACGGTAATTTCGACATTCTTTACTGGGTGGGCTGCACTGAAGCCCTGGAAGACAGGGGCATGAAAGTGGCGCAGGCGGTGGGGAAGTTGTTGACGCGGTCCGGCATGAAAGTCGGCATCCTGGGCGCCGAAGAAAGCTGCTGCGGCGACCCTGCCCGGCGGCTGGGCAACGAGTATCTCTTTCAGCTTCAGGCCCAGAAGAACGTGGACCTGATGAAACGATACAACGTGAAGAAGATCGTCACCGGCTGCCCCCACTGCTATAACACACTGAAGAACGAATATCCGGCGTTTGGCGGGGAGTTCGAGGTGGTTCACCACACTCAGTTCATCGCCGGGCTGCTGGCGCAGGACAAAATACGAATCGCTCCGGGCGACGGGGGCCTGATAACCTACCATGATCCCTGCTATCTGGGGAGATATAACGGAGTCTACGAGCCGCCCCGGCAGATACTGCGCAACGCTCCGGGCGTGACTCTGATTGAAATGGAGCAGAACCGCAAGAAGAGCTTCTGCTGCGGCGGGGGCGGCGGCCGAATGTGGCTGGAGGAGGGCATCGGCAGGAGGATCAGCGAGTTGCGCGTGGAGCGGGCTGGCGCCACCCAGGCGCAGATCGGGGCTACCGCCTGTCCTTTCTGTCTCCAGATGTTTGACGATGCCATCAAGTCAAAGGCCCTTGAGGGCTCGCTCAAAGTCATGGACATCGCGGAGTTGGCTAGCTCCCCGCTCAAGTCACTTGTTTCGCCGTAAGGCGCATTGGTCAGGAGGCCATCTTGGATAATACCGGTAAGAGAATCGTTCGGACACAATGCAAGAGCTGCCACGGCAGTTGCAGCGTCCTGGCAACGGTGGAGAACGGGGTTGTCACCTACCTGGAAGGCAACCCGCAGGGACCCACCGAAGGCGCCATGTGCGCCAAGGGTCTGTCACAAATCCAGAACCTCAACCATCCCAACCGCCTCATCTACCCGCAGAAAAGGGCCGGGGCGCGTGGCGAAGGGAAGTGGGAGAGGATCACCTGGGAAGAGGCGCTGGATACCATCGCTGCCAAGATGAAGGGCTACATCGAGAAGTACGGGCAGAACTCCATAGCGGTGGGCCAGGGAACAGGCCGCGGCTATAACCACTACATTACCCGGCTGGTCAATACCATAGGCACCGGGCACCTCCTGACCCCGGGCTATATCTGTTTTGTGCCTCTCCTGCAGATGTCGAAGTTCATGTTCGGCGTTTCTCAGAAGCTGTACTGCGACTTTCACGGCTGGGGCGGCGAGTGGCCCCGGACCATAGTCTCCTGGGGCAGGCAGACGGAGACCAACAACGCCGACGGGGACATATCGGGGTGGTTTCTTGAGGCTTTGAAACATAGCAAGAACTTCATATTGATCGATCCGCGTGCCACCGCGGTGGCTCACCGGGCGAATCTCTGGTTGCAGGTCAGGCCCGGCACTGACGCCGCTTTGGCCCTGGGCATGCTCAACGTCATCATCAACGAAGGGATCTACGACAAGGAATTCGTTACGAATTGGACCTACGGTTTTGACAGGCTGGCGGCCCGCGTGCAGGAGTACCCGCCGGAAAAGGTGGCCGGGATCACCTGGGTCCCCAAAGACAAGATCGTCCGAGCGGCCCGCATGATAGCCCTGGAGTCTCCGTCGGCCATTCAGGTAGGGGAGCCCCTCGTATCCGGCCGGAATACTACCTCTAATCTCCTGGCCATACTGGGTCTGATCGCGGTGACCGGTAACGTCGAAAGACCCGGAGGGATGGTTGACTGGGTGCCGGCCGATGCCGGCGGGCTGGAAGAGTTCGCTTTTGAGGTGATGCCGCCCCGGGAGAACATGAAGAGTTCGATCGGGTCGAGCCAGTATAAGCTGCCCACCGGACGCTGCCACCCGGACACGGTTTTCAAACAACTTCGGGAAGGTAATTGCATCATCAAGATGCTCTATCAGCACGGCGGCAACCCGCTCTTCAGCATGGCCGATACGAAAGGCGTCTACGAGGCCCTGCAAAAACTGGAATTCATCGCGGTCTCGGAGCAATTCATGTCGCCTCTGGCCGAAATGGCGGACATGGTCCTGCCGGTTTGCCACTGGCTGGAAGACGATGACATCTGGGACGTTCACGCCCGCTTTTACTGCGCCGCCGTTAACAGGGCGGTGGAGCCGAGGGGCGAAGCCAAATCGTCGGCCTGGATATTCAATGAGATCGGCCGGAGGGTCGCTCCCAAGTACTGGTTCAACTCGGTCGAAGAGATGCTGGACTACCAGTTGAGAAAAGTGAATGTGAAGTGGAAGGAATTGAAGGAGATGGGTTTCCTGGCCAAGACGGGAAGCGACCAGAAGTATTACAAGTACAAGACGGACTACTACAACAAAGGAGGGGGATTCGCCACCTCCACCAAGAAGGTTGAACTGGCCTTGCCGCTGCTGGAAAAGCTGGGGTATGACCCGCTGCCCTATTACGTGGAGCAGAGCGAGACTCCCTATTCCAACCCGGAACTGGCCAAAGAGTTCCCCTATATTCTGAACACCGGCGGGCGCATTCCGTTCTTTTTCCATTCCCAGTACACCAATCTGCCGTCGGTGAGGCAGTTCCAGCAGTACCCGCGGGTGCAGATTCATCCTGATACGGCCAGGAAGCACGGCATTGCCGACAAAGACTGGGTTTGGATCGAATCGCCGAGAGGCAGGATAAAGCAGGTGGCCAGTCTGTTTGCCGGCATGGACCCCCGGCTGGTCATCGTTCAAAGCTCGTGGTCTTACCCGGAAAGGCCAGGCCCGGAGCACGGGTTTATGGAAAGCAACGCCAATGTGCTTACAGCCAGCGGAGGAGACGCGGATCCCGCCGCCGGCTCGGTGAACATGAGGTCCCTCCTGTGCAAGATCTACAAAGTGGAGGCAACCAATGCTAACGCGTAAAGCAGTCTACCGTGATATGGACGTGTGTGTGAACTGCAAGGCCTGTACTGTTGCCTGCAATGTGAAGCATATGTCGGGCTCTCGGTCGGGGGAGTCAACCCTGGCCCTGCCCAATAGAAATCTGGTGAATACCTACCCGGCGGGACTCGAAATACGCGCCGACCGGGTATATCAGGCGTTCATTTCCATCGCCTGTATGCATTGCGCGGAGGCGCCTTGTATCAGGGTGTGTCCCGCGTCGGCGATCTACAAGGACCCCGAGGCTGGGATAACCCTGGTAGACACTGAAAAGTGCATAGGTTGCCGGGGATGCCTCTGGGTTTGTCCCTATGGTGCGCCGACCTTTGACGGCAGGGGCAAGATGGCGTTGTGCGACCTGTGTATAGACCGGCTCAGGGAGGGCAAGAAGACGGCCTGCCAGCATACCTGTCCCGCCCGGGCCATCTTCGTCGGCTCCCCGGAGGAGATCGCCGAAATACAGGCCAAGAAGGCCGTGGACCGGATTCGCAACGGGGCGACTATCTCGACTGTGTTCTAGAGTTCATGCAACATTGCTGAACGTATTCGGGGTCGTCTCTGACCCCGAAAAGAGGACTTGTCGGGCTCAGGGACGAGCCCGACTACGGAATGAAAGAGAAGTGATTATCAAGGAGGAACAAATGAGTTCGGACTATGAAAAGCTGTTGGAGCTGGCGAAGAAACGGAGGAGTATCAGGCGTTACAAACCGGACCCGATCCCCGACGGTGACGTCGAAAAGATAATCGAAGTGGCCCGCTGGGCCATGTCCGGGGCTAACGGCCAACCCTGGGAATTCGTCGTGGTCAAAGACGCGAACATGCGGGCCAAAATATACGATATATACAAGAAACATCGAAGGTTCGTCGATGTCATGGAACGGACCCGCATTGAAGATATAAGGCAGCCTATCACCGGCGCGCTGGATGAGGGATTCCCGCTGTTCAAAGACGCACCGGTCGTTATCGTCATCTGCGGCGATCCCCGGAGCCTCCAGGCAACCGTGCTGGCGGCCCAGATAGTCGGCGCAGAACGGGAAACCTTCCATATGAACATGGCCAACGCCACTACCATGGTGCATCTGGCGGCGGCGTCCCTGGGCCTGGGCACACAATGGGTTACGACTACCGTCCACTTCGAGCAGGGACTCAAAGAGCTTCTGGGGATACCACAGATATACAAGGTGCCACAGATCGTGCCGGTCGGTTATCCGGACTACGCCCCCCACGGCGCCTGGCGCAAGAAAGTGGCCGATTTAGTCCACAACGAGAAATACGACCTGGCAAGGTACCGGTCGGACGAGGACGTGGTGGCCGACATCGTGGCCTTGAGGAAGCGAATGAAGGGGAACTACCGGCCGCCGTCGGAAACCGGAAAGGCTTAGCCTGCGCTTCAATCTGAGAAACAGGACGTGACCGTATGAAAACCGAAATCACCTTCGCGGTAACGGGCGAATCTATCATCAACCGGCGGATCTCGGTCTTTGCCGACGAGAAGTTCCTCGCACTGCTCAAGATCATCAGGGGAGCGGATGTCGCCTACACTCATCTGGAATCGGTGATACACGATTATGACGGCCCGGAAGTGTATCCGGCAGCCGAGTCCGGCAACAACTGGATGCGGTCACCGCGCTTTGTCGCCGACGAACTGAAATGGGCAGGGTTCAGCGTTATATCGTTGGCCCATAATCACAGCCTGGATTATTCCTACGGCGGCCTCTTTTCGACGATCACGGCCGTGGACGAGGCCGGGCTGACCCACGCCGGCACGGGTCGGAACCTGGGAGAAGCCAGGGAGCCGGCCTACCTGGACACCGCCAGGGGGAGAGTGGCCCTGATATCCATGACCTCGTCGTTTACCGGTTGGGCCAGGGCCGGGGACGCCCGGCGGGATATGAAGGGCCGCCCCGGTCTCAACCCGCTCCGCTACCATTACGTCGCCAGTGCCGCGACCATAGAGGCTGAAAGACGGCGTGCCGTCAGTATCGGGCTGGGCGTCGTGAAGTTGGGAAAAGAATGGTTGTTCTATCAACCCAGTTCCCCCCATGACTATTATAAGTTTGTCGAAGGTGAAGGGCCCGGGATTTCAACGGCGGCTAATGAGGATGACGCCGAAGGCAACCTCCGGTCAATCAGGGACGCGGCCAGGCAGGCTGACTATGTCCTGGTGCATCTGCACAGCCACGAGTGGCACCCGGACAAGGGCATGGATGTCCCACCGGACTTTATGCCACCGTTCGCCAGGGCCTGCATCGATGCTGGAGGGCACATATTCATCGGCGAGGGCCACATGGAACCCAAGGGAATCGAGGTTCATAAGGGCCGGCCTATATTCTATGGCCCCGGCGAATTCATAGGCATGAGCAAGACGGTGACCAGACTTCCGGCAGACTTCTACAACAGGCCGGGCTTCGGTCCCGAGGCAAGAAACTGGGAAGCGACCACGGCGGATGCCTTTGATGCCCGCGACTCGCTGCCCAAGCCGTTGAACCCGCCGCACCGTGCCCATGGGACCCCTGAGGGGTCAGTGGTGGCGCTTTGTTCATTCGGGGATGGTGGCAGGCTGACCGAGTTTCAATTGTATCCGATAACTTTGACCAGGAAGCCGCGATCGAGAAGCGGCTTACCCATGCTGGCCGAAGCCGGGGCAGCCGAAAAGCTGACGGAGCACATGGGAAAGCTTTCGGCTCCCTTTGGAACGAAGATAGAGTTCAAGAACGGGAAAGGCGTGGTGAAGCTGACGTAGGGGCGACCCTTGCGGTCGCCCTGGTGGGTGGGTGGTTCGTGGAGCCCGCCCCTACATCTTTTGCGGAACCGCCGGGCCTTGGATTTTGCCTTCCTTCAGCAATTTCTCCAGGTATGATCCCGGCGCTGGTTTGTCGAGGAACCTCTTGTAGGTGACCACCGGGGGCATCTTCACTCCGGCTTCGTCCAGCCCCTTCATTCCCTGCTTAAGGGCCATGGAAACGAAGGCCACGTTTCTCCCCAGGTTCCGGCAGGAGGTCATCTGAGACCTACCCAGGGTCGGGTTCTTCTCCCTGGAGGTGCTATCCAGTGCCATCACCGAAGGAGAGAAAGCGCCGCTGGCCATACCTGACGAGAGGCAACTGGTGGGAAATGACTCCGTGCTGACGGCCCCTACTACTACCATCCCCAGCGAAAGGCCCCATCTCCAGATGGTCTGGACGGTCAGTTCCTGGCCTTCCCAGATGCCGCCGGCTACCGCGATGCCACCCAGCACCTTGTTCCTGAACCCGTAGGATATTTCCGTCAGGGGAGCCGGGCACAGCGCCGCGCACTTTTCTAACAGGCACTTCAATCTGGCTGAGACGTTCCAGGTGTAGACCGGGCTGCCGATGATCATCCCGTCCGCCTTCATCATTTCTTTGATTATCGGGTCGGCGTCCTTGTGGTTGTAACAAATGTCTTCAGCCGTGGCGCCTTTCATATGGCCCATGCACATTTCGCAGCTATCGCACGGCTTCAGGTCATAGTCGGCCAGGGATATCAACTTCGTTTCCACCTGGCCCAGTTGCTTCGCGGCGTTCAACGCTTCCTGGACGAGCCGTTCCGTATTGGCGTGCCGCGGGCTTCCGGAGATACCCAGAATGCTGACTGTCATCGCGAGCCTCCCATGTTCATTACTTTCAAACCACGGTACCCGAGGTCGATTCTCGCCTTGGGATGTTTCGTGTCTGGCCAAGGGGCGAGCCCGACTACCGGGTTTTCGGATTGCCCGTATTATATCAGGCGAGGGCAGGGCAGGTCACGTCCCG
>ORJL010931721.1_pt1 | contig 16073 bp, 14 predicted proteins | sample 1779941 | NCBI WGS metagenome assembly ORJL01 (sample SAMEA104232317, study PRJEB22302) | groundwater metagenome | biome: forest; feature: aquifer; material: groundwater | place: USA | collected 2011-08-07 | depth 5.8 m | reverse complement strand
GTGTGTCGCGCGATGGGCGGGGCTGTCCCGCGGAGCCCGCCCCGCAGGGCGGGCGGAGCGGCCCGCAGGGCGGATTATTCATGAAGGCCCACGGGCCTTCATGAATAATCCGGGCTAGTCCCGCCGCGCGACGAGGAGCAACGATCCGCCGGCGGGGAAGGACAGGCCGCGCTCGATGAGCTGGCGCTCGAGGTCCATCACGCCCTCGAACAGCCGGTTCTTCCAGGGGGGGAGGCGGAACTCCGCAAGCGGGTCCCTCGCGGCCGCCGTCCTCCGGGCGGGAAGACGCGAGGCGATCATCGCCGGCAAGAGGAGGGAGACGAACGACGTCGCGCGCACGACGCGGAGGCCGGCCCGGCGGACCTTCTGGACGAGGTCCCGGCGGCGATACCGGCGGACGTGCCCCGCCCGGTCGTCGGCCACGCTCCAGAGGAAGGGGTGCTGCGGCACCGTCACCACGATCCCGCCGCCGGGAGCGGTCGCCTTCCGCATCTCCGCGAGGACTTCGACGTCTTCCGCCACGTGCTCCAGCACGTCGAAGGCGCCGATCACGTCGAACTCCTCCTCGAAGGGCATCTTCCGCGCGTCCATCTGGAAGAGCCTGGCCGAGGGAACGCGGGCGGCGGCGTAGGGAAGCCCGGCGACCGAGACCTCGCTGCCTTGGAGGAGCAGGTCGGGGATCGCCTCCGACACGCCCGACAACACGAACCCGGTCCCGCAGCCGATCTCCAGGAACGTCCGGGCGCCGGGGAAGCACGTCCGCAGGGCCCAGACGATCAGGCGGTTTCGAGCGCGGAACCAGAAGTGCCCCGCCTCGACGGCGGCGAGCTGGGCGAACGTGTCGGCCGCGAACCCGCTCTCGCACTCGGCCAGCTCCGGCGAGAACGCGGGAAATCCGGCCAGGGGCCGGGGCGTCGCCCGGCAGCGGGGACAGGTCCAGCCCGGGTCGTCGAACCGGGTCGAGCAGGCAAGACAGATCTTCACCGAACGAATCCCGCGAGTCGGCGCATTCTAGAGCATCGGACGCTCGATGCCCCATCTTCCTGTCGATCTTTTCCGCCACACTTGCTATCTGTGACGTGCGTCCGGTGCGGAAAAGGCGTGGATGAAACTCTCCATCGTAACAACGCTGTACCGGTCTGAGGATTGCGTCGACACGTTCTACGCGCGCGCGACCCAGGCCGCAGCCCAGGTGACGGCGGACTACGAAATCGTCTTCGTGAACGACGGCTCGCCCGATGCCTCGCTGGACCGCGCGTTGCAGATCCTCCAGCGCGACCCGAGGGTCCGGGTCGTGGACCTCTCCCGCAACTTCGGACACCATCTCGCCCTCTCCGCGGGGCTCGGCGTCGCGCGGGGGGAGAGGGTCTTCATGATCGACTCCGACCTGGAAGAGGACCCGGAGTGGATCGAGCAGTTCTGGAAGGAGATGGACCGGACGGGCGCAGACGTGATCTACGGCGTACAGACGGCGCGGACGGGGTCGTTCCTCTCCGTCTTTTCCGCGAGGATGTTCTACAAGCTGTTCAACTTCATGTCCGAGGTCAAGATCGCGGCGGACGTCTGCACGGTCCGCCTCATGAGCCGGCGCTACGTGGATGCGCTCCTGAGCCTGCGGGACAAGGCCCTCTTCCTGGCGGGGACCCTTGCGTGGACGGGCTTCGACCAGCGCCCGGTCCCGGTGAACAAGCAGCAGCGGCGCGGGCTCTCCAGCTACGGCCTCCTCCGCAAGCTGGAGCTCTTCGTGCGCGCCGTGACCTCCTTCACCGCGTATCCGCTGAAGCTGATCTTCCTCGTGGGGATCCTGATCTCCATCGTGGGGGCGGTCCTCGGGACCGATCTGATCCTCAAGAAGCTCCTGCACCCCGACTCGATCGCCATGGGATACGCGTCGATGATGGCCTCCCTCTGGTTCCTCGGCGGCGTCATCATCACCTTCCTCGGGGTCATCGGAATCTACCTCTCGACGGTGTTCACGGAGCTCAAGGACCGGCCGCCCTACGTCGTTCGCGCATTCCACACCGGAGAGAGGACGGCCGCCGGGGCCGCCGGCGACTCCCCGAAAGAGGAAGGCAGGACATGACGGACCCGCGAGAGCTGGACCGGTACGAGGCGGCCTACCGCGATGTGTTCCAGCATCACGACGAAAACGTCTGGATGATCGAGTGGTACGTGGAGAAGGTCGAGGCCGTCCTGCGGCGGGACGGGGCGCGCTCTGCGATCAGCCTCGGGATCGGCCACGGGGGCGTCTGCACCCGCCTGGCCTCGCTCCTGGGCAGCACGCTCGAACGGTACACGGTCGTGGAGGGGTCGGGGGCGATCCTGCGCGAGTTTCAGGATCGATCGCCCTCCGCGCCGGGTCTCCAGTTCGTCCACGGGATGTTCGAGGAGTTCTCGCCGGGCCAGCCGGTCGACGCGGTGGAGATGGGGTTCGTGCTCGAGCACGTGGACGACCCGGTCGGACTCCTGCGACAGTACGCGTCCTACCTGGCTCCGCGAGGGACCCTCTTCATCGGTGTCCCGAACGCCCTGTCGCTCCACCGGCGACTGGGGGTCGCGGCCGGCCTGCTCGCCGATCCGTTCGCCCTCAACGGGAGCGACCGCCAGTTGGGGCACAAGCGGTACTTCGACCTGGATTCCCTGAGGCGAGCGGTGGCCGAGGCGGGTCTGGTCCCCCGAAGGACGGAGGGGATCTACCTCAAGCCTCTCTCGACGGGGCAGCTCCAATCCCTCGCGCTCCCCCGGAACGTCCTGCTGGCGATGTTCCGCGTGGGCGAGGCGTACCCCGAGTTGTGCAACGGGATCTACCTGGAGGCCGTCCTTCCCCCCGCCTGACGCGACGGGAGACGGTGCAAGCGATGAGGAAGCGAGTGCTCCTGCTCGGCGGATCGGGCCTCGTCGGCTCCTGCCTGGCCGAGGAGATCGCCTCTGCGCACGACGTCACGACCACGTCGACGACCGGCGCCGGAGCCGATCGGCCGTTCGACGTCTGCGCGCCCGACGGGTGGGCGAAGCTGGTCGGCGCCGATCGGTACGATACGGTCGTGAACTGCACCGTTCGCCATGCCGGGTCGCTTGGGGAGTTGTTCGACGTCCACGTCGCCGGCGCGCTCCGGCTGGTGGGGTGGCTGCGCGACGCGCCGACCCACTTCATCCAGGTCTCCAGCATCTCCGCCATCCCCGGGAATCGGAATCAGGGCGACTATGCCCTGACGAAGTTCCTCGCCGACGAGCTGCTGCTCCATGCGTCGCGCACGGGGTCGTGGAGGGTCTCCGTGCTGAGGTTTCCGCAGATCTTCGACGTCCGCGGCCGATCCAGGCGAACGCAGCCGGGCCTCCATCGCTGGGTGTCCCAGATCCGGAGCGGCCAGCCGATCGAGGTCTTCACGGGGAGCGACGCCAGGCGTTCCTACATCGCCGCGCCGCTCGCGGCCAAGGCGATCCGTCGGTGCCTCGAGGAGGAGATCGTCGGCGTCCACGACGTCATCCCGGCGGAGCGGTTCACCCTGCTCGAGCTGGCGACCCTGCTGACGCGCATCCGCGGAGCCGATCCGGGAACGATCCGGCAGAACAGCAGCGTCAGGCCCGCCGAGTACGTCATCCCCGAGTGCTCGCAGGCGTTCACGGAGTGGCTGGCGGCGCAGGAACCGTGCGAGAGCCACTTCCGAAGGCTGATGGAGCAGGAAGACCGCGATGGCGGATAGGCGCTGCAACATCCTCGTCACCGGCGTGGGCGCGATCATCGGCTACGGCATCGTCAAGAGCCTGCGGAAGTCCACGCTCGACTGCCGGGTGATCGCCATGGATCTCCTCCAGGATGCCTATGGCGGCTTCCTGGCCGACCCCTTCGTCCAGGCGGTGCGCGCCGAGAGCGAGGAGTATGTCCCGTTCCTGCGCGGGCTCGTCTCCGCGCAGCAGATCGATCTGATCATCCCGGGCTGCGAGCAGGATCTCTATTCCCTGTGGGAGCATCGGGGCGAGATCCAGACCCGGGTCGTCCTGAACAACGACGAGTGCATCCGTCTGTCCAGGAACAAGCTCGAGACCTTCCGGTACTTCAGCCGGATCGGCGCCCCGTTCGCGATCCCGACGCTCCACGATTGCGCCTACGCCGAGTGCGTCTCGCGACTCGGATCGCCGTTCATCCTCAAGCTGATCTCCTCCTACGCATCGAAGGGGCTCCAGGTCATCCACTCGGCAGCGGAGTTCGAACACCATGTGGCGGAGGTTGGCGCCTCGCGCTGCATCTATCAGAGGCGGGTCGGCAGCGACGAGGAGGAGTACACGGTCGGCGCCTTCGGCGACGGCCGCGGGTCGTATTTCGACTCCGTCATCCTGCGGCGAAGGCTCTCGCGGGAGGGCGCGACGCAGGTGGCGGTCTGGGTCGAGCGGGACCCGGCTGTCACGGAGTGCGTCGACGCCATCTTCAGGGCGCTCAAGCCCGTCGGGCCCACGAACATCCAGATCCGCAAGGAGGACGGGCGTGCGTACCTGCTGGAGATCAACCCTCGCATCTCGAGCACCTGCTCCGTCCGGACGGCCATCGGATACAATGAACCCGAGATGTGCGTGCGCTACTTCCTGCTCGGGCAGGAGTGCGTCGCCTCGCCCAAGCGGGCGCTGAAGGTGGTGCGGTTCCTCGAGGACCACATCCTCGAGGCGCAGGACGGCGATCGCCTCCCATGAAGTGCGTCATCCTCCAGCCTGGATACATCCCCTGGCTCGGATTTTTCGACCAGCTCGCGAAGAGCGACGTCTTCGTCCTGTACGACGACGTGCAGTACGACAAGCACGGCTGGCGGAACCGGAACCGGATCAAGACCGCGAACGGCCCGATGTGGCTCACGGTCCCCGTGCGCACGAAGGGCCAGGGGAAGCCGCTGAACCGGGACATCGAGCTCGACCCGACGCAGCACTGGGCCGGGAAGCACACGCAGGCGTTGCGGACGTGGTACGCGAAGGCGCCCCATTTCGCGCGCGTCTTCCCGCCGTTCGAGGAGGCCTTCTCGCGGCCGTGGCAGCGGCTCCTCGACCTCGATCGCGAGCTGATGGCCCTTTCCGCGAGGTTGCTGGGGCTCGAGCGCCGCGTCGTCCTCGCCTCGGAGCTCGGGATCGGCGGCGGCCAGACGGAGCGGCTGGTCGCGATCTGCCGGCGCCTCGGCGCGGACCGGTACCTGACGGGAGACGCGGCGAAGTCGTACCTCGACGAGGCGAAGTTCAGGGAGGCGGGGATCACGGTCGAGTGGCACGGGTACAGGCACCCGCGCTACCATCAGCTCCACGGGGAGTTCGTGCCGTACCTCTCCATCGTGGACCTCCTGATGAACCATGGCGCGGAGGGCCTCGACATCCTCACGGGGAAGCGGGTCCTCGAGGGGGGCGAGGTCGCGCAGGAGGCCTCGCCGGAAGACTCGACGGCCTGAGTGTGGTATCCTTTCGACCGTCCAACGGGGAGTGCGAATGAAAACCACGAAGACGATCCTCGTCACGGGTGGCGCAGGGTTCATCGGCTCGAACTTCGTCGACTACCTGCTCGCGCGGCGCAGGCAGTACCAGGTCGTGGTGCTCGACGCCCTGACGTACGCGGGGAACCTCGAGAACTTCACGCCGGAGATGCGCGACAGCCCGCGCCTGAAGTTCTTCCACGGGGACGTGCGGAACAGCGAGCTGGTGAACGAGCTGGTCTCGAAGAGCCATGTGGTCGTGCACATGGCGGCGGAGACGCACGTAGCGAGGTCGATCTTCGACAACAAGGGGTTCTACGAGACGGACGTCCTCGGGACGCAGGTCGTCACGAACGCGGTCCTGAAGAACCGGAAGCGGATCGAGCGCTTCATCCACATCTCGACGAGCGAGGTGTACGGCACGGCGATGCAGGCGCCGATGTCGGAGGAGCACCCGCTCAACCCGACAAGCCCCTACGCGAGCGCGAAGGCGGGGGCGGACCGCCTGGTCTACAGCTACCAGCGGTGCTATGAGGTGCCGGGGCTGATCATCCGTCCGTTCAACAACTACGGCCCGAGGCAGCATCTGGAGAAGGCGATCCCGCGGTTCATCACGAGCGCGCTCCTGAACGAGCCTCTCACGATCCACGGCGACGGGAAATCGAGCCGCGACTGGCTGTTCGTGGAGGACCACTGCCGCGCGATCCTCGCCGCGGTGGAGTGCGACCTGCGGGTGGCGAACGGGGAGGTGGTGAACATCGGGACGGGGCGCGACATCTCGATCGACGAGGTGGCGCGGACGGTGCTGAAGATCATGAAGAAGTCGGAGAAGCTGCTGCGCTACATCCCGGAGCGGATGGGGCAGGTGCAGCGGCACATCTCGAGCGTCGACCGCTCGCACCGCATCCTCGGCTGGAAGCCGGAGGTGACCTTCGAGGAGGGGATCCGGCGGACGATCGCGTGGTACCGGAAGAACCCGAAGTGGTGGAAGAAGCTGCTCTGGATGCGCCACGTCCCGATCATCAGCGAGGACGGGAGCGTGGAGATGTACTGATCCAGCGTTTCGCTGGAGCGCCACTATTTCATGATGCGCGCGCCGACCGCGCTCGCGCAGAGCTCCGCGGCCAGCTCCGCCGTGCGGTTCGCCTGGTCGAGGATCGGGTTCACCTCCACGACGTCGAGCGACGTGAGCTTCCCAGACTCCGCCAGCAACTCCAGCGCCAGGTGCGCCTCCCGGTAGTCGATCCCCCCGCGCTCCGGCGTCCCCACGCCAGGCGCCTCCAGCGGGTCGAGGATGTCCATGTCGAAGCTGACGTGCAGGCCGTCGGAGTCCTTCGTCAGATCGAGCGCCCGAGAGATGACCTCCTTGATCCCGTACCGGTCCAGCTCGTGCATCGTGAAGATGTGGATGCCGGACTTGCGGAGGTTCTCCTTCTCGCCGTTGTCGAGAGCGCGCGCGCCGATCAGCACGGCGCGATGCGGATCGACGCGCTGCGGGTCCCACTCGACCGACAGCTTCGGGCCCGCGAACCCCATCGCCCCCGAGAACGCCATCCCGTGGATGTTCCCCGACGGCGTCGTCTCCATCGTGTTGTAGTCGCCGTGCGCGTCGAACCAGAAAATGGCACACCTCGGCTTCACGCGCAGGACCCCCGCGATGCTGCCGATCGCCAGCGAGTGGTCCCCGCCGAGGACGATCGGAAAGCACCCGTCGCGCATCGCCTGCTCCACGACGTTGGCCGTCTCCACCGCGACGGCCATCACCTCCGGGAGGAACCGGGCACGCTGATCGTGCAGCGTCGCCCCCTCCATGATCGGCACGGCCACGTTCCCCGCGTCCTCGACCTCGTGACCGATCGCATGCAGACGCTCGGCGAGCTGCGCGTAGCGGATCGCGCTCGGCCCCATGTCGACGCCGCGCCGCCGCTGCCCCAGGTCGATCGGAACCCCGATGATACGGACCTTCACGAACTCCTCCTCGACCAGAGCGACTGCGTGCGGGAGCTACTTCGGCGTGGTTCAGTCGGAGGTGACGCCTGCGCGGGCATCCGCCGAACTCCAACTCCAAGACCCAACTCCAACGAAATCCAATTCCAACTCAAAGCCCTTGGGGCGAGACGGTTGGAATTCGAGTTGGAGTTCGCTGGAGTTGGGAGTTGGAGTTGCGGCCACCCGTCGGGTTTGGAGCCCGGACCAAGCGCCGCGTGAACCATACCGCTACTTCTCCTCCGAGGGGACCTTCGTCGCCCCCTGCGGCAGGTCGAACAGGTCCTTCGCCGCCTGCTCCACCACCGTGACCGAGGTCCCCTCGCTGCGATACGCGTAGTCGGGGAGCTTCAGCTCCTGCTTCAGGATGACCCCAGGGATCGGCAGCAGCACGTTCGTGAAGCCGCGGAAGCGGTGGTACACCCGCCAACCCATCGACGCCGGCGTGTCCGTCTCCAGGTCGCGCGTGACCCACACCTCGCCCACGCTCCGCCCCTCGCGCATCAGCATGTACCCCTCCGCCGACTGTCCCGCGACCACCGCGTTCTCGTACGGCAGGATCGAGTATTCGCCCGCGTCCCCCTTGTCGTACTTCGCGATCAGCCAGTCGATGCGGTACTCGCGATACTCCTTCTTTGCAGGGTCGATCTCGTACATCACGCCGGTATCGAGCCTCGCCAGCGTGATCGCCTTCGGCGTCCCGTCGGGCCCCATCTCCCGCTCGATCCGAACCGCCGTCGGCGAGACCCACATCCGCTCGAGCGTCTGCGGCTCCTTCGTGCGGTTCGTCAGAGCGAGGAAGATCGCCCCCTTCTGCTTGTCGTCGGCGGAGTGGCACGATACGAGGGCGATGAGGGCCAGGGCACAGAGAGTGCGTGTCATGGAGGGACCTCGAACGTGGAGGAGGAGCGCGCCAACTCCAATACCAACTCACAACTCCAACGAACTCCAATTCCAACTCCAAGCACCACGAGATTCCGAGTTCGAATTGGAGTCGGAGTTGGAGTTCGTTGGAGTTGGGAGTTGGAGTTGGAATTATCGCGCACGACACCTCTCGAGTACCGCGTTTACGACCCGGATCGCGTCCTCCACGTCGCCGTCGCTCATCCGCGGGTAGAGCGGCAGCGAGAGGACCCGGTCCGTCGCCCACAGCGCGTTCGGGAAGTCGTCGGGACGGAACCCGAACTTCTCGCGGTAGAACTTCTGCACGTGCAGCGAGCGGAAGTGGATCCCGATCCCCACGTTCCGCTCCTGGATCTGGTTCATCACCTGGTCGCGCGTCGCCGTGAGGTTCTCGAGGCGCAGCAGCACCACGCAGACGTGCTCCGCATGTGTGATGTCCGGCCGGTGCGCGAGCAGCTCCAGCCCGAAGTGCCCCGCGAACGCCTTGCGGTACCTCTCCATGATCGCCGCGCGCCGAGCGTGGAACTCCCCGATCCGCTTCATCTGGTGCAGGCCGATCGCCGCCTGCACGTCGAACATGTTGTACTTGTACCCCGCGTACTCCGTCTCCCAATGCTGGTACCCCGACGCCGAGTACCGCTTCCACGCGTCCTTCGAAATCCCGTGCAGCGACAGCATCCGCGCCGGGGCCTCGAAGCGGTCCTCGTCGAACGTCAGCATCCCCCCCTCGCCCGTCGTGATGTTCTTCGTCGCGTAGAAGCTGAAGGCGGTCATGTCGCCGATCGAGCCGACCTTCTTCCCGTGGTAGCGCGTCTCGATCGCGTGCGCCGCGTCCTCGAGCACCACGAGGCCCCGCTTCCGCGCCAGGTCCAGGATCGGGTCCATGGCGCACGGGTGGCCGCAGAAGTGGACCGGCACGATCGCCTTCGTCCGCGGCGTGATCGCCTTTTCCAGGAGGCGCGCGTCCATGTTGAGCGTGTCGCGCTCCACGTCGACGAAGACCGGCTTCGCGCCGAGGTGCACGACCACGTTCGCCGTCGCCGGGAAGGTGATCGGCGAGGTGATCACCTCGTCCCCCGCCCCCACCCCCGCGACCGCGAGCCCCACGTGCAGCGCCGCGGTGCACGAGTTCATCGCGACGCCGTGCTTCGCCTCCGCGTACGAGGCGAACTCCGCCTCGAACCGCTTCGTCCGAGGCCCCGTCGTCACCCACCCCGAGCGCAGGCAGTCCGCGACCTCGGCGATCTCCTCCTCCCCGATCCACGGGCGGTGGAACGGGAGGAACTCCGCACGCTTGAAGTCTTCCACGGTCACCCCCTGGCTGAGCCAGCTTGCTGGTTCCGCGCGACCGAGCAGCCTACTTCGGGAACGGCTTCACCTTGTCGAGAGAGATGAGGACCTTCCCCTTGTCGCCGGGGCGGAAGCCGCAGCGGAGCACGCCGAGCCCCTTGCCGTCGGCCCCGTATCCGAAGAAGCTCATGTCGTCGAGGCGCACGCGCACACCATCGGAATCGAGCTTGCCGAGGGCGTCGTGGACCGCCTGGAGACCCGCCTTTCCCTCCTGGACCGACCCCGCGATCTCCTTCTTCACCTCGTCGAACGTGATCCCCTTGAGGAGCGCGTCGGGATCGACGAAGGGGAGGTCCTTCCAGCCGTCTCCCTTGAGGGCCGCGAGGAGGGCGTCGGTAGCCTCTCCGAAGGGGGCGAGCTCGTCGACGTACCCTTCGCGCGGCGTGGAGGTCTTCACGAGGTAGTCGTCGCCGTCGCTCGCCACCTTCCCCTTGATCGCCATGAGAGTGGCGTTTGCGGCGTTGGCGCAGACGAACGTGCGGAGGTAGTAGACCGGCTTGTCGCCCTTCGTGAAGACCAGCTCCAGCTCGAACCCCATGCAGGTGGCCTGGGTGATGCCGGCGTCCTTGAGCGCCGCGCGGAGCTGCGCCTCGTCCTTCGCCTCGGCCATCCAGGGAGAGAAGGCGTCCTTCGCCGCGGTCCCTCCGAGGAAGTCGACGATCCCCTTGTCGAGCTGCCCGGCGATCTTGGTGAGCGGCGCCAGCGGGCTGGGGGCCGCGTCCTCCGCGAGGAGGGGGGCAGCGGCGACGAGGAGGGCGAGGACGGCGGCGCGCATGGGGGGTCTCCGAAAGAAGGGTCGGATTCTACCCGCCGCCCTGCGCGCTGTCCAACTGGCATAGCCAGCCGGTAGTGTTCTGACTTGAATGCCTGTCGCGAGCGGTGCTGGCGGTTGTGCGGGACGGTCCGTTGCGAAGGGATGCGGCGCCTTCGGCGTGGTCTTGGTTGGGTGCCTAGACTGCTGTGGCGCTGACTACGAACTCGAAGAGTTCTTTTTTCGAGGTTCTCTTTCGGATCGTGCGGATTCCTACGTCGTCTAGGCCAGCCGCGCGAAAGATGTCCGCGTATAGCCGCTCGGTGGGGAGCACTACGCCGTAGAACTTCGAGTTCCCGACCACGTAGTAGATGCGGGCTCCTCTCGTGAGAAGGGGGACCAAGCACCGGACTGCGTTCCAGATGCTCCTTCAATTGCGACTGCGACGAGGGGGACACTAAGGGGCGGGGCCGCCCCCACGTCCGGCACGGTCCTTCCGATCAGGAGGTCGATGAGCGGCCTTGAGTCCGCGCTCTCCCTAATCGAGCGTCCGGGCGCAGGGAGTGCAATGCCGAGGGATGGGGCGGGCGTCCGCTGCCTTCCCAAGGTCGGCAATCGCGGGGGTCCCCGATTCAATCTCGTCGAGCGAGGAGGGTTCCGTCACATAGCCATCTCCGAATCACGTGAAACCTATCAGACCCGAGTTCGCCGCCACGCCTGGACCGAATCAACATCCTCGTCGTCTAGGCCTTCCCGTCACGCCTGGGATCCAGCCAGAGAGCGGTCGCGAAGGTAGAGGCACTGCGGACCATGCCAGACGCTGGGACGCAGTTTGCAGGAGCAGAGTGCGTGGACGGATGGCCACCCACGATCACGTCTGAGTAGCCCCACCATGGGCCTGCAAAGAGAACGGGAAACGAGTCTGCCGCGCAAGCAAAGGAAACCGCGATGCCTCCCAAGGCGCCCACCTTGCTTGCTACGCTCTCGCTTTCATTCTCGCTCATGGGTTCGCCGTTCTTGTCTTCCATGGTTCCTCCCTTTCAGGCCACCATTATCCTCGAACTGAATTCCACAGGGCGGGCCGTGGTGGCCCGCCCCGCGGAGGTTCCGTCGTTCGGGATCGCTCCCTACGAGCACTCGCTGTAGCCGCACTCGTGGCACGTCGGTCCGTGGCAGCCGTTGATGTAGGCGATGTTCGGCGAGTAGCACTTCGGGCAGTGGTCGACCTGGTTCCGCGGCGGGTCCTGGACGAGCGCGGGGGTCTGCGCCGCGGCCATCTCCTCCTTCTTGAGGATCTTCGTGTCGTGGCCGTTCGTGATCTTCCCCTGCGCCTTCAGGAACCGCGTCAGCGCGATGCTGATGGCGTGCGGGATCGACTCGATCCGGTTCGGCCCGAACCCCATCGGCTTGTCGCTCTTGATCGAGTTCAGGTGCTTCCGGACCTCGTTCACGTCGCCGCCCAGCTCGAGGTACTTCGAGAGGAGGATGCCGAGCACGCTCGTCAGCCCCGCGATCTCCGTCCCGATCGGCGTCGTGTTCGTGAAGACGCGGATCGGCGTCCCGTCGACGTGGTCGATGTGGATGTGGACCGGGCCGTACCCCGTGTCGAACTTGTAGTAGACGCCGGGGATCCCGTCCGAGAGGTTCCGCTCCGGGGCCTTCTTCGGCACGACCTTCCCGCCCGCCGGCTGCGATCCGGTGTTCAGCACCTGCTGGCTCTTGCAGCCGTCGCGGTAGACCGTGATCCCCTTGCACCCCAGCTCCCAGGCCATCTGGTAGGTCTTCCGGATGTCCTCGACGGTGCCGCTGTTCGGCAGGTTGATCGTCTTCGACACGCCGTTGTCGCACGACTTCTGGAAGGCAGCCTGGTGCTTCACGTGGTACTCGACCGCCACGTCGTGCGCCGTCGCGAAGATCCGCTGGAGCCGCTCCGGGATCTCCTTGAGGCCGCGCGCGGAGGTGTGGTTCGCCTCCACCCGCTTCCAGAGCTCCTCCTCCTTCATCCCGAAGAAGGCGTTCTCCTCCGCGACCTTCCGGAAGATCGGGTTCACCTCGTGGAAGACGTCCTTGTCCTCGGGCTTCGTCCCCTTCTTGAGGGCATCGAGGGCCTTCGCGTTGTAGCGGGTGTAGGCCATCGCGAAGAACGGCTCGATCCCGCCCCCCTGCAGCCCCGCGGCGATCGCGATCGTCCCCGTCGGGGCGATCGTCGTCCGCGCGCAGTTCCTCGGCCTGCCCTTCGCCCACGGGCGGTGGTGCGGGCCGCGCTCGTCGTAGATGGAGTTCCGGAAGTTCGGGAAGAGGCCGCGCTCCTTCGCCAGCTCCTCGCTCGCCTCGAGCGACTTGTCGTTGATGAAGCGCATCACCTCCTCGCCCTTGGCGAGCGCCTCCGGGGAGTCGTACGGGATGCCGAGCATGGCGAGCATCTCCGCCCAGCCCATGACGCCCAGGCCGATCCGGCGGTTCCCCTTCGCGATCTTCTCGATCTCGGGGATCGGGTAGTTGTTCACCTCGATCACGTCGTCGAGGAAGCGGATGGAGGTCTTCGTTACCCGCTCCAGGTTCGCCCAGTCGACCTGCCCGTCCTTCACGAACTTCGAGAGGGAGATCGACCCGAGGTTGCACGGTTCATAGGGTAACAGCGGCTGCTCACCGCAAGGATTTGTCGCCTCGATCTGCCCGAGCGCGGGCGTCGGGTTCGAGTAGGAGTTGTTGATCCGGTCGAGGAAGATGACGCCCGGGTCGCCCGTCTTCCAGGCGTTCTCGCAGATGAGCTGGAACACCTCGCGGGCGCGGACCGGCCGCACGACCTGCTTGTTCCGCGGGTTGAGGAGGTCGACCTCCTTGTCGTCGCGGACCGCCTCCATGAACTTGGAGTCGACGGCGACGGAGATGTTGAAGTTCTCCAGGCGCCCCTCGACGCTCTTCGCGGTGATGAATTCGAAGATGTCGGGGTGCCAGTAGGGGAGGATCCCCATGTTCGCGCCGCGGCGCGTCCCGCCCTGCTTGATCTCCTCGGTCGTGTGGTTGATGATCGTGAGCGGGCTGATGGCGCCGCTCGCGACGCCCTGCGTGCTCTTCACCACGTCGCCGTGCGGGCGGACGCGGCAGGTCGAGAACCCCGTCCCGCCGCCGCTCTTGTGGATCTGCATCGTGTTCTTCACGGTGTCGCCCCAGCCGTCGATCGAGTCTTCGATCGGCAGGACGTAGCAGGCCGAGAGCTGCTGCAGCTCGCGCCCCGCGTTCATGAGCGTCGGCGAGTTCGGCAGGAACTCGAACCGCGCGAGCATCTGGTAGAACTTCACGCCCCACTCGTCGACGGCGCGCTTCCCGCGCGGGTGCGTGTCGGCCAGGCGGTAGAGGTTCTGGATGAAGTGCCGGTGGTTCGCGTCCTGGTCGTTCGAGTCCTTGTGCCCGACGTGCAGGAGGATCAGCTCCGTCTTGTCGCCCGGAATCGCCTCGCTCTGCGTGATCTGGTGCCGGACGCCGCGGAAGGCCTCCTCCCGCGGGACGCCCGGGTCGAACAGCAGCTCGGCGAGGGCGATGTTCTTCGCCACGGACCACAGCCACTCCTCGACGCTCGGGGCGTCGCGGAGGTACTTGTCCTTGATCACCTTCTTCTGGTTCTCGGTCAGGATGACCCGCTCGAGCTTCACCCGATCCCCCTCCAGGGCGCTCCTCGACCCGTCCGTGCGGATCTCCGGAGACACGGTATTCACGCTAGGCACGCGCTGCTCCTCAGAATGAGGCGATACGACCCCCGCCTCGGTTGCCCTTGGTGTTTCGCCGCTCCGCGCTGCCGGCTCCTCTCGCCAGGCAGGGGCGGCTCTCCCCTCGTGATGCAGGGGGGATTATGCACTTGAGTTCCCCTATCGCAAGCGAATCTCCGAGAATTTTCGGCTACCTGTAGTGGTTATCGGCATGGGACATACAATACATAGTACTCTTTTTTTCCTGAGGCCCGCCTCCGGACCCAAGTGAGTACACGCTCCGGGGCCCGTCGAGGAAAGAGACAAAGAATGTAAATTACGATCCGATGAAGTCTCCGGGGGCCGTTCGCTAAGAGTTAGTATCGCCCTGCAGGAAGGCCAGAGCAACCCCGCAGAAGAACCGTACGCCGTTCGGCAGGGCCTCGTCATTGAAGTCGAAGCGGTTCGAGTGGAGCGGCGGGCAGGCCTCCCCCGGCCGCGCCACCCCGAGTCGGAAGAGCGCCCCGGGCACCTTGTGCAGGAAGTAGGTGAAGTCCTCCGCCCCCATCGAGGGGACCTCCAGCTCCTTCGTCATCGCCGCGCCGAGGAGCTTCTCCGCGACGCGGCGTCCGAGCGTCACCATGTCGGCGTGGTTCGTGAGCGAGGCGTACCCCGGCGGGAGCTCGACCTCCGCCTCCGCCCGCGCGGCCGCCGCGAGCCCCTTCGCGACCGCCTCGACCCGTTCCCGCATCCGCGCCCGGGTCTTCTCGTGGAGGGTGCGGATCGTCCCCTCGAGCGTCACGTCGTCGGGGATCGCGTTCGAGGCCGTCCCGCCGTGGAGCTTCCCGACCGTGAGGACGACCGAGTCGACAGGGTCGGTCTCGCGGCTCACCATCTCCTGCAGGGCCGTCACGATCCGGCAGGCGACCGGCACGGGGTCGATGCAGAGGTGGGGCGAGGAGGCGTGGCCCCCGCGGCCGTGGACGCGGATCTTGAAGTAGTCCGAGGAGGCCATCATCGCGCCGTAGCGGAACCCGATGACGCCCGCCTCGAGCGGGGGCCACGAGTGGACCGCGAAGATCGCCTCCACGCGCGGGTCGTCGAGGACGCCCGCTTCGATCATCTTCACGGCGCCGAAGCCCCCCTCCTCGGCGGGCTGGAAGAGGAGGACGACGTTCCCCGTGAGCGAGGGGCGAAGGCGCGCGAGGACCTCTCCGACCGCGACGAGGGTCGTGGTGTGGCCGTCGTGCCCGCAGGCGTGCATGACGCCGCTGCGGAGGGAGGTGTGGGGCGCGCCGGTCTCCTCGGCGATCGGGAGGGCGTCCATGTCGGCGCGGAGGGCCACGGTGCGGCCCGGCTGCCCCCCTCGGACGACGGCGACGACGCCGGTCCCCGCGCCCTCCCTGCGAACCTCCAGGCCCGCCGCGCGGAGCCGCTCGGCGACCTTGCGCGAGGTCTCCTTCTCCTCGAATCGCGGCTCGGGGTGGCGATGGATGTCGCGGCGCAGCTCGCGCCAGCGGTCGCGTCCCTCGCGGATGCCGGATTCGATTTCGGTTCGCATGTCCATCGGGTTTCCGCCTCCGTGTCGTCGAGCACATCTGGGGGCGAGGAGCGAGGAGCGAAGGGAGAGGGGAGAGGGGCGGGCATCTCTGAGACGGTGATCGCCCCTCGCCCTTCGCTCCTCGCCCCCTCCCCTCTCCCCTCGCCCAGATCGTACCCCGCGGCGCACGGCCCCGCAATTGGGTTGACGCCCCGGGACCGGCGGGCTACCCTTCCTCAGAGACTCTTCACACGCCTGCACTTGCGGGCGTGGCTCAACCGATGGCGCTTCTCGGCGACACCGATCCACTGCGCTCGTAATCGTAGTCGTAATCGTAGTCGTAATCGTTCAGGCCAAAAACGACTACGACTACGAATACGACTAAGATTACGAGCGCAGTGGATCGGGGTGGC
>ORJL011278100.1_pt1 | contig 16074 bp, 14 predicted proteins | sample 1779941 | NCBI WGS metagenome assembly ORJL01 (sample SAMEA104232317, study PRJEB22302) | groundwater metagenome | biome: forest; feature: aquifer; material: groundwater | place: USA | collected 2011-08-07 | depth 5.8 m | reverse complement strand
TGGCTTAAATCCTGAAACATCAAAAGCAGTTTTAGTAATGCCCGCAATGCCAGAGGCAAACTTTGCCCTTAAACTGTTCGCATTCCCAAACGCCTGTTCAATTGGCTGCTTAAATTCGGCGTCAGTTATTCCGTCTTTCTTGCACTCAATTACAAGATACTCTGCTCCGTCATTATCGTAAATAACAATATCTGCCCTGTCTTCTGGCGTTCTTCTTGGAACTGTAACCTCAATATCTATGTTTTTGGTTGGATAATCATAATCTAAAACAAGCTCGCAGAAATAAGAAGCCCTAACCTTTTCTTCTGGATTTTTGAAAGAGGTTGAATAATTCCTTTATCTATTCCTCTTTGTATATTCCTCATAAATATAGAATTGTGATTGTCATTTATCATTTTATAATCTTGTCTCTTCCTTCATTCCCTTCACAAATCCTTCAATCTTCTTTATCATCTCTTTTTTATTTCCAAGATTCTCCTCAACAATCTCAATCACAGAGCTTCCGACAATAACACCGTCAGCGCCTGCAGAAATAACTTTCTTCACATGCTCTGGCTTTGATATTCCGAATCCTACACACAAAGGCAGAGATGTTTTCGGGCGGATTTTTTTAATCATCGCAAGAGTTCCTTCCTGCAAATCATCCTTTGCTCCAGTAACTCCTAATCTTGAGACGAGATAAAAGAATCCTGAACCCTTCTCAATAATTTTTGACATTCTGTCTTCTGTTGTAAGAGGGCTTATTATGAAGACTTGATGAATTGAATATTTTTTTGATGCTTTCATAACAGCAGAAGATTCCTCGACGGGCATATCAGCGATAAGGATAGAATCAACACAATCCTTTGCATCCCGGTAAAATTCGTCAATCCCTCTCTGATAGACAAGGTTGTAATAGAGAAGAAGTCCGATTGGTATGTCTGTAAATTTTCTGATTTCCTTGATAAGCTGGAAACATTTGTCTGAATTGATTCCTGCATTCAAAGCTCTGACATCTGCTGCCTGAATAGTTGCTCCGTCGGCAATAGGGTCAGAAAAAGGGAATCCTAATTCAAGCATATCCGCTCCTGATTTAACAATGCTTTTTACTATCTCGATGCTTGCGCCGTAATCAGGATCTCCGATAACGGTAAAAATTACAAGTGCTTTCTGATTTTTTGATTTTAACTCTGAGAATGTTCTTTTATATCTATCCATTGCTCGAAATCAGATAATATCTTCCTCAGAAATCACCATGAAATCTCCGATAGCGATTACTGCGCTGTAAGGTATCAGAATATGCCCTTCCTTGTCCTTTTCCAAATCAAGCTTCGTTGTGTAGGAAGTAGGATTTACAAGAACCATGTGGATTAACTCTCCTGAACGGACCTCGAAAACTATATCGCCGACATCGCCGAAGCGCTTTCCTGTCTTGCTTACAACAGTCTTTCCAATCAGCTGTTTTGAGAATTTTTTTTGCTCATCTGCCATTATGAATCACTTTACCAGAGAAAAGTATGAAGTATTGTTATATTTAAACTTTTTGGATAAGGATTTTTTTGTCGAGGATTTTTGCTATTGATGTGATGTAACAGCAGGCAAAAACACAAAATAATTTAAATCCTCAGAATTCTTCTCTGTTTTATGACACCAGAAGAGAAATTTTCAATTGTCAAGAGAAACACTCAGGAAATTCTTACAGAGCAAGAGCTGATGGAAAAGCTTAATTCAGGAGAGAAGCTATCTGCATATTATGGAATTGCCTGTACAGGACCTTTTCACATGGCTTATCTTATTCCTTTGACGAAAATTTTTGATTTTAATACGGTGGGTATTAAAACAAAAATCCTTATTGCAGACATTCATGCTGCCCTCGATGATTTGAAAACACAATGGACAGAGATTGAGAAAAGGGCAGATTATTACAAGAAGTGCATCGAGCATAGTTTTCAGTGGGATGAAAAGCCCGAGATTGTTCTTGGCTCAGATTTTCAGCAGGAGAAGGATTATGTGCATGATTTGCTCAAGATGGCGACTTCTGTTACTGTCAATAGGGCAACAAGAGCAGCGTCTGAGGTTACAAGGATGAAGAATCCAAAAGTGTCTGAACTTATTTATCCTCTAATGCAGACTCTCGACGAAGAATATCTTAAGGTTGACATGCAGATTGGTGGCATTGACCAGAGGCATATTATGGCATTGGCTCGAGAGGAACTGCCTAAACTTGGTTACAAAGCAAGGATTGAGCTGATGACTCCATTGATAGCTTCCCTGAAAGGTCCAGAAGAAAAGATGAGCGCATCTATTCCTGATTCGCATATCAAGGTTTATGATTCAGAGGAGCAGATAAAAAGTAAGATTTCAAAGGCATATTGTCTTGCGGGAGAGCCAAATAATGGTGTGATGCACATAACAAAATTTGTAATCTTCACAATGAAAGACAAATTCAAGATAGAAAGGCCTGAGAAGTTTGGCGGGGATATTGAGTTTGAGAATTACCAGATGCTTGAGGAGGCGTTTGTTAATAAGCAATTACATCCTGCTGATTTGAAGAAAGCTATCTCAAGAGAATTAATTGAGATTTTCTCCAAGGCAAGGAAGTATTTTGAGAAACATCAGGATATGCTAAAGGAATTGGGAAAGGAGTTTGTTAATTGAGTTGGTTATTTTCACTTCCAGAACAAAACTTTCAATGCAACTAATTTAAGAGAAGATTTTGGCTTTATCTCGATATAATTGCTCTTTCTATTTTCTGTGATGCTTCTTGTGATAATCTCGTTATAAATTGGCTCATCCTGATCAATCCGATACAAGAAACCATTGACGCTGATTTCTGCTCTCTTATCCTTATCATCGTCAACAAATTCCATTGACAGGTTGAGATTTGCCTTGCCTTTGACCAAGTCTTGAGTCTGCTCATCTGTAAGAGTGAAATAGTATGTTAATGTCCTTGACTCTTTTGTTTCAAACGAAACACGGATATTTTCAATGCTGTATGTTCCTAACTCTGTCCTAAAGTCAATTGTATTTCTTCTTGCTGAAAGAGAATCAAAAATCGGCACATGCGAAACATCCTCGCAGACAGGGACTGCAGAATAAACCTTATCGCCGTTGATAAATACCTCAAGCTTTCCAATGTTTCTTACACTGCCGCAGTATGGAATGAATTTAAGTGCTGCTCCCTCGATATTTCTAAATTCTGTTTCTGAAATTTCAATTGTATTCCTGCTCTCAAGCCGTGATTTGTCCAGTTTATTAGCAGTAATTTTCATCTCCTCAAAACTATATTCATTAGTTGTCCAAAATGCCATGCCAACAGGAGAAACACTAAACTCAAGAGTATTTCCCTCTCGGATAAGGCTCTTTTTCAGTTCCAAAAATACATTTGTAGAATCCGGCTTTGAATCATAGATTACTTCATTGTTGAGTTTGATTGTTAGAATTCCCTGCCTTCTCGGCGCATTGAATGACAAGATGAGGTTTTCAACATTATTAGGATTGTCTATGCTGAATTTGTGGAGACTGTTTTTTTTGTCAAAGACGCCGTTTTTGATTGTGAACGGATTGATTTTCTCGAGGACAATTGCATTCTTAGATTCAACAAGGTAAATATTTGGCAGCATCCTTTCTTCTGTTGCTTTAGACGGCTCAAGATTTTTATTGATTGTTTCTGAAAATACGACAACAGATTTTTTTCCTGAAGAAGTTGCGCCTCCTCCGCTTCCTGAATCTCCGCCGAGAAGCTCTCTTCTGTTGTCTGCTGGCAGGAATAGAACATAGAGAATCAACAAGCCGGCAATTACAGCAACCAATACTGCTGCACTCATTCCGCTTTGTGCTTTAGCCATGAAACACCTTTTTTGGATTAATTACTAAATAGTTTGGTATATAAATCTTTCTCGGAAGAAAATCAAATGATAGAAAAACTAAAAAAATTAGTCACTGAATGCAATTGAGAAATATCCGGGCAATCTTTCTGATAAAGGCACATAGTTTATTACTTATAACAATACTCGCAACACTTCTAATCGCAGAAGCTATTTCTCGTTTTTGAGTTGCTGTTATTTCCACTATTATAATAAGAAATCTGCTATGCTTTTAATTTTTGCCTTTGACAACAGCAGAGCTGAACCAGAATTACAGCCCAAAAGATTAATATTGCTATTTACATTTGTTGTATTAATGATTGTAATTATAGTCACAGGCACTCCTTGCACAGGAAAAACAACCATTGCAAGGGATTTGGCAAATAAGCTCGGATTTAGATTTATTGACGGAAACGAGATAATTAATAGGCATTCCTTAAAGGAAAATTACGACAAGAAAAGGCAGTGTTTTGTTGTTGATGAGAAAAAGTTTTCCAAAGTTTTGATCGAGGAAATTAAGAAATTCAGAAAGGGAAAAATCTCTGGAATTGTAATTGATTCCCACATGAGTCATTACCTTCCTGCAAAGTATGTTGATTTGTGCGTTGTTGCAAAGTGCGATTTGAAAATCCTCTCTCATCGTCTGAAAAAGCGTGGCTATTCAAAAAGCAAAATCCGGGAAAATCTCGATGCTGAAATTTTTGATATCTGTCATATAGAAGCTGTTGAGAACATGCATGAGGTTGTTGTTGTGGATACTTCTTTAGAGATGTTATCGAAATCTTAAAGTGTTTTCTCTAAGTTTATCTAATACAGGGGTAGTGCCATTAGTAATAAGATGAAGAGATGAGCCGCCTCCTGTTGAATACTCTCCATTATATCCTCCTTCTCTAAGTTCAGCAGCAGTATCTCCACCAAGTACCATTGTCCGTTTGAGATGTGAGTTTGCGTATCCCAATAAAGTGTCTGTTGCTTCTCTGAAACCTGCGGTATATATTCCTGGTGTGCCTGCAAAAACAAATCTTCCTTGTCTTGAACGAAGTTCTTGGTCTAATATCAAATGTGCATACTGAGGAACGACAGAATCTACAATCATATATCCTTCTGGAACACCGTCATCTACTGATACTGTTCTACTATCAACAAATGTTTTACCTCCTTTTTTTGCAACAATTACTTGGTCAGGCACAACAATCTTGACAGCATATTCCGGATTAGCTAATATTTCGCTAACGACTTTTTCATAAGTTTTTCCCTCGTCTGAAATAACTGATTCACCAATAATTTTGCCTTGCACTAAAAGGATAGTGTTCAGCACAATTCCGCCTGGAAATATCATATCATAAGTCCTTACAAATCCAGCTAATCCATCTGTTATCTTTTCTCCTTTAAGTCCTCCTGGGATACCTACTGAAAAAACCTCATCATTACTTCCTGCCCAGTATGCTAATTGTTCTATCTCATTGGCTACGCTTTGCGGAACATATCCCTTTACATGTTCTAACACACCAAAATTAGACGCATTTTTCCGATGGTATTTGCCCCAGCCACCTATTACTGCATCACTGCATCCATTTGCCAATGCAAGCTGTGCAAATTGTTGGGCTAATATTGCATCATTCTTTTCTTCGCCTTCATGGACTCTTGCATTTCCCATGATAGCAACAGAGCCATGCTTTAATGCTCTCACAAATTCAATAGCTGCCTGAGTATTGTTTTCAGGGAAATATTCTACTTTTGTTTCTAACATCCCACTTAAAGTGTCCGCAACAAAATCTAAAGGTTCAGCACTCCCATCAGAAAATCTTCCATAATGTGCCAATATAACAGCACTGCCTCCATTAGTCGTAAGATAGTTTATATCAGGAACTTCATCGCTAATTCTATCTATATTTTTAGGAAGTGTAACGCCATCAGGAGAACTTTTTTTACCAACATTAAAATCAGCGCCATAGAGAAATATATTTCCGTCTCTTATAGACGTATTTCGCAGCAACCTTAACTCATCCAAACTCATAATTATCTATGATAGAGAGTTGAGAATATTTTATAAATATTATGGTATTTATATCCTGAAAACATGAAAACATCAATTATCTTTTCGACAAAGGATTTGGCAAGTATGAATATAAGGGAGAATCTGCTGAAGAATTTTCCATTTAGTGAAACAGGCAATAAATTTCGAGGGGAAACTGTGTATGCCTATCAAGATATTTCCTCATTTACAATCCACGATGAGCTTATCCATTCTGAAAACCTCGACAAGGAAATCAATGCAGATGTTTTTATTTTCGCTTCCAAGCACCGCTCTGCTGATAATAAGCCAGCTTTGACTGTCCATCCTATTGGAAACTGGAATGAGGCAAAATTTGGCGGTTCAGACGGAGAATTGTGTGTTTCTGATGCGAGAATCCTGAAGGCATTTTTTCTTGAGCTTTCTAAGGCAGAAAATCAGACAGTAACTTTGGAAGCAACCCATCATGGACCTTATTTAGAAAAGCCAGTTTTATTTCTTGAGATAGGAAGCGCTGAAGCAGAATATACCGACGAGAAACTTGGAAAAATAATGGCAGATGTGATAATTAATTCCATGAAAAACGTTCATTCGCTGAATATAATTCCTGCTTTTGGAATTGGAGGACAGCATTACTCTACTACATTTAACAAAATTCTTTTAAGGACAAATTATGCAATAGGTCATATCTGCCCTAAATTTAACCTGCAGTTTTTAGACGAGGAAATGATAAAGCAGGCATTTTCAAAAATAATTCCAAAACCTGAACTTGTTATTCTCGACTGGAAAGGGCTTGGTCAGGAAAAGCAGAGGATTGTTTCTTTGTTGGATAAATTAGGAATAAAATATGAGAGGAGTGAGAGGATATTGTGATACAATTTATAAAAAAAACTTAGGTTTTCCATTATAACTCGAAACATTTATTTATCCCTCACAATTACATAATCTCATCAGCAACTAATAAGCAAACAGCAATCGGTGATTTCATTGATAAAAGTCGGTGTCATAGGCGTAGGAGACTGGGGGAAAAATCATATAAGGACATACTCAGAAATTGGCTGTTCACTTGTAGGAATAGCAGATACTGACACAAAGAAAAAATCCATTGCAGAAAGCCACAAAATCAAATTTTTCGACGATTACAAAAAACTCCTGCCTTTGGTAGATGCAGTTTCTGTTGTTGTGCCGACTGACAAACATTATGAGGTTGTAAAAGACTGCCTTCAAGCAGGAAAGCATGTTCTCGTTGAAAAGCCAATAACCAGCGATTTCAAATCAGCTCAAGAGTTAGTGAACATTGCAAAACAAAAAAACCTCATTTTGGGTGTCGGATATTTATTCAGATTCAACCCAGCAGTAAACGCGCTCAAGGAAGAAATCAAAAACATCGGGCAGATACAATACATAACGGCAAGGTTCATACATTCAAACAAGCCGCCGAGAAAAGACTCAGGAGTAATATTCAACTTTGGAATCCATCTTGTTGACATACTCAATTACATCGTTACAGAGAAGCCGAAAAAAGTTTTCTGCAAAAAAGCGCATTTTCTCTCAGAAAAAAATGAGGATGTTGCATTTATAAATCTCGATTATGGAAAATTTATCGCAAATCTTGAAATGAGTTGGTTTCATCCTGAAAAAGCAAGAGATATCTGGATTATTGGCTCAAAGAAAAAAATTTATGCAGACCTGTTTGAACAAATTGTAACGATTTTCCCGATAGAAATCAGCTATGAAAAAACAATTGTCCAGCCGGAAATAAAGCTGGAAATTCACAAAAACGAGCCGCTGAAAGAAGAGTTGTTGGCATTCATAAAAACAATCGAAGGCAGAAACGGGAATTTTAACGTGTCAGAAGAACTCCTGACAACAAAAATCTGCGAATATGCATTCCTCTCTGCAAAATCTGGAAAGGAGCTGGAATTATGAAACCAATAATTAGGGAAAACGTAAAGATTGGCGCAAATTCAAAAATTGCAGAATATGTAATTATCGGTGAAAACCCAAAATCTCGCGAGCAGAAAACAATTATAGGAGACAATGCAGTAATAAGGTCGCATACTGTTATTTACTCAGGAAACATAATCGGAGATAATTTCCAGACAGGGCATAATGTAAATATCAGGGAGGAAAACAAGATAGGAAACAATGTAAGCATCGGAACAAAAAGCATTATAGAGCATCATGTTACAATTGAAGATAACGTAAGAATCCACTCAAATGTATTTGTCCCTGAATTTTCAGTCCTCAAAAAATCCTGCTGGCTCGGTCCTTGTGTTGTGCTGACAAACGCGTCATTCCCTCTCGGAAAAGACATAAAAAATCGCCTGAAAGGCGCAATCATCGAGGAAGGCGCAAAGATTGGCGCAAACTCAACAATCCTTCCAGGAATAAAGATTGGAAAAAACTCCCTCATAGGCGCAGGAAGCGTTGTAACAAAAGACATTCCTCCAGAATCAGTTGCAGTAGGAAATCCTGCACGGGTAATAAACAAAATATCAGAATTAAGATATAAGGAAGATTTGTTGAAGCCTTACTAATAAATTAAAATGATGCAAATACAATTAGCAGATTTGAAAAAACAATACGCCTCGATAAAAAGCGAAATTGACAAGGCAATACAAAACGTAATAGACAACACATCCTTTATCAACGGGCCGGACGTAAGGGAATTTGAAAAAGAATTCTCAGTATACTGCGGAAAAAAATTCTGCGTAGGAGTTTCTTCAGGAACAGAAGCATTGAGATTATCTCTAATTGCAACTGGAATCCGCCCAGGAGATGAAGTAATCCTTCCTGCAAACACATTCATAGCAACAGCAGAAGCAGTAAGCACGTCTAATGCAAAGCCGGTTTTTGTTGATGTAAATGAAAAAACATTCAACATAGACACAGAAAAAATCCGTTCAGCAATAACAGAAAAAACAAAAGCAATCCTTCCAGTACATCTATACGGACAGTGCGCTGACATGGACGAGATTCTTGACATAGCAGCGGAACACGATCTCAAAATAATAGAAGACTGCGCGCAAGCTCATGGCAGTGAATACAAACAAAAAAAAGCGCCGATAGGAAATCTCGGATGTTTTAGCTTCTTCCCCGGAAAAAATCTTGGCGCATTTGGAGACGCCGGGAGTGTTGTTACAAACGACAAAGACATCGCAGAAAAAATATCATTGCTCAGAGATCACGGAAGAGAGCATGGAGAAAAATACAAGCATGCCTGCATTGGATACAATTCACGCTTAGACACACTTCAGGCGGCAATCCTGAGAGTAAAACTCCGCCATTTAGATGAATGGAATCAAGCAAGAAGGCATGTTGCAGATGTATACAGAGAATCATTGGCAGGAGTAGAAATCCCAATAGAAGCAGACTATGCAAAACACACCTATCATCAGTTTGTTGTAAGAACCAAAGTCAGAGACAAGCTCAAGACATATCTAAAAAATAATGGAATCTCTACGGGAATACACTATCCAATTCCATTGCATCAGCAGCCGGCATATGAAAAAGAATTCGCAGGGCAAAGCTTTCCTGTAACAGAAACCCTCTCAAAAGAAATACTCTCTCTGCCAATATTCCCAGAACTCAGTTTAGAGCAGTTAAATTACATTATAGAGAAAATAAACTCCTTTGAATCCAACTAATATGCAAAATTCAATTCTAATAATCAGCAGAGACAATCATTATCTGCACGACATTCTAAAGACTGAAGGAATAAGCTCTAACTGCACAGATGAAATAAATCAGCAAGCGCAAAATTGCGGCCTTATTATTTTCAATAATTTCACTTTTGATGAAAAGGCAATAACCACACTAAATAAACTCAGCACAACAAAGAAATCAATTATAATAATAAATCCCGACGGAAAAATGAAAAAATTATCTTCATCAATAAAAATTATCCCTTTCGATTTAGTAAAGCAAATTTACCTGCTCAATCAGGGCAAGCCTGCACAGTTTGACAAGAACGGTGTTTTCAGGGCAAGCTCAACATCAATAATAAAACGGTCAGAAAAGTTAATTCCGCAGGCAGATGTCTTGAGAAAAAAACTTGTAGAAATAATCGAACAAAACCTTCCATATCCACTCCCTAAAATTTGGCATTTACCAGACAAAAAATTGGCAGGAGCAATATTCAGTCATGACTCGGATGAAGTCACCGACGAAGAATTATATAGAATAAACGAGTTGAACACCAAGCACAATGTAAAAGCAACAACATTCATGCTCATAAAAACCGGAAGCAAAAAATGCTGGCAGAGTTTTCAGAAATCAGGTCAGGACTTGCAACTTCACCAAGTATATTTCTACATTCCATTCTGCCCTAAAAAATTCAGTGCATTTGCCGCAAAACTCATTTCAAACAAACTCACTCAAAAATTCCAGAAGCATACTCTTTCAGTAGAGAAAAAAATCCTCGAGAAGCTTTCCAAGAAAAAAATATCAGGTGTAAGAAACCATGGTCTTTTCTGGCTCGACAATTCCACAATCCCATTATGGATGCACAAGGTCGGAATAAAATTCGACAGCACTCTTGGAGCAGTACACGATTATGGTTATCTGCATGGGACAGGTCTTCCATACTTTCTCAGGATGGAAGATTATACAAGACTTGATGTTCTTGAATTTCCTCTCCACATAATGGATTACATCTATTTAGAAAACAAAGAAAAAACTCGGAACATGACAAAAAAATTTCTTGATAATGCGCTCAAATACAACTCAATAATCACATTTGACTTTCACCACAAATTTCTCAAAGGAAAAATCCTCGATTGGTACATTGAAACAATTGGCTATGCAAAAAAGAAAAACATCCTAATCGAATCAATGACATATTTCAACGACTTCTGGAGGAAAAGACTCAATTTGGAAATCAGCAATATCAAATTTCAAAATTACATCCTCAATTATGAAATAATCAATCCAAACAACCAAAACACCGACGGAATTTGCATGACAATACCTCTAACATTCAAGAACAAGAAACTTAAAACAATCAAATACGGAAACAAAAAAATTGCATTTGATAAAATCAAAATTGATAATAAACCTTATGCAATATTTGAAATAAAGAAAGATACAAATAATGTCTGTTCTGAATTTGGATAATCTTTCTCAAAACTATTACGCAACAGCAGTCTTAGGCAGTCTCGTTTTAATCCGTCTATAATAAGTCCATACTTTTCTTCCTGCATTAAACACATACTTCCTTGTAATCTTAGGTCTCCATAAATACCATGCCATTGTACCGAGAATATTTCCAAACTCTGTCTTCATCAAATACTTCATTACAAACTGCTGTCCAAGCATTGTTGCCTCTAATCTATCATTCAAAGAAAAATCATCAGTTTCATAAACAGGTCTGTCATCAAAGCTTGTAACCTCATTAAGATAAACCTCAGGTTTTATTACCCACCTTGCATTTTTTTCAACCCAGCTGTAAAGCTCTGTCCCAGGGTAAGGAATCGCATTATAAAATCTGACTTCGTCGAGCGGCAAAGATAATGCAAATTCCATCGTTTTCTTAAACTTCTCAAGAGTATCACCCGGAAGACCGATAATAAAAAATCCGCCTTTTTTAATTCCAACCTTATCAGTCAGCAAAATAGCATCCTTGATTTTTTCAACCTTCAGTTCCTTCTTAATATTATCCAGAACATCCTGATGCACAGACTCAACACCATAGCCGACATAAATACAGCCAGCATCCTTCATCTTTCTCAGTAGTGGCTCAGTAACTTTGTCAATCCTAATGCCGTTCCTCAGTTCCCACTCAATCTTTAGTCCTTTCTCAACAATCAAGCTGCTTATCTTCTCAGCTCTCGACGGAATCAAAGTACAATTATCATCATTAAACCAGAAATAAGAATAACCCATCTTATACCAATGCTCAAGCTCATTCACAACACTTTCCGCACTTCTTGGTCTGAAACCAAACCCCATTGTAAGATTAATCGAGCAGAAAGTGCATTTGTATGGACAGCCTCTCGACGTAATAATCGGCAGCTTCTTATCCATATACTTGTCAAGTTCAAATAATTCAAAAGCAGGAATCGGCATCTCATCGAGAGTTTTAGCTCCGATATAAGGATTGTCAGGATTCTCAACAACATTATTGCCATCTCGCCATATAACTCCGTTGATTCCAGATAATGGCTCTTCTGAGAGAATCTTGATAATCGGCTCCTCTCCTTCACCCTTAACAGCAAAATCAGCTTTACACTCGAGAAGAACTCTCTTCTTTATCGAAGAAACATGAGGTCCTCCAATAATAATTTTATAGCCATTTTCCTTAAGCTTGGAAATCATATCATAAACAAAATGATGCTCCATTGCGACGCTTGTAACACATACATAATCCGGCTTAAATTTTTCCAGTCGTGAAAGAAGTACATCCATACCATAGCCAAGCCGCATATCAATTACTCCAACCTCATGGCCGCTCTGCCTTGTAACCGACGCAAGAACAGCAATACCCATGTGCGGAGTTGTCGGCTTCTCTAAAATTCCTTTCGCAGGCGGAATAACAAAAAAGATTTTCATTTTTTCAGGAGAGGTTTTATTGATTATAAGCATTATGGTTATATGGACTTAAGTGAATTATATTTCACGGATTATATTTAAAGATTTCGTTTTATCTCCTATTCTTCAATCTCTCCAAATCAGCATCAACCATCATTTTCACAAGCTCAGCAAATTTAATTTTTGGCTTCCATCCCAAAACCTTATGCGCCCTCCCAGCATTTCCGATAAGCAAATCAACCTCTGCCGGGCGGAGAAATTTAGAATCAATCTTCACAAAATCCTTGTAATTCAATCCAGCATGTGAAAATGCAATCTCACATAACTCTCGGACAGAATGCGTTTCTCCTGTCGCAATAACAAAATCATCCGGCTTGTCCAGCTGAAGCATCAAATACATTGCCTCAACATAATCACCTGCAAAACCCCAATCTCTTTTTGCATCAAGATTTCCCATCTTCAGTTCATTCGCAAGCCCGAGCTTAATTTTGGCAACACCGTCTGAAACCTTTCTCGTTACAAACTCCAAACCTCTTCGCGGGCTTTCATGATTAAACAAAATCCCTGAGCAAGCAAACATATTATAACTCTCTCTGTAATTAATAGTAATATAGTGCCCGTAAACCTTTGCAACTCCGTAAGGGCTTCTCGGATAAAAAGGAGTATTCTCATCCTGAGGAACCTGTTTGACCTTCCCGAACATCTCGCTTGAAGACGCCTGATAAAACTTAATCTTTGGGTTAATAACCCTAATTGCCTCAAGCAGTCGTGTAACTCCCAAAGCAGTCAAATCACCTGTCAAAATCGGCTGGTTCCATGAAGTAGGAACAAAACTTTGGGCTGCAAGATTATAAACTTCGTCAGGATTAGATTCTTGCAAAGCAGAAATCAAAGAATTCTGGTCAGCCAAATCCCCCTGAACAAGATTAATCCTATCCCTTATATGCTCGATTCTCTCGATTTTTTCAATGCTCGAGCGCCTTATCATTCCGAAAACTTCATATCCCTTATTCAAAAGAAAATCCGCAAGATAAGAGCCGTCCTGTCCAGTAACGCCTGTGATTAATGCTTTTTTTGCCATACAAGGAAGAATTATCTCAGGGTATAAAAAATTTTGTTAAATCATCGCTTCGTCTTTTCCACCATAAACAGTTCGTCATCATCAACATCAAACAAACCCATTAAAGCTCCTATATCCAGAAAAGCATGAGCATAACACACAGCGCCAAACGCATTCACCAAATCATTCTTCCTCTCGAAAAATTTCGCATCCTCGTAATATCTCTTAGACAAATCAAAAATCTCCTCTGCCTTTTTTCTATCCTCTGGTTTCAGATTAGAAGAAATTTTTACCTTTTCAATTGCCTTTTTTGTCAGAGTAAAATACTTCTTCAATTTCTCGTCGAGTTTTGGTGGGTTTGGCATTTTCAATTAAACTATTTCGCTTAGGTTTTTCCACTCAGTATAGTTTACATCAGCTTTGTATTCGGCGTTATTGTTAATCTTCCAAATTCCAGCAACATTAGAGATAATTCCACCTTCGAATTTTTTACCTGCCTTATTTTGTTCTTTAATCCATTTTTGCAGAGCTTCTGCTTTTCGTTTTGTATCGGCAGAACCAACAGTTCCACTTAAACCTTGTTTTGTATCCAAAATTAAAATCGTATCTTTAACTTTGATTATCCAATCAGGGTAAAACAGCTTTTCTTTTCTCTCAACATCATCATAGAAAGGTATTGAAAAATGTTCACTACCAGAATTTCCGCTTTTATACCACCAATCAACATTTTTTGATTCTATATACTTAATAAATTCGGTTTCATTTTTCTTTCCATTATAGTTTTTGCCAATATAAAAAGGAGTCATTGAATTTTTACTCAATTCCTTAATTTCTTCATAATCATCAGTATAAAATAAAGAGTATCTTGGGATGTCTAATTCTTCGATTCTTCTTGCTCTTGATTCTTTTTTCTTGACTTCTTCTTGCCTTATTGGTCTGTATTTTTCCAAAGCTTCGGCGATTACTTTTCTTAATACACTATCTTGTTTTAGTAAGTCATTTACAATAATTATGTAATAAGCAATCCTTTTTTCTTGGATTTTTTCAGCAAACCAAACATTAAGAGCGGTTTTTAGCTTTCCCCAAGATCTTTCGGGTGCAAATTTTTTATTTTCTTCTTCTTGCTTTGCAATAATGTTAAAACACAAGAGATTATACATTCGTTCTATGTCATTTTTCGAGGTATCTCCGATTAAATCGCCACCTCTTTCCTTAATTTGTTTGACAAAATCATCATAATCTTCAATTTCGGCATCAACAATTAATTTAATTGGAACTTTCACATCATATAACATTAATCCTTTAGCAATAAGTTTCTTTTTTGTATTCTCAATAAACTCTTTTTCTTTTACGTTAAAGTATTCATCTGCAACTTCCATAAAAGTTATCTGAAAAGAGTCTCCTAAATCATTATAATCTGTTCTTCCCATAAATGTTGATTGCAGGATTATGGGTTTTATTCCGTCTTTTCTCTTGCTTTCAAAAATAAATGGCTTGTTTTTTCCTTGCTTATTATCAGGTAGCTGTATTTGGTTTCTTTCATAGTTTGTATAAAGATAACCAATATTGAGGTTTGGTTTTGGATAGTGTATTCCTTCAGGCATTCTTAAAATTCTGCCTACTGTTTGAGTATGGAAAACAGGGCTTTTTATCTCTCTAAACATTACCAATATAGATGCTCTTGGACAATCCCAACCTGTTGCTGCGGCTTGCTTAAAGATTAAGAAAGAAACCAAAGAGTCATTTTCTTCTATTTCTTCCAGATTTTCCTTTTTATCGGAAAGCCATATTGCAACATCTTTCTCATCAACGCCTTTATCTCTCAAAAAATCTTTAACTATGTCTAACTTTGATTTATCTAAAGTTTCCTTTCTTGCTTGGTCGTCGTTTGGCAATTGAACCAAAACAAGAGGATTTATCTCTAAATCTAACTCTTTGTATTCTTTTTGCGTTTCTAATCTCTTATTAAACGCCAATTCCAATAAAATAAAATCTTGGTCTATTTCCTTTTTTGTAAGCTTATCTAAATCTTCTTTTGTTTGAGTAATTATTTTTTCCTTGATTAATCCAGCTTCTATAACATCTTTTCTTATGGCTTCAACAAAACCTGCTCTTTTTTGTAAAACATCAGAGGCACTTGGCTCATTTTTTGGTGTAGCAGTAATTTTAATAATTATTCTCGGATTTATTAACTCAATTAAGTCATCTGCAAGTTCTGTATCTATATCTCTATGGGCTTCATCTACGATTAAAATTAATTCTCGGTTATCTTCTTGCGTTCTCTTAATAAACTCATCAAAAATTCCATCTCCATAAGTATATTCTGTCGGATTTCTTAATTTTCTTCCTTCTTTTGTTGAGGATTTTATCTTCTGCCAATTGATAAAGAATACATTATTTTTTTCAAGTTTTCCTTTACTCAAATCGTTTAAATCAAGCAAGTTTAATTCATTTGCCCCACCATAATAATCAAATATCTTATCTTTGCTTTGAGTATAAGATTCTTCGCTGAAACTGAACCACAAATAAGATTTATCTACATTGAATTGTGGATCATTACTCATATCTTTGAGGAATTGGGCAACCATTACAGTTTTACCGCTTCCTGTCGGAGATTTAAAAAC